>Ga0157297_10000126_pt1 | contig 12747 bp, 16 predicted proteins | sample NitcycUS028104C2_FD_108380 | JGI IMG/M metagenome (GOLD analysis project Ga0157297, IMG submission 108380) | Soil microbial communities from Arlington Agricultural Research Station in Wisconsin, USA - Nitrogen cycling UWRJ-S028-104C-2 | ecosystem: Environmental > Terrestrial > Soil >...
CAAGCAGCGGCTCGCGGCTGCCTACGCGGATGCCGGCGACCACGCCGGTGCGACGGCAGTGCTCGAGCCAGCTCCTGCCGGCCAGACGGCGCTCTTCAACCAGTGGGAAGACGCCGTCGAGTGCGCCCGCTGCGGCGGCCGCATGGTCAGGACGGGCTCGTGCTACACGTGCCGCGACTGCGGCACGAACACCGGCTGCAGCTGAGCCGGGCAAGGATCGCGTGACCGAGAGGGCCGCGGCGACGCGGCCCTCGTCGTGTCAGGAACGCCGGGTGGCAACCCGAAGCCGGTTCCCGTCGGGGTCGACGAGGGCGCACTCCCGCCCGGCGAGCCCTTCCTCGTCGACGCGGACGTTGAACTCCTCGGACACGGTGTCGATGTCCCTGACGTAGAGGTGGATCAGGGTGTCCGGCCGGGCGTCGCCCGTGTGCTCGGAGAGGTAGAGCCGGACATTCCCGCGCGCGACCGAGACGAACCAGGGAAAGCCCGGCTCGAACTGATGCTCCCACTCCTTCACGAAGCCGAGACGCCCGTACCAGGCGACGGCCCGCGCCGCGTCCTCGACGCGGAGAACCGGCACGACCTCCTCGTCCACGATGCCGAGGGTAGACGAGTCGCCAAAGCGCCGCGTCGTTCCGGGCAGCCCGGCCCCCCGGAGCGTCCGGTGTGACACGATCCGCGGCATGGAGGCGAGCCGCATCGGGCCCCTCGGTAGCCCGTACGTCGCGACGTGCCGCTGAGCCTCGCACAGGCAAACGCGCTCGTGGCCGCTGCACACGACCACGCTACGGCGAACGGCTGGAAGATCACGGTCGCCGTCGTCGACGAGGGTGGGCACCTCGTTACGCTCGGCCGGATGGACGGCGCCTTCCCGCTCTCGGCCCAGATCGCCGAAGCGAAGGCAGCCGGGACGGCGTTGTGGCACCGCGACGGCGACGGGCTCGCCGCCACCCGCGCATCCGCTCCGGGATTCTTCGACGCGGTCAGCACCCTCCCGCGGCTTCCCCTCATCCCCGGCCCAGGTGCGGTGGTGATTCGGAGCGGCGAGACGGTCCTCGGTGCCGCAGGAGCGAGCGGGGCGAGCGGCGACGACGACCGCGCCTGCGTCGAGGCAGGGCTCCGCGCCGTCTTCCCCGGCTGGACACCGCGGTAGCGGAGCACGGCGACCGCGAGCCACTCTGCTCGCAACGAAGCTCAGGTGCATAGCTGGTGGGTCAGCCCGGGTGAATCGTCCGGTCGAGCCCGGCGACCGCCTCGCGCCGCAGCGTTGGCATTCCCTCATGGTGGCCGTAGAGGGCGAGGGAGCCACAGAGGAAGAGCGAGAGGATACGGGCGCAGAGGAGCTGGTCGTCGCCGATCGTCCCGTAGGCCTCGCGAAACTCCCTGCGGCCCTCGGGTGGCAGGACGCTCCAGTAGAGCACGAGGTCGACGCCGGGCGCGTTGTAGCTGAGATCGATCCAGTCGATCACAGCAGCCGCCCGGCCGGCGTCGTCGACGAGGAGGTGGCGGAGATGGAGGTCGCCGTGAACGAGGGCGGTTGGTTCCAGCGGGCCGAGCTCGACCGCGGCGTCGATCACCTCGTGCGCTTCGCGCGGCGCATGCCACAGCCCGAGCTGTCCCAGCTGGGCCAGTCGCTCGCGCGTCTTCGGCACCCGGAGGGTCATGTCCGCTCTTCCGACCGGATCGAGCGGAAGGTCGGCGCGCAGCCTCGTACGGTGAAGCGCTCGAAGGAACTCGCCGAGCGGCCGGGCGAGGCCCGTGCGGCCGCTCTCGTCCAACGCGGCCTCCGCGAGCTCCCGTCCCGCAAGGAAAGGCGCACCGTAGAACGGCCAGCGGTACTCGGAGGACGGCTCCCCGATGTACGTCGGGATCGGGATCGGGAGCGGCACGAGCGAGGCGAGCTGCGGCAGATGGGAGATCTCGTTCTCGAGGCCGGAGATCACCATCTCGCGGCGCGGGAACCGGAAGACCCACTGATCATCGACGAGCCAGACCGTCATGTCCCAACCCTGACCGAGCAGACTCAGAGAGCGCCGCTCGAGCTCCGGGAACTGGGTCCCGATCAGCCGCCGCGCGAGGCTTTCGTCAACGGTGATCTCGGCGGCCCACTCACGCACGCGACGACGTTATCGAGGGCGCCGGCCCGGACTCGGCCAGACAGGGCTCAGGTGACGGAGCCTCCGCCCCCGGGCGCGCCGGAGACGTGACGAGGCCCACACGCCGCGCTCGACGTGCGGCTCAAGACGTCTTGTGGGCGCTCCACGGGCCACCGCCTTGCGGGGTCTTGTACCGGCCGGACATCGACTTGCCCGAGACCGAGCCGGTGTACGTGGCGCCCGCGCCGACAGCCCCGAACCTGATCGCGCTGCCCTGCACGCTGCCGCTGATGGGGTACGTCCCACTCGGCTTCGAGAGCTTGATCGATCCCTTCAGCTTCGAGCCGGTCTGGCTCCAGTGAAGCGTGAAGGTGCCAGAGAACGTCCCGCCGTACGTCCCCGACCACGTTCCCGCGAGATGCGGTGACGAGCCGACGGAGGCGACCGCCGTCCCGCTGCCGCAGAGCGCCAGAACGGCGGCGACGCAAAGCAGGTGACTCGACCGGACTGTGCGGCGGACACGATGAACGCGCATCTCCGACTCCTTTCCTTTCCCGATCGTGAGGTGCAGCGCCTGCCCTGCGCGTCACGGTTGTCGTCGACGATTGTCCGGGAATTCCGGCCGCGCCGCAATGCACCGGGCGCAAATCCACGAGAAGTTGATCATCAGCTGAAGCCGAAGAGCGGCGGTAGAACGACCACGACCGCCGCAGCCCAGAGAGCGAAGACGGGCAGGTAGCTCGTCTGCCAGCGCTCGAGCCGATGGAGCGTGCTGCGCCGTCTGAGGAATCGGCCCGCGAGCCACGCGGCACCGGCCAGGTTCACGAGCAGGACGAGGTTGAGGCCGAGCGCGACCGTCCGGTTCGGCGTGAACCCGAGATCGCCGATGCGGGCGACCATCGACCCGAGCACCAGCAGGTCGAGGACGAGTGCGAACACGACGGCGACGAGCTGCACGCCGTCCATCCAGCTCGGCGAGGTGGAGGGCTCGCGCGCGGAGAGCCCGTAGAGGACGAGACCGAGGACGACGATCAGCAGAGCGTCGAACACGCTCAGGAGCTCGCGGTCGAAGGCGTCGCCGAGCCCGGTCGCGGCATAGACGACGGCGGCACACGCCAGCATGACCGCGAACAGCGGCGTGAAGAGCATCGCGAGCACGGGAGCCATGTTCTCGACGACGCGCTGCTTGGACTCGACGAGCCACGCGGCGACGACGACCGCCCCGGCGGCGCCGGAGGGCAGCACCCACTCCGCGACACGGTCGACGTCGACTCCCGAAGGCTCGAGGATCCCGGCGGTCAACGCCATGAGCACGCCGCCGCCGAGCGCGATCAGCACGTAGTAGATGAACCACTCGCCGGTGAAGCGGACGAAGTCCATCCGGCGCTCGTGCGACCCGATCGACCCGCCCATGTACGGAAACGCGACCGCGAACCACAGCACGACCGGGAGGTGGAGGGCGACGAGGACCTCGGTGTCCGAGTCGGCGTCGTACGGATAGAGGTTGACGACGAGCGCCGCGACCGCGAACGGCGCCGCGCCAATCAGCCACGCGCGAGGGCCGAGCTGCCGCCGACGGGCGAAGTACGCGGCGAGGAACGGCAGGACGAAGAGGCCGAGGTTCCGCGCGAACCAGGTCGGCTCGTCGTCGGGGAAGCCGGCGGCGAGCCGTGCAACCTGGATGACGACGGCGGCGGCGACCGCGAGGACAAGCGCGTCGAGCCAACCGGCCGCAAGGAGCGGCGCCTCCTCGTCGGGCCCGAGCAGCTGCTTCCACAGGCGTCCGCTGTGCTCACGCGCGTACTCCCGCGAAACGGCGTCGAGATCCCCCATCCGCTTCACGGCGACGAGGAACGCCTCGTCCTCGGCGAGGCCCGCGGTGCTCAGCTCCGCGATCTCGTGGCGGAGATGGTCCTCGAGCTCGTCGACGTCGTGCCCGTTGACGGCCGGGGCTCTCGAGACGTAGGTGCGCCACTGGGCAATCTGCGACTCCACGCTCTCCATCGCTCAGGCCTCACCGGCCGATGCCAGGAGCGAGCCGGGCCACACGTCGTCGAGCGCCCGGGTGACGGTCAGCCACTGCCGCCGATGATCGGCGAGCGCAGATCGCCCCTCGTCTGTGATGACGTAGTACTTGCGACGGCGCCCTTCCGGCGGCTTCCGCCACTCGGTCGTCACGTACCCGAGCCGGCCGAGGCGATGGAGCAGTGGATAGAGCATCCCGTCGCTCCACTCGAGCTCGCCCCCGGAAAGCGCGCGGACTCGCTTCAGGATCGCGTAGCCGTAGCTCTCACCGTCAGCCAGGATCGCAAGCACGAGCGGTGTCGCCGAGGCCGCGACGAGATCCTTGTCGATGCGCATCGCCCTCCATGGGTCGAACTACGATGCATAGAAGCACAAGGTATTGTTGAACGCAACCGGGCTATTCGCGTGTGAGCCGTCGAAGCGCCGCGCGAACGGCGCCCGGAGCCTCGAACCACACGAAATGCCCCGCGCCCTCGACGACGTCGACCCACGCCCCCGGTATCCGGTCCGCTGCATCGGTCGAGGCTGCGAGCGGCATGGGACTTCGAGAGCCGTGGACGAACCCGACGGGAACGCGGATGCCCGACAGTCCCGTCTCGAGCGCCGGAAGCCCGGCGAGGATCGACGGCACCATCTCGCCCGAGCGTGCGCTCGACATGCGGAGCGCGGGCATCGGCGGCGCGTGCTCCGGGTCGGCGAAGTACGCCGGCCACACGAGCCGCATTCCCTCGAGGGCGAGCTCGTCGTCTGCCGTGCCGGCCATGCTCAGCTCGTCGATCTCCCGCGCACGCTCGCGCACCGATTCGGGAGTCCGGCGGAACATCTCCTCGTCGAACTCCGGCCAGCGGCCGTCGCCGACCGCCCCGAGCGGATCCACCGAGAGCACGCCGAGGAGCCTGTCGGGCATCGCCTCGGCCACGTGCAGGGCGAGGTGGCCGCCCCACGAGTGCCCGACGACGTATGCCCGCTCCCAGCCGAGCGCGTCGAGCACGCGACGCGCATCGTGGACGTCGAGCGCCACCGAATGCGGCCCTCCGACCGCCGAGGGCTCCTGACCTCGCTGCTGGTACCAGGCGACGTCGTTCTCGTCCGCCAGCTCGTCGGCGAGCTCGCTCATGTAGTCGAAGCCGAGCCCCGGCCCGCCGTGCAGCAGGAGCACGCGCGGCCCGCTGCCGGCGCGACGACCCGCGATCAGCGGCCCGTCGTCGTGCGTCGTGAACTCGACCCACGTCACGGCGACCATCGTCTTCGGTCAGCGCCAACCGAGGGCAGGAGCGACGTGCTTCACGACGCTCTCGATGACATGGGCGTTGTACTCGACGCCGAGCTGGCTCGGCACGGTGAGGAGCAGCGTGTCGGCCGCGGCGATCGCCTCGTCCTGCGCGAGCTGCTCGACGAGCGCGTCCGGCTCCGCGGCGTATGTGCGGCCGAAGATCGCTCGCGTGCTCGCGTCGATGAAGCCGACGTGGTCGTCGTCTCCGCCGCCGCGGCCGAAGTACCGGCGGTCCGTGTCGTTCACGAGCGCGAAGATGCTGCGGCTGACCGAGACGCGTGGCTCGCGCTCGTGCCCGGCCGCCGTCCACGCCTCGTGGAAGGCGTGGATGTGCCGTGCCTGGACGACGTGGAACGGATCTCCGCTTGCATCGTCCTCCACGAGCGTGGAGCTCATCAGGTTCATGCCGAGCGTGGCCGCCCACGCGGCGGTCTTGTCGGACCCTGCGCCCCACCAGATCCGCTCGCGGAGCCCCGGTGAGTGCGGCTCGAGCCGCAGCAGGCCCGGCGGGTTCGGGAACATCGGGTGCGGGTTGGGCTCCGCGAACCCCTCGCCGCGCAGGAGGTCGAGGAACACCTGCGTGCGGCTGCGCGCCATGTCGGCGTCGGTCTGCCCCTCCGCCGGCCGGTAGCCGAAGTAGCGCCAGCCGTCGATCACCTGCTCCGGCGAGCCGCGGCTGATGCCGAGCTGGAGCCGGCCGCCTGCGAGCAGGTCGGCGGCCCCCGCGTCCTCCGCCATGTAGAAGGGGTTCTCGTAGCGCATGTCGATCACGGCGGTGCCGAGCTCGATTCGCGACGTCCGGACGCCGGCCGCCGCGAGCAGCGGGAACGGCGATCCCAGCTGCTGCGCGTAGTGGTGCACGCGGAAGTACGCGCCGTCGGCACCGACGTCCTCGGCCGCCACCGCGAGCTCGACCGCCTGGAGCAGCGCGTCCGAGGCCGTGAGCACACGGGAGGCGGGCGAAGGTCCCCAGTGACCGAACGACAGGAAGCCGATCCGCTTCACGTGCTCATCCTCGCCCACGGCACCCGGCGTCTGCGGCAGGCGGAAGCGGACAGCCTTCGCTCGACTAGGTTGGCCCGATGCGCGACTGGCGTCGACCGGAGCGGGGAACGCGGTGCTTCGACCAGCTCCCCGCCACCGTCGAACGGGTGCTCACGGGCGCCACGGGCGGTACCACGCTCGACGAGCCGCTCCTAAGGGAACGCTTCGAGCGCATCGTCTTCGTCTACTTCGACGCGTTCGGCTGGACGTTCCTCGAGCGGCATACCGGACATCCGCTGTTCGTCCGGGCCCAATCGGAGGGTCTGCTCACCCAGTTGACGGCGCAGTTTCCGTCGACGACCACCGCGCAGGTGACGACGATCCACAGCGGCCTGCCCGTCTCGGACCACGGCCTCTACGAGTGGCACGTCTACGAGCCGTCCCTCGACCGGCTGGTCACGCCGCTGCTCTTCTCCTTCGCCGGGGACGGCGTGCGCGGAACGCTCGCGGGACATCTCCATCCCGATGACCTGTTCCCCACCGACTCGATCTACGCTCGCCTCTCCGACGCGGGCGTGCGCAGCACGGTCGTCCTCCCGGCGCCAATCGCGGGCGCGGCACCGAACCTCGCCCTCCTGGGCGGCACGGAGATCGTCCCGTTCGAATCCGCGGAGCGCGGCCTCGCCGCAGCAGCCGCTGCGCTGCACGACGGCGCCGGCTACGCCCACGTGTACCTCGACGAGATCGACTCGCTCATGCACGCGGTCGGGCCGGACGATCCGCTCGTTGACGCGGGCGTACGGCTCGTGCTGGACGCGCTCGCGGGCGTGCCGTTCCCGCCCGGGACGCTCGTGCTCCTCACCGCCGACCACGGCATGTCGCCCGTCGACCCGGCGCGGACTGTCTACGTGAACCAGATCTGGCCCGAGCTCGCCGGCCAGCTCGAGACGGGCGCCGACGGAAAACCGCTCGCCCCCGCGGGCTCCTGCCGCGACCTCTTCCTCCACGCCCGCGAGGGCGATGTGGAGGCGGTCTGCACCGGCCTTGCCGAGCGGCTCGACGGCGTCGCCGACGTCGTTCCCGTGGCGGAGCTGATCGAAAAGGGAATCTTCGCCGAGCCGTCGCCACGCCTCTCCGCGCGGCTCGCGAACGTCGCGGTGCTACCGCGCCACGGCGAAGCGGTGTACTGGCACGAGCCCGGCCGCTTCGTCCAACGCCTCTTCGGACAGCACGGCGGCCTGAGCCCACAGGAGATGGAGATTCCGCTCGTCGCGTGGGTCGCCTGAGCGCCAAGCCGATCAGGCCGAGATGCGGAAGACCGGATGAACGGGCGCGATCCGATCGAGCTCCGACGGCGGCGCGTCGGCGTCGACGCCGTCGAAGAACTGGCCCACCTCCCACTTCCACCGGCGCAGGTATGCGCGCAGAATCGGCTCTTTCTCCGCATCCGGAAGCGCGACCGCCTCCGGTCTTGCGACCACGTACCTCCAGCACGCGCGATCCCCACGCTCACGCCGAGGCGCGTCAGCCCGGCGATGAGCGGGTTCATGACCGCGCGGTCGAACCAGCTCGGCGGCCGGTAGGGGCGACTGGCACTCCCGGCGCTCCCCATGCCGACGCGTGACGCGGGGCGGGACTGCGGGAGACCGAGCCCATCGGACGAGCTCCTGCCGAACGACGACGACGACGATCGCGCGCTCTAAGCGGAGGCCCGCGCGAGCAGCCGCAGGAGCTCATCGCGGCTCGGCCCGAGTTGCGGGCGGGCGCCGTCGGGGGAGAGCTCGAGCGCTCGCGCGACGAGGGCCTCGTCCCTTCCCAGGGCGTCCGGGGGGTCGAGGGCGTTGACGCGTCTGGCGACGGCGCGGAAGAGATCCGGATCGCCGATCGAGGCCGGATAGGCGGTCAGCCGGAGGAACAGCGCCATGCTGTCGCCCGGGTCGCGGATGTCGATCTGGTCGCCCTTCCACAGGCGGATCCGGTCGCGGTCCTCGTCGGACACGGCATCGAACCGGGCGGCCGCGTCCACTCCGGCCGTGCCCTCGAACACGAGCGCCAGGGCACGCGCGTCGTCCGCGCTCGCAGCGGCCTCGGCGAGCGTGAACCCGTGCGTGATCGAGAGCGACGCGCCGAGAGCGAACGTCGGGTTCGTGTGGCAAAGCGCGTCACCGATCGGCTGGATGCCGGTCGCCACGGGCTCGCCGTCGACGACGAGCGAGCGATGGAGGTTCTGGAGGCTTCCCATCGGAAGCACGGGCGTGATCGGCTCCGAACAGTCCGGATGGATCCACGGGACGAGCGGCGGGATCGCGAGCGCGGCTGTCATGTAGGCCGTTTCGGACTTCAAGACCCGCAGCTCGCGATCCCAGGGCGGGATCATGAGCACGAGGGCGAACGTCCCGTTGTCCCCCAGAAAGACGACGAAGACGAGGTATCCCGTCTCACCGCGCGGCCCGCGGAGCAGAGACGGCAGCGAGGGCATCTCGACGCCCGGCCGCAGGCGGAAGTGGCGGCTGTAGTACAGGAGACCACACTCGTTGCGCCGCTCCGCGATGCGACGCGCCCCGAGCTCCTCGAGCCACGACCGCACCTGTGACGTACGTCCGAGCGCATCGACGACGAGCTCCGCCTCGACCGTTCGTCCGTCGCTTGTCCGGGCTCCGGTGACGCGCGTCGCGCCGCTCCCCGGCGCAGGCGCACCCAGGAGTCCGGCGACTCGCGCGCCGCCCTCGATCCGCACGTCGGCCTCGGCCTCGGCGGCCGCGCGCAGCGCGCTTTCGAACACGGGCCGCCTGATGCAGATGGAGACGAACGACTCGTCGCCCGGGCGCGGCTCATCGGGGGCTAGCTCGAACTGGCGGTTCTCGAAGGCCCCGTCGGCGAGGACGCGGTCGAGCACGTCGGGCGCCTCGTCCAGCAGCGTGCGCCGGCCGAGACCGAGGAAGTTGTGCGGCTGGCGGAAGTGCGCGACGCCCGACCGCTCCCATCCGTCGAAGACGCGGTGGGGATCGCCATCGCCCGGGGTTGTCGGATCGCGCTCGAGCACGCAGACGCGACGACCGCGGCGGGCGAACCCGATCGCCGCGGACAGCCCCGCGAGCCCGCCGCCCATGACAGCGACGTCGGTTCGGATCGTCCCCCCTGCCACGAACGCATGATGCGCCCCGGCTCCGAGCGGAACAAGGACAGCGGGAGAGATCGAAAGGGCGATAGGTTCAGCGCATGACGGGCCTCGCCGAGCTGTTCGAGCGGAACCGGGCCTGGGCGGCGTCGATGGTCGCGGACGACCCGGCGTTCTTCACGACGCTCGCGGAGCGGCAGAAGCCCGAGTACCTCTGGGTCGGCTGCTCGGACAGCCGCGTCCCGGCGAACCAGATCGTCGGGCTCGCGCCCGGCGACGTGTTCGTCCACCGAAACGTGGCGAACGTCGTGGTGCACACCGACCTGAACTTCCTCTCGGTGCTCCAGTACGCGGTCGACATCCTCCGTGTGCGGGACGTGATCGTCTGCGGGCACTACGGCTGCGGCGGCGTGTCTGCGGCGCTCGTCGGCGCCCGCCACGGCCTGATCGACAACTGGCTCCGTCATGTCGCGGATGTGGCCGAGAAGCACGCGGAAGAGCTCGACTCGCTCGCCGAGGAGTCGAGGATCGACCGGCTGTGCGAGCTGAACGTCGCCGAGCAGGTCGCGAACGTCTGCCACACGACGGTCGTCCGCGACGCCTGGGCGCGCGGGCAGGACCTGACGGTGCACGGCCTCGTCTACGGGCTGCAGGACGGCTTGCTGCGCGACCTCGGTGTCAGCGTCTCCGCGGCGGTGGCGTGATGGGGCTCGAGCGTGCCGTCATCGTTCGCCCGGGCGAAGGGCACCGTGTCGCGAACGTCGAGTTCCTCGCGCGCACCGCCGACACGCCGCGCTTCAACTTCTCGATCATCACGAAGCAACCCGGCGAAGGGCCTCCGCTCCACGTGCACGCCGACGAGGACGACGCGTTCTACATCCTCGAGGGCGAGGTCGTCGTGATCGTCGAGGAGGAGGAGATCACCGTAGGGCCGGGGACATTCGTCCTCGTGCCGCCCGGCGTCGCCCACACGTTCGCAAATCGCGCGGCGGCCGTCGCGCGCATCGTCAACGTCCATGCCCCTGCGGGGTTCGACCTGCGCCTCGACGAGGACTGACAGTGCGGCTCCATCCCGAGGCGCAGGCGCTGCTCGAGCAGTTCGAGTCGCTCGGCGACCCACCGATCGAGTCCTCGACGCCCGAGGCCGTGCGTGCACTGCGGGCGTCGCGCATCCCGGCGCCGACGGTGGAGCTCCCGGAGATCCGGGACGTCGATGCGGGCGGTGTCCCGGCGCGCCTCTACCGGCCGAGCGCTCAGGACGGCCTCGGCCTGCTCGTGTACCTCCACGGCGGCGGCTGGGTGCTCGGGAGCGTGGAGACCCACGACCACGTCGCGCGGGCGCTCGCAGCCCAGAGCGGCTGCGCCGTCCTCTCCCTCGACTACCGCCTCGCGCCCGAGCATCCCTTCCCCGCCGGTCTCGACGACGCCTTCGCCGCGACCGGTTGGACCTACGAGCACGCCGAGGCGCTGGGATGCGACCCGGAGCGGCTCGCGATCGGCGGCGACTCTGCCGGCGCAAACCTCGCCGCCGTCGTGACGCAGAGCGCACGCGTGCCGTTCAGGTTCCAGCTCCTCGTCTACCCGGTCACGGACGCCCGTGGCGAAAGCGCCTCCATGACGGAGCTCGCCGACCGGTTCTGGCTCAGGAAGGCCGAGATGACGTGGTTCCTCCGGCACTACCTCTCGGGCGGCGACGGAGCTCCGGACGATCCGCACGTCTCGCCCCTCCTTGCCGAGGCTGCCGCCTTCGAGGCGTCGCCGCCGACGCTCGTGATCACCGCGGAGCTCGACCCGCTGCGCGACGAGGGCGAGGCGTACGCCGAGCGGCTCCGCGCCGCGGGTGTCCGCGCCGACGTAACGCGGTACGAGGGGATGTTCCACGGCTTCTTCTCGTTCGCCGAGCAGCTTTCCGACGGCCGGCGCGCCCTGGCGCAGGCGGCGGAGTCCGTCGGGGCCGCGCTCTCGCTCGAGGCGTCGTCGCGCGAGTGACGAGGGTGCGTCGAGTTCTCAGCAGCCGCCGTCGCCCGCGCCGTGCCAGCGACCGACGAGCCTCGTGAAGACGTTCGAGAGGGTCGCGATCTCCGCTTCGTCCAGCGAAGCGAAGTAGTGCTCCTCGACGAAGGCGAAGACCGCATCTTGGGCGCGCCGCGTCAGGGCGACACCGTCAGCCGTCAGCGTCACGTTGACCGCCCGCGCGTCGCTCGGGCACGGTCGCCGCTCGAGGAGCCCCCGCGCCTCCAGCGAGTCGATGAGACGCGAGACGCGGCTGAAGCTCAGGCCCATCGCCTCGGCGATGTCCGTCTGGCGAAGCGTCCGGCTCTCGGCCCGCGCGAGCCGCCCCATGATTCCCAGCGTGCTCACGGTCAAGCCCTCGACCGGCCCGAGCACGTCGTCCGCCGCGCGCCGCAGCTGGCGGCTGAGCTCGAGGAAGCCCTCCCAGGCGCGCGCGTGCTCCGTCGACCAAGCCTGGTCGACGTTCTCCCCCATCATGTAGCCCGCCCGGGCGGTGATCCTGGCCATCGGGGCGTCGTCCACCGCGCCGCCGGGCGGCGACTCAGGGGGTGGGATCGTGTCGTGCGACGCGGTCATCAGCCGACGATCTTGACCGCACTTCCATAGCCGGTGCCGAGTCCCTCCTGAACCGCCATGTGGAGGTACCCCAGCGCCTCGAGCTGCCTGGCGCGGCGCAGCGGGCCTGCATCGACTGCGCGCAGGCCGGAGCTCTCGACCAGCGAGGCGACGGTGCGCTTCGCGTCTGCGTCGTCCGAAGCGAGGAGCACGTCGAGCTGGTGTCCCGAGACCTCGCCCGACGACAGCGTCCCGGCGAACGTCGTGTTGAAGGCCTTGACGACCCTCGCGCCCGGCACGGCGGCGGCGAGCTCCTCGGCACCCGAGCCGGCGTCGGGGACGATCGGCTCGAAGGTCTCGGTGTCGAGCGGGTTCGAGATGTCGACGACGACCTTGGCATCGAGTTGCGAGCCGGCCTGCTGCGCGACGTCCAACGTGACGGGGTACCAGACCGCGAGCACGACGACGTCGTCGGCGATCGGGTCGCCGACGGTGCCGGCGCTGACGCTGCCGCCGAGGTCGGCCGCGAGCGCCTCCGCGTTCGAGCGCTCCGTGCCCAGCAGCGTGGCGGCGTGGCCGCCCGAGACGAGGCGAGCGCCGATGCCGCGGGCCATGTTGCCGGTACCGATGATCGTGACGTCCATTGGTGTCGCTCCTTTCGACTGCGCTGCGCCTCAGCGGAG
>Ga0157297_10000128_pt1 | contig 12676 bp, 11 predicted proteins | sample NitcycUS028104C2_FD_108380 | JGI IMG/M metagenome (GOLD analysis project Ga0157297, IMG submission 108380) | Soil microbial communities from Arlington Agricultural Research Station in Wisconsin, USA - Nitrogen cycling UWRJ-S028-104C-2 | ecosystem: Environmental > Terrestrial > Soil >...
CTATTTGTAGCGGTAGGTGATGCGACCTCTGTCGAGGTCGTACGGGGAAAGCTCGATCTTTACCCGGTCGCCGGGGAGGATGCGGATGTAGTGGCGGCGCATCTTGCCCGAGATATGACCGAGGACCTCGTGGTCGTTGTCGAGTTTGACGCGAAACATCGTGTTGGGGAGGGCCTCGGTGATCTCGCCCTCCATCTCAATCTTCTCCTCTTTGCCCATGCGGCGCGGAGCGTACCTGACGGTTCAGTCAGCCGCGCAACCGGCGCGCATGCTCGATCGCCTCAGCGGGCGTGCTCACCTCGCCCGCGTAGCGGGCAGCCTCCAGCTCGGCCATCAGGTCACCCAACTCTGGACCGGGCTCGATTTCAAGCTCAGCAGCGAGCTCACCGCCGCGCAGCAGCGGTGCCGGTGGACCATCGCGATGCCAGTCGAGCGCCGCGGCGAGCATCTGCCGGGCCAGGCTCAGATGGGCCTCGATCGCCTCCTCGGTCGCAAACGGACCACTGCCGCGAGCGGAGAGCCGGTCGGCGACGGTGAGCAGGGTGACGTCGGCAGCGACAGGCTCGGTCGCCCGCAGGTACTCGTGGACGCGGCGCGGCGGCAGCGGTGCCTCGTGGACGAGAAAGCCGAGGCGCAAGTGGTGCAGGGTCAACGCTTGCAGATGCCGGGTCAGCCGCTGGCTGGCGCGCAAGCGACGGCAGAGCCCAGCGACAATCTCGGCGCCGACGGAATCGTGGCCGATGAAGGTAACGTAGCCATCCCGCTCGCCCCGGGTCGCCGGCTTGCCGATGTCGTGCAGCAGAGCCCCGAAACGCAGCGCGGTGGCGCGATCCATCTCGTCGGCCAGTGGCTCGGCGAGTAACTGACCCGCGTCGGCGGCACGCTCACCGGCGAATCGCTCGAGGTCAGCCTCCACCTCGAGCATCTGCTCCAGCACGGCCAGGGTGTGGCCGTGGACGTCGAGGTGATGGTTGGGGCCCTGCTCGACTCCACGCAGCGCCTCCAGCTCCGGCAGTACGGCCGCGGTGAGGCCGAGTTCGTCGAGCAGCGCCACCCCGCGCAGGGGATCGGGGCCGCCAAGCAAGCGTCGTAGCTCGGCGAGCTGCCGCTCGCCGGCCGGGTCAGCGGCGTGCCGCGCTTCGGACCTAGCGAGGGCAAGGGTGCCCCCCTCGACCTCCAAACCGAGGTCGGCGGCAAGGCGGGCAGCGCGCAGCAGCCGCAGCGGATCCGCCTTGAAGCTGCCCTCAGCGACCACCCGCAGCAATCGCCGCTCCAGATCCTGCAACCCCCCGAAGGGGTCGATCGGCTCGGCCCCCGATAGCGGGATCGCGACTGCCCCGAGGGTGAAGTCGCGCGCCGCCAGGTCGGCCTCGATCGTCTCACCACGCAGTGCGGTGGCATCGACCTGCCAGGAGCGGTCGCGAGAGACCGCGCGCCAGGTTGCGAACTCGGCTGACAGCTCGAAAGCGTGCCCGTCCCCCTCGCGCGCGATCGCCTTCGCGGTCGCAGCGGGATCGCCGCTGACGGCGAGGTCCAGATCGGTTACGTCACGGCCGAGCGCCGCATCGCGCACCGCGCCGCCGGCGATCCAAGTCCCCGGATCACCCTCCAGCGCCCGCCGTGCCAAGCCGACCAGGGGCGAGGCGCCGAGACGGTCGGAGAGAGTCACTCCTCGATCCTGGGGACGCGGGCCGAAATCCCGCACGTGATCTCGTAGTTAATCGTGTCCATTCGTCTGGCCAGATCCTCGGCGAGAATCGTCTCCTCCCCCTGCGAGCCGATCAATACGGCCTCCTCGCCTGGTTCGATATCGGTTGCCGGACCGAGGTCGACGGTCACGTTGTCCATCGAAACCGTGCCTACCAGCGGGAAGCGGCGGCCGCCGACCAAGATCTCGGCGTTGTTGGAGAGGCCGCGCCGCACCCCGTCGCCGTAGCCGAGCGGCAGCACGCCGACGCAGGTCTCACGCTCGGCCCGCCAGGTCTGCCCGTAGCCGGCGCTATCGCCTGGCCCAAAGCGCTTCACGTCCGCCACGTAGGAGTGCAACGAGAGTGCCGGCCGAAGTCGCCGCTCCGCGGGATCGCCCTGGAAGGGATCGAGCCCGTAGACCGCGACGCCACAGCGCGCCATGTCGAAGTGCGAGCGGCGGTCGCGGAAGACGGCGGCGCTGTTGGCGGCGTGGACGGTGACCTCGGGGAACTCGTCCTTCGCCGCGGTCGCCACCGCGGCAAAACGATCGAGCTGCTCGGCGAAGAACTCGGAGTCCGGCTCGTCGGCGGTCGCCAGGTGGGTCCATACCCCGACCGGCTCCAGGCTGGGGCTCTCGGCGCAGGCGCGCAGCAGCGACAGCACCTCGGCCGGGTCGCGATTGCCAAGCCTGCCCATGCCACTGTCGTGCTTGACGTGGACTCGAGCCGGGCGTCCGTGGGCCCGGGCGCGGGCGGCGACGAAATCGAGGAACCCGTGCCGCCAGACCGCGATCTCCGAGCCGGCCTCGAGCGCGGTGTCCAACTCCTCGGGGGCAAGAGCGCCCATCGTCAGCAGGGGAACGTGGGCAAGGCGCCGCCCAATCCGCTCGGCCTCGGTTGCCGTCGCCACGGCGAGCCTCGTTGCGCCGCCCTCCAGCGCCGCCCCCGCGCAGGCGAGGTCTCCGTGGCCGTAACCGTCGGCCTTGACCACAGCGCACAGCTCCGCCCCCGGATCCAGCTCGGCCTTGAGGCGCGCGCAGTTGTCCCGCACCGCGCCGAGGTCGATCCGGGCGGCCGCCCGCACCATGCTCAGCTCTCGACGAGCGCGGCCAGCGCGTCGGCCCGCGTGACCATTCCAACGAGACGGCCGTCGCTATCGACCACGGGGAGATGATTGTGGTGCTCGTCAGCGATCCTCCTCGCCACCGTCTCGACGCTTGCGTAATCGTTGACCACGACGGGATCGGGGGTCATCAGCTCCGAGACCTTGGTCGCGAACGCCTTGTCGAGCCGCTTCTCGAAGCCCTTCATCGAGCCGACGAAGACGATGCCACCCATGATGTTGAGGTAGTGGGGCAGATGCAGGTCCGACTCCTCGTCGCCGAGGACCAGATCGGACTCGCTGACGATGCCGACCACGTGACCTTCGTCGTCGACCACCGGGATCGCCCCCTTGTCGGTCTTCGCCAGCAACTCGATCGCAGTGCGGGCGTCGGCGCCCGGGGAGACGCTCGGCACGGCGCTGTCCATGATCTCCGCGGCGGTCTTCATCTCGGCGAGATTATTCGACAGGGGTGTCGGGAAGCATCCCCACCGGGATCGAGTCGATCACGTCGGTGGCGATCATCGACTCGGCGGCGCCGATGCGGACCGCCGCGTCGCGTCCAGCCCGGACATGGGCGATGACCCCCGCGCAGGCGGCGGCGAAGGGCTCGAGGCCGCGGGCGAGCAACGCGGCGACGACGCCGGAGAGGACGTCGCCGGTGCCGGCGGTGGCGAGCCCTGGCGCAGAAAGGGCGTTGACGGCAATCCGCTCGCCATCGGTGACGATCGTGTCGTCCCCCTTCAACACGACGACCGCATCCGCCGCCCGCGCCGCTTCGCGCGCCGCGGTGAGGCGGTGCGCCGCGACCTGCTCCGAAGAGCGACCTAGCAGGCGGCCCAACTCGCCGGCGTGCGGAGTGAGCACGGTCGGCGCCTCGCGCGCGGCGACCCGTTCGAGCTCGCCGGCGAAGGCATTGAGACCGTCGGCGTCAAGCACGAGCGGCGCCTCTATCCTCACCAAAGCCTCGCGCGCCAGCTCGACCGAGCCGGGGTCACGACCGAGACCGGGACCGAGAACGCCGGCCGCGGCGCGCTCGAAGGCGCGCAGCAGGGGCTTAAGCGAGGCCGGGGAGAGGCAGCCGTCGCCGCCCGGGCAGCCGACCGACATCACCTCCGGCTGTCCCTGCGCAAAGATCGCCTCCAGGTCCGCCGGCACGGCGACGGTCGCATAGCCAGCGCCGGCGCGGATCGCCCCCCGGGAGGACATCTGCACCGCCCCGGTCAACCCCCGCGAGCCGCCGGCGATCGTCACCTGTCCGGAGCTGAACTTGGTCGAGCGCACCCCGCGGCGCGGCGCCAGCTCCAGCACGGATGCATCGATGCTGCCTGCCGCGGGCTCACCGGGCGCCTGGTCCGGGATCCCGATCGGCGCCACCCGCAGCTCGCCCGTGTGCCACTTGCCTGGGGCGACCCGGTGGCCGAGCTTGGTGGCGTGGAAACTGACGGTGACATCTGCCTCGACCGCGGCGCCGGCAACCTCACCCGTTGAGGCGTCTACACCAGAGGCGATGTCGCAGGAGACGACCGGCGCCGCGCAGGCGTTGATCGCCTCGATCGCCGCCCGGGCGGGCGGTCGAGGCTCGCCCGAAAAACCGGTGCCGAAGATCGCGTCAACGACGGCGCCGGAACCGGCCAGGCGCCGGTCGAGGTCGACCTCGACCCGCTCGGCCGCAAAGCGCTCCAGGTTGGCTGCGGCGTCGCCGCTCAGATCCTCCCCCGGCCAGAGCAGCAGGGCCTCGGTCGCGAATCCAGCCTCCGCCAGGTACCGGGCGGCAACCAGCCCGTCGCCGGCGTTGTTCCCCTTGCCGCAGACGACCCGCACCGGACCCTGCGGCGCCAGCTCGCCGACCGCGTCGGCCACGGCCCGCCCGGCGGCCTCCATCAGCTCCAGCGACGGGACCCCCATCTCCTCGATCGCCCAGGCGTCGACGGCCCGCATGCCGTCGGCGTCGTAAAGGGGGTTGAGCCAGGGCTCCATCGGCGCCTCAGCTTAGGCGTCGAAGAGGGAGCCAGCGTCAATCGCCGGACCCCGGTCTTTGATCCGGTCGTGTATTTCGAGTAGCGGATCCGCCGCTTCGTAGTAGGCGCCGCGCTTCTCGCCGTGCTGTCTGATCAGGCCCGCGCGGACCATCGCACCGAGATCGTTGGTCGCGGTCTGCTTCGAGATCTTGACCAGCTCCGCGCTCTCGACGCTCTTTCGGTGCGAGGAGTTGCGAATCCGCAGCCCCGTCACAGCATCGAAGAGACTACTGACCACTCGCTCGGGCAAGTCGTGCTTCTCGCGAAGCTCGTCGACCGCGACCCAGATCCGCTCCGATTCCCTGATGCGCACGAGAACGCTCGCCGCCTGGATGTAGTGCGCCCGCAAGCAGAAGCGGACCCACGGACGCGCATCGAGCTCGGGGTTCCAGGCGCCTTGCCCGACCTTGGTCAGAATGTCGTAGTAGGCCTGGGTATGGGCCCCGAGGTACTCCTCGATGCTCATCCACTCCGGCGACAGAATCCTGTCCCGGGCCAGAGCCAGCGTCTGTAGGCAGCGGGCCATGCGACCGTTCCCGTCGCGGAAGGGATGGATCATCACCAGATTGAGGTGTGCCATCGCCGCGCGAACCATGGGTGGTACATCCTCATGTGCCTGAAGCTGACCGATCAGCTTGTCGATCAACTCCGGCACCGCCTCCTGCTCTGGCGCTTCGTAGACGATTTCCCTCGTCGCGTCGTTGCGAACCCAGATCGGGCCAGGGCGCCAAAGCCCCGGACTCGCGTCGAGCGAGTACTCGGTGATCATGAAGTGCAGACTGCGAATCAGCGCTGAGGAATATTCGAAGTGCGGGTCGCTCGCGAGTTGAAGCACATATGTCATCGCCCGCCGGTAGCCGAGCACCGCGAGCCAATCGCGCTCCTGCGCTTCGGTCGGCTCGTCGCCTTCGACGGCGGCCAGCGCATCCTCGATCGAAACGTCGTACCCCTCGATGCTGTTCGAGCCCTGTATCGCGCGTGCACTGAGCACTCGGCGAACCGAACCCACCCACCGACGCGGCTCCGCCACCCGATAGCGAAGCTGCCGCCGCAGATCCTCGATGCGCTCGAGCGCGGCTAGCTCAGGCGCATCCACCTCGGGCATCTCGTAGATCGCCAGTCCATCTGATCGGGTTTGAATTTGGGAATCCATCAACTTTGATTGTGAAACAATCAAAGCTCTTTGTCAATGATGCATTTAAATGTTCATTTAAACTCCCAAACTGGGCACTGGCGAGGCACCTGCGGCCTGCGTGCAAGTTCGCACTTGAATGCGACCGCTACTTCAAGCCCACGATTAGCCTCGCCGTGGCCAGGTCGCCCTGGGTGGCGGAGCCGAGCGCGAGGAAGCTGATGTTCTTCAGGTACTTCCTCGCTTCGTCGAAGCCACTCTCGGAGACGAGCGAGTCAGCGAGGCGCAGTGCGGCTGGACCATCGGCGAAGCCACTGATCGGGGTCTCGCCGAGCGCTTCGACCGCGTCGCTGTAGCTGGGACTGTCGGAGAGGGTCTTGCCCGAATCCGACGCCAGGCCGCTCAGGGTCGCCGGCAGGCCATAGCCGATCGCGATGCGCCCTTCCTTGGCGGCGACGACGATCGGCTTGCTGCCAAGTTCCGGACTGCGGACCGAGAAGCCGCTGTACTTGCCGCCCAGCGCAGTCACTCCGGGAACGTCGGCGCTGCGAAGCAGGAGGCCGAGGTTGGAGATCGCGTTGGTCGCCTTGGAATCATTGGAAGTCAGCACCAGCGCACCGCCGAGACTGCTCTCGCTGTGGCCGACCGCGAACGCCCCGGCGTCCTGCAGCGAGCCAGTGATCCCTTCCAGGTCGATGCCGGCTTCCTTCAGGCCCTTCTTCAATTCGTTTGGCGGAATCGTGCCGGGGATCCCTTCCTCGTCGAGGCTGTCGAGCGCTTCGTCCAGCTGCTTGCCGAAACCGGAGACCGCGAAGGCGGCGAACGAGTCGGCCGGCAGTGAGCCGAGCAGCGACGAGGCGTCGCCGGTCGGCGCTTCCTGGCCGCCGAGATCGCTGCTGATTTCGACCTCGACCTGATCGGCGCCCGGCACGATGCTGGCCACAGCCGTCGCTTCGCTTGGATCGATGCCCGCGTTCTGCAGGATCTGGCGGGCCTGGGGGTCGATCTGGCCACCCGACTGGTCGATCAGACCGCCGACGTCGACGTAGACGTCGGCGAGGCTGGCCTCGGAGGCCGCCGAGGTCGCATCCGCGAAGGTGTCTTCGCCGGCGAGGGAATCGCCCTGGGAGGCGTCGACCGCATCCTTGAAAGGCCGCTCGCCTTCGGCGACGACGAGGAAGTCGCCGACGACCCCAATCGCGGTTTCGTCGGACCCGCCGAACTCGTACTCGATCCCCTCGTAGGAGGCGCTGCGGTAGGGATCGTCGCTGGCCTCGATCTGGGTATCGACGAACTCCTGAGTCGCGGCCGTGTCGGTGGACTCGACGATCACGCCGCCGTCGCCGAGATCGCCGTCCTCGAGCTTCTCGAAGAAGACGCCTGCCCTCTCGCCCAGCCAAGGCTCGACTTCCTTGGCGTAGTCGAACGGTTCGCCGTCGTCCTGCGCTGAGCTTTCGAGCTCGGAGACGACGAAGTCGCCAAGGTTGTCGATCCCGGCAACCTGCTTGGCGACCGCGTCGGTGTTCGCCTTCAGTTCGCCGGAGGGATGCACGGCGCCTTCGACGAAGACCGGCGAGCCGGGAGGCGCGAGGGAGGCTACGTCGGAGCCCGACGAATCGCCTCCGCTACAACCGGCGGCAAGGGCAGCGAGAGCGGCCAGGACGAGCGCCGCGAAGAGGGGACGAGGCTTCATGCGGCGGGCATCCTACCCGGGTAGTTACTCGACCGTCACCGTCTTGGCCAGATTTCGGGGCTGGTCGACGTTGAGACCGCGGGCCCGGGCGATGCCGTAGGCGAGCAGCTGCAGTGGCAGGATCGCCAGGATCGGCTGCAGGATCCAGTCGCTGCGAGCGACCTCGATCGTCTGGTCGGCGACCTCGCCGACCCGCTCGCAACCCTCCGTCGAGATAGCGATCGCCCGGGCGCCGCGGGCGCGCACCTCTTCGACGTTGGACAGCACCTTGTCGAGGACGGGGCTCTCGTTCGCCACGCAGACGACAGGCGTCGACTCGTCGAGCAAGGCGATCGGGCCGTGCTTCATCTCCCCCGCCGCGTAGGCGTCGGTCGGGATGTAGGAGATCTCCTTCAGCTTCAGCGCCCCCTCGAGGCAGACCGGGAGGCCGATGTGGCGGCCGAGGTAGAGGAAGAACTGCTGATCCGCATACGCCGCCGCGACCTCGCGCACCTGCTCCTCGCTGCCCGCCAGGGTCTCGTCGATCTTCGAGGGAAGCTGCTTCAGCTCGGCGACCAGCTCCGTCAGCCTCTCCGCCGGCAAGGTCTCGCGCAGCTCGGCCAGCCGCAGCCCGATCAGGTACATCGCGGCACCCTGGGCGACGAAGGTCTTGGTCGCCGCGACGCTGATCTCCATCCCCGCACGCGTGTAGAGGACAGCGTCGGCGTCGCGGGTCGCCTGGCTGCCCATCACGTTGGTGATCGCCAGGACCTTGGCGCCGCGCTCGCGGGCCAGGCGCATCGCGGCCAGCGTGTCGGCGGTCTCACCCGACTGGGTGATGCCGATCACCAGGTCGCCCGGACCGACCACCGGGTTGCGGTAGCGGTACTCGGAGGCGATGTCCATCTCGACCGGCACCCGCGACCACTCCTCGATCGCGTAGCGACCGAGGAGACCGGCGTGGTAGGAGGTGCCGCAGGCGACGATCACGACCCGCTTCAAGCCGCGCAGGTAGGAGTCGTCGAGGTCGACCTCGGAGAGATCGACGCCATTGTCGCCCGGCAGCCGGTCGGCGATGGTTTCGGCAACCGCGTCGGCCTGTTCGTAAATCTCCTTCAACATGAAGGTCTCGTAGCCGCCCTTCTCGGCAGCCGCCTCGTCCCAGGTGATCTCTTCGGCCTCGCGCTCGACCGGGTGGCCCTCGGCGTCCGTGATCTCGACCCCCGAGGCGTCGATCGTCACCACCTCGCCGTTTTCGATCGCGACAGCGGTGCGGGTCTCGGCGAGGAAGGCCGGGATCGCCGAGGCGAGGAAGCTCTCGCCCTCGCCGACGCCGGCAACCAGCGGGCACTCCTTGCGCGCGCCCACCAGCAGGCCCGGCTGATCGGCGTGCATGGCGACGAAGGCATAGTGGCCGCGAAGCTCGGCGTAGGCGGCGCGAACGGCGGCGGCGAGATCGCCGTCGTAATGGTCGGCGATCAGGTGGGCGACCACCTCGGCATCCGTTTCGGAGCTGAACTCCTGCCCCTCGGACTCGAGCCGGGCGCGCAGCTTGGCGTGGTTCTCGACGATCCCGTTGAGGACGATGTGGACGCGATCCGAGCTGTCGCTGTGGGGGTGCGCGTTCTCCTCGGTGACGCGGCCATGGGTTGCCCAGCGGGTGTGCGCGACACCGGTCGTCGCCGCCAGCGCCGCGACCGCGAGGCCACCGCCGTCGGCGTGCTCCTGCATCGCCGCCCGCAGGTTGGCGAGGTTGCCGACGGCGCGCACGCTGTCGACCCGACCGTCCTCGATCACCGCGACCCCGGCCGAGTCATAGCCGCGGTATTCGAGCTTCTCGAGGCCGGCGACCAGGAGGTCACGGCAGGGGCGAGCCCCGACATATCCGACGATTCCGCACATAGGAGGCCGTCAAGGGTAGACGGTGGTCCGCCTCAGCCCAGCTCCTGGACCACCAGGCCGGCAAGGCGCTTGCAGACCGCGTCGGCCTCCTCCGCGCTCGGCGCCTCGACCATCACCCGGACAAGTGGCTCGGTGCCGGAGGGGCGCAGGAGGACGCGGCCGCGGCCCTCCAGCTCGGCGGCCTCACGCTCGACCGCCTCCCAGACCGCGGTGGCGCCGGCGATCGCCCCGCGGTCGGCAACCTCGACATTGACCAGGATCTGCGGCAGCTTCTCCATCGCCTCGACCGAGGCGAGGTCGCGACCGCGCAGCTCGCGCATCGTCATCAGCGCCGCCGCGATCCCGTCGCCGGTCGCGGCGAAGCGCGTGTCGATGATGTGGCCGGATTGCTCGCCGCCCAGCGCCCAGCCGCGATCGCGCAGCTCGTCGAGGACGTAGCGGTCGCCGACCTTGGTGACCGCGACGTCGATCTCGGCCTCCTCCATCGCCTGGTGGAAGCCGTAGTTGCTCATCACCGTCACCGCTACGCCACCGTCAAGCTCGCCCCGGGCGGCCATGCCCCGAGCCAGCAGCGCGATCAGCTCGTCGCCGTCGTGAGCCCGACCGCCGCCGTCGACCGCCAGCACCCGGTCGCCGTCGCCGTCGAAGGCGAAGCCGATCGCGGCACCCGAGGAGGCGATGTGCGCGGTGAGATTGTCGAGATGGGTGGAGCCGCAACCGTCGTTGATGTTGCGGCCGTCGGGCTCGACCGCGATCGCCTCGACCTCGGCACCGAGCCGCTCGAAGATCGCCGGGGCGACGCGGTAAGTGGCGCCGTTGGCGCAGTCGAGCGCGACCTTGACGCCGGAAAGGTCGAGTGGAAAAGCGGCCTGGAGGGCCCGCAGGTAGTCCTCGACGCCGCCGTTCAGCTCGCGAACATGGCCCGGCGAGGCTGGCCGCGGGCCAGCCTCGAGCAGGGCCTCGATCCTCGCCTCGACCTCGTCGCCGAGCTTCGTCCCGACGCCGCTGAAGAACTTGATGCCGTTGTCCCGGTAGGGGTTGTGGGAGGCGGAGACGACAGCGGCGAGGTCGAGGCCCAGACGGCGGACCAAGACAGCGGCAGCGGGGGTCGGCAGAACCCCGCCGAGCAGCGCGTCCCCCCCGGCCTCGGCGACTCCGGCCGCCAGCGCCGCTTCCAGCATCGGGCCGGACTCGCGCGTGTCTCGGACTATCAGCACCTGGGGGCGCTTGACCTCCAGGGAAGCGGTCGCGGCACGCCCCAGGGCAAGCGCCAGCTCGGCGGTGAGGAACGTTCCAGCCTCCCCTCGGACCCCGTCGGTTCCGAAGAGCTTGCGCTCCGTGGTCACACCGACCTCGTCAGCGCTTGGAGAACTGCGGCCGCTTGCGCGCCTTCTTCAGCCCCGCCTTGCGCCGCTCCTTGGCGCGCGCGTCGCGGGTGAGAAAGCCACGCCGCTTCAGCTCGCCGCGCAGCTCGGGATCGACCTCGAGCAGTGCCCGGGCGATGCCGTGACGCATCGCGCCGGCCTGGCCGCTGACACCGCCGCCGTGGACCCTGACCCGAACGTCGACGCTGCTCTCATAACCGGTGATCGTGAGTGGCTGGCAGGCAGTCGTCTGATGGAGGGGGCGCGGGAAGAACTCCTCCAGAGGGCGCCCGTTGACCTCGATCTTGCCGCCGCCAGGCAGCAGGGTGACGCGGGCGATCGCGTTCTTGCGTTTGCCGGTCGCCAGATAGCGCGAGTCGCCCTCCATCTTGGCCGGGGCGCGGCTCGTCGCCTGCTCCTCCTCGGAGTCGGCGGTCAGCGCGGCCTCGCGCCGCGCCCGCTCCTCCTCCTCGGCTTCCTTGCGCGCCTTCTCCTCAGCGCTCAGCGGCCGCTCGTCGGACTCGACGGCGATCGGCTCCAGATCCGCCCCGGGAATTGCATCCTTCTTCTTCTCAGCCTTGGGCTCCTCAGCCTCCTCGACGACCTCAGCCTCCTCGACGACCTCGGGCTCCTCCACGGCCTCGGGCTCAACCTCCTGCTCAGCAGCAGCAGGCTCCTCCTCAGGCGCGTCGTCCTGCGTCTCCTCCTGCTCCGCCACGGGAGCCTCAGCGGACTCCTCCGCAGGCCCAGCATCCTGGTCCTCAGACGTCTCACCCGCGGGTGGCGTGGAGGGTTGTCCCTCCGGCGGGCGAGCCGGAGGGCTGCCCTCCGCGACAGGACCCGCGGTTGACGCCTCCGAACCCTCGGTCGAAGTGTCCTCAGGCTGGTCCTGCGAAGTCTCGTTCTGCGGCTCGTCTGCCATCACTTGATCTCCATCGGCTGTGGTTTCTGCGCCGCGTGCGGGTGATCCGGGCCGGCGTAGACCTTGAGCTTGGTCAGCTGCTGGCGGGCGAGGCGGTTACGGGGGAGCATTCCCTTTACGGCCTTGCGGATCACCTCCTCGGGGCGGCGGTCGAGCATCTCGGCCAGGGTGCGGGACTTGATCCCGCCCGGGTAGCCGCTATGGCGCCAGTAGCGCTTCTGCTCCATCTTTTTCCCGGTCACCCGGATCTTCTCCGCGTTGACGACGACGATGAAGTCGCCGGTGTCGACATGCGGGGTGTACTCGGGCTTGCGCTTGCCCCGCAACGCGTCGGCGATCCGGGTCGCCAGCCGGCCCAAGGTTTGGCCCTCGGCATCGACGACGTACCAGTCTCGCTGGCGGTCGGCGGGGGTGGCGACGTAGGTCTTCATCGTGCAAAAACCGCGCGGAGCACCCAGCGCGGCCGGCGGATCATAGCCGTCCGCGGGTTTTGCGACCACGTGACCGGATTGGCGCATATACTGCCGCGCCAGCAATGCCGAATCCCGTCCGGGCAACCGGGTGGGAGCGGAGGAACCGCAGGGACCCTTGCAGGTCCCAGGGGCGAATCGTACGAAAACGATCCGTAGCGCATCTCTTTCAGCGCGAGCCCGACAGCTAACTCCGCAGGCGAACGAAAGAGAGGGCACGTGGCACGGAGTGCTTGGCTGGTTGGATTTGTCGTGACGATCGCCATGGCGGCGGTCCTGGTAGGCCCTGCCGCAACGGCCTCGGCACTGACCGGCGGCGCCCCCACCCCGGCGGGCGCCCCACCGCCTCCACCCAGTCGCGGCGGCGCGCCCGATCCCGCGCCGAGCACCGGGTCGACCTTGA
>Ga0157297_10000135_pt1 | contig 12351 bp, 12 predicted proteins | sample NitcycUS028104C2_FD_108380 | JGI IMG/M metagenome (GOLD analysis project Ga0157297, IMG submission 108380) | Soil microbial communities from Arlington Agricultural Research Station in Wisconsin, USA - Nitrogen cycling UWRJ-S028-104C-2 | ecosystem: Environmental > Terrestrial > Soil >...
ACCGTCTCGACCGGCTGGCCCTTCGGGTCCGGCAGGTCCCAGTCGACGTAGCGGACGCCGGGCACGTAGGGGCACTTGTCGCCGCAGCCCATCGTCACGACCACATCGGCCCATTCGGCGTCCTCGGTGGAGAGCAGCTTGGGCTTGCGGTCGGCCAGGTCGATTTCGAGCTCGTTCATCACCTCCACGACCTCGGGGTGGACGCGCTGGCCGGGCGTCGTGCCCGCCGAGCGGCCCTCGTGGCGGCCCTCGGCCGCGCGCTCGAAAAGCGCCTGGCTCATCTGCGAGCGGCCGGCGTTGTGGAGGCAGACGAAAAGAGCGTTTGCCATCGTCGCCTCAGCTCGGCTTGCGGGCTCGGACGATCGCCGAGCCGGCGCGGTCGTGGACCCGGTGGGTCTCGGTGATCTCGACATCCACCAGGCCGGCGTCGAGCAGCGCCCGCTCGAACTCGCGCCGCGTCAGCGCGCCGGCAATGCAGCCGGTCCACTGCGCCATGTCGGCCCGCGTCGCCTCGTCCATGTCCTCGTCGGCGATCACGTCGGAGACGGCGAAGCGCCCACCGGGTTTAAGAACCCGCGCCGCCTCGGCCAGCACGCGCGGCTTGTCGCCGGAGAGGTTGATGACGCAGTTGGAGATCACCACGTCGACCGATTCGGCGGGGAGGGGGATCGCCTCGATCTCCCCGCGCAGCCACTCGACGTTTTCGACCCCTGCCTTGCGCTGGTTCTCGCGAGCCAGCGCCAGCATCTCGCCGGTCATGTCGAGCCCGTATGCCTTGCCGGTCGGGCCGACCCGCCTGGCCGAGAGCAGTACGTCGATCCCGCCACCCGAGCCGAGGTCGAGCACGGTTTCCCCGGGGCCCAGCTCAGCGACGGCGGTCGGGTTGCCGCAGCCGAGGGAGGCCATCGTCGCCGTGTCGGGAAGCTCGCCCCGCTCGCCCTCGTCGTAGAGGCCGGCGCCGAAGACCTGGGCTTCCTGGTCGCTGAGCACAGCGCCGGTCCCGCAGCACGAGGCGCTGTCCGCGGCGGTGACGCTCTCGGCGGCTGCGGCGTAGCGGGAGCGGACCGCCTCGCGGATGTCCTCGTCCTCGCCCTGTCCGGCCGAGCAGCCGCAGCTCGAGGATTCGGGCTCGCAGCAGTCGGCCTTGTCGGTGGGCTCGCAGCAGTTGGCCTGTTGCTCGGGAGCGCAGCAGGTTGAGGTCGCAGCGTCGTCGCTGGACTGGGTTAGCTCAGCCATGCGGAGAACTCCTCCAGGGACTCGGGGATTACGTAGTAGTAGGCCCACAGACCTCGCCGCTCGGAGCCGACGATGCCGGCTTCGCGCAGCTTCTTGAGGTGATGGGAGACGGTGGGCTGGGAGAGGTCGAAGAGGGGGACCAGCTCGCAGACGCAGACCTTGCCCGCGTGCTTTCGCAGCACGTCGACTAGCTGGAGGCGGATCGGGTCGCCGAGTGCCTTGGCGATGGTCGCGATGCGCTCGGCCTGCTCGCGCTCCACGTCGGGGTAGACGACCGGCTCGCAGCACGGCTCGCCAGCGGCGCGCTTGGTCTTCGGGGCCAGCTCCAGATCGACAGTCATCTATTTATATATATATATATATATATCTATTGAACTTACATCTGTCAATACATAGGATCGCCGCCGATGAGCGTCCCGTTGCCTCGCCGCCTCTTTGCCGAGTTCCTCGGCTCCGCGTTCCTTGCCGCCACGGTGGTCGGCTCGGGGATCGCGGCCGCCCAGCTCTCGCCGGGCGACACCGGCCTACAGCTCCTCGAGAACGCGGCGGCGACGGCGGCAGGACTATTCACCTTCATCCTCATGTTCGGGCCGGTCTCCGGCGCCCACTTCAACCCGGTCGTCTCTCTGGTCGACGCCGCCTTCGGTGGGCTGCGCTGGCGCCACGCCTTCGCCTACATCCCGGCCCAGGTCGCCGGCTGCATCGCCGGGGCGATCGCCGCCAATCTGATGTTCGATCTCTCGGCGGTGAGCATCGCCACCACCCACCGCGCCTCGGGCTCGCACCTGTTCGCCGAGGTGATCGCCACGCTCGGCCTGCTCTTGGTGATCTTCTCCCTGGCGCGGAGCGGACGCGGCAGCCTGGCGCCGGCCGCGGTCGGCGCTTACATCGGCTCGGCCTACTTCTTCACCAGCTCGACCAGCTTCGCCAATCCGGCGATCGACGTCGGCCGCATGTTCTCCGACACCTTTGCCGGAATCGCCCCGGCCTCGGTCCCGTCCTTCATCGTCGTGCAGCTGCTGGGTGGGGTGGTTGGGATCGCCGTGCTCCGGGCGCTTTATCCTGATCTCACCCCGGACGAGGCTGCGGAGGTGATGCTGCCGCAGACCGAGGTGCTCGAGGAACACGCCGGCAGGTAAGGAGGAGCTATGAAGATCAAGGTGCGACGTCCTTCGCCAGCAATGGCCGTTGCGCTGCTGGCTCTCTTTCTTGCGGTTGGCGGCAACGTCGTCGCCTACGGGTTGGGCCGGAACTCAGTCCACTCCCGTGACATCGCGCCCGGAGCTGTGAGGGCGAATGACCTCGGCAAGCTCGAGTTTCGGAAGTCAGGCCCGATCCCCGATCGGGACACCGTGGCCCATGACGGCATCTACGCCGAGGCTGGCGGACGCGCGAAATGCAAGCGAGGTGAGCAGCTAATCACCGGCGGCTCGTCGGCGATTGCAGGGGAAGCCGCCACTCCGTACATGCGGATCGTGGACCAGGGGCCAGTGCCAGCCGAAGGAGCCTGGCAGGTGAGGTGGGCTTCTGACATGGGTGGAGCGGCAGGCAAAGAATTCGTTGTCGTCGCCCTCTGCCTGGTCCGGTAGCCGAAGGTCGAACTTCTGCCCTCCGCGCAGGAGGATCATCGCTGCTTAAAACCTCCGGATTAAAGAGCCCTAAAAGTGGGTAAGTCCTTCTTCTGGTAGGCGGAGCCACGCAGCCAGCCGGGCTCCACAGCTCGTCGGAGGGTAGCGTGAGAACCAAAGCGCCAGCGAGAGGGGGGACCACTTTCTCGCCTCGGTGCTCTGTTGTACAGATGCCCTCTCATCGTTCTTCGACGGTCGCCGCGAACGGCGCGGAAAACTCGCTTCAGGACTTTGTGCGAGGCGAGCGGGGCCGCGCGCTTCGAGCGCAGCTCACCACCTGGCACAGGGATTGCTCAGCAGACGAGATCGAGGACGCGATCCAGACTGCCTGCGAGCGTTTCTTGGGGCAGGCTGAGGGGATCTCGGCCCCGGGGCAGGTCTACTCGTGGATTCGCACTACCGCCCACCGCCTTCTCAATCGCGATACCGATCGTCACATCCATGAGTTTCAGATCGGGGTCAGTGGGGTTCGCCTGGAAGGCATCCCGGCCGAGGATGATGGCCCCGAAGAAGAGCTGGTCTCCAGCGAGGACGACGCCGACCTTACGGAGCTAGTGGAGGAGGTCTACTCCTCGCTTCCCGACCGCGGGCGCGAGATCCTCTCGCTCTACGGCGCCGGCTACAAGCGCCCGCAGATCGCCGAGCGCCTCGGCCTCAGTGAGCGCGTCGTCAAGCGGGAGCTGCTCGAGGTCATGGACGCGGCTCGCTCTGCCGTCGCCCGCCTCGCCGGTGGTGGCTGCCGCCACGGCGAGCCGCTGGTGCTGCGCTCGGTCTGCGGGCTCGCAACCGCGGCGGAGGACGCTCATGCCCGCGAGCACCTGGCCCGCTGTGGGCGCTGCGAGATCTTCAGCGAGCGGTTGATCGCCTGGCGGGAGAAGGCCGGCGCGATGCTGCCGATCCCCGCCGCCGAAGGTGCCAGCCCCGGACTCGTAGAGCGCGTCCTTCACAAGTCCGCGGAGAGCCTGTCTTCGATCAAGCAGCACATCATTGACGGCGGCGCCCAGGCAAAGCAGCAGGTCGCCGCTTACCGCGCTGTCGATCCGACCCCTCTCGCGGTCGCCCGTCCCGGCACCGTCGCCACCGCGGTCGCCACTTGCATCCTCGCGATTGGCGGCGGCGCGACCTATTGCGTCCAGCAAGGGGTCAATCCACTCGGCGCCGCCCGCGGGCTGATCGCAAGCTCTCCCGAAAGCGAGCCCGAACCGCCGGCTCCGTCACCGGAACCCGAATCGACCGGGCCGACCTACACGCCGGTTGAACCGACGGAAACTGAAGAAGCGCCCACCCCGGAACCGACGCCGACGTCTGAACAGGCACCTGACCCGAAGCCGAAGGCCGAGCCGCCGCCGCCCGAGGACAGCTTCGAGCCCGTCTCGCCGGCATATGCGTCGAGCGAAAGCGGAACGGAAGAAACCTATGAAGCGCCGGAAGCGGCGCCAGTCGAAAGCACGCAGTCGGCACCGGCACCTGCCCAGCCCGGTCCGCAGTTTGGAGGCCCATGATGCAATCCGCTCTACACCCCGATCTCCGCCCCGCCCGTGTCTCCGCGTTCGTCGCCATCGTCGCCGCGATCGTGCTCAGCGTCGGGTTCGCGGCACCCCGCCCGGCGAGCGCTGGCGAATACACGATCTCCATCTGCCAGGCCGATGAAGCGGGTTATGTCAGCTCAGCCTTCGAACAGTTCGCCACTCGTGGAATGAAGTGGCGGCGGGCGTGTGATCCTCGGGGAGAAGGGCTCCGCGGTCTCATCTCCGCGAACGTCCCTCGTGCTGGTCGAGTGGAGAAAGGGGCGCAGTCCGGGTTCATCCTCAATGCTCCAACGGGAACCAGCTTCTCCCGCTTCCGCTGGTCGGGCGAGGCGCGCCGCCGCGACTGCCGGTATGCCCTCCAGCTCTATGCGGACAATCCCGGCGGCTCGGCGATCTCGATGAAGAACGTGCGAGCCAATCGGGGATGCCCCCGCCCCGGTATGGCGCAGGCGTCCGGGGCGCCGTTTCCGCGTGCCTATGACCTCGGCGGCGCGACGCGGATCGTCCAGCGCGTCGTCTGCGTCGGAAGCGCCAAACACCAATTCTGTTCGGCACCAGGACGCAACTACATCCGAACCTTCTCCGCGGAAGCAACGGTGACTGACGGCAGCGCTCCCGCAGTTGGGGTGGTCCCGAACTTGCCGCTCTCACGTGGGGAGTGGGTGAGAGGAAAACAGAGCTTCGACTACGACGCCTCCGACAACGTCGGCGTCAAGAACGTGACCGCGCTCATCAGTGGGGAATCGCGCGGGAGCGAACAGCGCGATTGCGACTACTCGCAGCGAGTTCCGTGCATCAGTGGACCGGGCCGGATCGCAATCAACACCGCGGAGGCGCCTGAAGGCTCCCAGTCGCTTTCCGTCGTTGCCGAAGACGCAGCGGGCAACCGCGCGGAGTCAGGTGCCGTAACGGTGCGGATCGACAACGCCGCTCCCGGTGCCGTGCCGGTCGGGATCGGCGGCGGCGAGACCTGGCGCAATGCCAACGACTTCGATGTCGCCTGGGCCAATCCCAGCGAAGGCGATCGGGCTCCGATCACCGCCGCTCATTTCCGCCTCTGTCGCGTGGGCGGGAACGAGTGCGTCAACGGAGACCGCGCCGGAGCCGGGATCGCTGCGATCGACAACCTCGCCGTTCCATCGCCCGGCGATTGGGAGCTGCGCCTCTGGCGGGAGGACGCCGCTGGCAACCAGCAGGCGGATAACGCCTCCCAGCCGATTCGCCTTCGCTTCGACCCTGAGCCGCCGCAGCTCGGCTTCGAGAACCCCAGCGTCGAGGACCCCACCCACATCTCCGTCCTCGTCACCGACCGGATCTCCGGCCTTGCCGGAGGCGGGATCGAGATCAGCCGCGCCGGGTCGGGGAGCTGGCAGGTGCTACCGACCACCCAGGAGGGCGATCACCTCGTAACTCGCATCGACGACGCCTCCCTGCCTCCCGGCGACTACGACTTGCGAGCCACGGCGCACGACCAGGCGAACAACCTGGCCGGCACCGATCGCCGTCTCGACGGTCAGCCGATGCGGCTGACGCTGCCGCTGCGGGTCGCGACCGCGATGAAGGCCGGCGTGGTCGAGAAGCGCAGCGTCACTCGGAAGGGGAAGAAGGGCAAGGTGCGCCGGACCGTCCTCGAGCCGCGCACCACGGTGTCGTTCGGGAGCAAAGTGAATCTCGGCGGTCTCCTCGTCAACCGGGCCGGGCACCCGCTGACCGACGCGAAGGTCCTCGTCTACTCGCGCCCGAAGGAAGGGACCGAGCAGCTCGTCGGGACCGTGACGACCGACTCCAACGGCCGCTTCACCTACACGGTCGAGGCGCGCGCCTCGCACAGCTTCCGCTTCGCCTATTCGGGCACGGCGACGATCCTGCCGGTCGAGGACATCGCGACCCTGCTGGTCAAGGGGACCTCGACCTTCATGGTGAAGCCGAAGCGGGTGCAGAACGGGGATTCCGTCACCTTCGGCGGGCGTGTGAAAGGGCGCCCGCTCCCCGAGGCGGGGAAGCTGTTGGAGCTGCAGGTCCGGTTCACGTCGGGATGGCAGACGTTCCGCACGATCCACACGGAGACGGACGGCACTTGGCAGATTCCCTACCTCTTCGATCGCAACTGCGGCGAGCAGGAGTTCGACTTTCGGGCTCACCTCGCCGCTGAGGCCGGCTGGCCGCTGGAGGACGGCAACAGCCGGACGTTGACTGTCCGAGTGAAAGGGCGGCCATGCTAGGTGGAACAGGTCAAAACCCAAAGTCGAGGAGACCTAAATGAGAGCGCTGCTTGACCGACTCACCTACGCCAACGTCGTCGCGACCCTGGCGCTGTTCATCGCCGTGGGAACCGGCGGCGCCTACGCCGTCTCGAAGATCGACGGCTCCGACATTCGGAACCGCAGCCTGACCGGCAAGGAGTTCAAAGCGAACTCGCTCGGCGGCAAGGTGATCCGAGAGTCGAGCCTGCGCCCGGTCCCCCGCGCGCAGAACTCCGCCCGGCTCGAAGGCCAGCCCGCCTCTCGCTTCCTCGACAGCTGCCCGCAGGCGTTCGCTCCCACGATCCCGGTTGGGGACGTGTGCGTTGAGACCCAGGCACGCCCGCCTCGGTCGTATGGAAGCGCCGTGTTCTCCTGCGCCCTGACCGACAATCGAGAACGGGCCGGGCGGCGCCTTCCCACCCACCAGGAGCTGATGGCGGCGCTGGCGCAGCCGCAGATCCAGCTCGCGCCAGGCGGGGAGCTGACCAGCGAGGTCTACCCGTCAGGCAGCAAACCCGGCGCGGTCGACGTCCTCTACGTCACCGAAGAAAACGGCAACGTCGGCATCACCGAAGACGTAGGAGGCGACAAGAGCTACCGCTGCGTCGCCGACCCCATGAACTGAAAGCAACAGCCTCGACAACGAGGAGGAGCCCGATGACAAACATCACCCAGCACCTGACGTCCGTCTCCCTCGACTCGCGATCGGGGTCTCCTCCTGGCCGGCGCCTTCTCTCCCTAACGCTGGTCGTGATGCTCGTCTTCGGCAGCGTCTTCCCCGGCTTCGCCCTGGCGGGCGAGAGCGACAGCGAAGGCGAGGGGACGGTGCCGCCGGTGGAAGTGCCGGTCGATCCGGGCTTCGATCCCGGCGGCGAAGAAGAAGCGCTCGAAGAAGCCCCGGCAGCGGGTGGTGACGAAGAAACCGGCGCGGTCGAAGTCGAAGCCGAAGTGGACGTGGAAGCGCCTCCAGCCGGTGAAGTCACCAGCGCCGCAACCGAGGCGCCGCCGGAAGAAACGGCGTCGTCGCCCGGCTCCCCGGAGCCCGCCGCCCCGGCACTCGAACCCGAGTCCGTGCAGCAGCAGGCGCCGGAGGCGAAGACCTCCGAGCCGGTCGCCAATCAGTCGATCGTCGCGCCGAAGCAGAAGCCCACCGAGGAGCAGGCGGCTTCCTCGGGCGCGACCGCTGGCGAAGCCGCCCCGGCGAGCGAACCGTCCGAGGAAGACGCGCCGTCGGCCCCGGCGCCCCAGCCCGCCGCGACGCCTCCGGCCGACCACGGTCGCCACATCGGTGGGAAGGACTCCTACGTCGTGCGATCGGGCGACTGCCTCTGGCACATCGCCGCCGCCCTGCTTCCGGGTGGTGCCAACGACGCGGAGATAGCCGGCGAGGTCGCGCGCCTCTGGGCTCTGAACGAAGACAGCATCGGCACCGGCGATCCCAGCCTGATCTACGCCGGGACCACGCTCCGCCTGCGCTAAAGGCGAACTCCTCGCTTCCCCGGCGATGGCACCCCAGCCCCCAGCGGGCCGGGGTGCTTTCTGCTGCGTTTTCGGCAGGCGTCGAGCTAGTCACATTCGGGCATCGGCAGCGCTCACACATCCAGGGGTCCACTTTGTTACCTCGGTGCTCTGTTGTTCAGAGGACCAATGAGTAACGGTGTAGACAACGCAACCAACGGGACGGGGCAGGCCCCGGCTTCCCGCCAACCGCTCTCGCCGGAGGCGATCGAGTCGGTGTCTGCCTGGCTGCGCGTGATCGCGGACCCGACCCGGATTCGCCTGATGGAGATCCTCAACGCCGGCAGCAGCAGCGTGCAGGGCTTGGCCTGCCAGCTCGGAACCTCGCGCCCGAACGTCTCCAAGCACCTCGGTGTCCTTCGCCAGGCTGGCATCGTGCGCCGCCGCAAGGTGGGCAGCCACGCTCTCTACGAGCTGGTCGACTGGTCCGGCTGGTGGATGGTCGAGCAGGCGAGCACGACTGTTACCCCCGCCGAGGCCGGCGTCCCCGACGCGCCGCCCGTAACTGCGCAACCACACAGTTACGACCACTTTCACACCTGATCGCTCCGTTGTGGTGAGCCAGTCAAAAGGGCTGGCCTCCAACAACGGAGGTGGTCAGAAGTGGCATTTGGAACTGGTACTAAGCAAGGAGGTGAAAATGGTCGCACCGTAGGCGGAGCACTGCGGGCGGCGGGCCGGGTGGCGCTCTGGGCGCTCGTCGCCCTGCTCCTCATCGAGGGCGTCTCCGGCGTCCTCGCCCCGCCGCCGCAGCAGGGCGCCGCGGTGGATCGCAGCGAGGCGAGCGACCCGGCGACGAGCGCCTTCGCGGTGAGCTTCGCGCGCGTCTATCTCTCGGGCGCCTCTCCACAAGAGCTTTCTCCGCTCCTGGCACCGGGAGTGGATGTGCCGCCCTTCTCAGGCACCGGGATAGGTGTCGAGCAGGCCGAGGTCGCAGGCATCGACGACCTCGGCGCGCGCGAGGCGATCGTCACGGTCGCCTGCGCGCTCGACGACGCCCGCATCCTCTACCTCGCCGTCCCGATCGTCCGCGCGAGCGCGGGCGAGGTGGCGGCCCAGGGGGTGCCGGCGCTCGTCGCCGGAGCGGCGGGGGTCGGGGAGCCTGTCGAGGCGCCCGGCCCTCTCGCCGGTCCTGACGCGAGCGCGATCGCCGACCTCGTTCGGCGCTTCCTGCCGGTCTACCTCTCGGCGCCGAGCGCCCAGGAGCTGTCCTATCTCCTGACTCCCGGCGCCGCGGTCACGCCGCCCGGTGGCGGCCTGGAGGTCACCGACGTACCGAGCGTGAAGCAGCTCGGCAACGGCGAAGGGCCGCGGCGGACCGTGGTCGCCGAAGCGCGGGTGCGGGACTCGCTCAGCGGTTCGAGCTTCGGGCTCGCCTACCGGCTCGAGGTGACCCGCAGCGAAGGCCGCTGGTACGTCGAGCGGGTCGAAGGGGCGCTCTCGTGAGCCGCCGAGCGCGTCTCGCCCTGCTCCTTGCCGGCGTGGCCGTGGCCCTGCTCGTGGAGCCGGCCGCCGCCCTCGCCGCCGGCAATGACGTCGGCCGCAACATCGGCTCGCTGCTGCGCCACTACGCGTCGCAGATCTACGGCGGCGTGCTCGCGATTGTCGGGCTGGTCTTCCTGCTGAACAGGAAGTTCACCGACCTCGCCGTCTTCTTCGTCGCCGCGGTGCTGGTCGGCTGGCTCGTCTTCAGCCCCGATCAGATCGCCGACGCAGCAAGGGCGATCGGGCAGCGGGTGCTGCCGTGACCGAGGGCCGCGAGCCGATCCGCTCCTACCAGCGGATCTTCCGCCCCGAGCGGCGGATCTACCAGATCGAGGGACGGACGCTGCCGGTCCCCGGCGGCATCCCGCTCCGCTGGCTCACCTACGCGACCGCGACGCTGCTGGCGGTCCTCCTCTTCGGCTCGGGCTCCGCCGCGGTGGCCGTGGCCGTAGGGGCGCTCGCCGCCGTCGCCGGCTTTCGGGTCGGCGGACGAACTGCGGCCGCCGTCTCCGCCCTCGGCGCCTTCGCCGCGTCCTGCCTCGCCGGCTGGGCGCTCGGGTTGCTCGACTGGCCGCTCCGCCTCGTCGTGCTGCCGGCGGCGGTCGCGACCCTTGCCACCCAGGCAACGCCCGACGGCCGCCGCGCCGACCGCTTCGCGCTCTCCTGGCTGGCGATCCGCCTCGCGCCCCGGCGGCGCTCGCTGGGCCGGGCGCTCCCCACGACCGACCGACCGCACCTGTTCGGCGGCGAGCTGTGGGTCGCTCCCGACGAGCGCGCTTCGAGGCTGCGGCGGGGGAGGGTCCGCGGCCCGGCGCTGATCTTCTTCTCCACCGCCGTCGAGCTGCGACGCGGCGGCTTCGGCAAGCGCCGCCTGCGAGCCCGCCCGACGGGCGGCGAGGCCCGCGAGCGCCTGGCGCTCGGCACTCGCGAGGTGCTGGAGGTGCGGCCGTGAGTGCTCTCCCGCTGCGCTACGCACGGCGCAACGTCCTGATCGGACCGGGCGGGGAGGCGGCGGCGCTCTATCGCGCCGACACCTCCGCCTATCCGTTCCTGCCGACGAGCGAGAAGTGGGCGCTGCTCTTCCGGCTGGAGCGCTTCGCCCACCTCGCCGGCGCCGACTTCTCGCTGTGGCGGGTCCAGCGCGCCTACCCCGCCGAGCGCTACCCCCACGAGCTGGCCGATCTCCTCGACGCCGAGCACGGCGATCCCGAGCGCTGGCACCGCTACCTGACCGGGCACGAGGCCCGGCTGCGCCAGCTCGGCTCCTACGTTCCCGAGGTCTATGTCGCCGTCTCCCTGGTGGAGGCCGAGGGCGGCCCGAGCGCGCTTCGCTCCTTCGGGCGAGCGCGCCGCCGGGTCGAGGAGCTGGCCGGCGTCGGCGGGCCGCGACCGATTTCCGGCGCTGAGCTGAAGGCGCTGGCCGCAGCCGAGCAGCGCACCTTCGACCGGCTCAGCGGCGCGGTTGCTCTGCATCGCGCCTCCACCCGCGAGCTGCAGTGGCTGCTGCGCCGCGCGGCGTGCCGCGGGGTCGCCGAGCCCGAACTCGAGGACCACTGGCGGCCCGACGCGCTGGTCGTCGTCTCCCCGAACGGGACGAGTGCCTATGAGCCCTTGGAGCACGATCTCTGGCGCTGCGCGAACGCGGCGGCCAGCGAGGACCCGGGCGAGCCGCCCGCGCTCGTGGTCGAGGCTGAAGAGGCAACCTCCCATCAGGCGTTCCTCTGCGCCGGCTCGCTCGCCGAGGAGGCCGAGTTCCCGGGCGCCGCCGAGCTTCTCTTCGCTCCCGCCGAAGACGCCGGCTTCCCGGTCGACGCCGTGCTGCATGCCGAGTGGGTCGGCAACCGCGAAGCGCTCGGGCAGGTGCGGCGGCGCATCCTCGACGTTGAGCACGCCTACCGCGAGCAGCTAGAAGGCGTCAGCGGGCCGGGCCTGCTCGCCGAGGAGGACCGCGAACTCGCCCGCGAGTACGAGGCGATCCTGCAGTCCTCGGCGCACCCGCCGATGCTGCGGGCCTCGATCTCGCTGGCGATCGGCGCCGCAGAGCGAGAGGAGCTGGAGCGGCGGGTGACGACGCTGCGCGAGCGCTTCGGCGACGTCGCCCTGCACCGCCCGCGCGGCCTCCAGCACGCGCTCTTCGCCGACCACCTTCCGCAGCCCGGAGGCGGCACGGTCGGCGACTACGTCCAGCAGATGACGGTGGAGCAGTTCGGGGCGACCGTCCCGCTGGCGAGCACCCAGGTCGGCTCGCCCGACGGCATCTACGTCGGTTACGTCCCTTCGGCCGCGGGGCGGCCCGTCCGCTTCGACCCGACCGAGGCTCCGCGGACGGCCCGCCCGCCCGGCGTGCTGCTCGCCGGCACGCCGGGCAGCGGCAAGACGGTGGGAGGCGAGTCGATCGCCTACGCGGGTGCCGCCCGCGGCTCGCTCGTCGTCACCTTCGACCCCAAGCCCGACCACAACCTGGAGGGCGTCCCCGAGCTGGAGGGCGAGGTCGAGGTGGTCGAGCTCGCCGGGCATCCGAGCAACCAGGGAAAGCTCGACCCGCTCGTAATCGGGTTGCCGGAGCTGCGAGAGGAACTCGCCTCCAGCTACCTGATCGAGCTGCTGCGCGACCCGCCTTCCTCTTGGGAGGTCGCGATCGACCGCGCCGTCCGCGACGCGGTCCGAGCCGGCGAGCAGAGCCTGCTCTACGTGATCGCGCGGCTGCGCGAC
>Ga0157297_10000140_pt1 | contig 11894 bp, 21 predicted proteins | sample NitcycUS028104C2_FD_108380 | JGI IMG/M metagenome (GOLD analysis project Ga0157297, IMG submission 108380) | Soil microbial communities from Arlington Agricultural Research Station in Wisconsin, USA - Nitrogen cycling UWRJ-S028-104C-2 | ecosystem: Environmental > Terrestrial > Soil >...
CTGGTGCTGGGCCGCAAGACCTACGAGGGGCTGGCGGGATATTGGCCAAGTCAATCGGGCAAGTGGGCGGACATGGTCAACTCGATGCCGAAGTACGTCGGGTCCAACAGCCTGTCCGGCGATCTCGAGTGGAACGCAACCCTGCTCGAGGGGGACCTCGAGGACTCGATCCCAAAGCTGAAGGACGAGGTCGACGGTGACCTGTTCATGCACGGGAGCGGCGAGTTCGCCTACGCCCTCGCCGAGAAGGGCCTGATCGACGAATACGAGGTCTACCTGAACCCGATCGTCTGGGGCGAGGGAAACCTCCACGTGCTCGGCGACAGGGGAACCGTTCGGATGGAGCTCGACGACGTAAAGCGGTTCAACTCCGGAGTCGTCCTCCTCACCTACCGCCCGGCGTCTTGACCGCGGCCGAATTGGCCCGCGCGGCTCCGGCAAAGCGCAAGCTGCCTAACCGGGAAGCTGCCTGCCCCGGCGGATGGCGCTGATCTCAGCCGCAGCGCCCGGTCGCGACGACCGACTGCGGACCATTCGCAAAGCCTGGAGAGTTCGAGCAAGAGAAGGCGCAGAGCGGGGGGCTGGCGTCACAGTCGATCTCGCCTCTCTGAGCATGACGCTAAATTTACCCGTTGCGCGAAGCGGGCAAACGGGCAATTACGAACTCGGTGAAAAGGCGAAAGTCGACCCAGTGGATTGCTCGCGGCGGTCGCGGAGTCGGTTGACGATGGCTTTTGCCTGGCCGCCGAACTCGATTCTCACTTCTTTCGCCGCCTGGAACTTGAAGGCCTTCCGAGAAATGTCCCTAACCCGGTAGTCATGCGAGCGATGGCTCTGATCTGGGCCGTGATTCTGATCGGCTGGATCACCTACTTCTCGATCATCGGCCTCACCCACCACTAGGGGCCATGAAGCGATTCGTCCGCGAGAACTCGCTGTCGCTCTTCTTCTTGACCATCTTCCTGCTGGCCCTGACTGGCCAGGCGATCAGCGGCCACAACCTCTACAACGAGGAGGCCCTTGCCCACAGCGGCGAGCCGATCAGCTTCTGGCGCTACCTGAGCTCCTCCAGCTTCGGCCAGGGGGTGATGGAGAACTGGCAGTCGGAGTACCTGCAATTCGCGCTCTTCGCACTGGCCACGGTCTGGCTGCTGCAGAAGGGCTCGCCCGAGTCGAAGGAACTCGACCAGGCGGGAACCGAGTCCGACAAGGAGCAGATGGTCGGACGCCACGCTCGCGAGGACTCGCCGCGGTGGTCGAAGTACGGCGACTGGCGGACGGCGGTCTACTCCAACAGTCTGATCATCGTCATGGCCCTGATCTTCTTCGGCTCCTGGTTTGCCCAGTCGGTAACCGGGATGACGGCCTACAACCAGGAACAGCACGATCACGGCGAGCCCCGGCTTTCATGGCTCAGCTACATCGGCAGCTCGCAGTTCTGGGAGTCGACCTTTCAGAACTGGCAATCCGAGTTCCTCGCCGTCGGCTCCTTCGCGATCCTCGCCGTCTATCTGCGCCAACGGGGCTCGCCGGAGTCGAAGCCAGTCGGGGCGCCGACCGAGGACGCCACCGGAGAAGAGGGCTAGCGAGCAGGCCTCCTGCTGCTGCGTCGACGGGGGACGATTCGAGCTTGTTCCTGCACCACCCCACTCCCTTCAAGGCCCGTCCCAGGAGAGAGGCCGTGATCGAACTCCAACGGCCCGGCGGAAAACGATTTCCGCGTCGGTCAACCGGGTAACGGACCCGTATGGCCAGCGAGAAGCAGCGCAAAGCCGCACGGCGCAACGTCAAGAGGGCGCAGGCCGCCCGCTCGAAGATGGGCAAGGACGAGCTGCGTCGTGCGATCGCCCGGGCTCGTTGACCCAGAGACAGCGAGGACACCATGGCGAAAGATCACGGACCGAGCATCAAGGACGACGAGCTCTACGAAAAGCTGCGTGAAGAAGGCGAGAGCAAAGAGAAGGCGGCGCGCATCGCCAACGCCAAGGCGGGCGGTGAGAACGTCAGCGAGAAGGGCGGTGAAGGCGAGAGCTACGAGGACCGGACGGTCGAGGAGCTGCGCGAACGCGCGGCGGAAATCGGGATCGAAGGCCGCTCCGAGATGGACAAGGGCGAACTCGTCGACGCGCTGCGCAACCACTGAGATGGGCATCGTCGAGTCGACTCGCGGGGTGCTCTGGGCGCGCAAGCGCCAGCCAGAGCAGATCGCCTATCTGGCGGCGCTGGCGCATGAGCGCTTCACGCCGCGAAGCGGCCGGTCGCGAGGCAGGCGAGATCATCCTGCAGGCGCCGATCGCCTGGGCGGAGTCAGACGAGGAGGCCCTCCGTGGTGCCCAGGAGTGGAAGGCGACGATGGTCGACGAGCACTACACCGAGCCGATCCACGACCCCGCTGAGAGACGTTCTGCCTCGGCTGCGTTCTGAGTAGAACCGCTTCGCAGATTCATTCATTTCGTCGAAGACGAGCCAAAAGAAAGTCTCAAGCACGAAAGGGACCATTTCCGGGCTTTCTCTAGGGGCAGAATTCGAACCTGCGACCTGGGGCTTTCTTGCCCTCTAGCGCTAGTCAGCCCACCAATCGCGCTGGCCATCGACGTCTTCGCGCGGAGTCTCGCCGAGATTGGGTGCACCGATGACGAGGATCTCGAGGCCCTCCGGCCCGGCCTCGTAGCCTCGCCACGTACCGGGCGGGACGCGCACCGCGTCCCATTCCCTAAGCTCGACGATCTCGTCGTCGAGCTTCATCCTCCCGCTCCCGCGCAGGACCACGTACACCTCCTCCTGCTCCTTGTGCGTGTGGCCGTACGGAAAGCGATAGCCGGGTGGGACGCGCTGGTAGCCCAGGCCGGACTTCTCGAGCTCGAGCGCCTGGGTCGCCAAGCGGAACTCCAGGTCTGGCGAGCCGTCGAAGTTGGACCCGACGTCCTCCAGATCCTCTCTGAGGTTCCTGAGCGTGAACGGCACGGCGCAATCCTATGGGACCCCTGGGAACCCCCGGCTGTTGCGCCAGCCTTCGTTGGCTAGGGCGGCTGCCTTGGTCGTCCATAGGGGACGGGATTCGACCCGCGACCTTCGCGTTATGAGCCCGGACCAGGGGTACCGCTGGACTACGTGGAGCACGTTTGTTGCCCCAGCTGGCCGCGCTCGAACCCCAACGTGGCCGGCGCGTGCTGCGGCTAGTTGACCTCTAGCCGCGCCGGCGGTAGTGCAAGTACACGGTCCCGCCGAACGTGCGGGTCTCGACCAGCTCGAGGTCGATGTGCACGTCCGGCGGGAAGTACGGCGTGCCGCCACCGACCACGATCGGGATGACGAACAGCTCGAACTCGTCGATCAGCCCGCGCCGCATGCATTCCGCCGCAAGGCCGGCGCCGCCGACCGCGATCCTCCGGTCCCCGAGCGCGGCGATCTCTTCCTCGAGCGTTCCCGTGGCCAGGCGGTTACTGCCCTCGACGCTCGTCAGCGTGGTCGAGAACACGATCTTCTCGAGTGGGCGCCAGATCTCGGCGAACTCCGCCATCACGGGGTCGGAGAACTCCTCGGTGTCCCACACGAGCATCGTCTCGTAGAGGCGCCGGCCGAGCAGTTGGGCGTCGGTCGCGGCGGCCCGTTCATTGTGGAACCGGTGCAGCTCCTGGCTGGGCACCGCCCAGTCGAAGCTTCCGTCGGGTCCGGCGATGTAGCCGTCGGCCGACAGGCTCATGGAATAGGAGATCACACGGATAGTGAACCGCGTCGAGCCGACGGCCTTCTCGGCGACCCCGCCGCAGCTGATCGTAGGGCGGGCAGTTCGTTGTCTGGACCCTCAGCGAACGCGACCTAGCGATTGCGGCGCTGACTACACGCGCTAGCGAATAGCTACACCGACGAAGCCGCCTGGCGCGTGACCTCGATCGCGGGCATCGCTTAAAGCTCGGAGAGCGGCACCCTCTCGCCCCGCCGAGCCTGCTCAATCTCCGTTCGGTCCCAAAGAAAGCCCTGCGTTTGCAGGGCCTTCTCACTAGCGTAGCGGGGGTGGGATTCGAACCCGCGACCTTCGGGTTATGAGCGCGGCCCGCCGACTCGGCTGGGCACTGTGGGGAGCGTTCTAGAGCGGTTTTCGCGAGATCGAGATCGGCTGGGATCGGCTGGAATCTGTGGGGCATGTTGCCCCATTTGTTGCCCCAGCAGACACGACTTGCTTCGAAGCCTGAGCGCACCGAAGACAGCCGGATATCGCGCGAAGCAACAGTCTTTCTACGGCCGACCTAGGACACGTAGGCCTTGCGCACCATCGCGGCCGTCCATCGGTTCGTACCGTGGGCCGGGAGGACATTCCTGCGGTTCAGAGTCTCGGCGATCTCGGCGAGGGACTTGCCTTTCGCGAGCAGCGTCCCGATCTGCTTCCGCCGGGTGTAATCCCGCTGGTTGCACTCCGTGTGGGACAGCCGAACGTTCTCGGGGACGAGGTGCCCGCCGGCCGACTTGAGGGTCGGGTAGTGGTCGGGCGAGGGCGCCCACTTGGTGCGCGTCTTCGCAACCGGCTCGAATGCGGCTCGACCCTTGTGGTGGTAGCACCGCGGCATCTCGCACTTCAGGTCGAGGAGTTGGCCGCGCTCGGCCATCTGCACGAGGACACCCTTCACGCCGAGTTTGCGGAGCTCGTCCGCGACTGAGCTATCTGCGCCGCCGGCGCCAGCGGCTGCCTTAGCCATCGAGTCACCCTTCTCGTATAGTCGCCCGTTGGGCTTCGTGCATACGTCGCGTGGAGCGGCGGTCTCGCGACCGACGAACGTCGCCACCCAAGCCTTCGCCCGTCCAGTATCCCCCAGGCGATCCCAATCGGAATGGCGCTCGCGTCGACCTGCTCCTCTCGCCAGCGGCGCAAGTCGAACGGCCGCACCTCAGGGCTGCTCGCCCTCCCAGTAGTCGACCTCGTCCTCGATCCGGAAGTAGTGCTTGCGCCCGTCGGACTCGGGCAGCCGCTCGGCCGCGCTGAGCTTGTTCGAGTCGGGATAGATGACGACGTCGGGGGTCCCGTGGGTGCTGACCGCGAGCAAGCGGACCAGCTCCTCGTCCTCGTTCCAGACCTGGTGGGCGCCCTGCTCGCCGGTGGGAAAGCGGATCACGTCCCCCGTGGAGAGGGTCTGCGACCCTTCCGGAGTCCGCAGCGAGGGCGTGCCCGCGAGCACAATCAGCACCTCTTCCTCGGCCAGGTGGAAATGGTACGGGTAGGCCTTTTGCCCCGGCGGCAGCTCCCAGAGGCTAATCCCGATCCGCTCGGTCCCCAACTGGTGACCGATCCGCGCCCGGCGCACCTGGAAACCCTCCTGCTCGCGCGGCTCGTCGAAGTTCGGCTTGTCGATGTTGGCCACAGCGATCGGCACCGTGGTCGCGCAACCTATCGCGGCTAGCGGCGCCCCCTTCCTAGCAGGATCGGCTGGAATCTGTGGGGTTGTTGCCCCATTTGTTGCCCCAGCGGGGCTAGCCGCTGAGGAAGCATCCGTATTGGAGCTGCGTTCCCGCACGAAAAGGAGCGCTCTTGCCGGTGAGGGTCATCCCGGCGCGCTCGTAGAGCCTGCGGGCGCCCGTGTTGTCCTTGGCGGTCCAGACAGCGACACGCTGATATCCGTGCGAACCGGCGATGTCGAGAACATGAAGGATCAGAGGAAGGCCGACTCCTGAGCGCTGTGCGGCGGGACGCACGAACACCATCGAGATGTGCAGGAGCGACGGGTCGGGTTCGCCTGCGCCATCATCGAACCGTCCCGGCTCGGCCAGCGCCATACCCACGATGCCCGGTCGTAGCGCCACGAATGCCAGGGCATCCGAGGCTGAAAGCTTCGCGTGGACGCGGGCGGTGCGCTCCTGCCCGTGCGGGGCACCACGGGCGACGTTCGCCTCACGCCACACGCTGACCGCCGAATCAAGCTCATCGGGACGCATGGGCCGGACCTCCCCCGGCGGATCGTACGCAGGCCAGCCGACTCGGTGACGTAGGTTCTTCGGATATGGAGTCGGGCAGGGGGAAAGCGATCCAGGCCGGCGTCCGCATCGGCGCGGCGGCAGCCGGCGGATGGCTGAGCACCGTGCTCGGTCCCGAGGCCGGCCCCGCCGTCGCTGAGACGATCTCCGAGGCGGGGGTCGCGGCTGTCGCCTTCCTCGATGATCGAAAGAGCGATCGAGTTTCGCGGACGTTGATCGAGATCTCCGATGAGGCCGCGACCCGCATCGCCGCCGGCGAGAAGGTCCGCGCGGAGATTGCCGACCCTGAGAGCGACGACGCCACCGCGCTGTTCGAGGCAGTGATTGAGGCTGCGGCTCAGAGCGTCGAGGATCGGAAGCGCGCCGTCATCGCCAACGTCTACGCCTCGATCGCCTTTGACCCGTCAATCACGATTGCCGACGCCCTCCTCTACATCGAACGAATCCGGGCCTGCTCCTGGCGCCAACTCGTCGCCCTCCAATTTCTGCAAGCAGGGGAGCGAGCCCAAGAACGCGAGCGCATCGTCGCAGCGGGTCAAGAGGGCGACATCGACATCGCCCCGGCTCTAAGCGCTGAATTCTCCGAACTTGGCCTGACCCTGGAACTGATTGGCACCGGCATCCCCGGCGGGCGGATCTCCAACCCTTCGACCACCTTCGGCGGGGGTCAGCTCACTACCCAGTCCGTCGCAGCAATGACCCCGACGGCGGTCGGTCACGAATTGATCCGCCTCGGGAAGCTGGAGGACGAGGTCGGGGAGGATGAACTCGACGCGCTTGGTCGAGCCATCGCCGACACTCGCCCCGGTCCGAACTAGGCGGCACCCCACTTGCTGGGCGAGAAGGCGACCTCTTACGATCTTCGCTGCGCCGAACGTCAGGTGCCGCCCTGCGGCGCAGCCACCTTTGACCGAGGCATAATGGCCCGTGTGAAGAAGGTTGTTGTCTACATGCCGGACGATCTTCTTGTTGAGATCGATGCCGAAGCTGACCGCACCGGCGCAAGTCGCAGCGCCGTCATGCGGGACTTCACGTACGCCGCCTTGCGCCGCCGCCGAGTCAACCGTGCGACGGAGATGCGGGTCCTGCTAGACCACATCGGTCCCCGTGGAGGCAATGCCGCCGAGTGGGTGAAGCAGATGCGGCCTCGCGACCCTGGGTCTCGTCTGTGGACCTTCGCCGAATACGACGCGAGGCGCCGGCTGATTCAGGCTCTACGCTGACCTCGATATCGTCCGGTGCGCTGAGCTCGAGACTTAGCCAGATTTATACGGAAGAAGCCGCCACGACAGAAACGTCGTCGTGGGCAATCGCCCCGCGCCTCTGAGCCCGCGCCGTCACTAGCGCCGGCTTGCGGCTCGCGGGCGCCACGTCGAGCACAAACTCGATCCCCAGCCGCCGAACCGCGTTGATGATCGTGTCGACCTCCGGGTTGTGCTCCCCGGACTCGAGCTTGACGACGCGAGGCTGCGAAATGCCCAGCTTCTTCGCCAGGGCCCTCTGGCTCAATTTGTGCTCAGCGCGATAGCGCAGCAGCGTTGCCGCAAACTCTCGCGCAGGAGCGAGCCTCTGCCACTCCGCCCGAAAGCTCGGATGAGCCAGCTGCTCCTCGGCCAAGAGGGCATCGAAGTTCTTTTGTAGAGCCGCCATCGCGATCATGATAATAGCTCTATTATCAGCCGTCAACCGTGGCGCTTCAAGCGATCATTCGCCGCCCCGACCGCTCGATCGAAGTCTTTCTTCCTCGCGGCCACCGCTAGAACCACAAATCGACCGCCGAATCGAGCATAGATCGGCCGAGCCTCACAAGCCCCCTGCTTCGGCCGCAGCTCAAACAGATTCGCCTCGCCCTTCAACGACTTCATATGCGGCGAGGGCGGGTCCGGCCCGAGGTCCTTCAGCTTCTGCACGACGTTGAAGACCGCCTTGCGGTCTCCCCGCGACTTCACGTCCTCGAAGTCGATGACCGCATCGCTGTCGAACTCGACGACCCAGGCTTTCGGCTGTCCCATGCGGCGACATTAGCTTTGGACGCGGACTCAACATTTTGTCTACGCGCAGATGGTTTGGCGCCGATCGAGTCACTCGGCGTAAGAGCCTTGCAGCCCTCCTAGCCCCATATTTAAGCCACGGCAGCAACTCCCGATGAGGCCTCTAAGCACAGATCGCCAAGGGCAGAATCTGCACAGCAGGGCCCGACACCGTGGGGAGCAAGGGCGTGATGTCCCCCAGCTGCAATTCTTCGGGCTCGGCCGAGCCTTCAGAATCCTCGATACCGGCCGCCGCAAACGCCGAGGCTCGAAGCTCATGGACATCAATGCCGGAGGCCAAGCCGGTGAGTACATTCATCAGTCCCCAAGTTGACATCATCTTCAAGGCTGGAACCAGCGACATCACTGATCGCCGATAAAGATTGACGCCCTCGTCCTCGGTGGGCCATACCTCCGTCACCTTGCCCACGACCGTGAACTTCGAGGTGTGCAAGAGCTCTAGAACTCGCTCAGACGCGAAACGCTGGTCAAGCGAGAGGATCACGCTCGGCTCATCCTCACGTATCACAACCACATCAACCATCCCACTCTGATTGAGATCTTCGTGGATTGCCCGGAACATCTTAAGAACGTTCCGAAGCTCCTGGGAATCATCGTCTTTCTTGGGCTTCTCTCGCTCTGGATGACGACGGCGCTGGCGGGTCATCGTGCTGCCGTCGTCGGTCTCCTGGGGGTCGTCAAGGTCGAGTCCCGTCACCGGGGCGGCAACCTCGAACAGCCGCATAACCTGCTCAAGGATTCGCCGCAGTGGGGCAACGGCAGGACCCAACGTAAGTGAAACCAGCTCTCCCGGCTTAATGTCATTAATGTTGAGGTCTTGAATTTGTCCGGTGCGCTTCAAATCATCATGTAGGGATATGAATATCGACGCTTCGGTGTGCTGGCGGACAAATCGCGACTCAATCTCTGCCCCTTCGGACCGCTTCGATTCTCGGCTGGCCCCTATCCCAACAAGGTCGAATGCACGAAGATTGCCCTGGATGTTGCGCACAGCCTGAGACTCATGAGTGTTGCGTTGCGTGTCCTCGCTCTGCAACGCCACCCCACCGGAAACCGCTGCTGCAAAAGCCATAGACATGTCCGTGTCAAGGTAAAAGGGGTGCACCAACTGCACAGGCAGCGGCCCAGCCGCCTCTTCCTGGGGCGGCACCAGATCCGGCCTCGATCCTCGCTGCCACCACTTTCTTCCGATGCTCATTGCCTATCGCCCTCCAAGCCGGGTCAACATGTATGTCATGCAAGATCTCGAACGCGAGAGAGAATGTCGGTGAGGAGCGGAGGAACACCATCGCACTCGACAGCCGCCTGGTGATATACCGCAGCCGACTTACCCTCCATAGCTAGCTCTGCCGCGACGCCCCGCAAACGCACATTCATTTCATCCCAGCTCTCTCATTACCGTCTAACTGGGCAGGGCGGTCGCGCTTGCTCACGTCGGCATCGAAGAGAAGGTAGGTGGGAACAGCTAGCTGCTTGAGTATCGAATAGGCAATCGGCAAGAGGGACTTACTGCGACCACACACGACGGCGATGCCCTCGCGGTCGAGACTCCCTTCCCTGGCCCCGACAGCCTCTAGGGTGAGAGCGTCAGTCTGTCCCTCGCAAAGCAGTACAGCCCGGGCGAAAACGGCCTCGGACAGCTGGACAGCGAGCGTGCGCTCAACCTTCCCACCCAACTCGACGAAAACCCCGCAATGCGGGGCCTCGTCCTAAGAGGGGGCGGATTCGATCCCGCGCCATGGCTGGAATCTGTGGGGCTTCTCGCCCAGCAGAAGCGGCGTGCCTAGCTCTCTTTATCTGCTTGAACTTCTTCCAAGAGCCGATCCATTTCCTCGTCGTCGAGATCATCCAGGTCATCGCCAGCGATGACTTTTCCAACAAGGAAGACACCTGCCAGGCCGGCTATCTCAGCTATCAGAAGAACGAAGCCATAGACCGCTTTGTCAAGAAGGATCAGGGCCAGACCGCCAGCCGCAAGGAATAGAGCCAGACCTCCGGCGATCCACAGCCTCGTCTTCTGGTAGCTGCTGAACTCGGAAAAGACCTCCGTATCTAGCCTGAATGCCCGTTCCTGCATGCGTCGCTGATGCTGCCGGTCTTCGGCGAAATCCCGAAGAATGAACTCAGTGGCACCCGGGTGGATCGCCTCCAGGCCGGCAAACCACTCTTGATCTGGCAAAGGGCCGCTGTGGGCCTTGTATTGGGCGGCGAAGACTCCGGCCTGGGGCTCGCCCTCGGTGTCGCCACTGGAGGCCGCCTCTACTTCAGCGGCGCGCCTCTCAAGGTCGCCGGACTCCTCTTGGGCATGATCATCCTGCTCCAGTCGGTCCACGGCCTAACGACGGTTGATCTGGCTCAAGCGAGCCGCCGACTCATTGATCCTGCGCATCGTTGCCAGGTGGCTCCTCAAGGCATAGTGCTGAGCAAGATAGACCGACGACTTCGGCAACTTAAACCCCGCGAAAGGGTCGAAAAGGCCGCTCGTCGCGCCTAGAAAACCTTGGCTGCTGCGCTGCCAACCCAGGTGGCTAGCCACCCGCTGTCCTCGCGCCAACGTAGGTGAACTGACTGATCCCATTCCTCAATCCTAGTCTTAGCTCGGTTTCGCTGCCTATCTAAATCGGTAGCCGCCAAGATTCTCCCCCCATCAAGCGTTCTCGCAATGGCGACCTCGTATTGGGCTACATGGCCAAACGCAAGGGGAACCGGGGGGCCAGAACGACCCCTTTCTGACCTCACCTTGCCCCAGAGCTTGCCCCAAGGCCCATTTTGCACCCTATTGTCAGCGCTCTAGAAACGACGAAAACCCCGCATTTGCGGGGCTTTCGTCCTATAGCGGGGGCAGGATTCGAACCTGCGACCTTCGGGTTATGAGCCCGAGCCCGAGGTCCCGCTGGACTACGTGGAGCACGGTTTCAAGCGGTTTTCGCGAGATCGAGCTACGTGGGGATCGGCTGGGATCTGTGGGGCTTCTTGCCCCATTTCTTGCCCCAGCAAAGCCGTCGGTATACCTGGGTATACTTACCGCATGGCAAAGGTCATGGTCTCCCTCCCAGACGATCTCCTAGCCGAGGTGGACGCCGAGGCGCGGCGCGGCGGCACGACCCGCAGTGCCGTCATGCGGGACTTCGCCGACGCAGCGCTGCGTCGGCGAAGAGAGAACCGCGCGGTGGCAATGCAATCATTGCTCCGCGACACCTCGCCCCACGGCGGACACGCCGCGGAGCAGGTGAAGGCAACCCGGCCCGGTTCGTGACGACGCTCCTTCTCGACGCGAGCGTCCTACTCGCGGCCTTTGATCCGGAGGACGATCATCACGACCCAGCTCGAGCCCTACTGGAAGACGACGAGGCTACTCTCGCCACGCTTGACCTCGCCCGCTATGAGGTCGCCAATGTGGCCGTGCGAGCATGGCGCGCACCGAAGTCCGTGGCACCGCTGCTCGCCGCAATCGAGAGGCTCGCCAACGACGGCGGCGTCCTCACATCCACCGACAGCCTCCTAGCGCGAGCGGCAGAGCTCGCCGAGCGTCACACAATCTCCGTCTACGACGCCGCCTACGCCGCCGCCGCCAGCGATGCCGGACATCGTCTCGTCAGTTGCGATAAGCGCGACCTAGTCTCAAAGGGCCTGGCGACGCTTCCGGCCCAGGCAACCTCTTAGCAGGGGACTGATCTGCGGCAGAGACGGCTGCAGGTCTAGACGAGCTAATACAAGCGCCCGACAGGCACAACTGTCGATTCAGCCAGGAAGCCGGCGTACTCCTCAAAGCCGGGGACCGGTATATGAAGATGGGGGCGCCATTCAGCAGATTTGGGCACGCCTTTGACTCCGGCGAGCCATTGGGACGGGTCCTTCCGGCATTGGTCTAGCTCCCAC
>Ga0157297_10000141_pt1 | contig 11857 bp, 10 predicted proteins | sample NitcycUS028104C2_FD_108380 | JGI IMG/M metagenome (GOLD analysis project Ga0157297, IMG submission 108380) | Soil microbial communities from Arlington Agricultural Research Station in Wisconsin, USA - Nitrogen cycling UWRJ-S028-104C-2 | ecosystem: Environmental > Terrestrial > Soil >...
GAGCGGGTCCTCGCTCTCGTCACCGACCTCGGCGAGCCCATGGGCGCCGTGGCCGCCATCACCTTCACCGAGAAGGCCGCCGCCGAGCTGCGCCAGAGGATCCGCGCAGCGCTGGAGCTGCGAGCAGAGGCTGGCTCGGAGCGGGCTCGCGAACTGCTCGGCGGGCTCGGTGGCGCCTGGGTGACGACGATCCACGGCTTCTGCAGCCGGCTGTTGGCCGCACACCCGGTCGCGGTCGGGATCGATCCCCGCTTCCGCGTGCTCGACGCGCCGGAGACCGAACGAGAGGCGCAGGGGGCCTTCGACGAAACGCTGGAGGCGTTCCTGGCTGGCGGCGACGAGGCCCGCGAGGCGACCGTTGCGGCATTCGACATCGCCGGGCTGCGGGGGATGGTCTGCGGTGCCCACGCCGAGCTGCGCAGTCGCGGCCTGGCCGAGCCGCGCCTGGCCGAGCCGCCGCCCGCCGACCTGGGAGTGGCCCTGCGCGTCGCCGGCGAGGTCGCCGCGACGACGCTCGAGGAGTTGCGACCAGCTGATCCGAACCTCGATCTGGTCGAGCGAGCGCTGGCAGTCCTCTCCCAGCCGCACGGCAACGTGCCGAACCTCGATCAGCTGGATGCCCTGCGAACCGACAGCAAGGCCAAGTCGATGGCCGCCTACCGGGAGGCGATCGACACGGCCGTCACGCGTGCCGCCGAGGCCGGCGAGGGCGGTAGCGCCTACCGTCACCTGGCGGAGCTGCTGGAGTTGTACTCGGCGCGCTTCAGCGCAGCAAAGGAACGGCGCGCCGGGGTCGATTTCGAGGACCTCCAGCTGCTCGCCGTGCGTCTACTGGAGCAAACCGAGACGGGGGCCGCTTACCGAGCCCGCTTCAGCCATCTACTCGTCGACGAGTTCCAGGACACGAACCGGTTGCAGCTACGCCTGATCGAGGCTCTGCGCGGGCCAGGCAGCAAGCTGATGGTCGTGGGCGACGAGCTGCAGTCGATCTACGGCTTCCGCCACGCTGACCTCGACGTGTTTCGCGAGCAACGCCGCGCGATCGAAGCGGAGCGCAATGGCGAAACGATCGCGCTCAGCGGCAACTTCCGCTCGCGACCAGAGGTGATCGGGGCCGTCAACGCCGTCGGCGAGAAGCTGCTCGGCGACAGCTTCCGCCCCCTGCGCGTCGGCGCCCTGCCCGAACGCGAGTCCCCGCCTGGCGCAGGACCCGCGGTCGAGCTGCTGCTGACCGGGCGTGACGGCTGGGACGGCGACGAGATCGAGCTGGAGCCGGCGATCGATGCCCGCACCCCCCTCAACCAGCTCGCCGAGGCCCGCTTCCTTGCGACCCGCCTGCGCGAGCTTGTCGACGGGGGAGTCGAGCGCGGCGAGATCGTCGTGCTGCTGCGCGCCTTCACCCATCTCGACGCCTACGAGGACTCGTTGGAGCGAGCCGGCCTGCGCCCCTACGTGGTGGGCGGGCGAGGCTACTGGTCCCAACAACAGGTCTCCGATGTCTGCGCGTTGCTGGCGACGATCGCCAATCCACTCGACGACCAGGCGCTGTTCGGGGCCCTCGCCTCGCCGGCCTGCGGCGTCGCCCCTGACACCCTCTGGCTGCTGCGAGCGGCGACGGGCAAGGGCAGGAGCATCTGGCGCACAATCGAGGCGGTGTCTGGCCTCGGGGAGGCCGAGCTCGATGACCCCCGACGGCTCGAGCAGATCCCCAAGTCGGACTTGGCGTTGCTGAACCGCTTCGCGACGAGGGTCGTCGCCCTGCGCGAGCGGGCGCCGTACCTACCGCTCGCCGACCTGATCGACGCCACGATCACCAAGACCGGCTACGACCTCGCGGTGCTGATGCGGCCCGCGGGGGAGGCTCGCTTCGCCAACCTGCGCAAGCTGATGCGGCTCGCAGCCGAGTTCGAGGCCGGCGAGGGCCGCGACCTGCGCGGCCTGCTCGACTTCCTCGCCGCACGGGCCGAAGCGGACGTGGACGCACAGGCGGCAACCGCAGTCGAGGGACACGACGGGGTGCGGATCATGACCATCCACAGTGCCAAGGGACTCGAGTTCGGGGTGGTGGCGGTCCCCCACCTCTCCCGCAGCCTCCTGGCCGGCTCGCGGACCCCGCTGCTAACCCTTGGACACGAGACGGAGTCGCCCCGGATAGGCCTGCAGCTGCGCCGCCTCGGCGCCCCCTCGCTAAACCTCTACGCCCACCGCGAGCTTCGCGAGGAGGCGCGGCAACGCGACGCCGAGGAGGAGCTGCGCCTCTTCCACGTCGCCGCAACCCGGGCCCGTGAACGGCTCATCTTCAGCGGTGTGGTTCGGCCGGAGGCCGCTCGCGAAATCAGCCCGGGCACGCCAGTGGTCGAGCGAATTGCCGAGGCCTTCGAGATCGACCGTTCTGCGGACTCCGCCGTCCAGCTTGCGCCGCCGCAAGCGCGGGAGGGACTCGCGGCGAGCTTCGAGCCGTCCGAGCTCGCGACTCGCGTCAACCTCGCCTCTCCCGAGCGTGCCGCGCTGCTGACCGGAGTGAAACGACAGGCTGACGCGGCTCCCGATCCCGGTCTCGGCCCAGCTCCACTGCTCCAACGGCGAGCGCCGGCGAAAGCCGCCCGTCCACTCTCCTACACGGCCATCGCTGCCCACGAGAAGGACCTCGACCGCGGCCGAGCCGAGCCGAACCTCGACCCGACCGGTGGCGTTCGCACTCTTCCCCGTCCATCGGTGTTAAGTGCGAACGCTGCGGAGTGGAGCGACGATGAGCGCGAGGAGGCGCTTGCCCGCGGAATCGCGGTTCACAACCTGCTCGAGTGGAGCGCGAACAACGACTGGCAGGAGCCGCCTGCAGAGCTGGTCGGCCGCTTCGTCCGCTCGGCAGGGCTTGGTCCTAGTTCGGACCGCGTCGTGCTCGATCCGGTCCGCGCCTGGCTCGGATCCCGCTTCTTCGCCGAGCGTGTTCGTCGGGCCGGCCGCAGCCGCGCCGAGGTTCCGATCCTGCTCCCCCTTGGCGACACGCTGCTGCGCGGCTCGATCGACTTGCTGGTCGAGAGCGACGGAGCCCCGCCGCTGATCGTCGACTACAAGACCGATCGCCTCGAAGGGGACGACCCCACTCGGTGGGTGGACCGCTACGCGATCCAACGGGACGTCTACGCCCTCGCCGTGCGGGGGGGCCTGCAGAGCACTGAAATCGAAGTCGCCTACGTTTTCCTCGAGCGGCCGCAGCAACCGGTCGTGGCGCGCCTCGGCTCCGCGGATGTCGAGGCAGGCCAAGCGCGCCTCAGCGAGGCGATCGAGCGCATCTCGGTGGATCGTCCGCGAACGACCTAGGCAGGCGCGTAGCGGTGATGGATGGCCAGCGCGTTCCCGTCCGGATCGGCGAAGAACGCCTGGTGACAGACCCCCGAATCGAGGGTGTCGCCCGCGAAAGCGACGCCGCGCGATTCGAGCTCGGCTCGTGCTGCTGCGACGTCGTCCACCCTCAGCTCGATCGGGTGGTTGTTCGCGCGGAACTCGATGCCGAACGCGTCGGATTGCATCACGGCGATCGTCAGGTTGCCGGTCTCGAACTCGGCGGCGGGTTTATCTCCCCAGCGCTTCGACTCGGACAGTCCCAGCGTGCCTCCGTAGAACTCAACCGCAGCGTCGAAATCCTTGGTCGAGACGGTGATGAAATCGGTGCCTTTTATGAGGGGTGACTGCGTCAACGCTGACTCCCTTCGTCGTTAGGTGGTCTCGCCCGGCGCGCCGGGCACCCGCTCGAGCTTGGCAGCGAGCTCGTCGAGCCGCAACTCTTCAAGCCCCTCGCTTACGGCGTCCAGCTCCGCCGAGCAGTAGGTGACCAGCTCGCGGCCCTCGCGACAGAGCTCGAGCGTTTCGCGCAGACCCGCCTGACCCGAGTCGAGGCGATCGATGATCTGCTCCAGCCGCTCAACCGCGGCCTCATAAGACTCAGGCTTCTCGTTCATCCGTCTCTCCGTGCTGGTCTATCTCCGCGCCGACGCCGCCGTCGGCGAAGCGCAGTTTGACGCGCCCGGCGGCGATCGCGACCGCCGCCGAGGTCACCGGCTCGCCGCCTGGGTCCTCCGCGAGCGCGTAGCCACGCTCCAGAGTGCGCTCGGGGTCGTGGGCGCGAAACGCCACCTCGGCCCGCCGCAGCGCCTCGCGCCGGCTGCTCGCTTCCGCTCCGACGGCACGACCCGCGGCGCGACCCAGGACGACCGCTGCAATGCGGTGCTGGTAGGTGCGACGCTCCGCCAGACCGCGTTCTGCAGCGGCGCGAATCTCCCGGGTCTTCTGGTTCAGGGCCACTCGCTCCCGCCGCAGCGCTCGCGCTGGCCCGCGAGCCAGCGCAACCAAGTGGCGATTGCGGTTGCCGATGGCGCCCTCGCTCACTCGCCGCAGGGTGGCTGCGTTGCGCTCCAAGGAGCTCCGCGCCGCGACGCAGTCGAGCGGTACCGCCGCCTCGGCGGCGTGGGTCGGGGTCGAACAGGCAACCGCGGCGACGTCGTCGATCAAAGTCGAATCGCGCTCGTGGCCGACCGCGCTGATCACCGGCACCCGCAGCATCGCCACCGTGCGGCAGAGGGTCTCGTCGCAAAAGGCCCAGAGGTCGGCGAGGCTGCCCCCACCCCTGGCGACGACGATCGTCTCGATCTCAGGACGGGCCGCCAAATCCTGAATCGCCGTGGCGATCGCCGGGGCGGCGCGACGGTCCTGGACCGGCGCGAAGGCCCAGACCACCCTGCCGGCCCAGCCCCGCCGTCGCAAGCCGGCAAGCAGGTCACGCCGGGCGGCGCCGCTTTCGGCAGTTACCACGCCGATCGCTCTTGGCAGTCGCGGCCGAGACAGCTGTCCCTGCAACTCGAAGAGGCCCTCGGAGCGGAGCTGTTTGCGCAGCGCCTCGAGCCTGGCAAGCAGGTCTCCCTCACCGGCGAGGCGGATATGCATGGCGCGGAAAAAGAAGCTGGGCGAGGACTGGGCGCTGCCCCGGTAGTAGTCGGGACCGCCGCCGATGACGACTTCGGCGCCGTCACGGAGGCCCTCCTCGGGGAGCTCCAACTTCTCTAACTCGTTAAGCCAGATCGCACACGGGACGGCGCCCTCGGCGTCGCGTAGCTCGAAATAGACCTGAGCCTTGCTGCGGCTGAGGCCGGTCACCTCACCGATCAGCGACACCCGTGCGCGCCGGCGCATCTCTTCCTCCAGCTTGCGGGCATATCTCCCAACCGGAAACGGACCGGGTAAATCCACGCGGCGAGACTAGACCCTCTAGAGGCCTACCCGGCGCGCTTCCAGCGCTGGGCCCAGGATTTGAGCTCGACGATCGCCGGGCGCAGCTCCGATCCCGCCTCGGTGAGTGAGTAGGTGACGCGCACCGGCGAACCCGCTTCAACCTCGCGCCCGACCAGACCCTCCCCCTCGAGCTCGCGCAGACGCTGTGAGAGCAGCCGGTCGGAAAGCCCGGGCACCGCCTTGCCCAGCTCGCCAAAGCGCAGCGGCCCCTCGGTGAGGGCGCAAACGATCGCCCCGGTCCAACGCTTGCCGATCAGCTCGATCGCAGCGTGGAAATGAGGGCAGACCCCGGCGGGCTGCTCTTGGGTGCGCATTGCCTCCACCTCGATTCAGCTTACTGAACGTAAGTGACGGCCCAGGAGAGGCGCCTGCTTGTATTGGCACCGTGACCGTTCTCGACTGGGCGATCGTCGCCTTCACCGTCGCCTTTGCCATGTGGGGCTACAGGCAGGGCTTGATCGTCGGCGTGCTCACCCTGCTCGGGTTCGCCGCCGGCGCCCTGGCGGGGAGCAGAACCGCGCCGCTGCTGCTGGACGAAGGCTCGAATTCCCCCTACGCGCCGCTGTTTGCGGCGATCGGCGCACTGCTGGTCGGCGCGCTGGTAGCGGTAACGCTGGAGAGCTTGGCGCTCGGTTTGCGCCAGCGCCTGATCCGCGGCCGGACACTGCACCTTGCAGATGGGGCCGGCGGCGCGGCGCTGATCGCTGCAGTGGCCTTGGGGCTGACCTGGGTCTTCGGCGCCGTCGCTCTGCACGCGCCGGGCACGGCCCAGCTGCGGGCCGACGTGCAGCGCTCCGCCATCCTGCGCCAACTCAACGAGTTACTACCGCCGTCAGGGCCAGTTCTCCACGCCCTCAACCGAGTCGATCCGGCACCCTCGATCGCCGGCCCGACCACGCCGGTGGCGCCACCGGACCCAGCCATCGCCTCCAACCACGACGTACGCCGCGCAAGCCGCTCAGTGGTGCGCGTGTTGGGCACCGCCTGCGGCCTCGGCGTCGAGGGATCGGGCTGGGTGATCGAACCGGGGCTGGTGGTCACCAACGCCCACGTCGTCGCCGGCGAGGACGACACCACCGTGACGACGATCGACGGCGCCTCGCTCGACGCCGTGCCAGTGCACTACGACCCCGCCAACGACCTCGCCCTGCTACGGATCGAAGCTGCGATCCCGGCCATGACGACGGCCTCTGATCCGCAAAGCGGGACCGCGGGCGCGGTCCTCGGCTATCCCGAGAACGGCCCCTACGCCGTCTCGGCCGCTCGCCTCGGCGAGACCAGCACGGTGATCAGCGAGGACGCCTACGGCAACGGGCCAATCCACCGCTCCATCACCTTCCTGCGTGGCAGCGTCCGTAGCGGCAACTCCGGCGGGCCGCTGGTCGACTCCGGCGGCCGCGTGATGGCCACCGTCTTTGCCGCCACGACCTCGGGCCCCACGGGCGGCTTCGCCATCCCCAACGAAGCAGTTCGCTCCGCACTCGACGAGACGGCGACGCCCGTAGACACGGGTCCCTGTACGGGCTGAGCCGTCGCCGACCTGATCCACCACTAAATTCCCGCACAGTGAAAACCCTGCCTCCCGAGGTGCTGCGGCGTCGCCGTCTCGTCACCCGCGCGCTTCCCCTTACGGTCATCGCAATCGTCGCCTTCGCCCTCGGCGCCTCCGCGGGCGGGCCGGGGTCGCCGGAAAAGGAAGCCGCCGAGCGTTTTGGCGAAGCCTGGGCTCGCAAGGACCTCGCGGCGATGTACCGCGAGCTGAACGAAGTCTCGCGCCGCTCGGTGGGCGAAGACGAGTTCGTTAAGGCCTATCGGGAAGCGGCCGAGATCGCCACCCTGCGCCGCCTCGACGCGGGCTCGGCCGGGGATCCCGATAGCGATGGCGGCGGGATTCTGGTCCCGATACCAGTGGAAGCGGGCACGGCCGCCTTCGGCGAGGTGGACGCAGCGGTGAGCATCCCCTATGCGGACGGAGGAATCGCCTGGAACCCGAGCCTGGTCTTCCCCGGCCTCGAACCAGACGAGCACCTGGAAAACAGGGTCAGCCTGGCACCGCGGGCGCCGATCCTGGCCAAGGACGGGACGCCGCTCGCCGACGGCCCTGCAGAAGCTCGCGAACACCCGATCGGCAGCGCGGCGATCGACGTCACCGGCGAAGTCGGCATGGCCGAGGAAGAAGACCTGGCGACGCTAGCCCGCCAGGGCTTTCCGGCCGGCACCCCGGTTGGCATTAGCGGGCTCGAGCAGGCGTTCAACGCTCGCCTCGCGGGCCGCCCCGGAGGCTCTCTGCTCGCGGTGCGAAACGACGGCGGCTCAGCTCGGATCCTTGCCCAGGCCGAGCCTCGGCCCGGAGCCCCCGTAAAGACGACCATCGACCCGGAGCTCCAGCTTTCCGCGGTGTCGGCCCTCGCCGGGCGGGCCGGCGGCGTTGCCGTGCTCGACGTCCGCGACGGCAATGTCCGGGCCCTCGCCGGACAGGCCTTCTCGGCTCCCCAGCCACCGGGATCGACCTTCAAGATGATCACCACTACGGCTGCCTTGGAGAAGGGGGTCGTTTCGCTCGACGACGAATTCGAAATTGTCGACGGCGTCAATGTCGGTGGCCGTTTCATCAGCAACGCCAACGGGGAGTTTTGCGGCGGTACCTTCCGCGAAGCCTTCGCCGAGTCCTGCAATGCAGACTTCGCCCCGCTCGGGCCGAAGATCGGCAACGACGATCTGGTCGCAACCGCCGAACGCTTCGGCTTCAACTCTCCCCTCACCCTCTACGCGCCGAGTGTCGTCGCGGCAGTCGAACCACCGGAGTCGACGATTCCAGCCGAAATCGGCGACGAACTCGACCTCGGCGTGAGTGCGATCGGTCAGGGCGAGATCCTGGCGACTCCGCTGCAGATGGCAAGCGTCGCCCAGACGATTGCCAACGGCGGTGTCCGCGAGCCGACTTCCGTGGTCGCCAACCGCAAACTGCGACCCGAAGCAGAGCCGGTGCGGGTGATGTCGGAGGGAATCGCCGCCGAGCTGACCGAGCTGATGATCGGCGTAGTTACCAGCGGCACCGGCTTCGCCGCCGCGATTCCGGAGGCGCAGGTGGCGGGCAAGACCGGAACTGCCGAGCTGGGGCCGCGCCCGGATCAAGAGGACGAGGAAGAACCCGAGCAGATCAAGGATGCCTGGTTCGCGGCCTTCGCCCCGGCGGAAAAGGCCAGGCTGGCGGTCGGCGTACTGCTGATCGAAGCCGAAGCGGCGGGCGGAGAAGTCGCCGCCCCGGTCGCAGCCCAGGTCCTCTCGACCGGGCTCTGACGGCGAGATTGCTGATCCCACGAATCCCCAGCGCGCTGCGCGATCGCCGACAGGACCGAAGCTACGCAGCGCCCTCAAACTCTCCAAGCTCATGAGATCCCTGGAGGAGAGCAAGGCGCTCAGGGAGTCTCAAAGCTTGGGCGGGACGAGCGGGATGGCAGGTGCGCCTCTGCGGGAATGTCGCGAAGCGGCGAAATGCAATCTGACCACCGCGCGGCGAAGCCGCGCACCAGGTTCACCCCAGCGCGCAGCGCTGGGGTGTCAATTCCCGCAGAGGCGCACCTGCCATCCCTTCCACCTCCGGAGGAGCAGGATTGGCCGCCTGGACCTACAGGTCGAGCGTTACTTCGGCCGGGCCCTCGGGATCGGGTATCTCGAGGATCAGCGGCCGGTTCTCTGAGGCCGAAGCGGGCAGATCGAAGATGACCACGGAGCCCTCGATCGGCCCCTGCTGCGGGGTCGAGTCGAGCACCGGGATCTGTTCCTGCGATTCGACTTCACCCCCGAACGGAAGCGCGTAGAGGCTTTCGCTTGGGATCGCGTCGAAGGTCTCGTGGTCCGCATCGGTGATCGTGAACGAGTTCGCCAGCGTCTGCGGCTCTTCGCTCTCGTTCTGAACTTCGAAGAAGACGCCAAAGTAGCTGTGCCCGGGCGGCAGCTGCGGCTGTCCAACTAAGTAGGCGGAGTCCTCGTTGTCGTTGGGATTGAGGAAACGGGAGAAGACGGCGTTGTACTGAAGCTCGCCCAGCTTCACCGGCTCACCCTCGACCACCTCCCTGGAATCGCTGGAGTAGCCGCAAGCGGAGACGACAAGCGTGATCGATGCGAGCGCTAGGGCGACAAACAGCGGCAGGGCGATTCTGCGGTGGTGGGCCATCGGCGGCGAGAGTCTATTAAGCCGGTCTACGGGATGCCGGTCGCGTGGGGATTGCCGCCCGCCAGGGCAACAGGAGCCGCAGCGGTCTCGGCGCCCTCGAGCTCGTCGCGCAACCGCCGCACCGCCTCCCTCCAGCCCCGCTGCTGCCAGAACGACGCCCCGCTCATCACCTCTACGGCCTTGTCAACGGGGTTAGACGGCTCGGTCCAGTGCGAAACCCGGACCGTGGTCAGCAGACCGCTGCGCTCCAGCAGCTCCCAGACGGTGGTTGTCGGGATCCGGTTGCCGCGACCCCCGCGGCCCCGCTCGACGATCTTGTGCGGCTCCTCGAGCTGATCGATTGCGGTGTCCATCCAGACCGACCGCAGTGGCTGCGCGACGCGGAACCGGGCACCCGCGCCGATTCCCCGCGACTCAATTCGGGTCAGGTGGAAATCGTCAAGAAAGTGGTCAGTGAACGAGGGGCGCAAGGCCAGGTCCCCGAGCACTTCGAAGGCCCGCTCTCGCGGGACATCGATCTCAATCTCTGCGCTGACCGGGCCCATGCGAGGGCGCGATTCTAGTGTCTGCTCTGCGCTCGGCGTTTGGGAGGGGCGATTTTCGGGGTATTTGCTTGCGGCAAACCCCGGATGCCCGGGCTTATACAAGGCGCTAGGATCGAACAATCGATTGCGCCGGGAAGGAGTAAGCATCTCTACCAGCCTCACCCCCACCCCAGGCTCCGATAGCTACGCCACCGGGACATTCCCTGGCCCTGGCACTTATTTCTGCGTCGAGTGTGGCTCCCAGCTCGCGCTCCATGAGGATGACCGCCTTCCCGACTGCCCCCACTGCGGCACTTCGAGCTTCAGGCTCGACTCGATCTTCGAGTCGATGCAAGAGCACGGCGGGACGACTGCCGAGTTTCAAGCTCCGACCGAGATCGTGTCGCCGGACTGGCTCGACGAGGCGCGGGAACGACTCAAGCCCGGTAGTCGCCATCTCCTTTGCCGCAACGACGATGGCAAGATCCTGGACTTCGCGATAGAGCCTGGCTGGACGCGGATCGGCCGCAGCGTTGCCGCCGACATCCACCTCGACGACCCCAGCGTTTCCCGTCGCCACGCGCTCGTCGTCTCCGAATCCGGCGAGTCGCTGCGAGTGCTTGATGACCGCAGCCTCAACGGCATTCTCGTCAACGGCGACAAAGTCGAGTGGGGCAAGCTCGAGGACGGCGACGCGCTGACAATCGGTCGCTACCGCCTCTTCGCCCTCGAAGGCTGAGAAAACGCGCAAATTCCGGCCTACGACGGCCGTAGGATGCCTTCCGTGACCTTCGACCAGGATCCGTCCCTCGCGGCCGAGCAGGCCCGCGCCCGCCTGCACGAAGAGATCGAGCGGGTCCGCACTGGCGTCGAGGAGATGCTGGCCGAGCAGGGAGGCGGCGATGACGCAGACCTGCGCAGGGAGCTGGACGAGCTCCGCGAGGAAACGAGGCGCTACGTCAAGAAGCGCGTCGGCAAGAGCGAGAAGCGCTTCGAGAAGCGCGTAGGCAAACTGGAGCGCCGCATCGACCAGGTCGAGGCAGACCGCCAGCACGCCGAGTGGCGCATCCACACGAACACCGAGGCGATGCTCGACGGCCTTTTGCGTGAGGTGCGGGCGATCGCCGACCTCCTGACCAGGACCAGGTAGCTGCTTACTCGGTCGAGATGCTCGGGTCCGCCTGCACCTTGTGCGGCACGACCATGAGGAAATTCTCCGCCGCACTGGATGCCAGCGACAGCATCCGCTCGGCCTCCTCGTCCTGGCCGGTGGCGCGCAGCTCGTCCGCATAGTGCGAAAGCAGGTCTTCGAGGTCGAGGTGGCCCTCGGAGTCGATCTCCTTCAACTCCACTTTGGCGCCCTCGCCAAGGCGTGCCTGGATAGCCTCACGGTCGATCCCGAAGGCATTGTGGCGGACGTAAACGCGGCCACCGGTCATCCCAGCGCAGGCCCAGGGGCCGAGATCGCCGAGCACCACAGCACGACCCGAGGTCATGTACTCAAACGCGAAGCCCTTGGCGTTGGCGCGATCGACCACGCAGCCGCGGCTGTCGTCGATCTCACCCTCGGGCTCGCCGCCAAGCACGACGTCGGCGCCGGAGAGGCGGATGCAGAAGCGCGAGTCGGCGGAGCCCTGGACGAAGAGACGTCCGCGCTGAGCGCCGTAGGCGAAAGACTTGCCGACCGAGCCGTTGAGCCGCTTGCCCTTGGCCCCTTTGCCCTTTAACACGGCGACGGTCCCACCGAGCATCGTCTTGCCGACGCCGTCCTGGGCGCCACCCTCGACCCGGATCGAGACCCCATATGAGTTGAACGCGCCGAACCCCTGACCCGCGACAGAGCCGCCGTTGAACTCGAGGCTGGCGAGCA
>Ga0157297_10000142_pt1 | contig 11807 bp, 17 predicted proteins | sample NitcycUS028104C2_FD_108380 | JGI IMG/M metagenome (GOLD analysis project Ga0157297, IMG submission 108380) | Soil microbial communities from Arlington Agricultural Research Station in Wisconsin, USA - Nitrogen cycling UWRJ-S028-104C-2 | ecosystem: Environmental > Terrestrial > Soil >...
CAATGACCAACCGTCACGCAACTCGGCGGATCCGTGAGATCCACGGGCTCACCTGCGGCGAGTGCTCGCCGCGCCTCGACGATGAAGGCACACATGTCATCCTGCCCCCGCCACCGCCAAGGGGTCGCGAGACGAACGGTCGGCGAGGTCTCGATCATCGCAGCGAAGTCGACCGGCGTCCCGTCGAAGTCGTAGATGGCTTGAAGGTCGTCGCCGAAGAGGCGAAGTCGAGTCGGCGCCGCTGCCGCGATCACCTGAATGAAGCGGTGCTGATCCTCGTCGCAATCCTGATACTCGTCAACAAGGATTACTGGGTGCCTGACGGCGAGACCGAGCGCCACCTCTGGGCGCCGTTCGAGTATGTCGGTCGCGAGCCTGATCATGTCCCTGAACGGCGGCCGACCGTGGAAGGGATCAAGCGGTCTCGGCAGGTCCAGGGGCGCCGCATACAGTTCGACAAGCTCGGCGGCCAGCGAGTGGATCGTCTTCATCACCGCAGCGCCACCCCAAAGACGCCGGTTGAAGGTCTCGCGGGCCGCGTTGGTGTGGGTCAGGAACAGAACCTTTCGGCCGACAGGAAGCGTCGGCGCGATCGTCCGCGCCGCGTTCACCGCCTCGTGGGTCTTGCCGTAGCCGGCCGGTGCCTCGATCAGCAGCAGCGGCTCAGAGCCGCAGATCCGCTCGCGAACCCCCTCAAGCTCCGGGCCCACCATCGCCTGAATCCTGGAAGGGAACCTCGGTCGACATCAGGCCCATTACCGAGGTCCACAGCGCTTCGGCGTCTCGGACGATCTGGATGTCAGCATGATGATCGCGCAGGTACTCGCCTACCGCGCAACTGGTCTGCGGCGCTTTGAACCAACCCCGCTTGTTGGCGACTTCGCTGAAGGCCTCGCGGCAGCGATCCTCGCCGAGATCGGCCGCGAGCTCCCCGAGCATTCTGCGGGACTGAGCACCCAACTCATCGTTGAGCTGGTGGTATCGAGATGCCGAATGGTCGCGCCCGGTTGTGTCCGGGGCGGCGATGAGACGGTCGAGGTCCTCGATCGAGAGTTGCTTTGATAGCGCCTCCTCAAGGCACCTGGCGTCGGTGTAGGTGCCGAAGGCGACGTTCTCGGCGGCGGCGAGTTTCGCTCGCCTTCCGCTGTGCTCCACCTCGTCGTCCAGGAAAGTGCCGAAACGTTCCCCTGCGCTAACCAGAGCATCGGTGATGCCGAACACCTTCGGCTGCCCACCGCCATCGACAAGGCGAACGCCCAACGCGCCAAGGGTGGTGTCGAGCTCCATCGCCTTCTTCTCGAGGATGGGACCGAGGAGGCCAAGCTCGGACTGCCCTTCCAGGATGACCGGGATCCGGCACAGGAGCGCCTCGGGGTCGTTGCGACGGATCTTCTCCAACCCCGATGGCAACGCAGCGACCCGGTTGGCTGCGCCCCCAGGCCGACCGACGCGGTGCAACTCGTTGAGCGCCATCTCGCCAACTGCTGCAGGCGAGTGGGTAGTGATGAACGCCTGACCCGTCGAGCCAATCGTCCTCCTGATGCGTGCGATCAGATCACGCTGGCGGAAAGGCTCCAGCCCACTCTCGATCTCATCGATGACGAACAAAGGGGAGCCGGATATGAGTAGGCGAGCCAAGGTAAACAGAGCTAGCTGCTGCGTGCCGAGCCCGGCGTTGGCGAGAGGCACAGATGCACCGCCGCTGTTGGCAAACAGGCCGACCATCCCCAGCAGGTTCTGGCCGGGGGGCGAGAGCATCGCGAGGTCGAGATCGCCCGCACCAGGGGCGATCGCCTCCAATGCCCCAGAGAGCTCCTTTAGGCGAGCCTCGGTCTCCTCCGACACGTTGAACTGATCTCGCGTCGCCTGAACAGCCTCGGTGACAAGCGCTCGTAGCTGCTCGGGCTGGATGTTGCGAGAAAGCAGGGAGCCTCGCGACATGCGCAGTTCCCGGTAGGCGGTAGCCGCGGAAGAAATCCTCGACAGCCCGAATGCCTGTCGTTTCGAAGGCGAGAGGGGGATCTCTCCACCGCTCGGGTCAATGGCGACGTGCTCAACCTCGAGGTCATCGGTTCCCTGGGCACGGAGGCACAGGACTCCCTCGCCTTGAGGATCCGGATCCGCTTGCGCCCGCTGGTCTCCCGCGAACCAGGTCCAAACAGGTGCCGCTGGCCAGGCGCTCAACACCTCTTCGTCAAGCTGCCCAACAAGAAGCTCGATCTTGAACCCCGCGGCAACATCACCCGCGTAATAGTCATGCTCCGAAGCCACCCGACCCGGGGCCGAAGACAGCACCGTCGCGATCGCGTTGAGAATCGTCGACTTGCCGACATCCCCTGGCCCGATTAGACAATTCAGGCCGGGCTCAGGGCACCACACAAGCTTCTGGATGCCTCGATACCGCTCGATCTTCACACGACGAATCTGCACCCGCGACTTTTTACGCTGCGAATCGGTCGCAACCCCTGCAAACGGTTTCTGTGAAGGTGGGCGGCCCGCTCTCCGGCGATACCCGTGCGGATTCGATCGCTGCTGCCTTGCGCTGAAGATCCCGGCATCGCCTACGCCCCATCGGGACCGAGGCCCTCCAACTCGACCAACTGCCCTGCCTCGGCGAGAACCTTCACCGCGACCAATGCCGCGTTGTCCCGATACTGCTTGCGCTCCGCTGCAAGCCGCACCTTTTGGACGACCTCCTCGAGCCCGACAACCGTGATTGGCCCGGCACCAACACGCTGCCCGGCTGCCCACTCCCGAATGCGGCGCTCGTGCTCACCCGCTCGCCGGCCCGCGAACCTTCCCGCGTACAACCGCAGTTCGATCTGCTTGAACTTGTACCCGTAGCGCTCACCCGCGGCCCTCACAACTCCATCTCGAATCACCGAGTCGTTCAGCAGCCTGTAAAGGCCCGCGCGACGTTCGTCGCTCGTCTCCCCCATCACCGCCTCAGCGGCCACGCCTCGCGATCCAAGGAATGACTTCACCGTGGCCAGAACCATCCTGTCAGCCCGAGCAGCGACGAGGTCGACCTCATAACCGTGCTCCTGAAACTCCACCCGGGATGCCTTGCGCACTCGACGCCGCACCGGGAACTTCACCGCGGGAGAGACGATGAACCCATCCTCCTCGAGGGCGAGCGCGACGAACGTCTCGAAGGCCTCCATTAGGGCGATCGTTCTATCACTCCACAGGCACCAAGAGTTGCCGTGAAGCCGTCCTGATTTGGTCGCATCTGCTCCCTTCGCCCCCCCATTGCCTCTGGGCCTATCCGAGGACAAGGCGCTCGGAGGCGGCCTCCCTGCGGTAGTCGAAGATCCGCCTGAGGTCGCGGCGCACGAAGAGGAGATGCGCGAGCGTGCCGAGCGGTCCCAGCGGAATCGCGTAGCGGACACGGTCGTGGATGACGGTCACGCCGTCACCGTCTCCTTCAAAGGAATGGGTGTGCTCCCAAAGCGAGTAGGGACCCCTGAGCTGGATGTCGATGAAGCGCCGCGGCGGTTCCCAGGTCTCGATCCGGGTCTGCCAGCGCACCGGCACTCCGTGCAACCTCAGCTTGTAGTCGAGCAAGGCGCCCTGCCGCAGCGTCAACTCGCCCGGCGTCGTTACTTCGAAGTGAAGCCAGGGCGGAGTCATCGGCTCAAGGTTGAGTGCGTCCACGTAGAAGTCGAATGCCTGCTCGACCGGCACCTCGACCCGTTGACTGCGCTCGAGGACGTGTATGGACACGGCTCCAGTCTTGCAGCCCGGCTGATGGGGTTACCTTTAGGGGATCGCGGCAAGCACCCTCATCGCTGGCGCAACGGGCTTCGTCGGCGCTCGGCTGGCCACCTCACTCGCAGACTCGGAGACGCTGGTCCGGTGCCTGGTTCGCGATCGCTCGAAGGCCCACATGCTGGAGACAGCGGGGCTCGACCTCCACGTCGGCGACGTCACTGATGCGGAGAGCCTGGCAGGCGCGGGTCAAAACGTCGAGGTCGCCTACTACCTCGTCCACGCGATGGCCGGTGGCGAGGGGTTCGCCGAGCGAGAGGAAACCGGGGCGCTGAACTTCGCCCGGATGGCCAGGCGCGAAGGCGTCAAGCGCGTCATCTACCTCGGGGGGCTAGGCGAGGAGAGCAAGTCGAAGCACCTGAGCAGCCGCCATAAGACTGCCCGTATCCTCGCCGCCGAGGGCCCACCGCTCACCTACTTTCGGGCAGCGATGGTGGTCGGTGCCGGCAGCGAGTCCTACCGGACCCTGCGCTATCTGGTTCGCCGGCTACCGGTGATGATCGGCCCCAGCTGGCTACGCATAGACACGCAGCCGATCGGCATCGACGCGACGATTGCGTATCTGCTCCGCGCTCCCGAGGTCCCCGAGTCTGAGGGCCGGGAGGTTCAGATCGGTGGCCCCGATGTCCTCTCCTACTCGGAAATGCTGGATCGAATGGCGTTGGCGATGGGGATGCGGCCGCGGCAAAAGGTCCCCGTCCCATTCATCACCCCGTGGCTGTCGGCGCTGTGGCTTGGCTTGGTGACGCCGGTCGACGTGAAGGTGGCGCGGCCGCTGGTCGAGGGTCTGACCACCGCCACTGTGGTCACCGATCCCTCAGGGGCAAAGCCGTTCGGCATCTCCCCGGAGTCATTTGACGAGGCGCTGCGGCGCGCGCTCGTGGAGGAAGAAAAGTGACCGACAGGAGCTTCCGGCTGCATGGCGGTGTGGTCGGCGGGGACGCACTCCGGCCCTCGGCGCCCAGATACCCGATCCCACTGCCCCAAAGGGCGGCCGACAGACCGCATGACCAACCGATAACCACAAGGAGGTTCCAATGCCTGACGAGGCGATCGCCCTGACCCTGTCAAAGGCAGATGCCGAGGTGCTGCTGGCGTGCTGTCCGCGGAGCGCTACAACGCCGAGGTCGAAGCGGTTTGCAGCGCAGCGCGCGAGCAGATCGACGGGAAGCTGGCCGAGCTGGGCTGATCAAGAACCCGGACAAAGTCCCCCGGCTGAAGCGATCCTGGCGGCGCCCAAGAGTTAGGTGTCGTCTTGGCGAACCGACTTCTCCTCGGCCCGTGGCGGGACGCTTGGTACAGGCGCCCCGGCGCCGGCCCTCCCATGAACACTCGACTAGACGAGGCGTCAATCGCGATTCTCGACCGACACTTCGAACTGTCCGCGCCGCGCATAGCCGGGCTCCCAGGTGACGCCTTCCAAAAGCACGCAGGGTGAGACCCCGAGTGCCCCCGCGAGTTTGACCAGCGTGTCCACGCGGGGCAGGCGTTCCCCTCTCTCTAACAGCCCGATCTCGGTTCGATGAAGCGAAGCGCGCAGAGCGAGCTCTTCTTGCGAGAGATTGGCGCGTTCTCGGGATCGGAGCAGGTTCTTCCCGACGTGATCCCTCATCCGCTGTCACCCTCCCCATGCTCCGGCGCATCCATCTCAAACTCGACCGTGTAGCCGGCGTCGATTTCAAGCTCGATTTCGCCAGGGGTCCACGTCACCCCGGCGAGAAGGTCGTCGAGCGTGATCGAGAGCGACCCGGCGATCCTCACATAGGTATCGAGCAGCGCCGTGACTTTTCCGTTCTCGATCGAGCCGATTCGACCCCCAGACACCATCGCAAGCTCACCGAGTTCTTCCTGCGAAAGCTCGGCTCGTCTCCGCCGGAGGAACAAATTGTCGGCGATCCGCGCCCTGGCTTCATACGTCAACTCTCTGGGCCGCCTTGATTTCTGCGTCACTTGGATCGCCTCCCTCGGAAGCCATGAACACCTTTCCGCAACGCGGCGACCTCCGCTTCGAGCTGCCGGTCTTCGGGCACATCGAAGCTGCCCGGAATCACGGTGGCCTCTGCCGGCGTCCAGAGGATGCCGGCAGTGAGCGCGTTTGGCGTTACCTCGAGCGCCCCAGCCAGACGAATGAAGGTGTCGATCCGGGGAAGTTTTTGCCCCAACTCCATCGGCGAAACCGAGGTGAGGCCCGTTTCCGCCCTAAAAGAAAGCTCCCACTGGCTGATGCCTAGCCGCTTCCTGCGTTCCCGCATATTGATTCCGAGTCGCCCCCTCAACTCGTCGTTCGGCGGCGTCGGCTGTCTACGTCTCATGATCCGCCCCGCTTCCTGGCGGCAGCGGCATCTGAACCACCTTCGTCGTAGCCGCCGCCGACGAGAGCATGTGAGCCAGGCCGCCAGCGCAGACCCGCGATCAGCTCGCAAGGCGAGGTTTCCACTCCTGCCGCCAGCTTGAGAATCGTGTCGAGACGAGGAACCCGCAGTCCCCGCTCTAGCTGGCTTATCTCGGTGCGATGGAGGCCGAGCAGGTAGGCGAGCTGTTCCTGGCTTAGATAGGCCAGGCGTCGGTGCCGCCAAAGCCGGCGACCAAAGTGCTCGGTAAGACGCGAGGAGTCCATCTAAGCGACCTCCCATCGGCTGCCGATTTCGATCTCGAAGCCTCCCGGCGGCGATATGTCTGCGCCGGGGAGACGGCGGGCGTCGATTTTCCAGGCCATTCCAACCAGGAGGTCGCAAGGCTCGGCTTCGACTCCGGCCGCGACCTGAACGATCGTGTTCAGTCGAGGCACCCGAAGACCACGCTCCAGCAAGCTGATCTCCGTGCGATGCAAGCCCGATCGTTCGGCGGTCACAGCTTGGGAGAGGTCCGATCGACGGCGCAGAGAAACTAGATTCTTGGCGAAGCGCCGGCTGAGAAGAGCGGTTTCTGCCTCCTCTGATCGCGCGCCGGTCACGACCGACCCCCTGGGATCAGCAGCTCGTCGTGGCTGGGCGGAGGACCAGGATGGATCAGCATGGCGACGATGGCGCTGCGCTTGCTGCTTCGCCCGCCCGAGCTCACCCACCTCTCACTGAGCTGACCCGCCACAAGGATCGGCGCTCCACCCTCCAGCTCTCGGATGCCGTGCTGCTCGGCGAGCGCCGCCGACACTTCGACCTCGCAACTCGCCCACGTCAGCAGCGTCTGCGGGTGCTCGGGATCGGCAACCGGGAACTCGATCCGCACCAGCGTCACCGGCTCGCCGATCGGGTTCCTGCCGAGCCGCGGATCATCGAGCAGCGTCCCGGACAGGATCGAGTGATTGAGCCCGCGCGGGTTGGACTCGGGGAGGCGCAGCCGACGCCGGCTACGTTCCCCCCGTTGACAAGCGCGCACGATTACTTCACCACTTTCAGGTCAAAGGCTCGCGGCTTCCGTTTGGCCCGACGGGCCAGCTTCTTTTTCGTCAGCCGGACAAGACAGTTCGCGATCGCGCCGGTGGAGCGACCGATCCCCTTTCCAATCGCTCCAGCCGTCAGGGGCCAGTCTTGTTCGTGCTCTCGCATGTAGGCGAGTACCAGGCCGTCGAGCTCACCCGGGCCAAGCCGGTTGCTTTTCTTGGGCGTGCTCATGATCTCTCGCCCGCCCCCGAATCGAGGCTGGCCAGCACTTTCTCGCAGGCCTCATAGCCCTGCTGGAACCGCTTGTTGGTCTCGACGTCCTCCGGACTTTCTTCTGCTCCGGCGAGGACCAGTCCGGCTTCGCCGTGCAGGCGCTGGAGCGTTTCCATCAGGTCATGCGGCGGCATGGTCAGCTCGACACCCTCGCGCCCCGCATCCTCTCCCCAGCCGAGATCCTGCATCAGCCGGATGTCTTCGGCGAACTCCAAGCCAAGCCGCTCGGCGGTGGCGAAGTCCTTGTCGCGCTCCAGCGCGTCGAAGAGGTCGCCTACGGAGCCGAGGTGATTGCGGACCAGCTCATAGAGCCCGTCGCGCTGCTCACTGTCGATGGTGATCGTGGTGGCGGGCACAGGTGCCCCTCCTCTCGGTAGGGCACCGAAGCCGGCCCCGATGCTGCCCCGGCGGGGGCAACCGCAGTACCGTTTCTGGTTGCATCGAAGTCATTGGCTTCGGTGCCAGGCCCCGGGGCGTTTGCGCGCCGCCGGGGCCGCTTATGTCTTGGCGCTGGCGAACCTAGCTCCGCCGCCGGGCGAAAAGCGAGGCGGAATCGGCCGAAATCGCCGTTAATCCCCGCGCATCCGCGCCATTTTGGGAACTAGTGCCCAAAATGGAGGCGATATGCGGGGGTGGTTTGATTTTCCCCCGGGAAGGCCAACCTGCCCAAGTGCAGGGGATTCGAAGTTAAGCGGCTGATGGGATTCGAACCCACGACCTTCTGCATGGCAAGCAGACGCTCTAGCCAGCTGAGCTACAGCCGCACGATGGCGATTCTATCTTTCGGGGCGCATAATTGATTCGGATGGGTTCCAACCGGACTCGGCTCGGCGCTTTGCTGATCGCGGTTCTTGCCTTGGGCTCGGTCGCGGCGACGACGGCCTGGCCGGCTGAACGAGCCCTCAACTACGGGAGCTGCGTGGCGAACCGGGGCCTCTGGGGCTGCGCCAACCCCGCTCGCGACTCGCTCGGCATCGCCTACGACGTCGCGGTCAGTCCCGACGGCCGTAACGTCTACGTCGCCGCCTCCGAACGCAGCCTGCCCTCCATCGTCGGCAACTCCGTCACCACGTTCGAGCGCGCGCCGGGCGGCCGCCTGCGGCAGCTTGGCTGCATCGCCAACCCAGCGCCTAGGTTCTCCACCCGCGACCCCCGCGGCTGCGTATCCCTCCCCCACGAGTCGCTCGCCGGGGCTCAGGATCTGGCGATCAGCCCCGACGGCCGCAGCATCTACGCGCTTACGCCGGGCGGAGAAGGCAATCCGGGGGCGATCACCGTGCTCAACCGGAGCGCCGACGGGACCCTGACCCCGCTTGGCTGCATCTCCTATGCCAGCGCCGAAGGCTGTACCGAGGTCTCTCACCACCAGGCGCACAGCCGGCCGACGGACCTCGCAATCAGCCCGGACGGGAGCAGCGTCTACGTCACCTCCTCCGGGAGCTCTGAGCAGGGGAACTTGGTTTCCGGCTCTATCACCCAGTTCAGCCGCGCCGCCGACGGAACCCTGAGCGAGGTCGAGTGCATTTCGAGCGCCGGCGAAAGTGGCTGCGCCGCCGCAGCGGTGAGCTCGCTGCTTGGTGCGAGCCAGGTCGCGATCAGCCCCGACGGGCGCAGCCTCTATGTCCTCTCCAGCGGCACGACGACTTCGGCGAAGCTCGCAATTGCCGAGTTCGGCCGCGCCGCCGACGGCCGCCTCGCCGTGACCGGGTGCTTCGGACCCGCCGCCGGCTGCTCCCCGCCATCCAAGAACTGGCTGTCTGCAGCCAATGGGATCGCGATCAGCCCCGACGGAGCGAGCGTCTACGCGCTCAGCACGAGCGCGATCGGCGTGCTGAGCCGCGCCGCCGACGGCTCCCTGGTCGAAACCGGCTGCATCACCATCCACGGCAACCGCTTTCGGAAGCCGGTGCCGGGCTGCACCGGGATGCGGCGTAACACGCTCAGCGGCGGGCAGATCGCGATCAGCCCCGACGGTGCCTTCGTCTACGTCACTAACGGGAGCGGGGTCGCCGCCTTCGCCCGCACGCCCAACGGGGCGCTCACCGAGTCCGCCTGCATCTCCGACGCGGGCCGTCGCGGCCGCCCCTTCGTACCGCGCTGCGTCAAGTCGCGCCACAATTCGCTGGGCGGGGCCAGCGGGCTCGCGGTAAGCCCCGACGGCCTCAGCGTCTACGTCGCCTCGTTCATCGCCAACTCGGTGACCGAGCTGCGCCGGGGGCCGCCTGGGGAAGCCCCTTGAGTTGGTTAGGGCTACCAATTTCTGGGTGAATCGCCGGCTCTTAGGAATCCAGCTCAACGAGGAGGTCGCGAAGGTCTAGTGGTTCGGTGACCATCGCGATCTCCTCACCGTCGGCGGAGCGCGGCCACTCCTCGCGGGGGCGGTCCCGATAGAGCTCGAGTCCGTTGCCGTCGGGGTCGTTCACGTAGAGCGCCTCGCTGACGCCGTGGTCGGAGGCGCCGCCGAGCGGGATGCCGGCCGCGGAGAGGCGGCGCAGGGCGTCGGCGAGGGAGCGGCGATCTGGGTAGCGAATCGCGATGTGGAAAAGGCCGGTGCTCCGCGCGGGAGGCGGCGGGGCCCCCTTCGAGTGCCAGGTGTTGAGGCCGATGTGGTGGTGGTAGCCGCCGGCCGAGACGAAGGCGGCCTCGTCGCCGATTCGCTGCTGCAGCTCGAAGCCGAGCACGCCACAGTAGAAGTCCAGCGCCCGGTCGAGGTCGGCCACTTTGAGGTGGACGTGGCCGATGTCGACCCGCGGATCGATCGGCTCAGACATCGCCGTCCAACGCCGCGTTGACGAGGCGGTCGGCCTCGGCGTTGTGCTCGCGGCGCACGTGGCGGATCGACCAGTGCTCGAAAGGCCGCAGCGCCCGCTTCACCTCGGCGTGAAGACCGCGCAGTGTCGCGTCCTTGACCTTGTACTCGCCCTTGACCTGGCGCACGACCAGCTCCGAGTCGCCGACCAGCTCCAGCTCGCTCGCCCCCAGCTCAGCGGCCCGCTCGATTCCCAGCAGCAGCGCCCGGTACTCGGCGACATTGTTAGTGGCGGTTCCAATCCGCTCGCCACGCTCCTCCAGCACCTCGCCATCAGCGCTCTGCACGACCGCACCGATCGCGGCTGGACCTGGGTTCCCCCGGGCGCCGCCGTCGACGTTCACCACGAGCTTCTCCAAGGCCTGTTCCTAGCCGACCGGCTCGCCGTCACGGGCGCGCTTTCCCGGGGGAACGCCCAACGCAAGCTGCCCACCGTCGTTGGCCCGCGCGTTCCACTGGCGGGCGGAGCCATCGAGCTGCTCGACCTCGATGCCCTTATCGAGCTGGAAGACGGCGCGCAACTCATCGCCCAGGTCGACCCCCCACTGGTACCAGCACAGCTCCCAGGCAACCGTGACCCGCACTTCGCTGGGTGAGCCGGCGGCGGACCCGATCGATACCTGCGGCCGCCCCAGCGTCCGCATCAGGCCAGCGACTGTGCGCGCGGCCTCGCTTGCGTTGAAGCGGGCCGCGGCACGCTCCAGCCGCCCCGAGGGCGACTCTGACGCCTCGGGCTCCGGTCGGCGACCGACGTTGGCGCCCGGCGCGGCCGGATCGACCCAGCCAAGCCGCTCGGCACGGCCGCGGCAGAGGTCGCAAACCAGCCGCGGACCATCCTTGGGGCTCATGTAGCTGCGGGTGCGCTCGCCAGCCAAAATGGTGCGGTCGCAGACCGCGCAGGTCTCGTCGGGACTCACCTCCCCCAAATTACCAGCGGCCCGATCGCCTACGCCGCCGCCTCGGTGCCGACCCCCGACTCTGCAACAACCCTTTCGGCGAGGTTGGGTGGCACTGGCTCGTAGCGCTCGAACTCGACCGTGAAATCGGCCCGGCCGCCACTGATCGAGCGCAGGTCTGGCGCGTAGTCCAACACCTCGGCCATCGGTACCTCCGCCTTGATTTCGGTCGCGGCGCCCTTCGGCTCCATTCCCAGTGGGTGCCCGCGGCGGGAGTTGAGATCGCCGATCACGTCACCGACGATGTCCCCCGGGCAGCTCACCGTCAGCCGCACGATCGGCTCCAACAGGACCGGCTCCGCCGCTTCCATCGCCTCCTTGAAAGCCATCGATCCGGCCACCTTGAAAGCCATCTCGGAAGAGTCGACGTCGTGGTGCTTGCCGTCGACAAGCCGCACCCGCACGCCCTTAACCGGGTAACCGGCGACGGTGCCGTGCAGCATCGCCTCCACCACCCCCTTCTCGACCGCGGGAATAAAGCTGCCCGGGATCGCCGCCCCCTTGATCTTGTTGACGAAGTCGAGCCCTACCCCCTCCTCCGCCGGCTCGATCTCGATCCGGCAGTCGGCAAACTGGCCGCGGCCGCCGGATTGCTTCCTGTAGCGAGCATGTGCGTCG
>Ga0157297_10000144_pt1 | contig 11741 bp, 9 predicted proteins | sample NitcycUS028104C2_FD_108380 | JGI IMG/M metagenome (GOLD analysis project Ga0157297, IMG submission 108380) | Soil microbial communities from Arlington Agricultural Research Station in Wisconsin, USA - Nitrogen cycling UWRJ-S028-104C-2 | ecosystem: Environmental > Terrestrial > Soil >...
CGAGGATTGCGATCGCAGCGAGAAGCAATGCTGCCGCCATTAGGTCGTTCTTTGCAGCCCCCGGCTCGCGCACGACCAGGGTGTGGCACTCGAGGATTACCGCAGCCGCGACGACACTCAGCGGCCCGCGCCCATACGGACGGCCGATGCACCAGGCAGCCAGGAAGGCCATCGCCAGCCAGCCGAAGTTGAGGAACAGCGACAGCGTGTCGCGGTGCGTAAGCAGGATCCCGACGCTGTGCAGCAGCTCGGAATTCTGCGGGTAGAACCAGTTGGTGAAGACGGTCTCGGTGTAGTGCAGCCCGGTGACCGAGTGGCTCTGAGCCATGTCCACCGCAAACGGCAGGTGGTACCAGAGCGAATCGAAGTTGAAGATCCCACGACTCAGCGCATCAGCAGTCGTCAACCCCCAATGCGCGAACACAACCGCGACAACGCCGATCGCGACGAGAGTCGCTGCGGTGGAGGGCGCCGCGGGGGTATGAGCGGGCGCGGCGTCCTGTTTTTCGCCCCGACCACTCTGCGGGAGAGAGAAACCGTGAGGCGAAAAACCCAGCGCACGGTCAGACCCCCCCGGCGCCCTCCCTCGCGCCGAAGCAAGAGCGATTGCTGCCCCAAGAAGCACTGCCGCCCCGACGAGGGTCCCCGCATAGAGAAGGTTCACGACCCCCAGCAGCTCGGAGAGCCAGATCAATAGCGCGACGCCCGTCACGGCCTCGACCAGGTGAGCTGGCGCCCCCTCCCAGTCGGGCATGAGCTTTTGGCGTAGGCGAACTGCCGAGAAGCCCAGCGATAGGACCAGAGCGGCGAGGAGCACCGCGCTGAGGATGTATGAGCCGGCGCCGATCACCGGGGGCTCCGGTGGGAGCTGGTTAGCCGCCTAAGCCGTGGACGACTACCGGGATCTCGCCTTCGGCGACCATCCCCTGCGCCCTCGCCTTGCGGTTGACGACCATCGGGTCGCCAGCGGTCTGGACGCGGTTGTGGAGGCGCTTGTTTTCGCGCAGCATCTCGTGGAACTCTGCCTTGGCCGCGGTGGTCGCCGTGTAGGTCTTGAAGAAGTCGATCGCCGGGTTGAGGTAGGAGTAGAGAACGGCGGCGAGGACCAGGGTCAAAGCGACGCGGCCGACGCGATCCCAGCGGATGCGGCTGCCCCCCTGCCGGACCCCCGGTCGCCGGCGGGCCGCCGGACGGCGTTTTGGCCGCGATGCGGTCCTCGATGCCGGCCGGGTGCGCGCTGCCATGCTCGGTCCTACGCGGCCGAGCGCCGCATTCCTGCATCTACGCGCGGTGCTGGACGAATGCCTGCAAGCCGGGGAACCGCGCCTCGTCGCCTAGCTCCTCCTCGATCCGCAGCAAACGGTTGTACTTGGCCACCCGGTCCGAGCGCGACGGAGCGCCGGTCTTGATCTGGCCGGCGCCGGTAGCGACGGCGAGGTCGGCGATCGTCGTGTCTTCAGTCTCGCCGGAGCGGTGCGAGATAACCGCCGTATAGCCGGCCCCACGGGCGATCCGGATCGCCTCGAGGGTCTCGGTCAAGGTGCCGATCTGGTTGACCTTGACCAGGATCGAGTTGCCGACGCCCAACTCGATCCCACGGCGCAACCGCTCCGGGTTGGTGACGAAGAGGTCATCGCCGACCAGCTGGACTCGGTCGCCGAGCCGCTCGGTCAGCAGCTTCCAGCCATCCCAATCCTCCTCGTCCATGCCGTCCTCAATCGAGACGATCGGGTAGCGCGAGCAGGCGTCCTCCCAGTAGGCCGCCATCTCCTTGGGCGAGAGCGCGCGGCCCTCGTGCTCGAGCACGTAGGCACCCCCCTCGAAGACCTCGCTCGTCGCCGGGTCGAGGGCGATGAAGACGTCGGTGCCCGGCTCGTAACCTGCCGCCTCGACGCCCGCGAGAACCGCCTGCAGCGCCGCCTCGTTTGAGTCGAGGTCAGGCGCGAAGCCACCCTCGTCGCCGCCCGCGGTCGAGAGGCCCTTCGCGGCGAGGCTCTTCTTCAGCGCGTGGAAGACCTCGGTGCCGACCCGTATGCACTCGGCGAAACTGGCAGCGCCGGCCGGCACGACCATGAACTCCTGAAAGTCGACCGAGTTGTCGGCGTGAGCGCCGCCGTTGAGCACATTCATCATCGGCACCGGCAGCAGGCTCGGCTCGCCGCCCCCATAGAGCTCCGCCAGATAGCGATAGAGAGGCTGGCCGGAATCGAGCGCCGCGGCCTTCGCCGCCGCCAACGAGACGCCGAGGATCGCGTTGGCGCCGAGACGGGCCTTGTTCGGCGTCCCGTCGAGCTCGGTCATCGTCTGGTCGAGGGCACCCTGCTCGGCAGCATGGGCTCCAGTCAGCGCCGCGGCGATCTCACCGTTGACGTTCTCCACTGCCCGCGAGACTCCCTTGCCGGCCCAGGCCTCTCCCCCGTCGCGTAGCTCGACCGCCTCGAACTCGCCGGTCGAAGCGCCAGAGGGGACCGCAGCGCGCCCGCGGGCGCCCGAAGCGAGCGTCACTTCGACCTCGACCGTCGGGTTGCCGCGCGAGTCGAGGATCTGACGCGCGTGTATCGAAGAGATGGCGCTCACGGGCGCGCCAGTCTAGTAGTCCGGCGGGACTATTCGGATTCGGCGGGCGGTTCTTCGGGTGGTGCTTCTTCGGCGGGCGGTTCTTCCGGCGCCGCTCCTTCGGCCGGCGGCGGGACCACGGTGCCTTCCGGCAATTCGGTTTCGCTAGCGCCTTTGCCTTTTTCATTCATCGGCACCGGTCGCTGCGCGAGCGGTTTGCCCTGCGGTTCCAACGGCGTCACAGAGCCGGGCAGGGCAGGGACTAGCTGGAAGACCGGAGCCGGGCAGGCTTCGGGCAGGCCGCCTTTCGGGTCTGCTTCGTAGCACGCCGGTGGTGCAGTAGAAGAGTGACTGGCCGGCTTGAAGTTGGCGCAGCGTTCGGTCACATAGTCGGGGGCGCAGAACGTGCGCGCATTCCACGTGGTGTTGAAGTCAGTGGCGAAGTTGGCGAAATATTCCTGTTCAGCCTGCTGCGCCAGCGTGCTCTGGATCTGGCTTTCGACTGCTTTCAATTCCTGCACGCTTTCCGGGTTTGAGTTCTCGACCTCGAAGATGGTGTAGCCACGCTGACTTTGGATCGGCCCTTCGATCTGACCTTCTGGCGTGTCGAAGATGGCTGCACCCAGTGGTTCTTCGATGACGCCTTCCTGTAGCCCCTTCTGCAAGCCGCCGCTTTCTTTGGTGTTCGGGTCTTCGGAGTACTTCTTGGCGAGCTTCGTCCAGTTCTTTGCCGAGTCATCTTTGCGCAGTGCTTGCTGTGCTTCTTCGGCCTTTTTACGGTCTTTGTTGGTGATCAACCGCACGTCACGAGTTGGTTTCTGCGTGAACTGGGTGGCCTTCGCGGCTTCGTAGTAGTCCTCGATTTCGCTCTGGCTTGGCGTCGGGACGTTTTCTTTGAGCTGTTCTTGGAGTTCGTTACTGAGTATTTGCAGCTTTATCCGTTCGTTGACGTCAGCCGGCGTGTAGTGCGATTTCTTGATGAATTCATCAAATTCGGCCTTCGTTTTGAAGGTTTCTTTCTTTACTTTCTTCAGTTCTTTGGCGATCTCCTCTTCGGTCACCACGATGCCCCATTCAGACGCCAGTCCCTGGATCCGGATCGATTCGAACAATGAGTTCAGCGCCGTTTCCTTTAGTTCCTCGTATTTGGGGTCGCCGGGCTTCGGAGTGTTTTCTCCCCCTTGAGCCGCAGCAAGCTCGACCGCATGCTCAAACTTGGCCTGCGTGACTTCGCCAACATCGCCGGGGGTGCCCTCTACCAGCGCGACGTCGCCGGAGGGAACGCTCGGATCGCCGATGCCATCGGCGATCGCGACGATGAGGAAGAGAACGACGAAAGCGACGCCAAAGATCAAGAGGCCCAACCGGCGCGCAGCCACGGGACCGGAGGCGCTGCCGCTCCCGTCCTTGCTAAGCGTGCGTCTCCCCTGATCCGGACTCACGAAGCTGGCAGCATATCTTTTTCGACTAAATCGGAGCTTAAGGCTCCGCGCAGGCCCTCCGCCATCGCCAGCACCGCAGCGAGGCGTGCCTCTGGCTCGTCGGGAACTCTGACCGAGGCGGACTTCTCGCGCCACTCGTACAGCGCCCCCTCAACCCCCTCGCGCAGCGCCGTCGCCTGCTCCGAATCCAGCTCCACGCCGACGATGCTGAGCCTGCCACCGCGCAGCTCGACGCTCCTGGCCCCGGCCAAGCGCAGCTCGATCCGCGCCCGCTGCAACGCCAGCAAGTTCTCCGCCTCGGGCGGCAGCGGGCCAAAGCGGTCGCTCAGCTCGTCGCGGATCGCCCGCAGATCGCCAGGGGCACGGGCGGCGACGATGCGGCGGTGGACGTCGATCTTCGCCGCCTCGAAGGGGATGAAGGAGGCCTGCAGGTAGGCGTCGACGGGGACGTCGAAGCGCAGCGGCTCGAGCGCCTCGCCCTCCTCCTCCCCGCTGCCGACCGCCGCCACCGCCTCGTCGATCATCTGGCAATAGAGCTCGAAGCCGACCGCGGCGACGTGACCGGACTGCTCGTCGCCGAGCAGATCGCCGGCGCCGCGGATGTCGAGGTCGCGCATCGCGATCTTGAAGCCGGAACCGAGCTCGGTGTGGTCGGCGAGGGTCGAGAGTCGCGCCGCGGCCTCCTCGGTCAGCGCCTCCGGGGAGGGATAGAGCAGGTAGGCGAAGGCGCGCGCTCGAGAGCGTCCGACCCGGCCGCGGATCTGGTAGGCCTGCGCGAGGCCGAGCCGGTCGGCGCGCTCGACGATCAGCGTGTTTGCCGTGGGGATGTCGAGGCCCGACTCGATGATCGTCGTCGTCACCAAGCAATCGGCTTCGCCACGCAGGAAGGACATCATCGTCTTCTCCAGCTCCCCCTCGTCCATCTGGCCGTGGGCTTCGGCGATACGCGCCTTCGGCGCCAGTGAGCGCAGGCGCTCGGCCGTTTCGGGCAGGCTCTCGATCCGGTTGTGGAGAAAGAAGGCCTGCCCGCCGCGCTCGAGCTCGCGCTCGATCGCGCGCTGCACCAGGTCCTCGTCGTAGGGCCCAACATAGGTGCGGACCGGCCGCCGCCCCTCGGGCGGCGTCTCGATCGTTGAGATGTCACGCAACCCAGCCAGGCTCATCTGCAGGGTGCGCGGGATGGGCGTCGCCGAAAGGGCGAGCACGTCGACCTTCAGCTTTAGCTGTCGCAGCAGCTCCTTCTGCTTGACCCCGAAGCGTTGCTCCTCGTCGATGATCAGGAGGCCGAGATCCTTGGCGCGGACGTCGCGTGAGAGCAGCCGGTGGGTGCCAACCAACACGTCGATCTCGCCCGCTTCGAACCGTTTCAAGACCTGCTTCACCTCGGCCGGCTTGCGCAGGCGCGAGACCCAGTCGAGGGTGAAGGGAAGATCGGCGAGCCGCTCGCGGAACGTGCCGAAGTGCTGTTGGGCGAGGATCGTGGTCGGTGCCAGCATCATCACCTGCTTGCCGTCGGAGGCGGCCTTGACCGCTGCCCGCAGCGCCACCTCGGTCTTGCCGAAGCCGACGTCGCCACAGACCAACCGGTCCATCGGCTGCTCGGATTCCATGTCCCCCTTGACCGACTCGATCGCTTCCAGCTGGTCGGCGGTCTCTCGGTAGGGGAAGGCAGACTCCATCGCGATCTGCCACTCGCCGTCGGGCGGGAAGGGGTGGCCCTTGCGGGTCCGCCGCTCGGCGTAGAGGTTGAGCAGCTCACCGGCCAGAGCGCCGGCGGCTTTGCGGGCGCGAGCCTTCATGTTCTGCCAGCGCTTGCCGCTCAGCGCCGAGAGCGTCGGTTCGGCCCCGGCGCCGGCGTAGCGGCTCAGCTTCGCCAGCTGATCGGTGGGGACGTAGACGCGGTCCTCGCCCTTGTATTCGAGGTAGAGGTAGTCGCGGCTGACGCCGCCGACCTCGCGCGTCTCGAAGCCGGAAAAGCGGGCGACGCCGTGATCCTCGTGGACGACGTAGTCGCCGACGCGGAGGTCGCTGAAGGCGAGTCGGCCGCGACCGGCGCCCGGGGCGCGCTCGGCGCCGCGCCGGCGCCGGTGGACAAGGCGGCGGAAGGGGTAGACGGCAAGGCGCAGCTCAGGGCTGATGAAGCCCTCACGCAGGCGTGCCTCGGCGAAGGCCAGGCCCGGCTCGGGTGAGAGCCGACCGCCGTCGAGCAGAGTGGCGTCGAGACGATCGAGACCGTAGCGCGAGCGTTCCGCCTCACCCTTGTTGTCGAAGGCGACGACCGTGCGGTAGCCGGAGCGGACCAGTTTCTCCAGCTCGCCCTCGGCCTCTTTGACGCTACGCGCCGGCGACTCAGCCCGGGCCGCGCGGAGCGCCTCGCCATCCTCCTCGCCCGGCCCGGCTACGGCAAGCACCGCCCGGGCGGTGAGCGGAGCCGCAACGTCGACATACAACCGCCGGGCATCGTCGGCGTGCATCGCCGTCGTCGCGTCCTCCCAGTGATCGCGCAGCGCCGGCTCGATCTCCTCGACAGAGGCGAGGATCACCGCCGCCTCCTTGGGCACCAGGTCGAGCGGCGGCCCGAAGTGCTCCATCGGCAGCACCTCGGCCAGGCTTGGCGCCTCCCTCCCCTCCTCCGCGGCCTCCATCGCCGCCAGCTCGGCCAGTTCGCGGTGCTCGGCGTCGAGCTCGGCGGCGGGCGCCAGCTCAACTCGTTCCGCGTCACCCAGCGAGCGCTGAGTGAAGGTCGAGAACCAGCGCATCGACTCGACCTCGTCGCCGAACAGCTCGATCCGCACGGCGCGCTCCTCGGTGGCCGGGAAGACATCGAGGATGCCGCCCCGCAGCGCGAACTGGCCGCGCTCCTCGACCTGCTCGACCCGCTCGTAGCCGGCGGCGACGAGGTCGCGGGTAGCGGCGTCGAGCTCGACCTCCCCGCCTTGCTCGAGCGCGAAGCCGGCTGGGCGCAGCGAGGCATCTGGCACGGCCTCGGCGAGCGCGGTGGCGCTGGCCACAACCACGGCATCCTCGCTCTCGCGCAGCGCATCGAGGGCGTCGATCCGGAGGCCGACCAGATGCGGCGGCGGGGTGATGTGGGAGGCATAGCCGGTGCCGCGCGAGGGGTAGAAGCGGACGCGGCGCGGGGCCAGATAGGCGCGCAGGTCGGCAGCGAGGTCGCGCGCCGAGCGGTCGTCGGCGCTGACCAACAACGCCGGGCGGCCGGCCAGGCCGCGATCGTCCTCGAGCAGCGTCGCCAGCAGCAGCGGGCGTAGCGTCGCGGAGGCTCCCACCTCGACCGGATTACCGTCACTCGCGGCGCGCACTTCGCCGGCGAGCGCGTGCAGGCGCTCGTTCTCGGCGGCGATCTCAAGTAGCGGGCGGAGACTCATCTGGCGACCCTGTCGCTTCCGGTGCTCCCTATGTACATAGGGGGTTGCCAAAGGCACACCGGAGCGGAGTTGAGCTTCAAGGGCGACCGATTCTAGTTTGAGGGGCTACGCTGCCCCCGAGATGCGATTGCGACGCCCCTTCGCCGCCGGCTCCACCCTCGGGCTCTTCGCTCACAACGCGTTTGAGACCCGCGCCGGGGTGGGCCTGGTTTTCGAGCCTCAGCTCGGCCGGCGGGGTGCCTACGCGCTCTGGGGTGCCCTGATCCCGCTGGGACTCGTGGCGGCGGTCCGCGGCGGAAAGTGGGACGAGCGCCTCTCCGCCCTCAACGCAGGCATCGGGGTGGCCGGCGTCGCCGTCCACTTCAAGGCCTGGCCTTGGTCGCTGCACGGCGGCGTACCGATGCTCGACGAAGCCGAGGGCCTGCGCGAGGACCAGCTCCCTGCTTATAACGCCGTGCTCTGGGCCTGGGGGATCTCCAGCACGCTCAGCCTGCTGACCGAGACGCGCCACGGATCACGCCGCTTCGCGCTGGCCGGTTTGCTCAACTTCCCGATCCTGCTCGCCTCGGCCCAGCACCACTTCCGCTGGGCGCGTGAGCAGGCAAAGCTCGAGCCCGAGCGCTGGAGCGCCGCCCTGCTGGAGGATTGAGGACGTGCTGGAGTGGCCGGGTGGCGCCCGCGGTGCCCTTAGCCTTAGCTTCGACAACCTCGGCGAGGCGGCCGAAATCGAGCTTGGCGCGTTTCCCACTGACGCCCCTCTCGGTGAGCACTTCACCGCCAAGGGCCCGCTGCGTTCCGTCCAGATCGAGCTCATGCTCCGCAAGCTGAGAGCCACGTTCTTCGTCGAGGGCCTTAATACCGAGCTCTATCCGGTGGAGCTGCTCTCGGCCCAACTCCAGAATCACGAGCTTGCCTACCACGCCTGGCGCCACGAGCAATGGGGCGAGCTCTCAGCTGCCGAGCAGGCGGACAACCTAGCTCGTGGACTCGCAGCCTTTCGCGGTCTCGGCAAAGGCATGGGAGTCGAGTTCACCGGCATGCGTCCGCCGGGCGGGCGGCTCGGGGCCGGCGGCCTCGACGTCCTGCGCGAAGCTGGGCTGCGCTACTGCTCGCCGGCGGGAGAAGGTGCGGGGGTGGTCGACGGCATCGCCCTGCTGCCCTTCCAGTGGCAGCACGTCGACGCCACCTGCGTCTTGCCGCCACTTGCCCCCGTGCGTGTGCAGATGACCGGCTCGCCCGACCCGCTCGACCCCGACGTCTTCCTCGCTCACCTCGAAGCGGAGATCGATCGACTTTCGCGCGAGGGCGGCTTCGCAACCATCGTCCTCCATCTCTTCATGCTCGACTGGTTCGGCAAGGGCCGGCTCATGCTCCTACTGAACCGGCTACGCGATGCCCAGCGGGAAGGCGAGCTATGGATCGCCCGTTGCGGGGACGTCGCCGAGCACCTCCTATCTCACCCAGAGGTCTTCCACGGCGGCGCAACCCTGGATCCCACCAGCTGGACCCCCTAGGCGCTGTAGGGAAGGCCGGGGCCCGTTCGCTGCCACTCCACTTGCCCCTCGCCCTCGATCTTCGATCGACCCTCGACGTCGTCCCACTCGTGCAGTAACCGCTTCAACTGGGCGACTGCCTCCGGTGGGTGTGCCGCGACCGTGGTGGCCAGCTCGAGAGCCGCCTCCTCGGTGATGGCCGCTGGGGCAACCCGGTTGACCAGGCCGAGGCGTAGCGCCTCGTCGGCGCCGACCGTGCGCGAGGAGAAGAGCAGGTACTTGGCAGTGGCAAGGCCGCAGAGCGTCACCAGGCGGGCTGGGCCGACGGGGACGCCGAGCGCCGCACCGGGAAAGCGCATACGCAGGTTGGCGCCGCCGACCCGCATGTCACAGGCGATGGCGATCTCCGCACCGCCCCCGACGACGTCGCCGTGGCAAACGGCGACCGTAGGCTTCGGAAAGGCGACGATCGCGTCGTAGGCATCGGCGAAGAGCTGCATGCGACGGACCTTGCCCTCCTCGTCGAGCTTCTCCTTGACGTCGGCGCCGGCCGAGAGGCCCATCTGGTCGGAGGAGCTGACGACCAGCACGCGGACGCCGTCGTCTGCACGAGCCACTGCCAAGTGCTCGAGCAGCTCGACCAGCATCTGGGTATCGATCGCGTTGCGGGCCTCGGGCCGCTCGAGCCGCAGCAGTGCGACCCCCTGGCCGTCTACCTCGTAGCTGGTCCGCTCAGCGCTCATCGACGGGAGAGCCTAGTTTCTCGGCCAAGCGCTCGGCCTCGTCGGCGGCGCGGACGACCAACTCCTCGACCTCCGCGGGGGCCTCACGGAAGCGCCCCAGCACGTAGGCAGAGACGAGATCGGGGTCGGTCGAGTCGGGCCGCCCGACCCCAACCCTGACCCGCCAGAAGTCTGCGTCGCCGAAGCCCTGCTTGAGGCTCTTCAGCCCGTTGTGGCCGGCCAGGCCTCCGCCGAGGCGGCTCTGTACCTCACCGAACGGGAGGTCGATCTCGTCATGCAAGACGATCACCCGCTCCAGCGGGACCTTCAGCGATCCCCGTGCCGGTCCGGCCGAGTCGCCAGAGGCGTTCATGTAGGTCTGCGGCAGCAGGAGTGCCACGCGGGGACCCCCCGGGCCGGTCCGCCCTTCGGCGATCTGCCCACCGAAGCGCTGCTTGGCGCGCGGCAGCTCCCAGCGGCGCGAGAGCTCCGCGGCGACGTCGAAGCCGACGTTGTGGCGAGTGCCGACGTGCTCCCTGCCGGGATTGCCAAGGCCAACGATGAGAAGACGGTCGCCCTGCTCGGCCTCGCCGCGACCGGCGCGGCGGCGGAAGATCGACAGCGACTACTCCCCGCCGGAGTCGCCCGAATCGCCGCCCCCAGCGTCCTCGCCACCCTCGTCGGCGGCCGGGGCCTCGCCCTCCTCGCCGACCAGCTCGGTCTCCTCCTCGACGGCGGGCTCGGGCTCTTCTTCGACGCGAGGCGGTGAGAGGGTCGCGATCGTGACCTCGTCGGGATCGTCGGCGACGAACTTGACGCCCTCCGGGGCGGCAATCGTGGACAGCTGCAAGGTGTCGTTGATCTCCATCGCGGAGACGTCGGCGACCAGCCGCTCGGGAATCTCGGTCGGCAGCGCTTCGACGGTGATCTCGCGGGTGACGTGCTCGAGCACGCCGCCGCCCTTGACGCCCGGCGCGACCTCGGTGCCCTCGAGCTCGATCGCCACCTCGGCCTGGATCGCCTCGTCGAGCTTCACTTCCTGCAGGTCGATGTGCTGGAGGTTGCCGCGCACCGGATGCATCTGCTGGTCCTTGACCACCACCGGCACCGCTTTCGAGCCGTCCAGCTCAAGGTCGAACAGCGCCTGGCCGCCGGCGAGCACGGTGCGCACCTCGCGTTCGGCCACCTGGAAGGCCCTCGCCTCCGAGCCACCGCCGTAGACGACGCCGAGCACGAGGCCCTGGCCGCGCAGGCGACGGGAGTTGCGCGAACCGAAATCCGCGCGGGGAGCTGCCTTCAGCTTTTCGCGTCCGCGAGCCATAGGACGGGAGAGAATAGACAAAGGCGGGAAATCTGGCGCCTGCGGCTGAGCCCTGTGACAACCTTCGAGCCATGGCCGACGACGCAAAGATCCCCAAGGGGCGTATACGCCGCTCCGCCAAGCTGGGCTCGATCGCCGGCGTGCAGGGCGCCCGTTACGCGGGCACCAAGGCGACCAACGTCGCCCGCTCCGAGGAGAGCGGCAAGGAAAAGCTGGAGCAGCGCCACCTCGAGACCGCAATGAAGATGGTCGGGGCGCTGGGCCAGATGAAGGGCGCGGCGATGAAGCTCGGGCAGTTCGCGTCCTTCATCGACACCGACTTCCTGCCCGACGAGTCCCGCGAGATCTACCAGGAGCAGCTCGCGAAGCTGCGCACCTCGGCGCCCCCAATGCCGTGGGAGAAGGTCGAGACGGTGCTGGAGGAAGAGTACGAGGGAGAGCCGGTCTCGGAGCTGTTCGCCGAGTTCGAGCAGGGGGCGTTCGCCGCCGCCTCGATCGGCCAGGTGCATCGCGCCGAGCTGCTCGACGGCCGCCGAGTCGCCGTCAAGATCCAGTACCCGGGGATCGCCGAGGCCCTCGACGCCGACCTGCGCAACGCCGGCACCATCGTCCGCCTCGCCCGCGCCCTGGCCCCTGGCCTCGACGCCAAGGCGATCGCCCAGGAGCTGCGCGAGCGGGTGATGGAGGAGCTCGACTACGAGTACGAGGCGCAGAATCAACGCTCGTTCTCGCGCGCCTACCGCGATCACCCCTTCATCTACGTGCCAGAAGTGGTGACGCGGCTCTCGCGCCGCCGCGTCCTCGTCACCGAGCTGGTCGAG
>Ga0157297_10000147_pt1 | contig 11687 bp, 11 predicted proteins | sample NitcycUS028104C2_FD_108380 | JGI IMG/M metagenome (GOLD analysis project Ga0157297, IMG submission 108380) | Soil microbial communities from Arlington Agricultural Research Station in Wisconsin, USA - Nitrogen cycling UWRJ-S028-104C-2 | ecosystem: Environmental > Terrestrial > Soil >...
CGCGCCTCCATCGAAGCCGGGTGACTCACGGAACGCTCACACACCCGGCGTAGGCTGCCGCCGATGCGTGCTCTCGCCCTCGCCGTCGTCGTCGCAGCGCTCGTCGCCGGGAGCGCGGTCGAGTCACCGGGAGGACGGGCGGCCCCGGCGCGCTCGGCGCCGTCCGCGGACGTCTTCCGGGGCCTCGGGACGTGGGTCGACGTCTACGACACGACGCTCTCCCGCACGCCGAACCTCGTCGCCGCGCGGCTCGCGGCCCGGGGCGTGACGACCGCCTGGATCGAGACGGCGAACGACCGCTCGAAGACCGACGTGGTCGACCCGGCCCGGCTAGGCGGGGTCGTGGACGCCCTCCACGCGCGCGGGATCCGCGTCGTCGGCTGGTACCTGCCCGGGCACCAGAACCAGGCCCTCGACCTCCGGCGGACGCGGGCGCTGCTCTCGTTTCGGACGCCTCAGGGCGGAGCCTTCGACGGCGTCGCGCTCGACATCGAGGCGCTTCGGCTCAAGGACGTCGCGAAGCGGACCGCCCGAATGCTGGCGCTGCTGGCGACGCTCCGCTCCGAGGGAGGCTCGATGCCGGTCGCCGCGATCACGTACCCGCCGCGTGCGTTCGAGCGGCACCTGAGCTGGTGGCCCGGCTTCCCGTGGACGCAGATCGCGTCGCGTGTCGATGCGTTGGTGCCGATGCTGTACACGGGCGGCGGCTTCAAGGGCTACGACGCGACGTACGGCTACGTCGCCCGCTCGCTCCGGCTGCTCCGGGCCGCGGTCGGGACCGGCGTTCCCGTCCATGCGGCCGGCGGAGTCGCGAATCGCATGAGCTCCGAGGAGCTGAAGGCATTCACTGATGCGGTGCTCGACGACGGCACGGTGACCGGCTGGAGCCTCTACGACCTCCAGACGAGCACCCCCGCCGCCTGGGCGGCGATGGCGCGCCTGTCCGAGGCGCTCGGCTAGCCGGAGTTCGGCCAGGCCGCGCGGAGACGCTCGCGGGTCTCGAGGAGGTGCTCCGGGACGACCTTGATGTCCGCCAGCACCGGCATGAAGTTCGTGTCGCCCGCCCAGCGCGGGACGACGTGCTCGTGGAGGTGGCCCGAGATCGACCCGCCCGCGACCTGCCCGAGGTTCCAGCCGACGTTGAACGCGTCGGGTCGGTAGACGCGGCGCAGAGCCTCGAGCGAGCGGGTCGTGAGGACGTGGATCTCCGCCGCCTCGGCCGTCGTGAGCGCGTCGAGCTCGCCGACGTGACGCAGCGTCGCGACCATCACGTGCCCCGAGGAGTACGGGAACTTGTTCAGCAACACGAACGCGTGCTCGCCGCGCGCGACGACGAGGCTGTCCTCGCCGCGCTCGTCCGCCGCTTCGGCACAGAAGACGCACGTCTCCTGGTTCCCGGCCTCCCCGATGTACGCGAGGCGCCAGGGCGCCCAGAGCGGCCGGGTCACTCCTGGATCCTCGCCGCGGCCATCGCGGCCGGAAGTTGCCCGTGCGCGAGCTCGTTCCGGACGCGCGCGCGACTCTCGGCGAACCGCGTCACCTCGTACACGATCAGCAGGCAGAGGACCGCGAGAACGAGGGCGAGTGTGGCGATCGCGGGGACCGCGAGCGCGACGGGGTACAGCAGGAGGCTTGCGAGCGCCGCGAGCAACCGCTGGCGGCTGAGCGAGTGCACCTGGCGCCAGCGGAACGCGACATGGCCGAGGAGGTAGACGGCGACGCCTCCGACCAGGGCGGCAGCCGGCACGGAGTCGAGGGGGTCGCCGACGTGCTCGATCGTCTTCTTGAGCCCGAACGCCGCCAGCACGATCCCCGCGACGAGCGGGAAGTGGATGATCGAGTAGGAGTCGCGCGCAAGCTCGTTCTGCTCCCTGCCCGGCGTCGCCTGCGAGAGTCGTTTCTGGCCGAGCCACGCGATGACGTCGAAGTAGAGCCACCAGAACGCCGCCGCGAGCGCCACGCCGAGAACGGACGCCGCGATCACGCCGCCGTCCACGATCTCGTTCGCGCCGACGCCGATCGCGACGATCGACTCTCCGAGGGCGATGATCACGATCAGCCCGTACCGCTCCGCGAAGTGAGAGGGCATCAGCTTCCAGCCCTCGGCGAAGAAGAGGAACGGGATGCCGACGTCGAGGGCGATCGCGGCGGCCCAGAGCGAGCCCTGCGCGACGCCGTCGGTGAAGGACGCCGCCGCGAGGAGCGTGACGCCGGTCGCGGTGCTCCCTGCGAGCCCCGTCACGGACCGGCGCAGTCCCGGATCGTCGCGGCTCGCGATCGTGAAGAGCCAGATATGCGCGAGGCGGACGAGCCCGTACGCGCACGCGAAGACGAGTGCGTCGTCCCCGAACGCGTGCGGCACGGCGAGCGCGGCGACGAGGAACGCGGCCATCGCCGCGAACATCGCGATCCGCACCGCGCCCTCCTCGGGATCGACGACGCTCGTCAACCACGCATAGCCGCCCCACGACCACCACAGCACGACCAGCACGAACAGCGCCTGGAGGAGCCCCTCCCAGGTCGGCGTCTCCGCCATGAGCGCGGTGCACTGGGTCAACGCGAGCACGAACACGAGGTCGAAGAAGAGCTCGAGCGTCGTGACGCGCTCCTCCTCGCGCCTCACTGCGGTCAGCCGCCGCGTGCGAGCCTGCGCCTCCACGGCTCGATCCTCGCACAGCGTATGCTCGGCCGGCTGCGGCGCCGACCCGGAGGGTGGACGTCTGCCGTACCCGTTCGTCGAGAGCCCGAACAAGACGCCCGCGACAGGACGCGCGATCGACGTCGTGGTGATGCACACGATGGAGATCGCCGAGCGGCCCGACGCGGCGCTGATCTGTGCTCGGTGGTTCGCGGCGCCGGTCTCGAAGGTCTCCGCGCACTACTGCGTCGACGCCAGGAGGGTCATCTCCTGTGTGCGGGAGCAGGACATCGCCTGGCACGCCCGCGGCGGCAACACCGACTCGATCGGCGTCGAGCTCGCCGGGTACGCGCATCAGACGGGCAACGAGTGGGGGGACGAGTACTCGTCGGCTGTGCTCGCGCGGGCCGCGACGCTCGTCGCGGACGTCTGCCGGAGGCGTCGGATCCCGACCCGCTGGCTCGTCGCCGGCGACCTCGTCGCGGGCCGGCGCGGCATCACGGGTCACTCCGAGGTGAGCGCCGCCTACGGGAGGAGCGACCACTGGGACCCCGGCCCCGGCTTCCCGATCGAGAGCTTCCTCGACCGCGTCAGGCGGGCGCAGCAGGCGGCCCGAGCGAAAGGCGGGTCGGCTAGCGCGCGAGCGTGACCTTCGCGAGCCCGTGCGGGGCGTCGGCGTCGAGGCCGCGCGCCCGCGCGAGCGCCCAGGCGAAGAGCTGGCCGGGGACGACGGAGAGCAAGGGGGAGAGCAGGGCGAGCCGCGGCGCCGGGACCGGAACGCGGTACGCAGCGCCGTCGATGCGGTCGGCGGCGGTGCCGCTCGCGAGCAGCGTCGCACCCATGTCCCGGACGCGCGCCGCCGCCTCTTGCACGGGAGCGAGCGTGCCGTCGTTCGAGGCGATTGCCCACACGGGGAAGAGCGGGTCGAGCGCTGCGACCGGGCCATGGGCGAGGTCCGTCGCCGTGAGCGGCTCGGCGGCGATCCGGCACGTCTCGAGGAGCTTCAGCGCGATCTCGCGCGCGGTCGCGAACTCGACGCCGCGGCCGATGACGAACATCCGCCCGGTGTACGAGAAGGGAAGGGCGAGCGGCGCGGTCGCGCGCTCGAGCCCGGGGAGGGCGCTCTCGGCGAGATCGGCGACCTCGCGGACCCCGTCTGCGACCTCGGCGCCGCGGCCTGCGACGTGACCGGCGAGGAGCGCGAGCGCGGCGAGCGTGTTGACGTACGTCTTCGTCGCGGCGACGGCGATCTCCGGCTCCGCGGCGAGTGGGATGACGGCGTCAGCGGCGCGGGCGAGGTCGGATGTGACGTCGTTGGTGACGGCGATCGTGAAGGCCCCCGTCGCCCGCGCGCCGCGGAGGTACTCGACGACGTCCGGGGTGCGGCCGGACTGTGAGAGCCCGATCACCGTCGATCCGGACATGTCGAGCGGGGTCCCGTAGTGGACGGTCAGCGTGATGGAGTCCCGCATCGCCGTCCACCGCGGCAGCAGCCCGAACGCGTACACGCCGAACGACGCTGCGTTGTCCGAGGAGCCGTGGCCGACGAACCGTACGAGGCGGAGATCGCGCTCGCGGACGACGGACGCGACACCCGCGATCTCCGCATCGTGCTCGAGCAGGCGCCGCAGCGCGGCCGGCTGCTCGCGGATCTCTGCGAGAAACCGCGTGCCCATCTCCCTTCCGTTTTCAGCCTGCGACAAGCGTCTCTCCCCCGACGAGGGTGCGGACGACCTCGAGGGCGTCGTCGAGGACGACGATGTCCGCCGGGCCACCGGGCACGAGCCGGCCGAGGTCCGGCGCGTCGAGCACCCTGGCGGGGACGCTCGTGGCCGCCTCGAGCGCGCCCTCGAGCGGCACGTCGAGGGCGACGAGGTTGCGGACCGCCTCGACCATCGTGAGCGCGCTGCCCGCGAGCATCCCGTCCTCGCTGCGGACGACGTCGTCGGCGACCACGATCTCGATCTCGCCGAGTGCGTACGTGCCGTCGCCCAGGCCGGCGCCCGCGATCGCGTCGGTGACGAGCGACAGCCGGCCGGCGGCGGCTCGCCACAGGAGCCGCACGATGTCCGGGTCGAGATGGACGCCGTCGACGATCGCCTGCACGACGACGTCCGGCCGGGCGAGCGCGGCTCCCACGACCCCCGGATCGCGGTGCGCGAGCGGTCGCATCGCGTTGAACACGTGCGTCACGGCCCGGACGCCGCGGTCGAATGCGGCGTGCGCCTGGGCCGCGGTCGCATCGGTGTGGCCGAGGGAGACGACGACGCCGCGGGAGTGGAGGAGGTCGATCAGCTCGAGCGCTCCCGGGAGCTCGGGCGCGAGGGTCATCAGCCGCACGGGCCCGGCCGCGAGCAGCCGCTCGAGGAGCGCCGGGTCAGGGTCGCGACGCCCGTCGCGGCGGTGCGTCCCGAGACGCGAGGGGGAGAGGAACGGTCCCTCGAGGTGGACGCCGAGGATGTGCGGGCCACGAACGGCCTCGGGCACGGACGCGAGAGCGGCGGCGAGGTCGGCTTCCTCTGTCGTGATCAGCGTGGGGAGGTAGGCCGTGACGCCTGTCTCGAGCAGCGCCTCGCCGGCCGCGGCGAACCCGTCGGTGTCCGCGCCGAGGAAGTCGACGCCCGCGAAGCCGTTCACCTGCAGGTCGACGAAACCGGGTGAGGCGATCCCGCGGCCGAGCCCGTCGAGCCCCACGGCGGTGATACGGCCGTCGTCGACGGCGACGTCGCCGGGAACGAGCCGACCGTCGACGAGCGCCGCCTCGACGCCGAGCTTCATGGCTCGAGCGCCCGGCGGACGACACCGCCGGCCCCGTCGAGACGCGCCCGCGCCGTCCGCGCGTCCACGCCGAGCTCGAGCATCACGATCGCCAGCTTCGCGTCTCCGCCGGACGCCTCGAGCGCCGTGCGGACGCGCTCCGCCGGCGCCCCGGTCGCGTTGCGGACGATCGCGCGTACCCGTTCCCGCAGCTTCTCGTTCGTCGCGACGACGTCGACCATCAGGTTCCCGAACGTCTTGCCGAGCCGCACCATCGAGATCGTCGAGATAGCGTTGAGCACGAGCTTCTGCGCCGTCCCCGCCTTCAAGCGCGTCGAGCCCGCGATGAGCTCACCGCCGACGACGACCGCGACTTCGTGGTCGGCAAGGGCGCCGAGCGGCGAGCCCTCGACGCACGTGACTGCGACCGTCAGCGCGCCGACGGCGGACGCCTCCTCGAGCGCGCCGAGCACGTAGGGTGTCCGGCCGCTGGCGCTGAGCGCGACGACGGCGTCCTTCGCCGTCGGGTCGAGCGCGGCCACGTCCTCCGCACCGGCCGCCGCGTCGTCCTCGGCGTGCTCCTGCGCGGTCGCGGACGCTTCGGCACCGCCCGCGACGAGCGCGACGACGCGCCCGGGGGGAAGGCCGAACGTCGACTGGCACTCGACGGCGTCGACGAGCGCGAGCCGGCCCGAGGTGCCTGCGCCCGCGTAGACGAGCCGCCCGCCGTCGGCGAGCCGCGCGGCGATCGCGTCGATCGCCGCGACGAGTTCGTCCCGGGCGCGCGCGACCGCTCGCGGGACTTCTACGTCCGCCTCGTTCATCGCCTCGACGAGCTCTGCGGTCGAGCGGAGGTCGAGGTTCGCGCCGGCCGGGTCCCAGGCCTCGGTCGGGAGCCGTTCGAGCCCGGAGTCGCTGCGCGCCGTCTCCACGCGTGCCAGTCTACGCACGCCGTGGTAGAGTGGTCAAGACCAATGTTGCGACAGAGGCGGGAAAGTGGTACAGCTCTCGCGTCCCCGGAACGCGGTGGAGAGGGTTCCTAGCGCAATGGCCACGATCGAGCTCGACCACGTCACGAAGGTCTACGGCAACGGGTTCGTCGCCGCTCACGACGTCAGCCTCGCGATCGCGAATGGTGAGTTCATCGTCTTCGTCGGGCCGTCCGGCTGCGGGAAGTCGACGCTCCTGCGCATGATCGCCGGGCTCGAGGAGGTCACCGTCGGCACCGTCCGGATCGACGGCGAGGACGTGACCGATCTGGCGCCGCGCCGACGCGACATCGCGATGGTCTTCCAGAGCTACGCGCTCTACCCGCACATGACCGTCCGGGAGAACCTCGCCTACGGCCTCAAGGTGCGGCGCGCACCGAAGGCCGACGCGCGGAAGCGCGTCGAGGACGTGGCGGAGCTGCTCGGCCTCACCGATCTCCTCGATCGCAAGCCCGCACAGCTCTCCGGCGGGCAGCGGCAGCGCGTCGCGATGGGCCGGGCGATCGTCCGCGAGCCGCGCGCGTTCCTGATGGACGAGCCGCTCTCGAACCTCGACGCGAAGCTCCGCGTCGGTATGCGCGCGTCGCTCGCCGAGCTGCACGCGCGCCTCGGCGTGACGACGATCTACGTCACGCACGACCAGACGGAGGCGATGACGCTCGGCCAGCGCGTCGCGGTCCTGCGCGAAGGGCGGATCGTGCAGGTCGACGCGCCGCAGACGCTCTACGCGAAGCCGCGCAACGTCTTCGTCGCCGCCTTCATCGGCTCACCGTCGATGAATCTCGTCGAGGCCGTGGTCGACGCCGACGTCGTGCGCTTCGGTGGCTACGCGGTCCCGCTCGACCCCGAGCGTCGTCCGCCGACCGGCCCCGTGGTGCTGGGCATCCGGCCGGAGGCGTTCGAGGACGCGGCGTTCGCCGACCCGCGCCTTCCGCGGCTCGACGTGCATGTGGACGTGCTCGAGCAGCTCGGGGCCGACACGCATGCGTGCTTCCGCGTCCAGGCCCGGGCACCGCAGCTCGACCTTGGCACCGAGGGCGACGAGGTGTCGCTGCTCACGCAGGAGACGACACTCTTCACCGCGCGGCTCGACCCTCGTTCGGAGGCGCACCAGAGGTCGGCGCTCGCGCTGGCCGTCGACCCGGCCGCGTTCCATTTCTTCGACGTGCACGACGGCTCGGCGCTCGCGGCGGACCCCACGCCGGCCGCGGGCGCCGAGCAGGTTCCCGTCGGGTCGGCGGAGAACTGGTCTTGATCAGATGCGAGACGAGATGGCGAAGCGGACGGTGACCAAGCAGAGCGAGACGCGAAGTCAGGTGCTCGACCTGATCGAGCAGCTCGGCGTGGGGGAGGCGATCCCGTCCGAGCGCCAGCTGTCCGCGAGCCTCGGCGTCTCTCGCCTCACCGTGCGCGCCGCGCTCGACGAGCTCGTCCGGGAGGGCCTGCTCGTCCGACGCCACGGGAGCGGAACGTTCGTGAGCGAGCCGAAGATCGCCCAGGAGCTCACGATGACCTCGTTCACGGAGGACATGGAGCGACGCGGGATGGTCCCGGCGAGCCGCACGCTCGACCTCCGCATCGCGCCGGCAGGGGCGCACCTGGGCCGCTTGCTGCATGTTTCGCCCTCCGAGCCGGTCGTGATCATCAGCCGGCTCAGGCTCGCCGACCGCGAGACGATGGCGATCGAGACCCTCCACGTGCGGGAGTCGCTCGTTCCCGGCCTGTCGTCCCGTGACCTCGAGCGACAGTCGTTCTACGAGCTCCTCCTCGACCGGTACGGGATCGACATCGTGGGCGGTCTGCAGACGATCGAGCCCACGGTCACCAACGAGACGGAGTCCGAGGCGCTCGGCGTGCCGCTCCACTCGCCAGCGTTCCTGTTCGAACGCACGACGCGCTCCTCGAGCGGCGAGATCGTCGAATATGTCCGCTCGATCTACCGAGGCGACCGGTACAAGCTCGTCACCGAGCTCAACCGCTCACCCGTGCGGCGAAACGGCGGCGGCAACTGACCGTCGACCAACGGTGGTCAATACCACAACCCGCGCGCCCAGACGGCTCTCTCGCGATCTGCGCCCCATGAATCCGTGGAATGTCGAGCACTGGAGGAAAAGTGGTCTTGACATCCTCTGCGATCTGTGCGAGTGTTCCGAGCCGTGGCCGATTGGTATGAGCCAGTAGGCGGCTTGGTCGCTTGCCCCGCCGGCCACCGGGAATCCGGAGCGCCCCCGCCCGCCTACCGATGCGCTTGGGGGTATCGCCCATGAGAGCACGCATCATCGGCGCCGCAGTTCTCGTCGGCGCCGCCCTCGCCGTCGTCGCGTCGACCGCCTCCGGCGGGACGCAGGCGACCAACAGCATCACCGTCTGGCTCCAGACCGACGCCCAGGCGACGAACTGGGAGCCGATCGTCAAGGCGGCGAACGCGGCCTTCCAGAAGGATCATCCCGGGGTCGCGGTGAACGTCCAGTACCAGACGTGGGGGAACCACCTCCAGAAGTTCGACGCCACCCTTGCCGGTGGCAACGCGCCGGACGTCATCGAGATGGGCAACACCGAGATGACGAAGTACATGGCCGCCGGCGCGTTCCAGGACCTGAGCTCCGAGAAGGCATCGATCCCGAACTCGAGCACGTGGCTCGAGGGGCTCGCCGCCTCCGGCCGCTTCGGCGGAAAGCTCTACGGCGTCCCGTACTACGCAGGCTCGCGCGTGGTCACGTATCGGACCGATCTGTTCAAGAAGGCGGGCATCAAGGCCCCCGCCACGCTGGCGCAGTTCACGGCGGCGGCGAAGAAGCTCGCCGCGCAGAACAAGCAGAAGGGCTTCTCGCCCGTCTACATCGCCGGCACGGACTGGTACGTGGCGATGAGCTTCGTCTACGACTACGGCGGATCGATCGCGAAGCAGGTGAGCGGCAAGTGGAAGGGCACGCTCGCGTCGCCGAAGTCGATCGCCGGCCTGACCGCGTACAAGAGCTTCTTCGGCGCGGTCTCGAGGGCATCGAAGACGACCGACGAGGCGCGTCCGAACCCGTACGACGTCTACGCCCAGGGCCAGGCGGGCTCGATGATCGGCCCGGCGTGGTTCAGCTGCTGCGTCGGCGACAAGTACAAGGCCTCGACGGCGCAGTTCGTGATGCCGAGCCGGACGGTCGGTCAGCCGCTGCCGGGCTTCCTCGGCGGCTCGGACCTCGCCGTGCCGATCGGCGGGAACAAGGCGCTCGCCGTCGACTGGATCAAGGCGTACACGAGCAACGCGTCGATGACGGCGCTGCGCGCGATCGGCAACATCCCCAACACGACGTCGCTCCTCGGCTCGAGCGTCAACGAGCGGGCCGCGAAGCGGAGCTGGTTCGTCCCGACCGCGAAGAACTGGGTGAACGTGGAGAACGGCAACATCCTCCGGAACATGCTCGCCCAGATCCTCACGGGACGCCTGACGGTGAAGCAGGCCGCCCAGTCCGCGAGCGACAACATCACCTCGGTGCTGAACGCGAACGTCTAACGGCGGAGTTGCGGGGCGGGAATCACGGTGGCACCTGATCCCGCCCCGCACGCAGCGGCCGTCGCCGCCGGAGCCCCGTCCCTGGGCTCGAGGCGGCGGCGGCCGCTCGACGCGCGCCGGGTCGCGCGGGGGGCCGTCCCGTACCTCCTGATCACGCCTGTGGTCGTGGCGATCGGGGCGATCCTCGGGTACCCGCTCTACCATCTCGTCTCGCTCTCGTTCCAGCGGTACGGGTTGCCCGAGCTGATCCAGCGGCAGGGCAGCTGGGTCGGGCTCGACAACTACCGCTCGGTGCTCGACGACCGCATCTTCTGGGACACGCTCGTGCGGACGATCGTCTTCACGGCCGCGAACGTCGGGCTGACGATGGTGGTCGGCACCCTGATCGCCCTCCTGCTGCTCCGGCTCTCGACGCCGGTCAGGATCCTCTTGACCTCGGGCCTCGTGCTCGTGTGGTCGATGCCGGCCGTCGTCGCCGTCCAGGTCTGGTACTGGATGACCAACTTCCAGAACGGCGTCCTCAACTACATCCTCACCGAGGTCGGGTTCGGCGACTACTTCCAGCACGACTGGTACGCGTCGACGTTCTCTCAGCTCTCGATGGTCACGTTGTTGATCGTCTGGGGCGCGATCCCGTTCGTCACGGTGACCGTCTACGCGGGCCTCGCCCAGGTGCCTCGCGAGCTGGTCGAGGCGGCGCAGATGGACGGCGCGGGCCCGCTGCGCGTCTTCCGCGACGTCACGTTCCCGACCCTCAAGCCCATCCTCCTGATCCTCACGAGTCTCTCGATCATCTGGGACTTCGGCGTCTTCACGCAGCCGTACCTCCTGATCGGGGCCTCGCACGTCGACGCCTCGAACTACCTGATGGGCGTCTACGTCTACATCGAGGGCTATGCGCACTCGAACTTCGGGCGCGGCGCGGCGATCTCGATCCTGATGCTGCTGATGGTCGCTGCGATGAGCATTCCCTACGTGCGCCGCATGGTGCGGATGGGGGACACGGCGTGACGAGCGTTCCCGCAGACGTTCCGCGGAGGCGTGGCCGACATGGGGGGATCGTGCGCCGCCGGGCGTGGGACGCCGTCGGCATCGCGCTCTTCGTCGTGCTCGTGTTCCCCGTCTACTGGATGGTGTCCACCGCGTTCAAGCCGGACGACGAGGTGAACAGCCTCACGCCCACGTGGTTCCCGACCTCGCCGACCCTCGACCACTTCCGCGACGCGATGGCGCGCCCCTATTTCTGGGACACCGTCAGGAACAGCCTGATCGTCGTGTGCGCGGCGGTCCTCTTCTCGATCGTGCTCGCGTTCCTCGCCGCCGTCGCGCTCGCAAAGTACCGCTTCACGGGCCGCAAGCTGTTCATCGTGGCGATGATCGGGATCCTGATGCTGCCGCCGGCGGGGCTCGTGATCCCGCTCTACGTGGTGCTGGCGCGGTACCACCTGACGAACACGCTCACGGGCGTGACGCTCACCTATCTGACGTTCGTGCTCCCGTTCGCCGTGTGGACGTTGCGCGGCTTCATCCTCGGGATTCCGAAGGACCTCGAGGAGGCGGCGATGGTCGACGGCTCGAGCCGCGTCGGAGCGTTCGTCCGGATCCTCCTGCCGCTCGTCGCCCCGGGCCTCGTCGCGACGTCGGTCTTCGCGTTCATCACGTCGTGGAACGAGTACATCTTCGCGAGCGTGCTGCTCTCCGACCAGTCGAACCAGACGGTCACCGTGTGGCTCTCGTACTTCTACGGGACGAGCCGCAACACCGATTGGGGCGCGCTGATGGCCGCGTCGACGCTGAC
>Ga0157297_10000150_pt1 | contig 11635 bp, 12 predicted proteins | sample NitcycUS028104C2_FD_108380 | JGI IMG/M metagenome (GOLD analysis project Ga0157297, IMG submission 108380) | Soil microbial communities from Arlington Agricultural Research Station in Wisconsin, USA - Nitrogen cycling UWRJ-S028-104C-2 | ecosystem: Environmental > Terrestrial > Soil >...
CCGATACCGAAGCCGAAGATGACGATTGCCGGGTCCATCCGAATTGCCGCGCAGGGCACTTATCGACTTTCCTGACCGTTTTGGTCAGGAGCGCGGAGTGCGCCAGGATACCAAGATGCCTGCCGAAGCCAAGGAGTTCGCCACCGCGGGCGCTTCGCCTGCTAACGCCGCAGCCCCCGGCGCCGCGGTCTCGATCCGCGGTCTCGGACACAGCTACGACGAGCTGGCGGCGATCGAGGGACTCGACCTGGAGGTGCCCGCGCGTGGAGTCTTGGGCCTCGTTGGACCTTCCGGCTGCGGCAAGTCGACCCTGCTCGAGCTGGTATCGGGCTTGCAGGAGCCCAGCGCGGGAGAGGTCGAGGTCGGCGGCGCGCTCGACCCCGCCGAGCGACTCGCTCGCTGTGCCTTCATGCCGCAGCGCGACATGCTGCTGCCTTGGCTGGCAGCGGTCGACAACGCCGCGCTGGCGCTGCGCAACCGCGGCGTCCGCCGCGGGCCGGCGCGCAAGGAGGTAGAGCGTCTCTTCGAGCGCTTCGGCCTGGCCGGCTTCGAGCGCTCGCGCCCCGCCGAGCTCTCGGGCGGAATGCGCCAGCGGGTCGCTTTCCTGCGCACGCTCGTCTCGGGCAAGCCGGTCCTGGCGCTTGACGAGCCCTTCGCATCCCTGGACGCGATCACCCGCGCCGAGATGCAGGGCTGGCTCGCCGGGGCCCTGGCCGCCGACCCACGCACGGTGATCCTCGTCACCCACGACGTGGAGGAGGCGCTCTACCTCTCCGACCGCGTCGCCGTGCTCTCGGCGCGGCCCGGCCGCGTGGTGGAAGAGCTGAGCGCGCCGGCTCCCCGCGCCGCCGACCGCGACGCTGCGGTCACCGACCCCACCTTCGTCGCTGTGCGCGAGCGCGCGATGGAGGCCCTGCACAGGGGGTCGAGATGAGGCGCTGGCTCCCCCCCGCCCTCGTCCTCGCGGCATTGATCGGCCTCTGGCAGGTCGCGGCGAGCAGCGGGCTGCTCGCGAGCGTGCTCGGCCTCGAGGACTTCCTCGTCCCTTCCCCCGCCGAAATCGCCTCCTCGCTATGGGAGAACCGCTCGCTCCTGGCCGAAAACGCCTGGGTCACCCTGCAGGAGATCGTCCTTGGCTTCCTCTGCGGCCTCGCGGCCGGCCTCGGCTTTGCCCTGCTGCTCCGGCTCTCAGGACTGCTGCGCCGCGCCACCTATCCCCTGATGGTCGCCTCGCAGGCGGTCCCGATCCTCGTGATCGCCCCGGTTCTCGTCGTCTGGTTCGGCTACGGGATCGGACCGAAGCTGGCCGTGGTCGCGCTGGTCTGCTTCTTCCCGATCGCCGTCGCCACGGCCGACGGACTGCGCTCTGTGGACCCGGAGACGACGAAGATGATGCGCACGCTCGACGCCTCGCGACGGCAGCTGCTCTGGCGGGTGGAAGCGCCGACCTCGCTTCCCTTCGCCTTCAGCGGCGCCCGGATCGCCGTCGCCTTCGCACCGATAGCGGCCGTCTTCGGCGAGTGGGTCGGCGCCGACTCCGGCCTCGGCCACCTGATCCTCCAGGACAACGCCCAACTGGAGACCGCGCGGGTGTTCGCGGCGGCCACCGTCCTCGCCGTGATCGCGATCGCGCTGTACGGCTTGCTGGCCTTCGCAGAGCGCCGCATAGTCACTTGGCGATAGAAAGCAGGGGATGAAGCTCCTCCGACTGCCGGCGATCGCTCTCGCCATCACCATCTTCGCCCTCGCCCTGGGGCTGGCCGCCTGCGGGGAGAAGAGCGAGGACGGGAGCACCGAGACCGAACCGTTCAGCCTGACGCTCGACTTCTACCCGAACCCCGACCACGCCGGGATCTACATGGCACAGAAGCTCGGCTATTTTGCCGATGCTGGGCTCGACGTCTCGATCCAGACGCCGTCCGACCCTGCCGCGCCGATCAAGCTGGTCGCCGCGGGACAGACCGACCTGGCGATCTCCTACGAGCCCGAGGTGTTGCTGGCGCAGGAACAGGGCCTCGACGTGGTCGCCGTTGGCGCCCTCGTCGACCGCCCACTTACCTCACTGATCTGGCTGAAGAAGTCGGGGATCGGCGGCGTCGCAGACCTGCGCGGCAAAACGATCGCCACCGCCGGAATCCCCTACCAGGACGCTTACCTGAAGACGATCCTGGCCCGCGCCAAGCTGACCCCGTCCGACGTGAAGACCGTAAACGTCGGCTACGGCCTGCTGCCGGCGTTGGTCGGCGGCAGCGCCGACGCCATGCTCGGTGGTTTCAGCAACGTCGAGGGCGTCGACTTGCGCCTGCGCGGCAAAGATCCGGTGGTCACCCCTGTCGACAAGCTGGGCGTGCCCAGCTACGACGAGCTGGTGCTGGTCGCCAAAGGCAGCCGGCTCGGCGAAGACCCAGAGGCGATTCGCCTCTTCCTCGCGGGGCTGGCCCGTGGCACGGCGGCCGCGATCAAGAGCCCCGACGCGACCGCCGCTGCGCTGCTCGAAGCCAACTCCGACCTCGACCCGAAGCTGACCCGAGCCGAGCTGGTGGCAACGCTGCCGCTGCTCTCCAAGCGTGGCTTCATGGACGAAGCCAAGTGGAAGCGGTTCATCGCCTGGATGCGGGAAAACGGACTGATCTCTGCGCCGATCCCAATCTCTCAGGTCCTCAGCAACGCCTACCTACCGGGCGAGATTCCCGAGTAGCTCGAAGCCGCCCTCGCGCAGCAGACTCGTGACCTTCTGCGGGGCAAGCGGCCGCGAGAAAAGGTGCCCCTGCGCGTAGTCGCAGCCGAGACGGCGCAACTCGGCGAGCTGCGACTCGTTCTCGACCCCCTCGGCGATCGCATCGAGCGAGAGGGCGCGAGCCATCCCGATTACCGCCTCGACGATCGCGGTGCGCTCCTGTTCAACCCCAAGACCCTCGACAAAAGAGCGATCGATCTTCAGCGCGTCGAAGGGGAAGCGGTTGAGGTAGGCGAGCGAGGAGTAGCCGGTACCGAAGTCGTCGAGGACGAGACGTACGCCGATCTCGCTCAGCGCTTGCAGCGTCGCGGTGGCGCTAGCGGACTCCTCGACCAGAACGCTCTCGGTTATCTCGAGCCGCAAATTGACCGGCTCGAGGCCGGTCCCGGTCAGGATCTCCCGCACCGAGTCCGCCAGCTCGCGATGGGCGACCTGGCGGGCCGAAAGGTTGACCGAGATGTCAAGGGGGCGCTGGTCAGGACGCAGATCGTGCCAACCCAACGCCTGACGGCAGGCGGTCTCCTGCACCCAGCGCCCGATCGACTCGATTAGGCCGCTGTCCTCGGCGATCGGAACGAAATCGCCTGGGTCGAGCAGGCCGCGCTCGGGATGGTTCCAGCGCACCAGTGCCTCGAGGCCGACAATCTCGCCGCTGCCCAGCGCGACAACCGGCTGGTAGTGCAATTCGAGCTCATCGCGGTCGACCGCGTGGCGCAGCTCGCGCTCGGTCTGGAGCCGACGCACGGCGCGAGCGCGCATCTCGGCATCGAAAACCTCGCAGCGACCCCGGCCGCGTTCCTTGGCCCGGTACATCGCCGCGTCGGCGTCACGGATCAGCAACTCTGCCTCGACCGGCTCGCGACCGGTGGGCCGGGCGACGGCGATCCCGATGCTGGCAGTGACGAAATGATCGGCGCCCCCCATCGAATACGGCTCGGAGAAAGCACTCGCGACACGATCGGCGATCGCCAGCGCCTCCTCCTCGTCGGTCAGATGGTCGACGAGGATGCCGAACTCGTCGCCGCCAAAGCGGGCAACGATGTCGCCAGGGCGCAGGTGAGCGCGCAAGCGAGGAGCCACGGCGCGCAACAACTCGTCTCCGGCGTGGTGGCCGATGCTGTCGTTGATCAGCTTGAAATGGTCGAGGTCGATGAAGAGGATGCCGACCGGCGAGTCGGAGGCGACGCCCCGTTTCAAGGCGTTCTGCAGAGAGTCGACGAAGTTGGGCCGGTTGGGCAAACCCGTCAATGAGTCGTGCAGAACGCGGTGGCGCAGCGCCTCGTCCGCGCTGTGGCGCTCCAGCGCATCGGCCAGCACGTTTGCCGAGGCCTGCACGAAGTGGACATCGGCCGGGGTGAACCGGCTTGGCTCGGTGGAGTGGATGTCGAGGACACCGAAAGGACGATCCTTGCCGGCGATCGGCACCGCAAGGCTGCTGCGAACGCCCAGCACCCGCAGCGCCGGCGGCATCGAGAAACGGCGCTCGGTCGACCAATCGTCGACGATCACGTGCAGGCCGGACTCCAGGGCGGCGCCGGCATGAGAATCGCGCGCGGCCGAGGCACGGCGCTCAGGGGCCCCCTCGGGGTCTTCGAGACCGGCTCGCAGGTGCAGACGACGGCCTCCGCGGCCGGCCTCCCAGACGCAGGCCGCCTCGACACCCTCGATCTCGGTCATCAGCGGCACCGCCAGCTTGCTCAGCCTTGCTGGGTCACCATCCTGCAGCGCATAGCGACCGAGTCGCGCCACCGCCGCCTGCTGGGCGGCGGCTCGTTGCAGCTCCCCCTCGGCGATCTTGCGCTCGGTGATGTCATAGAGGACGCCGTGCCAAACCTGCGTGCCGCCGCTGTCTGGCTCGAGCACGGCCTCGTCGAGGATCCAGACGACGTCTCCCTCGCGAGTGATCATCCGGTAGTCGACAGGTGGGGCGCCCCCTTCCTCGACAACCTTGCGGGACTCCTGCTCGAGCGCCCGCTCACGGTCATCGGGGTGAAGCTGGCGAGCCCAGAGACTCGGGTCCGCCATCCACTCCTCTGGGCTATAGCCAAGAATCTCCTCGATCTGCGGGCTGACGTAGCGCCAGCGGCCCTGTTCTCCCAACTCGCAGGAATAGACGATCGCCGGCAGTCGCTCCACCAATCGGCGGTAGTCGTCCCCCGCCGAGGAGATCTCGTCGAGGAACTCGGTAACCCGCTCTTCGGGCCAACCATCTCCCTGTCCCGCGCGTTCCATTGCGGGCCTATCGGCACAGTGTCCTGTTCCTTGAAGCCTGCGTCTATCTATACAGGCCGATTGTCCATAGGCCCGCGAGTCCGCGGAAAGGCTCATATGGCGCGTAGAACTCCTCGACCTCCTCCACCGTGGCACGGCGGCCGAGCCGGGCGAGGCGACCGACCAGCTTCAGATAGATCAGGTCGCCCGCCGGAAGCGAGTCGGGGTCGCCACGACCGAAGAGCCCCAGGCACTGCAGGGTCCAAGGACCGATCTCTGGGACCGCGAGTAAGCGTCGGTCCCCCGCCGGGTCGGCGGGGTCGCAGCGCCCGGTGGCGATCTCGCGCGCGACCGCCCGTAGGGCAATCGACCGCCCCGGCGAGAGATCCATCGCGCTCAGTTCGGCTGGCGCCCGGCCGGCGATCGTGCCGGGGCCGGGCATGTCGCGCAGCGCCTCCCGATCCCACCCCAGCCGCGAGCCCCAGCGGCCAACGATTCGGCGCTGGATCCGGGCGGCTCGCTCGGTCTCGATCAGTTGCTTGACGACCGCCCAGGCGAGCGCCTCCCAGGCCCAGGGTCGGCGGCGGGGGCGCAAATAGGGGCGCCGACGCAGCTCTGGACCAAGCAACGGGTCACGACGGAAGCAGCGATAGAACTCGGCGAGGTCGTCGTCGACGCCGAGCGCGAAGCGCATCCGCTCCAAGGCAAGACGTAACTGGGCCGTCCCAGCCGCCTGACTGGGTAGCGATGGGATCGACCGCGGCGCCTCGAGTGCGGCGGGATCGACGGGCTCGGCGCGCAGCACGACCCGGTCCGCCCCCGGCTGCCAGGCGCGCACCAGGACCGGGCTCTCCCCGACCCGCAGCAGCCGTGAGACGACGCCGCCGCCGACCCGCATCACCCTGTCCTCGCTGCTATAGGCCGGCAGCCGGAACGGCGACGGCGGTTGCGCCTCTACCTCGAGGCTCTTCACTTCCCGAGCAGGTGCACGTCCACGAGAAAGGAGCGGCTTGCCACGACGTTTTGCTGCCGCCTGCGGCGCGGCAGGAGCTGTCCCTGCGACTTCTTCGCCACAGCGCCCACAGCGCGAACCGCCGCCACGGTCGCGGCGCCTGCCAGGACACCGCCGACCGCCGCGATCGCGGCGGTACGGGCCTCGTTGCGAAGGGCAAGCGCACCGGGGGCGTCATGCGGTAGGACGCGGACTCGAACTGGCTCCAACTCAAACTCGCTCACTCGCTGACTGTAGCGATGCGATCAGCTCGAACCGGCCTCGATCCCGGAACTTGCGCCTTTAAGAGGCGTCGATCACCTTCTCGAAGAGGCGATACCGCTTGACGATCTTGCCGCCCATCCCCTCCATCGCCCGGTTCATCGGTCCGTTGGTCTCGAGGATCCAGCCCATCTCCCCGCCTTCAATCGCCCCCGGCTTGCCAGCGGTCTCAAGGTGCTTGAGATAAAGGCCTGCGGCGACGCCGCTGTGCCGATACTCGTGGGTGACGCCGAGCGCGAAAACGCGCAGGCGATCGATCCTGCGCTTGCCGAGCAGGAACCGCAGCCAGCCGAAGGGCAACAGACGGCCGCCCATCTTCGCCATTACCTGGTTGATGTCGGGCAGGGTCAGCGCAGCACCGATCGCCTCACCGTCCTTTTCGGCGATGTAGGCCCAGTCCTCATCGATCACCTGCTTGAGCAGCTTGGCGTGGAACTCGATCTCGGCGTCGGTGGGCGGGACGAAGCCCCAGTTGTCGGCCCAGGCATCGTTGTAAACGGGGGTGAAGAGACGCATCTCGTGCTCCAGGTTGCCCTTGTCGATGTTGCGGATCGTTACCCCTTCGTCGCGCAGCGCCTTCTCCGCCGCGGCGTGGATCGAGGGATCGAAGCGCTCGCCCTCTTTGAGGCTGCCGAGCTCCAGCTCCCACATCAGCAAGTCCATCGCCTTGCCGAAGCCGTGGGCCTCGAGCAGAGACTTGTAGTAGGGCGGGTGCCAGTTCTCGAGGATCATCGGGCGCAGCTCATAACCCTCGATCAGGATCCCGACCTCGTCGTTGGTGGTGAAGTCCATTGGACCGAGGATGCGCGAGCGCCCGCGGGCGGCGGCCCACTCGACCGCGGCCCCCAGCAGGACGCTCGCCACCTCGGGATCGTCGGCGCTCTCGAAGAAGCCGAACATCGCATCATTCCCCCTCTGGTACTCGTCCCAGCGCTCGTCGATTTGGGCCGTTATCCGCCCTACCGGCTCGCCATCGCGCTCGGCGATGAAGTACTCCGCCTCGCCGTGCTCGAACCAGGGGTTCTTCTTGCGAGTGAGGAACTCCATTCGCTCGAAGATCAGCGGCGGCACCCACTGCGGGCTGTCGCGGTGGATGCGGAAGGGGACCTTGACGAAGCGCTTCAGGTCACGTCGGGAGCGGACAGGGCGGATTTCGACGCTTGACACGGGAAACTGAACCTACACTTCGGCCATGAGCGAAACCGCGAAGACTCCCGTCGATGTCTTCGAGAAGGCCCGTAGCCACGACCGGCTCGAGCAGCTCGAAGCCGCCAAACAACACGACCTCCTCCCCTACTTTCGCCTGATCGAGTCCGAAGCCGGACCGGTCATGGAAGTCGAGGGCCACGAGGTGGTGATGCTCGGCTCGAACAACTACCTCGGCTTGACCGGGGATGCACGGGTCAGAGATGGAGCGCGCGAAGCCCTCGACCGCTACGGAACCGCCCTGACCGGTTCCCGCTTCATGAACGGCACGACTCCTATGCACATCGAGTTAGAGGAGGAGATCGCCGCCTGGATGCGGACCGACGATGCCCTCGCGTTCACCACCGGCTACCAGGCAAACGTCGGCTGCCTGGGCGCGATCCTAGAGCCCGGCGACACGGTGATCTGCGACTCCGGCAACCACGCCTCGATCCTCGACGGCTGCAAACTCTCTGGGGCGAAGCTGCGCCCCTTCCGCCACAACCGCATGGACAAGCTGGAGAAGATGCTGCAGCGGGCGGCCGAGGATGGCGGCGGCGTCCTGGTCGTCGTCGACGGGGTCTTCTCGATGGAGGGCGACGTCTGCGACCTGCCCCGGATCGTCGAGCTATGCCAGGAGCACGGGGCGCGGCTGATGGTCGACGAGGCGCATGGGGCCGGCGTGCTGGGAGCGCGCGGGGCCGGCGCCTGTGAGCTGTTCGGCCTCGAGAATGCGGTCGACCTGCGGATGGGGACCTTCTCCAAGAGCCTCGCCTCCTGCGGCGGCTTTATCGCCGGGCCCGCCGACGTAATTGAGTACCTGCGGATCTCCTCGCGCTCGTTCATCTTCAGCGCCTCGGCGGTACCAGCAGCGGTCGGCGCAGCGCTGGCAGCGCTGCGGGTGATCCGCAGCGAGGGCCCGCAGCTATTCGGGAGGCTGCTCGACAATGCGGAGTATCTGCGCGAGGGATTGAGAGGGCTTGGTCTGCAGGTGATCGAGCCGGGCGCCCTCCCAGACGGCGCCGTGGCGACCACTCCGGTAGTGCCGGTCATCGTCGGCGACGACTGGCAGGCGGTGCTGCTCTGGAAGGCGCTCTTCGATGCCGGCGTCTACACCAATGTCGCGATCCATCCCGCGGTGCCACCCGGCGGTGCTCTGCTGCGGACCAGCCTGATGGCGACCCACGAGCGCGAGCACCTCGATCGGGCGCTGGAGACGATCTCCCGCACCATTGAAGACTTTCCTGAGCTTCCACGTACGTGAGTGGCTATGCATACCCCCGCAGGGGTAGTTTCCCCCTTGTCCGATTCCGGACAAGGGAAGTCGCCGTAAGAAAAAGATGCTCTTAGCGAACGGGCTGATGAGACTTCGCTGACTGCGGGTTGACGCTCCCCACCCCAAGCACATAGCTTGCTCCCGCGCCGTGCATCCGGGTCAGGAGGAAGCGGCGGTTCAACTCAACCGAGCCGGGCAGAGCCGGCCGGATACGAAAACCAGTCAAAGACCCTTAATGGGAGGAGCCCTAGTGGAAGCTGCATCGATCGCCCCTGCCCCGCCGACCCCCGTCGCGACCCAGACACCGCAGCACATGCAGGCGCTCGCTCGCGCCAACCGGGTGCGGCTCGCCAGGGCGGAGCTGAAGCGATCGATCGGGCGCGGCGAAGTGGACGTGGCTGAGGTGATCCGCGATTCCCCCTGGGAGACCGAGAGCATGACCCTGGCGGAGCTGCTGACCAGCCAGCGTCGCTGGGGGCGCACCCGCGCCCGCAAGCTCCTTCAGGCCGTTGCCCTAAGCGAGAACAAGCGGGTCGGCACGCTGACGCCGCGCCAGCGCGCGCTGCTCACTTCCGCCCTCAGCCCACGAGCTCGCGAGGCGGTTTTGGTCTGAGGGTGGTTACCCCCTCAGGCCGCCGGCCCTGAACGAAAGCCCTCCCGACGCCTTCTGGAAGGCGCGGCGTAAGAAATAGAAGGCGGCGGCGAAGGTGGCTGCGCCGGCGGCTAGGCAGATGGCGAGGATCAGTCCTGCCAGGTAGAAGAGGCCGCCGGTTACGAGCACGAAGACAGTGCCGGCGAGCAGGGTCGTGTGAGAGCGGTAGCCGGCGAAATGCTCGCGGACCGAGACCTCGAGACCGCCGAGGCCGGCCAAGACGACCCCGACCCCGATCGCGGTCGGGTCCATGCTCACGATCCCGACCACCAGGGCAACGATGCCGGCGAGAACGGTCAGCTCGGCAAGTGGGAACGAGCCCCACGGCGCCGGGGGCCGCTCGTCGGCCTTGGGTCTCTCGCTCAACGGCCGCAAGCCGTCCGGGTAATGGGCATCCGGAGGAGATTCTGACCCGCCACCAGCCCATCAGCATGCCGACCAGGCCGAGGCGAGGCCGCGAGTGCCAGTGACCGCAGCCGGTCTCACCGACGTCTGCACGCGAGATCTGCAACCACTTGTACTCGGCCGGGGCCGCCAACATCCGCTCCAGCAGCTCCCGGTTACGGGTCTCCAGTTCGGCCTGCTCCTGCAGCTGTCGCCGGGCGACGGAGATCCGCACTGCCAACGAATCGCGGACCGCCTCGAGCTCACCGAGGCCGAGTGCTCGCGGCTCTTTCGAGATGGCCGCGACCCCGGAGTCGATCTGGAGGCGCGGAAAAGCGTCGGCGAAAAGTGATCCGAGCTGCCGCTCGAGACGCCCGATCTGGCGCCGTAGCTCCGCCCGGGCGAGCCCCTCGTCGCCATCCACGCGAAGCGCAATGCGGGTTTCTTGATCCAACAGATCCGCCATAGCCCATAACGAGTTTAGATCAAGAAACCGACTCCGAGCGCAGTTTTCCGGTTAAGCGCCGGTGGGGCACTTCAAGTGCCTTCAAGCATCGACGCGATCATCCAGAGGGCCTCGTCGACGGCAATCTGAGGAACGCCGTCGACCTGAATGGCGGCGATCGCGAAGCGATTAGTACTGCGCTCGACCCCGCGACCCTCCCCGGTGGCACCGAAGAGAAGCCCGGCAGGTGCTCGCTTGTCGGCGATCACCAGAGTCCCGCGAGGGAGCTCCGCTGGCCGACCCGCTAAAGACTCCCCAGGAGCAGTGTCTCGAATGCAGAGCGCCCCCTCGATTTGCTCGGCATCGAAAGCGCGCAGGGCGATCCCCGTCTCCACGGTGGCAACGGTCAACGCGTCGTCGGGCAGACCACGAGACTTGAAGGCGCCGTCGTGGAGACGGTCCAGGGCAAGTTGCTCGATTGGGGTTCGGGTGTGATCCGGGTCGAGGCCGATCTGCCGAAAGAAGACGCGGTAAGCCCAGGGGATGGGTCGTTCGCGCATATGAATCGCGTGGGCCCCGTAGAAGCGGTTGGAGGTCTCGCGAAGTAGTCGCTGCACGGCTTCGGGGCTGCGACCGGGGCGGCCGTCGACCTCGATCCAGGAGATCCCCAGACCGGGGAACTCGGCGGCGACGTGGGGGGCGACCCAGCCGATTGTGGAAGAGGATTCCTGGTTTTCCACGCCAGCTTCCACGTTAACCCGCCTCCGCAGCGTGACTGGCGCGCAGCAGCCGCTCGATCCGTTCGCTCAGTTCGCCTTCGCTGAGTTTGCCGATGGCGGCGCCCTGCAGGACCCCGCCGGGATAGACGTAGGCAAAGGTCGGGCAGCCCCCGACTCGGTAGAGGCTGGCGACCGCACCGTCGCGGTCGTATCCGACCGGCATCGACCAGCGGCGTTGGCGAACAAGGTCACGGACGGTGTCGCGATCGTCGCGGACGTCAAGCGAGAGGAAGCTCACGCGTCCACGGTAGCGCGAGTAAACGCGGTCGACGATGTCCTGCTGGTTGATGCAGTCCCCCCCTCTGCTGAACCAGAACGAGATCACGGACGGGCGATCGAAGAGGTCACAGACGCGTATGGCACCCGCCGTGCGAATTCGACACGCGGGAACGCGGCGTGCGTCCTCGGGGCAGGGCAACCGTGCCACGGAGCAGTCGTCCTGAGCGAGGTTGGCGTCACCTTCGAGTTGACCGGCAGCAGCCGGAACGGCGAACTCGGGCAGGGGCCAGCGCGGCGGCTGACGATCGAGGCCCAGGGTGCCGCTGTCGTCGCCGACGCCGTTGATGAGAGCGACGGCAATGATCGCTGCGAAGAGCAGGCCGACGACGATCGAGTAGCGATCTTTCACCTCCCCTCCCTTTCCTTCCCCTCGACCCATACGAGCGCCGCCGGTAGGGCCACCATCACCCCCAG
>Ga0157297_10000154_pt1 | contig 11532 bp, 12 predicted proteins | sample NitcycUS028104C2_FD_108380 | JGI IMG/M metagenome (GOLD analysis project Ga0157297, IMG submission 108380) | Soil microbial communities from Arlington Agricultural Research Station in Wisconsin, USA - Nitrogen cycling UWRJ-S028-104C-2 | ecosystem: Environmental > Terrestrial > Soil >...
ACTGTCCGCCCGCCGAGCACGCGACCACCGCAACGCCGACACGACGCCCCGGTGCCGACGGTGCAGGTACGGGGCGAAGCCGCCGAAGGTCACGCAGGCGATGCGCGACTACTGGCTGGAGCGGTTCACGGTCGACGAGATCCGCGAGCTCGCCGGCGCGATGTGGCCCGATTTCCGGGGTTAGCACGGGGGGTAGCGCGAGGTGCGCAAAACCGGGCAATCCCGGTCACGTCCGCACACGCCCCTATCGGGCGGAAATCCCCTGCAAACAACCGCAAACCCCGCATCGCCGCGGGGTTTGCGAAACTTCCAGTGTGTGCCGGCTCATGCGCCCGGCAGGAATCGAACCTGCGACCTCGCGCTCCGGAGGCGCGCGCTCTATCCCCTGAGCTACGGGCGCCGGGGAGAGCGCAGTGTACCGCCGCCTTCCATACCTTTCTGGTTCGTCGTAGGCTCGACGCGTGCTGCTCGGCGACGTCAGCTCGACGTACTCGGACATCGTCGAGACTGTCTTCTCGTCGACGATCGCCGCGAAGGCCTGGTTCGCGACGGGTGCCGCCGCTCTCGCGATCGTGCAAGTGCTGACCGCGTCGCGGATGTGGGGGAAGCTCCGCCGCGTCGTCCCGCTTCCGTTCGCCACGGCGAAGCGGATCCACCGCTGGTCCGGACGGATCGCGGTTCTCCTCACGCTGCCCGTCTTTTTCCACTGCGTGACCATGCTCGGCTGGAAGACACCGGATGCGCGGGTGACCGCGCACGTCGTCGCGGGCTCGTTCGTCTACGGCGTCCTGGCGGCGAAGCTGCTCGTGATCCGCTGGAAGGCGTATCCGCACTGGGTGCTGCCCGTGCTCGGCGGCTCGCTCGCCGCGGTGCTCGCAACGCTCTGGCTCACCTCGGCGCTCTGGTACTTCACGAACGTGCGGTTCGGCTTCTGATGACGAAGAGACAGGTCGCGCCGCCGCTGCTGCTCGTCACCGTCACGCTGACGACATTCGGACTCGCCAAGTGGCATCCGTTCAGCCCAGCGGCGGCACCAGCCGCTTCCGTCGCCGGCGACCCGCTCAGGGGACGGCGGGTCTTCGTCGTGAACTGCTCCGGCTGCCACGGCATGGACGCGACGGGCGGAATCGGGCCCTCGCTGCGCGGCGTCGGGCTGGAGCCGGCGGAGGTCGAGCAGATCGTCGCGTCGGGTCGCGGTGTCATGCCGGCCGGTGTGGTCGAGGGGCAGGAGGCCGCCGACGTGGCGGCGTACGTCGCAGGCATCTCCCAGTAGGCTCGCGCCGATGGAGGTGCGCGCCGAGATCGTCCGCCTGTACCTGGCGCAGACGTTCGTGATCAGCCGGGAGTCGCAGGACTGGGCCGACGTCGTCCACGTCACGGTGACGCACGACGGCGTCGAGGGACGCGGCGAGGCTGCGCCGATCGAGCGCTACGGTGAGACCGCGGAGTCGGCGCTCGCGTTCGTCGAGCGTCACGGCGAGCTGCTCGGGGACGACCCGTTCGCCCTCGAGGAGATCGGCGCGCGGCTCGGCGGGATCGACGGCGAGCAGGCTGCGAAGTCCGCGCTCGATGCGGCCCTCCACGACCTCCAGGGGAAGCTGCTCGGCCTGTCGGTCAACCGGCTGCTCGGCCACCCGAGAACCGGGCCGCCGACGTCCTGGACCGTGTGGCTCGGTGACCCGGACGACATGGCGCGCCGCGCCGAGGTCGCCGCGCCGCGGTTCCAAAGGTTGAAACTCAAGCTCGGCGGGGGTGACGGCCTCGACGTCGAGCGGGTCCGTGCCGTGCGGGGCGTCACCCGGTTGCCGCTCCAGGCGGACGTGAACGAATGGTGGACGGTCGACGAGGCGCTCGACGCATGCGGGGAACTCGCGTCGTTGGGTGTCGAGTACGTCGAGCAGCCGCTGCGGGAGGGAGACGGCGGCGGCGCAGAGCTCCGGCGGCGGTCGCCGATCCCGATCTACGTCGACGAGGACTGTCACACGCTCACCGACGTCGCGGCCTGTCGCGAGGTCGCGCACGGCATCAACATCAAGCTTGCGAAATCGGGTGGGATTCGAGAGGCGATCAGGATGGCGCACGCCGCACGCGCTCTCGGGCTCGGCGTGATGCTCGGGTGCATGATCGAGTCCGGGCTGGGGATCGCAGCCGGCTGCGCCGTCGCGCCCCTGTGCGACCACGTCGACCTCGACGGCAATCTCTTGCTCGCCCACGACCCGGCACCCGGGCCGGCGTTCGTCGACGGCGTGCAGGTCCCGTCCGGGGAGGCGGGCCTTGGCTGCGGGTGAGCGCACGCTGATCCTCGCCGAGGGCTTCTCTGCCGACACGCACTACGGGAAGACGATGCACGGCGTGCTGCGCTATCGGCGCGCCGACGTCGTGGCGATCCTCGACTCGGCGCGGACCGGGGAGAGCGAAGCGGGTGTCCCGATCGTCGCCGACGTCGATACGGCGCTCGCGTACGACCCCCGGGTCGCGCTCGTCGGGGTGGCGACGCAGGGCGGCCGCTTCCCGCCCGCGTGGCGCGATCTGCTGCGCCGCTGCATCGAGCGCGGGCTCTCGATCGAGAACGGCCTCCACGAGATGCTGGCCGACGACCCGGAGCTCCGGCCGCTCGCGGATGACGCAGGCGTAGAGCTGCGCGACCTGCGCCGGCCGCCACCCGGTCTCGACTGCGCGACGGGCGCCAACCTCGACGTCGATGCACGGATCGTGCTCACGGTCGGCTCCGACTGTGCGATCGGGAAGATGACCGTCTCGCTCGAGCTCGATCGCGCCGCACGCGAACGGGGAATCGCCTCCGTCTTCGTCCCGACGGGCCAGACCGGGATCGCGATCGCCGGGTGGGGGATCGCCGTGGACGCAGTCGTCTCGGACTTTCTCTCCGGCGCGGCGGAGCAGCTCGTGGTCGAGGGTCGAAGGCGCGGCGGCGAGCTCCTTCTCGTCGAGGGACAGGGGTCGCTCATCCACCCCGCCTACTCGGGGGTCACGCTCGGGCTGTACCACGGCTCCGTCCCGCACGTGCTCGTCCTCTGTCACCGCGCAGGCGCCACCGAGATCGAGGGCTCGCCGGGGCATCCCATCCCGTCGCTTCGAGAGCTCGTGCGGCTCCACGAGCGCATGGCGCTCCCGCGCCGCCCCGCACGCGTCGCGGGAATCGCCGTGAACACCGCCGGGCTCGACGAGCAAGGGGCCGCGGAGGCGGTTGCGGCGGCTGCGGAGGACGCGGGGCTCCCCGCGTGCGATCCCGTCCGGGACGGCGCCGACGCGCTCCTCGACGCCGTGCTCGACGCGTCCGCGTGATGCTGTAGGATCGCGAGCCGCTCCGGCGTGGAGCGGGCGGCGTCGTCATGGGGGTCTGCGGCAGTGGGGAAGAGGGGGCAGCGGGGCGTCCGGTCGCTCGCGGCCGCGGTCGTCGCGGCCTTGGCCTGGGCAGGGGTCGCGTCGGGGGCCGACGTCGGGGCGAACGACGACACCGGGAAGTTCGCACCCGATGCGGGAGCGGCGTTCTATGCCGACATGGCGGCGCTCGGGCTCCGCCAGACGGTCGTCACGGTGCGCTGGCAGCCGAGCGATCCGTTGGCGCTCGGGGAGCGGACGCTCCTCGACCTGACCGTCGCGGCAGCCCGGACGGCCGGCCTCTCGGTCGTCTTTGCGACCTATCCGTATCCTCCGCGCGAGATCGAGGCAGGTCTCGCCCGCACGGAAGCCTTCGGCGCCTGGCTCGCGGAGCTCGCGCATCGCTACCCGGAGGTGCGCCAGTTCGTCGTCGGGAACGAGCCGAACCAGCCGGCCTTCTGGCGCCCGCAGTACGCGCGCGCGAGACAGCTCTCGGCCCGCTCGTTCGGGCCCTTCCTCGCGGCGGGATACGACGCGCTCACGGGCGTCGACCCGACGATCAACGTGGTCGGCGTCGGGCTCTCGCCGCGCGGCAACGACCGCCCGACGGCGAAGAGCAACGTCTCGACCTCGCCCGTCAGGTTCCTCGCTGCGCTCGGTTCGTGGTATCGCGCGAGCGGTCGGGAGCGGCCGCTGATGGACGGCCTCAGCTTCCACCCGTATCCGAACGCGGCGACGGATCCGTTGAGCCGTGGCTACGCCTGGCCGAACGCCGGGTTCGTCAACCTCGACCGTCTCAAGCAGGCGCTCTGGGACGCCTTCGCGGGGACAGCGCAGCCGACGACCGTGGACGGCCTCCGGCTGTACCTCGACGAGGTCGGTTGGCAGGTGGACACGTCGGGCGTGGACGCATACGTCGGGACGGAGAACGTGCCGGTGACGACCGAAGCCGCGCAGGCGGCGATCTACGGTGAGCTCGTCCACCGTGCGGGTTGCGACCCGGACATCGCCCAGGTGAACGTCTTCGGCTTCCGCGACGACGCGCTCCGGACCGGATTCCAGGCCGGCCTCTACCGGGCGGACGGCTCCATCCGTCCGGCCGCGGGCGAGGTTGCGGCCGCGATTGCCGACGGCAGGTGCCTCGGCGCCCCGGCGGCGTGGCGACCCGTGCGCGCGGTGCAGGGCGCCGCCCGACCGGTGACGCGCGTGAGCGGGGACGTCGTGGCGATCGACCTCACCGCCGCGGAAGCGGCGTCTGCTCGGGTCTGCCTGCTGCCCGGGGCGCAGACGCTTTCGAGCGCACGACGCGTGATGGCGGCGCGCGCGATCGGGGTGGCGTGCGCGACGGCGAGCGTGGCGCAGAACCGCCGCACGACCGTCGCGCTTCCCCGTCGCGGCGGGGCGGTGACGCTCGCCGTGCGTCTCGTGGCCGAGACGAACTCGGCCCGCACGACGACGGTCGTCCGGCAGCTTCGGTAGCGGGCTCCTTCGGCGGATTGCTCTGGCCCTTGACAGCGAACACACGTTCTGTCATCATCGAACACATGTTCGCCACCGGCCTGATCGGACGCATCGCGCTCGTCGCGCTCGCCGTCCTCGTGCTCTGGGCGCTGTTCGCCGGCGAATCCGGCGCGAGCGGGCCCGAGCAGCGCTACCGCGTCCAGCCCGGCGACACGCTCTGGTCGATCGCGGTCGACCGCTTCGCGGGCGATCCGCGGGAAGGCGTGTGGGAGCTCCGCGAGCGCAACCGGCTCGCGTCGACCACGATCGTGCCCGGCCAGGTGCTCGTCGTCCCGTCCTGAGGGGAGGTGATGACCTAGCGAGTCAGCGGCGTCCGGGTCTGGCCGCCGAAGCGGGTTACGATCGGCGCCCGTGGACCTCGATCTCGTCTTCCTCGGGACCTCGGCGTCCGCGCCGACCGCCGCGCGCGGGACGGCCGCGACGCTCCTTCGCCGCGGCGGAGACCGGGTGCTCGTCGACTGCGGCGAGGGGACGCAGCGACAGCTGCTCCGCTCGGACATCGGGCTCGTCGACCTCGAAGACGTCTTCCTCACGCACCTTCACGCGGACCACGTGCTCGGGCTGCCCGGGATGCTGAAGACCTTCGCGCTGCGGGGCCGTGAGGCGCCCGTCGCAGTGCACGGCCCGCGGGGCACGCGCGGACTGCTCCGCGCGCTGGGCGTGGTCGTCGGCAACGTGCCGTACGAGCTCGAGGTCGTCGAGCTCCGGCCGGGGGACGTCGTCGAGCGCGGCGGTTACCGCATCGAGGCCTTTGCGGTGATCCACGGAGGCGGGGCGATCGGGTACGCGCTCCGCGAAGACGGGCGACCCGGTCGCTTCGACGTCGAAGCGGCCGACGCGCTCGGCGTCCCCGACGGGCCGGCTCGGGGCGCACTCCAGCGCGGCGAGGCCGTCACACTCGAGGGCGGCCGGGTCGTCCGGCCGGACGAGGTGGTGGGGCTCGCCCGCCTCGGGAGGTCGGTTGTGCTGACCGGCGACACGGCGCCCGCGAAGTCGGTCGTCGAAGCGGCCGACGGGGCGGACGTGCTCGTCCACGAGGCGACGTTTCTCGCGGACGAGCGGGCGCGGGCCCGCGAGACCGAGCACTCGACCGCCGCCGAGGCGGCGCTCGTCGCCCGCGAGGCGGGTGTCGGCTTGCTCGCGCTGACGCACCTCTCGGCTCGCTACTCCGTGTCCGAGGTCGCGGAGGAGGCCCGGGCACTGTTCCCGCAGACGGTCGTCCCGCGTGACTTCGACCTGCTCGAGGTTCCGCTGCCGGAGCGCGGGGCACCGAAGCTCGTGGCGCGCGGCGGCAGACGCGGCCCGCGAGAGGATGTAGGGTCCGCCGCATGAGCGAGCTCGTCCAGGTTGCGGTCGCAGGGAGCGTCGACGAGGCGGAGGAGTTGCAGGCCCTCCTGACCCGTGCGGGCATCGAGGCCGCTCTCGAGGGCGGGGTCGAGGAGGATCCGGAGGCGCATGGCGACGTCCCGGTGCGTGTCCTCGTCTCGGCGGACGCACTCGACGCCGCGCGCGACGCGATCGAGGCGCTGACCGAGCCGGACGACCAGCTGCCCGGCTGAGCGGGCGTCAGGACGGCGAGAACGCGATCGTCGTCGACCCGGCGTAACCGGGGTTGTCGAGCGCGAAGACGCAGGGTCGCGACCCGTCCGCGTACGGCGGGGTCGCGACGCGATGGGTCACGGCCGCGCCGGCCGGCGTCTCGAGCTGCGCCACCGCGATCCCGTCGATCCCGACCGCGACGGGGTCGCCGGTCTTGCCGAGGATCGTCAGGTCGAGCGTCCCCGGCCGGCAGCCGTACACGGTGACGAGCGCCCTCCCCGTGAAGTCGCCGTTCGGGAGGAACCCCTCGCGTCGCAGGACGACCCGCACCGGGCCGTTCGTCCGCCACGCGACGAAGCCCTGCGCCTCGCTGTCGCCCACCTGACGCTCGGCAATGCGGTCGCCCGCGAGCGTGAAGGTCGACGGCGCCACGACGACGTCACGGTCGAGCGGGGAGCCGTCGGCGGTCCGCAACACGCCGTCCGGACCGATGTCGACCGACGTCGTCAGCGGGGGAAACGGCGTCGTCTCCGGCGCGACGCGAATCGCCTCGTCGATCGCGCGGTTCCAGAAGATCGTGCGGGCGGTCGTGGTCCACAGCTGATCGCCCGTCAGGAGGAGCGTCGCGTCGCGCACGCCCGCGTCGTCGAGCCAGGAGGGCGGCTCCGATCCCAGCGCGACCCGTTGCTCGTGCGCCGAGGCGTCGGCGATGCGACGGCCCGAGTCGACGGAGAGGAGCGCCAGGCCGACGCCGACGGCGACCAGCGCCACCGACGCGAGGCGCTGCGGAAGCAGGGCGACGAGCGCCACGGCGGCGAGCGCCACGACGACGAGCGCTGCGCGGCCCCACCCGTTTCCGAGCGCGTCGAGCACGGCCGGCGTGGGGGTGTTCGGTAGCGTCGTCGGAGACGCCAGCTGGTCGATCGGGACAAGCGCTGCTCCCGCCACGATCGCGGCTCCCACGGCGGCGACGACCCAGACCGCGCGCGGAGCGCCGCGCGACACCCACACCGCGGTGCCGACGACGAGCGGCGGCCACGCGGTCATCAGGTACCGCTCGGCGACCGTGCCCACGAACACGGCAGAGAAGAGCCCTACCTGCACGACGAGCAGGCCGACATAGGCGAGGGTCGTCGAGACGAAGGCTCGTGTTGCCGGATCCCGGTCGCGGCCGGACAGCACGCGCCACGCCACCACGGCGGTCGCGATCGCGGTCGCCCCGAGCCCGAGGACCGCGATTGCGAAGGCATGCCACAGCACCTCCTGGAGCCGGCCGCCTGCGACGACGCCCGCCTCTCCCACCGGCGTGTAGGCGCCCAGCAGCCGTCGCGACGAGAGCTCGCCGCCGGTGGCCACGATCGCGATGCCGACGACGATGGCAGCGAAGGCCGCGAAAGCGCCGAACCAGAGGAGCGGCCGCAGCCGCGCCCGGTCGCGTGCCGCGAGCGAGTCGATCACCGCCGCGAGGAGGAACGCGGGGAGGAGGACGAGCGCCTGGAGACGGACGGCGGCCGCGGCGGTGGCCCAGGCGACGAAGACGCCGTAGCGCCACATCGACGGCTCCGCGATCGCGCGCGCGAGCATGTAGAGCGCCGCCGTCACGACGGTCAGCGTCAGCGGCTCCGTCATGAGGAAGCCCGCGTAGTGCAGCGCCGGCGTGGTGAGGACCAGCGCGGCGGCGGCGATCGCCCACCCGGTCGTGGCGAAACGCCGCGTCCAGGCGAACGTCGGGACGGCGACGAGCGACATCGCGAGCGACTGCAGCAGGCGAGCCCACTGGATGCCCGTGTCCAGGTCGAACGCGGCGAGCGGGGCACCGACGAGCGCGGGCGTGAGGAGGCTGTAGTACGGCGACGGGAGCGAGCGGAGCGTCAGGGTGCCGTGGGTCCAGAAACCCTCCCCGATCATCCCGTAGACCATCTCGTCGGGCGCGATCCACGGCGTGGTGAACGCCTGCGCGGCCGCGAAGCGAGTCACGGTCGACGCGACGACCAGTCCGGCCACCGCGAGCGCCGCGTGCGGAACACGGCGGGCCCCGGGGGCTCCCGCCGTCGCCGTCTCCGAGCCGGTCACGGAGGGATCCTTGCGGTCCGGGAGCTGCGCCGTGCGAGGTCGTCGTGCTGCAGGGAGTCCGGCAGACGGGCCCGCTAGACTCGCGCCGTCCCTTTAAGCCGGTCCGGTGAGGCCGGGAAGGAGCTCGACATGCACACCGATTCACCCGCGCGCGACGCCGCGCGCAAGATTCTCGACGCTGACGGCCTGGCGCGGACGCTGGCGCGGCTCGCGCACGAGCTCATCGAGCGCGCCGACGACCTGTCCGAGCTCGCGCTCGTCGGGATCCACACGCGCGGCGTCCCGCTCGCGCGGCGGCTCCAGTACCTCGTCGCCGAGCGGAGCGGCGTCGAGCCCGCGCTCGGAGCCGTCGACATCTCGTTCCACCGCGACGACGTCATGGTCCGTGGGCGCGCAGAGCCGCGTCACACGCATCCGGTCGTCCGCGGGACAGAGCTCGACTTCGCGCTCGAGGGCCGGACGTGCGTGCTCGTCGACGATGTGCTCTTCACCGGGCGGACGATCCGGGCGGCGATCGACGCGCTGCTCGACTTCGGGCGACCGGATCGTGTCCAGCTCGCGGTCCTCGTCGACCGAGGGCACCGTGAGCTGCCGATCCGGCCCGACTACGTCGGCAAGAACCTGCCCACGGCGCTCGGCGAGCGCGTGCGCGTCGAGCTCGTGGAGGTGGACGGGCGCGACCGCGTCCTGCTCGAGCCTGCTGGAGAGGAGGAGGGAGCATGACCGAGCGGAACAGGAGGCATCTCCTCGGCGTCGGCGACCTGACGCGGGACGACGTCGAACGGATCCTCGACACGGCCCGTGGCCTCGAGCGGTCGCTCGACCGCGAGCTGAAGAAGCTGCCGACCCTCCGCGGCAGGCTCGTCGTCAACCTCTTCTACGAGTCGTCGACGCGGACGCTGTCGAGCTTCGAGCTCGCGGCGAAGCGGCTCTCGGCCGACACGATGGTGCTCCGCGCCTCGGGCTCGTCCGTCGACAAGGGCGAGTCGCTGCGCGACACCGCGCTCACGCTCGCCGCGTACGACCCGGACGTGATCGTGATCCGCCATCCGCACATCGGCGCGCCCCATCTCGTCGCGGGCGCGACGGCGGCGCACGTCGTGAACGCCGGCGACGGCAAGCACCAGCATCCGACGCAGGCGCTGCTCGACCTCTACACGATCCGCGAGGCCCTCGGGCGCCTCGACGGCGTCAGCGTCGCGATCGTCGGGGACGTTCTCCATTCGCGGGTCGCCCGCTCGCTCGTCGAGGCGCTCGTGCTGGTCGGGGCGGACGCCGTCCTCGTCGCCCCTCCGACGCTGCTGCCGCGGGGCATCGAGGCCCTTGGCTGCTCGGTTAGCCATTCGATCGAGACGATCGCCGACGCGGACGTCGTCTACGTCCTCCGCATGCAGGCCGAGCGCATGGAGGCGGCGTACGTGCCGTCGCTCCGCGAGTACACGGCGCTCTACGGCGTCACGCCCGGGCGCGTGCGGCCCGGGCAGGTCGTCATGCATCCCGGCCCGATGAACCGGGGAGTCGAGATCGACCCGCGCGTGGCCGACTCGGACGCCTCGCTCGTCACGACCCAGGTGCGCTCGGGCCTCGTCGTGCGGATGGCGGTGCTCTACGACCTGTTGACGGCGCCCGGGCTCCCGAGCGCGGTCGCCGCATCCGTGCTGGAGGTCGCGTGATGCTCGCCTGCCGCAACGGGCGGCTCGACTCGCTGACGATCCGCGCCCGCGCGATCGACCCTGTTGCGGGGCTCGAGGGGCCGGCGAAAGTGACCGTGGAGGACGGCATCGTGACAGCGGTCGAGAGCGTCTCCGCGGCCCCGGAGGGCCTCGTTCTCGCACCGGCGTTCGTCGACCCGCACGTTCATCTCCGCACACCCGGCCGTGAGGACGAGGAGACGATCGCCTCGGGCACGGAGGCGGCGGCCGCGGGCGGGTACTGCGCGATCGTCGCGATGCCGAACACCGAGCCGGTCGTCGACACGGCGGCGGTGCTCCAGTCCCTCGTCGAGCGGGCGCACGAGGAGGCAGTGGTCCCGACGGGCTTCACCGCCGCGATCTCGAAGGGTCAGCGCGGGGAGGAGCTGACGGAGATGGCGGAGCTCGCAGCGGCGGGCGCGATCGCGTTCACCGATGACGGAAGACCTGTCGTGTCGGCGGGCCTGATGCGCCGCGCGCTCGCATACAGCGCGGTCGCCGACCGGCCGCTCGCCTTGCACTGCGAGGAGCCGAGCCTCTCGAGCGGCGGCCAGATGCACGAGGGACGCATCTCGGCCGAGCTCGGGCTGACCGGCTGGCCGTCGGTCGCCGAGAGCCTGATGGTCGCGCGAGACCTCGCGCTCGCCGCGTACGAAGGCCGGCCGGTGCACCTGCAGCACCTCTCCGCGACCGAGTCGGTGGATGCCGTCCGGCGCGCACGAGCGGCCGGTGTCCGCGTGAGCGCCGAGGCGAGCCCCCACCACCTCTGCACGACCGACGAGGTGGTCCGTACGCTCGACGCGAACGTGAAGATGAACCCGCCGCTCCGCACCGAGGACGACCGCAGGGCGCTCGTCGAGGGCCTGCTCGACGGGACGATCGACTGCATCGCGACCGACCACGCCCCTCATGCCCGACACGAGAAGGATGCACCCTTCGAGGAGGCGCCGTTCGGGGTGATCGGCCTCGAGACCGCCTTCGCGGCGCTCAACACCTTCCTCGTCCGGACGGGCGAGGTGCCCCTCGCGACGATCCTGGAGAGGATGTCGGCCGGGCCGGCGCGCGCGCTCGGCCTGCCCGTTCCCCGGATCGCCGTCGGCGAGCGCGCGAACCTCGTCCTGCTCGACCTCGACAGCGAGTGGACGGTTCGCGAGGACGGCTTCCGCTCGCGCTCTGCGAACTCGTGGCTCCTCGGTCGGACCTTGACGGGCGCCGTCGTCAAGACGGTGGCCGACGGCCGGGTGGTCTTCGCCGCGTGAGCACGCGCGCCGCCGGCTACCTCCTCCTCGAGGACGGCACGCTCTTCCCGGGGCGCTCCGTCGCGGCGGAGGGCGCGGCGTTCGGCGAGGTGGTCTTCACGACCGGCATG
>Ga0157297_10000155_pt1 | contig 11511 bp, 10 predicted proteins | sample NitcycUS028104C2_FD_108380 | JGI IMG/M metagenome (GOLD analysis project Ga0157297, IMG submission 108380) | Soil microbial communities from Arlington Agricultural Research Station in Wisconsin, USA - Nitrogen cycling UWRJ-S028-104C-2 | ecosystem: Environmental > Terrestrial > Soil >...
CGGCCTGGCTCTCACCATCATATCCTCGATCATCGGTGTCGCTGCCGGCGCCGTTCAGGGCTACTTCGGGGGTTGGACCGATCTTCTGTTCCAGCGCTTCATCGAGATATGGACCTCCATCCCATCGCTCTATCTGCTGCTGATCATTTCGTCCGTTCTTGTGCCGGGGTTCTTCGTCCTGCTCGGGATATTGCTTTTGTTTTCCTGGGTGTCGCTGGTCGGTTTGGTGCGCGCGGAATTCCTGCGCGGCCGCAATTTCGAATATATCCAGGCGGCGCGCGCTCTCGGAGTGTCGAATGCGATCATTATTTTCCGGCATTTGCTGCCAAATGCCATGGTCGCGACCATGACTTTTCTGCCGTTCATTCTGTCGTCGTCGGTGATGACTCTGACCGCGCTCGATTTCCTTGGCTTCGGCCTGCCGCCCGGCTCGCCGTCGCTCGGCGAATTACTGTCGCAAGGAAAGGCCAATGTGCAGGCACCATGGCTTGGGCTTACCGGTTTTTTCAGCATTGCGATCATGCTTTCGCTGCTGATCTTCGTTGGTGAGGCCGTACGTGACGCGTTCGATCCGAGGAAGACCTTCAGATGAACGCGAACGAGATGCTGCTCTCTATCCGTGACCTGTCGATCGCCTTCGGAAGCGGCGCACGCGAATTTCTTGCTGTCGATCGCGTGTCATTCGATATCGGCAAAGGAGAGACGGTCGCGGTTGTCGGGGAATCGGGATCGGGCAAATCGGTCACGGCTCTGTCGGTGATGAAGTTGCTGCCCTATCCGTCGGCACATCACCCGTCAGGCTCGATCATGTTCAAGGGTCGCGACCTTCTCCCGTTGAGCGAGCGTCAAATGCGCCATGTGCGCGGTAACGACATCACGATCATCTTCCAGGAGCCGATGACATCGCTCAATCCGCTGCACACGATCGAGAAGCAAATCGGCGAGATCCTGGAATTACATCAGGGGGTTACCGGCCAGGCAGCAAGGGCGCGCATCCTCGATCTGCTTGATCAGGTTGGCATTCCAGATCCGGCCGGACGCCTTAAAAGTTATCCGCACCAGCTCTCCGGCGGCCAACGTCAACGGGTGATGATCGCGATGGCATTGGCGAATGAGCCCGATCTGCTCATTGCCGACGAACCGACGACGGCGCTTGACGTCACCGTGCAGGCGCAAATCCTGAAGCTGCTCAAGGATATCCAGACGCGTCTCGGGATGTCCGTGCTTTTCATCACGCACGATCTCGGGATCGTCCGCAAGATCGCCGACAGGGTCTGCGTTATGCAGCGCGGCAAGATCGTCGAGAAGGGCAGTGTGGAGCGGGTCTTCAAGGCGCCCGAGCATCCTTACACGCGTGCCTTGCTTGCCGCGGAACCGAAACCGGATCCTGCACCACCGCGCCCGGAAGCACCCGTCGTCATCGAGACGAAAGATCTGAAGGTGTGGTTTCCGGTCAAGCGCGGTGTGCTGCGCAAGGTTGTCGGACATATCAAGGCGGTTGATGGCGTCAGCGTCGAGTTACGCAAGGGCGAGACGCTTGGTGTCGTGGGCGAATCGGGGTCCGGTAAGACGACGCTCGGCCTCGCCATCCTGCGTCTGATTTCGTCTGACGGCCCCATTGTGTTTATGGGCGATCCTATCCAGGAGCTCAAATTCAAGGAGATGCGGCCGTACCGTCACAACATGCAAATCGTTTTCCAGGACCCGTACGGCTCTTTGTCTCCGCGCATGTCGGTATCCGATATTATTGAAGAGGGTCTGTGGGTGCATCATCCTGGACTGTCGGCGCCGGAACGTCAGCGGCGCATCGTTGCGGCGCTGAACGACGTCGGTCTCGACGCGCAGACACGACATCGATATCCGCATGAATTCTCGGGCGGCCAGCGCCAGCGTATCGCATTGGCGCGCGCGCTCGTGCTGGAGCCTACGTTCATCGTTCTCGATGAGCCGACCAGCGCGCTCGACATGCTCATTCAGGCGCAGATGGTCGACTTGCTGCGCGACCTGCAGAAGCGCCACGACTTGACCTATATGTTTATTTCGCACGACCTGCGAGTCGTTGCCGCGTTGGCAAGCCGGCTTTTAGTCATGCGTCATGGCAAAGCCGTGGAGGAAGGTGCGGCCGCCGAATTGTTCAAAGCGCCCAAGAGCGATTACACGCGCGCACTGTTTGCGGCGGCCTTCAAACTGGAAATCGCCCCCGAAGGCGTGGTGTCGCAATAATGCGTCTTCTGATGATCTGGCTGGTGGCGCTTAGCTGCGCTATGGCGACGGCGGCAGGCGCGGCCCAATTTGGGCCCGACCAGTACCCCATCAAGAGCGACGAAGGCGATCCGATCACCAATTTCGATCTGAAACCGGAGCTGTCGGCGCGGCTCGCAAAGCTGCCCGGCCAGGTCTCGGTCGGAAATCCGAACGGCGATGTCACCCTTGTGCAATTCTACGATCTCAACTGTCCATTCTGCCGAGAGGCCGCCGCGGATGTTGACGCGCTCGTGCGGGCCGACAAAAAGCTCAAATTGGTGTTTGCGCCTTATGCAGTTCTTTCCGTGCAGTCCGCTCAAGGCGCGCTCGTCGAGCTTGCGGCAGGCGAGATGCTGACTCCTGAAAAGTATCTGGAATTTCATCGGCGTATATACGCCGGGCGTGGCCTCATCGATGCGCCTCGAGTGCTTGCCGCAGCCGAAGCCATAGGTCTCGATCGTCAGGAACTGGCCGAGTCCGCCAATACCGAAAGCATGCTCGCCATTCTCAAGCAAAACGCCGATTTCGGTTCGGATGCCAAGCTGATTGCGACGCCCGCCTATGTCGTCAATGGTGTCGCCATTCTCGGCCATCCCGGTCTAAAGTCATTGCAGGCCGTGATCCGCTCGGTGCGCAGCTGCCGGAAGGTGGCTTGCTAGATTCTGCGAACGCTGGTGATTTCAGAGCCTGCCGCTTTGATGCGCATGATCGCGTCCGCGGCTGATTCAACCGCGACCATCATGTGATGGGCATTTGCGTGAACAAGCGTTTCGGGATCAATCGCAATGGCGACATGGCCCTTCCAGAACACGAGATCGCCCCGGCGCAAGCTTGCGAGCGAAGACAATTTTCCGAGCGCGAGCTCTTGCATGTCGCTGTCGCGGGGGCACGAGATGCCGGCTGCCTGCAGTGAAATCTGGACCAGGCCCGAGCAGTCCAGCCCGAGAGAGGTCTTGCCTCCCCACAAATAGGGCGTGCCGACGAACCGCTCTGCGACGGCGACGAAATCGGACTGCCGCATCTTGACGGGCGCCAGGTAGACCTCGGGGATATGCCAGCCAAGAGCCGTGACGGCGAACTGCTCGTCCTGCCGCGTGACTGCGACACGCGCACCCATCGGCAGCGCGACGGCTGGCGGCAGCTTGATATCCGGACCCGCAAAGGCAAATGCGCGCGGGACCGTGACTTTGTGGGTTGGCGTGGCTCCGACGGCTCCGAGCGCGTTGGACGAAAGCCAGCCGACATAGCCATCGGTTTCCAGTTGTCCCCAAGCCCAGCCCTCGTCGGTTGTTTCGTAGATCGTCATCCGCTCGCCCAGCAGGGCTTCCGTGTCGAGCCTTGCGTCGTGCGATGGCGTGCGACGGACGGCCGTGACCGGGTCGATGATCTGGTGCCGGCTGCCTTCGACGAAGCGTTTAGCCTCGACATGTCCGCGCAGGTGATTTGCGGCGATCTCAGGCCGGAAGGGATTGATGCGTGGGTCGAGGGCGACCATCGGTCAAGAATATCGGGAGCGGAGCAATGCGTGGAGGGCGCGCGCCGACTGGCACTCCGCGCCCTCCGGACGTCCGGGCTTTCCCACGGGCGTCCACGCGAAAATATCAAAATGAACCCAAGCTTTCGTATTTACGAACCGGCGCAGGAACAATGCCGCAGTAATTGCTCCGGCTTGTCCTCCGGTTCCAACGTTGTTGAGATCGGCCACCTTCGAATCAAGAAAGCCGGCATAGGGACGCCACAGCGGCAGGCGCCAGAGAGGGTCACTCTCGGCTGCTGCTGCTCGCATAAGTTCGTCAGCAAGCGCGTCATCGTCCGTGAAAAACGGCGATACATCGGGGCCGACGGCGACGCGCGCTGCGCCGGTGAGAGTCGCAAAATCGATCACCAGCGACGGCTTGTCTTCTCCGGCGAGCGTCAGGGCATCCGCCAGGATCAGCCGGCCCTCGGCGTCGGTGTTGCCGATTTCGACGGAAATGCCCTTGCGCGAAACGTAGACGTCGCGCGGGCGGAAGCTGGTGCCGGATATTGCGTTCTCAACCGCTGGAATGATCACGCGCAGCCGAACTTTCAGCCCGTCCGCCATGATCATGTGCGCCAGCGCCAGAGCAGTGGCCGCACCGCCCATATCCTTTTTCATGTTGAGCATGCCCGTATCCGACTTGATATCGAGCCCGCCGGTATCGAAACAAACACCTTTCCCGACCAACGTAATTTTCGGGCCGCTCGCCTTTCCCCATGTCATGTCGATCAACCGTGGCGCGCGGGCCGATCCCGCGCCGACCGCATGCACGAGCGGAAAATTCCTGGCGAGCGCGGCACCGCTGGTCACTTGGACTTTGGCGGAGTGTTTTTTGGCGAGTGCTCTGGCTGCGGCCTCCAGTTCAGAGGGGCCCATGTCGTTCGACGGCGTGTTCGTGAGGTCGCGGCAGAGCGTTACGCCCTCGACGACGTGGCTCAGTGCGTCGCCGTCAACGCCTTCCGGAAGGACGAGGCGTATGTTGCGCGCTTCCGATTTGCGATATCGCGAGAATTGATAGCTGCCTAGCGCAAATGCCAATGCAGCGAGCCGTGCGTCGTGCGGTCTGTTGGCGAAGCAGTAGGTACCCGCCGGCAGAAGACCAGCCAATTGTCCCGGCCGGAATCGGTCGTGGTCCGGGTCGTCCGGGCTTTCGATTCCGAACAGGACCCCGGCAAGCTTGCCGTTACTGCCCGGTAGCACCAGCGACCGCCCAGGCTTTGCCTCGAAAGCAGCCGCGCTGATGAACGCCTGCTCGGAATTTCCAAGCTTCTTACGCACTGCGTCAAAGTTGGCGGCATAAACGAACCAGATCGGGATCACCTGGTTTTTGCCGGCGGTCGCAAAGACGGGATGCATGATTACTCCGCGGCGTCGCGCATTGAAGGCTTGGGTAAGTAGCCGTCACGCGTCTGCGGCAGTTTCCAGCCCAGCAATTTCGAAGCAACAAGGGTGCGGAGCACCTGCGCGGTGCCACCGCCGATCGTGAACATCCGCACGTCCCGCGCCATGCGTTCCAGTGGAAGCTCCCTTGAATAGCCGCGCGCGCCAAAAAATTGCAGCGCATCGTTCACGATCTTAATGGCGGTTTCGGACGCGAATATTTTTGCCTGGGCGGCCAGCATTGGGTCGGGAAACTCGCCGTTATCGGGGCCGCGTGAGCGCGCCGCTTGATAAAGCATCAGACGGGCGGCGGTCAGCTGCGTCTGCATATCAGCAAGCATCCACTGCAGGCCCTGAAATTCGCCAATAGGCCGGCCAAATTGCTCGCGGGTTTTTGCCCATTCCAAAGCATGGTCGAGGGCGCCGGCCGCGACGCCGAGCGCCACCGTGCCCGCGCCGACACGCTGACTATTGTAAGCATTCATCAGGTCACCAAATCCGCGGCGGAGTCCCGATGGCGGCAGTACGGCCATGCTTACCGGTACCTCGAGGTCTTCACAAATGATTTCCGCCTCAGGCATCCCCCGCAGTCCCATGGTCTGCTCGCGCTTGCCGACGCGCAGGCCTTTTGATTGCTCGCGCACCGCAAGAAAGCCGCCGATGCCGAGCTCCTCGCCGTGCTCGTCGAACACGCGCGCGAAAATCAGGTGCAGGCGTGAAATGCCCGCGCCGGTGATCCAATGTTTCTTGCCGTTGATGACGTACGCATCACCGCGCTTATCGGCGCGCGTGGTCATTGCGGTCGCATTGGATCCGGCTTCCGGCTCGGTAATGCAGATCGCCGGCTTGTCGCCTTCGAGCACGAGTTGCGCCGCCAACTTCTTCTGGGCCTCGCTGCCGTAAGCCATAACGGTCGAGATGGCGCCCATGTTCGTCTCGACCACGATTCGCGAGGTGACTGTGCACGCCTTCGCCATTTCCTCGATCACCAGGGCCGCGTCGAGGAAGGAGCGACCCTGGCCGCCGAGCTCCTTCGGGATTGTCATGCCGCAAAAGCCCGATTGGCTCAGCCCTTTGACGATGTCCCAGGGGTATTGCTCGTCGCGGTCTATGGCGGCGGCGCGCGGGCGTACGACCTCGGCCGCAAAAGCGCGGGCGCGATCGCGTAACTCAAGTTCGTGAGTGGAAAGGCCCAGGTCCAAGTCCATGTCGGCGACAATAAATCCGGTGCAGGCAGGAGCTTACAAGTTAACCAGACATTAGGGTTAACGTTTTATTGCTCGACTATGCCATCGAGAACCAGTCCCACCTATCGGCTCGCCTCGGCTGCGCTGGCGGGTATTCTCACTCTGTCGGCAGGCGGCTGCTCCAATATCGGGCCGCGCGAGACGACAGGCACCATGGGTGCCGAGAATACGGCTTCGCTCAGCCCGGACCAAACCCGACGTTCGCTTGAGACGCTCGGCGCCCGCTATCGCCAGAATCCGAATGATGCGGATGCCGCAATCGCTTACGCGCGTGAGCTGCGGGCCAACGACCAGCGTGCCCAGGCTGTGGCTGTGCTGGAGCAGGCCTCGATCCGCAACCCCCAGAACATGGCTTTGCTCGGCGCTTACGGGCGCGCGCTGGCCGACGCCGGCCAGTATCAGCAAGCGCTTACGACGCTTGAGCGCGCCCACACGCCCGATGACCCGGATTGGCGTATTCTCAACGTGCAAGGGGCCGTACTCGATCAGATAGGCCGCCATGTCGAAGCGCAAAGATACTATGCCTCCGCGCTCAAAATCATGCCGAACGAAGCGTCGGTGCTTTCCAACCTCGGCCTGTCGTACATGCTCACAAAGGATCTGAAAAACGCCGAGGCGACTTTGAGGCGCGCCGCCGCCCAACCAAATGCAGGGCCTAGAGTGCGGCAAAATCTTGCGCTCGTCGTCGGCGTGCTCGGCCGTTTTGATGAGGCAGAGAAGATTGCAAGCGCGGACCTGCCGGAAAGCGAGGCGGCGGCGAACGTCGCCTATCTGCGGCAAATGCTTGCGCAAAAGGGTCACTGGAAAAAAATGGGGCGCGCCTTCGCTACGCCTGACGCTGGGTCCTGACCCGATTTTCGTAACGAATGACAGGCATCAGGTGCAGGTCTTGCTGCCGTAGAACCGGCGGCGTGACGCGCGGGCTCATGAACATCTGATCCGACGCGGACAGCGTGCTTGTAGTTGCTTAAACGCGTTAGGCGCCGGCGTTAACTGATCGGTAAGCCGTGAATTGCGTCGGGCGTTGCTATTTCGCGGCACCCTGTGCCTGGCCATTGCGCGCTCCGCTTTGACTCAGGGTCGCATTGAAGAAGCCCGGCGAATCTCCAAGCGTAATCCGGCGCTCGCAATTCGGTGCGCAGCTGTAGGATTCCCGCTCGATACCCTTATAGACGGTGACGACGTCGCTGGTGCCGGCGCCACGAACTTCCACCATTCTGCTCATCAGAACGCGACCGTTCCGATCAAGCGCCAACAAATTGGTCATGCCGTAGCCCTTGCCGGTAACCACCAGAATGCCGCCGCCCTGCACGGTGGCGTCGGCGATCAGCGGATTGCCGATGATGATCGTTGCGACGCGGTCGGGCAAATTGAGGAGCTGGGCCTGGTCGACATTGATACTGACGACCTCATCGGCGCCGCGTGCAGGCGTCTGTGTCCAAAGCCCTGCAGCCAGAAATGCCAGGACCCACAAGCCTGACGAACGCCGGCAGATCTTCGACAAGCCCGCCATCAAACCCTCCAGCCACCGTACAAACCGGCGTGACCGCCGGCGCCGATGAATCAAGTTGACTGCAAATTGGTGAATGAAATGCAAAGAGCGGTATCCGCGCCCCGTGCGTTTGGGTCAACGGGGAGCAAAGTTCGCGCTAACAAGTTGTTAACCAGATTAGTCACGCCGGCTGACGGAACTAAAGAAAACCCTGCTTTCTCAGTGACATTAACTGCGGCGCAAGGCGCGAAGCTTACCGTTGCCACGCAGAACTTGCTTGTGCGCTTTCTGAAGGACGATGCCGGGGCAACAGCGATCGAATTCGGCCTCATAGCCGCGGGAATTTCCGTCGCTATCATCGCAGTCGTAAACGGACTTGGAAGCAAATTGAACGGCAAATTTGACTCTATCTCCACCTAGCTCCAGTAGAGCAATTCCTGGTTTCTCCGGATTTCGTCGGCAGTAACCGAACCGCAAGCTGAGCGCCCTAACCTTCGCGATTACCCCGGACCGCGAGTTGGAATGCAGACGATGGCCGCAGACGCAATCAGGTTATTCCTTTTTCCCGCGCTGATGGCCTTTGCCGCATCCAGCGACCTTTTGACGATGACCATCTCAAACCGGTTGTCGATCGCGCTCGCGGCCGGCTTCTTCCTGCTGGCGCTGGTCACCGGGATGGACCTCTACACCATCGGCATGCACCTTGCCGCTGCCGCGGTTGTGCTGGCCGTTGCATTCGTTTTCTTTTCGCAAGGCTGGATCGGCGGCGGCGACGCGAAGCTCGCGGCGGCAACCGCCCTGTGGTTTGGTTTCGCTCATTTGCTCGACTATCTGCTGTACGCCTCGATTTTTGGCGGCGTACTCACTCTGGCCTTGCTGCAATTCCGCAGGTTGCCCTTGCCAGGCGTGCTTTCTCGCCAGGCCTGGATCAGGCGCCTGCATGACCGTGCAGGAGACGTGCCATATGGCATAGCGCTCGCCGCCGCTGCACTCGCGGTCTACCCCAAGACCGGTTGGATGCCCGGCTACGGTCTCTGAGACCGATGTCGTTAGCGGCGCAATACAATATTAACTCGATTTAGATACCGCTCCTTAACCATACCTTGACCTTTAGCTGTTGAAATCCGGTGTAAAGGCCGCGCCGGCGGCCATGTGGTTTACGCGGCAAGTCTGCCGTCAGGTCATGGTGAGAGTGAGCGTATGAAAGCTGCACGTGTCGTAGTACTGACCGTCGCGCTGGCCGCAGGTGGCGTCGCCGCACTGCTGGCTGGCCGATCCGATAGGACGCCGGCGCCGAAGGCCGAGGCGCCCAAGTTCGACACTGTCGAGATTCTTGTGGCCAAATCGGATCTTCCTAGAGGTCAATCACTGTCTCCGGCCGACGTGAGCTGGCAGGCTTGGCCCGCAACCACCGCCGCAGGAAATTTCATCCGCAAAAGCGATCGCCCGAAAGCGCTTGAAAATCTCACGGGCATGATCGTGCGCGCGCCATTTGTCGCCGGCGAGCCGATTCGCGAAGCGAAACTCGTGAACGCAAAAGGCTCCGGCTTCATGGCCGCAATTCTTCCGTCGGGCATGCGCGCCGTAGCGACTCAAATTACCCCTGAATCGGGCGTCGGCGGCTTCATTCTGCCGAATGACCGCGTCGACGTCATTATGACGCCGCGCAATCGCGACGATAAAGGCGGTGAACGCACGAGCGAGACGATTCTCCGCAATATTCGCGTTCTGGCGATCGACCAGACCGTGGAAGAAAAAAACGGCCAGAAGGTCGTCGTCGGCAAGACAGCGACGCTCGAGCTTACGCCCGGTCAGGCGGAAACTTTGGCGCTGTCACACCAGATCGGCTTTCTGTCGCTGTCGCTGCGAAGCATTGCCGACGGGACTCTCGAAGAAAAGACGGACGATTCGGCGCGTCAAAACGTCAACATTGTCCGGTTCGGCGTGAGCACCACGACCACACCAAGGTGAACGATTGGGGATCAAGGGGACATGGCGACCAGGACATTGACCCACGCTGCCTCATTGGGGGCGCTGATTACCTTCATGGCGCTCACGCCGATCTTGCCTGCCCCGGCAGCGGACGGCCCGGAAAAGAGCGCCGTCAAGGTTGCCGCAGGCGAAGGCACGTCGCGTTTCATTCCGCTCGGGGTCGGCAAATCGGTCGCGATCGATCTCCCCGCCGATATCAAGGACGTGCTGGTTGCCGATCCCAAGATCGCAAACGCCGTCGTCCGTTCGTCGCGGCGGGTCTACATGATCGGTGTTGCGGTTGGACAGACGAACATTTTCTTTTTCGATGCCGACGGCAAGCAAATCGCTGGATTTGATATTGCCGTGACGCGTGACCTCAATGGCGTACGCGCGGCGCTCAAGCAGTCGATGCCGGAGTCCGATATTCACATCGAGGGTGTCGGAGCGGACGGCGTCATGCTTTCCGGCACGGCGGCAAGCGCCGCCGAATCTCAGCATGCTTTCGACATCGCTGCGAGGCTGGTCGGCGGCGAAACAAAGGTCGTAAACGGCCTTGCGGTCCGCGGGCGAGATCAGGTGATGCTCAAGGTGACCGTCGCTGAGGTGCGGCGCGACGTCGTCAAGCAGCTTGGCATAGATCTTTCCGGACACCTCAACTACGGAACCGCCGTAGTGAATTTCAACACCAGCAATCCTTTTTCAGCCACTGGTCAAACTCTCAGCGACACGTTTCTTCGCGGCGCGTTTCCAAGCGTTACGGCAACCCTACGCGCAATGGAGCGTGCCGGTGTGATCCGCACGCTGGCGGAGCCTAACCTGACAGCGATTTCCGGAGAAACGGCGACATTCGTTGCCGGCGGCGAATTTCCGATCCCGAACGGACTGTCGTGCGACACGACTCGTTCACCCCCAGTCTGCCAACCGCAGATCACATTCAAGAAATTTGGCGTAAGCCTGGTATTCACGCCCGTCGTGCTTTCGGAAGGCCGCATTAGCCTGAAAGTCATGACGGAAGTCTCCGATATATCAGTGGAAAACTCGATAACCTTGGGGGGACTCTCGGCGTCCGGCTCGTTGACGGTACCTTCGATTCAGACGCGCCGCGCCGACACGGTGGTCGAAATTCCGTCCGGCGGCTCGCTGGCCATGGCGGGCATGATTCAGGAGCAGACAAAGCAAGCGATCAACGGCCTGCCTGCGCTTCAACAGGTCCCCGTGCTGGGCACCCTGTTCCGGAGCCGCGACTACGTCAATCACCAGTCAGAGCTGATGGTGATCGTTACGCCCTACGTGGTCCGTGCTGTTGCGCAAAAGCAGCTGTCGCGGCCGGATGACGGCTTTGCTGACCCGAGCGATCCGCAGACCGTTCTGCTCGGCAACCTCAGCCGCATCTATGGCGTCGCCGGGAAATCCGACACGCTGCGCGGCAACAACTATCACGGCAAATACGGATTTATCCTTGATTGAGTGGGGGAACCATTGATGACGGCAATTACCAGGGCGTCGGTTAGAGGCGGCAGCAGAGCGGTGCTTCGTGCACTGATGGCAGGCTGCTTTGCCGTCACGTTGGCCGGCTGCTACCAGACGGAAGTCGCCCAAAAAGAATATCCGACCGACTATCGTCAACGCCATCCGATCGTGCTGCGCGAAGGCGC
>Ga0157297_10000156_pt1 | contig 11418 bp, 12 predicted proteins | sample NitcycUS028104C2_FD_108380 | JGI IMG/M metagenome (GOLD analysis project Ga0157297, IMG submission 108380) | Soil microbial communities from Arlington Agricultural Research Station in Wisconsin, USA - Nitrogen cycling UWRJ-S028-104C-2 | ecosystem: Environmental > Terrestrial > Soil >...
GCGGCTTTTCCGAGGACGAGCTGAGAGACGCGGGCGCGGTTGAGGTGGTCAGGGAGATCGCTCAGATCCGCGAGCAGCTGCAGAACGTGCGGGCGCTGGCCGAATCGAGTTAGGGCTTGAGAACGACCTTGATCGCGCCGTCTTCCTTCTTCTGGAACATCGAGTAGGCGCTCGGCGCCTCCGTCAGCGGCAGCTGGTGGGTGGTGAGGTCGTCGACTCCGAGCGGGTCCTCGTCCCTTTCCAGCAGCGGCAGGATCTCGTCGGTCCAGCGCCTCACGTGGGCCTGACCCATGCGGATCTGGACGCCCTTGTCGAAGAGCTGCATGAGCGGCAGCGGGTCGAGCTGACCGCCGTAGACGCCCGATATCGAGATCGTGCCACCGCGGCGCACGGTGTCGATCGAGTCGAGCAGGGCTGAGAGCCGGTCCACGGCGAACTTTTCGGTCGCCTTCGCCGCCAGCGCATCCGGCAACAGGCCGGTGGCCTTTTGGGCGAGCTCGGCCCCCGGGGCGCCGTGCGCCTCCATCCCGACCGCGTCGATCACGCCGTCGGGCCCGCGCCCCTCGGTCATCTCCCTGATCGTTGCGGGGACGTCTTCGTACTCGCCGGAGTCGATCGCGTCGATCCCATTGCGCCGTGCCATCTCCAGTCGCTCGGGCACCATGTCGACCCCGATCACCCGCTCGGCACCCCGGTGGCGGGCGATGCGCGTGCACATCTGGCCGATCGGCCCGAGGCCGAAGACCGCGACGCTGCCGCCTTTCGGGACCGCCGCGTACTCGACCGCCTGCCAGGCGGTCGGCAGCACGTCGGAGAGGAAGAGGAAACGCTCATCGGGAGGTCCCTTGGGCACCTTGACCGGGCCAAACTGGGCCTGCGGCACGCGCAGGAACTCAGCCTGGCCGCCGGACACCTGGCCGTAGAGCTTGGTGTAGCCGAAGAGCGCGGCGCCTTTGTCCTGCTCGCGGACCTGGGTCGTCTCGCACTGGGCGAAGAGCTTCTGGTTGCACATCCAGCAATCGCCGCAGGAGATGTTGAAGGGGATCACCACTCGGTCGCCGGCTTCGATGTGATCGACCTCGCTGCCGACCTCCTCGACGATCCCCATCGGCTCATGACCGAGGACGTCGCCCTCGTCGATGAACATCCCCAGCACCTCGTAGAGGTGCAGGTCGGAGCCGCAGATGGCGGTAGAGGTGATGCGGACGATCGCGTCGGTAGGGGCCTGGATCGAGGGGTCGGGAACCTCGTCGATCCGCACATCGTGTTTGCCGTGGAAAGTGAGCGCCTTCATCGTTGATCCTCGGCTACCCGTCGCTCCATCGCGTGCAAACCGTCAGCTTCGAGATGGGTTACTTGAAGGAAGCGCCAGAGCCGCGGCGCTCAGGTGAAGCTCCTCGACTCTGCCGAGCTGGCGGGCCGCCCGTTCGCTCAGCTGGCGGAAGTCGAACTCGCCCACTCCCTCGCCGAGGGTGTGCTGAAGGGCCTTCCACATCCGCATCTTTCCCGTGATTCCGATGTAGAGGAGCTCCAGCTCGACCAGGCCGCTGAGCGGGGAATAGCCATGCAGCTGGCCGTTGAGCTTGAGACGCCCGAGCTTCTCTCCGGCCCAGGCAGCCGCAGGTTTGACGCGGCCCCGGTGGATCCCCAGCTGGTCCATCAATTGCTCGAGGGTTGCCCGATCTGCTTCGATCTCGGCGCAGATCTCCTCCAACGGCCTACTGAGAATGGCGTCATTCTCGTTGCTCGACCGCAACCGACGCGCGAGCTCCATACCCAAGGTGGCACCGGCAAAATGGTCGTTGAGATAGACCGCCAGCAGGCGATCGGGGCTAGCACTCGAGGTCACGCCCCTTCACTACCCGATCGGCCTCTGCTCAACGCTGGACCACGATCCCCCGGTCGTCAGGCCTCTTCGTAGGGGTCTTTTTCGCCGGCGAGTCTCAGCGAACAGCTCTTGGCGTTGCTGAAGTGACGTTCCTGGATCGGCAGCGCCCACTCGACGAGCTCGCTGAGCTCCGGCTCTGCGGCGGACTCGTTCAGCTTTCCGAGCACCGCCCAGTGGCCAACCTCGGCGGCCTCGGCCATGGTCAGGAACTCGAAGCCGTCGAGACCATCGGAATCGCCGCCGAGGTAGGTCGACATCATTTCGGTCGCCTCGCCTTTGGTTTCCTGCGCTTTTTCCAGGATCGCGGTCTTCTTTCCGTCGCGGCTGTCGGCCAGGTCGGTGCAGCGTCTCTCGGTCTCCTCTGCCTCCTCCCGCATCTGACGCAGCGTCTCGGCGACGTCGTCGTCCTCGACCATGCCCTCCACTTTTTCCGTCGCTCCCTGAGCCGCCTGGGCCAGGCCGAGGACCTCTGCGAGCTTCTCCTCCAGCGTCGTCAACTCAGCCATCGTGGTTCCTCCTTCATCGCTGTGGTCGAAAAGGCGCCTGCTTCCTACCCAAGCTGATCGGAGTCGAAACGGCTTGGCTTGGGGCGTTTGGTCGCCCCCGGGGAAGGGGTAGCTGCGGCGAAGACCGCTAGCCAAAGGAGAGAGCACGATGGGCTCACAAGAGACCGGAGAGGTCACCGGCACCAAGGACAAGGACTACAACGTGATCTGGTTCACGGAGCAGTGTCTGAGCAACGTTTTGCGGCTCGAGACCTACGTCGAGGACGCCGAGCGCGAGGGAGACTCCGAGCTCGCGGAATTCTTCCGGCGAGCACAGGAGACGAGCCGCAAGGGAGCCGAGCAGGGCAAGGAGATGTTGCGCTCTCGTCTCGCTGCTTGACCTCCAGCGCCGCAGACTTCCTGCCCGACAAACGGACTCTCCCAGCCCTGAGCAAAGCGGCGCAGGGCTGCCGTGGGTGCAGTCTCTGGAAGGACGCGACCCAAACCGTCTTCGGCGAGGGTCGGGCCGAGCGCCCGGTTGATGCTCGTCGGTGAGCAGCCCGGAGACCGCGAGGACCGTGAGGGGGAGCCGTTCGTCGGGCCGGCGGGCGCCCTGCTGGGGCGTGCCTTGGAGGAGGCCGCGATCCCGCCGGAGGCGATCTACGTCACCAACGCGGTGAAGCACTTCAAGTGGCGCCCGCGTGGCAAGCGGCGCCTCCACCAGACTCCGCGCGCGGGGGAGGTCGCTCGCCCCTATCGCCGCCGTCACCATTCACCCATCGGCACTCCTCCGCCTACGCGACTCGGCTGAGCGCGAGGAAGGCTTCGCGAGCTTGGTCGAGGACCTCGGGCTGGTCTACGCGCCTGTGAAGGTGAAACGGAAGGGGCGGCGCTCCTCCGCTGGCTAGGACCGGGGCTCGCCCCAGATGGCCGTCGGGGTGTCGTCCCCTCAACCCTGGGGCCTATGCGTGCTGGTCTTGGGGACGATGCTGGGCAGCCTCTAACGGGCGACTGCCGCCTGTCGTTGCCATTTCGGCTTCGCTGTCTGGCAACTGGAACGCCTTGAAGGTCAGGGGCACCGACATCCGGTCCCGGATCTGGCAGCGCGGACAAGTCTCCAATGAAGCTGCGTGCATTGCGCTGAATCGACTCCCGCACCTATCGCACTTAAACACCGCTCGCTCCTCCCCTTCGACAACCCGTACGAAAAGAGCCTTACCCTCGGACGAACTGGCTAAACCCAGGGAGACCCGCTTTCTCGAGCCGGGGGGCGCACCGGGGCGACTGCCAGAATCCAGCCTGGAGCTGAAGGTGGAACCTTTCTGGCGTGACTTCGTCGACGAGCGCAGTGGGCAGCCGGTTCGCGCTATCGACGAACCGGTCTGGCCGGGGATGGCTGACGTCAATGGTCGGAAGCGACCGTAAAACAAGGTCGTCAGAGCCAAACGTGATCGAAAACCAGCCCCTGCCCGCCGTGGCTGAGCAACCCCATCGATCGTCGCGGCGTGCGCCGCCGCTCGGTCGGACTGCCGGGGTTGAAGATCTGAAAGCCCGCCTCCTCCTCGTGGAGAGGCAGGTGGCTATGTCCGAAGACGACCGCGTCGGCTCGCGGGAACCGAGCGCGCAGCCGGGCCAGCCGCCCCCGAGCCGGTCCGGCGTCGTGGATCGCCGCGATGGTCTGTTCCCCAAGCGCGATTTCGAGCGTCTCGGGGAGCGAGCGCTTGAGTGCTTCCTCATCGACGTTGCCGTGGACGGCGTGAACGATCGGGGAGAGCGTTTCGAGCTGTTGAAGCACCGAGACAGCGAAGAAATCGCCGGCGTGGATCACGGCCTCGGCTTCGCCGACGATCTCCACACATCTCTGCGGCAGCGCGCGGGCGCCCTTGGGCATGTGGGTGTCGGCGATGACGGCGATCAAGCTCGGAGCGGTTTCTGATGGCGACGAGCGGGCGGGGGAAGAACAGCGGCAAGCTTGGAGGGTACGAGGCCAAACGGGACTTCGAGGCGTCGTTCGAGCCCCGCGCCGGTCGCCGCCGCCGAAAGAAGGGCGCTCCTCGCTTCGTCGTCCAGGAGCACCACGCCCGGCGCCTGCACTGGGATCTGCGGCTCGAGCACGATGGGGTCGCGGTCTCCTGGGCCATCCCCAACGGCGTTCCGAACGATCCAAGCGAAAACCGCCTGGCCGTCCACACCGAGGATCACCCCTTGGAGTACCTCGACTTTGAGGGCGAGATTCCCGCCGGTGAGTACGGGGCAGGGACGGTGCGGATTTGGGACCGGGGCACCTACCAATGCCACAAGTGGGAGCCGGGCAAGATCGTTTTCAGCTTCGACGGCGAGCGCCTCAATGGGCGCTACGCCCTGTTCCGCACGGGCGACGAGAAGGACTGGATGATCCACCGGATCGACCCGCCGTCCGAGCCGCGCGACCCCTTCCCCGAGGCGATCGTGCCGATGCTCGCCCGCCTGACCAAGCTGCCGGCGAAGGACGATGGCTGGGCGACCGAGATCAAGTGGGACGGGGTGCGGGCGATCGCCTACTGTCGGCCCGGCCGGCTCGAGCTGCAGACGCGCAATCTCCGCGACGTCACCCGTCAGTACCCGGAGGTGCGGCGCCTCGCGCGTCAGATTGGCGCCCGCGACGCGGTCCTCGACGGCGAGCTGGTCGCCTTCGACGAGGACGGCCGGCCGAGCTTCGAGCACCTCCAGCAGCGCATCCATCAGACGTCCGAGAGCGTGGTTCGGCGGCGGATGAAGACCCATCCCGTGACCTACGTCATCTTCGACCTCCTCTACCTCGACGGGCGCAACCTGATGGGCGAGCCGTACCGGCAGCGCCGTGAGCTGCTCGAGGGCCTGGAACTCACCGGTCCGAGCTGGCAGACGCCGGCCTACTCCACCGGCCACGCAAGAGAGCTGCTCGTGGCGAGCGAGGAAAAGGGACTCGAGGGGATCGTCATGAAGCGGCTCTACAGTCGCTATGCGCCGGCAAAGCGAACCGGGGACTGGCTGAAGGTGAAGAACACCGGCCGCCAGGAGTTCGTGATCGGGGGCTGGGCACCCGGCAAGGGGCGTCGCAGCGGCCTGCTCGGGGCGCTGCTCGTCGGCTACTTCGAGGACGGCGAGTTTCGCTACGCAGGCAAAGTCGGCACCGGCTTCTCCGAGCAGGATCTGATCGTGCTCGGGGAGCGCCTCGCGCCGCTGGAGCGCAAGACGAGCCCGTTCGCGGGGGAAAAAGCCCCAAGGCAGGCGCGCTTCGTCGAGCCGGAGCTGGTGGCGGAGGTCGAGTTCCGCGAGCTCACCGCCGACGGCATGGTGCGTCACGGCTCGTTCAAGGGCCTGCGCGACGATAAGCCCGCGGGCGAGGTGGGCCTCGAGCGGACATAGTCATCCGGGGGTGGTGAGTTTGCGCGATGGCGGTGCCGGGAAGCAAGACAACGTGATCGGAGTCGAGGAGAAGGGCGCTGAAGCTCGAACCACGCTGCCATCCGCAGGCCCGATCAGCAGGTTCGTCGGCGATCTCCTCACCAGCTCTGTGAGCGACACCGAGATCGTCTGCTCGAAGGCAACCGACCTGGTTCGGCGCCTCGTCGACGGGGTCGAGAATCCCCTTGTTGACGACGACCTTCAAGTGGCGCTGTACCTCTGTTTCGAGCTTCACTACCGCTCCTTCGAGGGCGTCGACCCGGAATGGGAGTGGAGCCCCGGCCTGCTCGCGGTGCGGGCCGTGCTCGAGGAGGCGTTTCTCGATGCACTTGAAATCGAGGTCGGACCTGGCGAGCCGGTGGACCCGCGGGGCGTCGGCGATCTCCTCTTTCGTCTCGAGCAGGACGATAAGGGGGTCTCGCTCTCGCGGCGCCTGGAGATCGAAGCCGACATCGAGGAGTTTCGCGAGTTCGTCGTCCATCGCTCCCTCTACCAGCTGAAAGAGGCCGATCCGCATAGTTGGGCGATTCCGCGCCTCGCGGGGTCGGCAAAGACGGCCTTGCTGGAGGTGCAAGGCGACGAGTACGGGGGCGGCCGTCCCGATCGCATGCACTCGACGCTCTTCGCCAAGACGATGAGGGCGCTCGAGCTGGACGATCGCGAGAACGCTTACCTTCGCTACGTTCCCGGAGTCGCCCTGGCGACGGTGAACCTGATGTCGGCGTTCGGCCTTCGCCGCAGTCGTCGCGGCGCGATCGTCGGGCATCTGGCGATGTTCGAGATGACGTCTGCCCTGCCGAACCGCCGCTACGGCAACGCCCTGAGGCGGCTCGGTTTCGGTGCCGAAGCCACGGACTTCTATGACGAGCACGTCGAGGCCGACGCCGTGCACGAGAACATTGCCGCCTACGACCTCGCTGGGGGTTTGGCGCGGGACGAGCCGGAGCTGGCTGAGGACATCGTCTTCGGCGCCCGCGCCCTACTCCACCTCGAGGGTCGCTTCGCCCGCTGGCTCCTTGATTCATGGGACGAAGGGAAGACCTCGCTGCGCCAACCGCTGTGAGGGGGGTCTCCTACGTATTGCCGCTGCGCTGGGCGCAGCCAGGACCGATCGAGGAGCTGACCGCCTATCTTCGCTCGCTCGGGGCCGAGGTCGCCGAGATCCTCGTCGTCGACGGCTCTCCGGTGACGCTGTTCGAGCGGCATGCAGAGGCGCTCCAGGGCCTCGCGCGGCACCTGCGTCCGCATTCGGACCTCGACTACCGGATGGGCAAGGTAAACGGCATCATCACCGGAGTCCGCGAGTGTGCGCACGAACTGGTCGTGCTGGCGGACGACGACGTCCGCTACGACAGCGAGGCGTTGCGACGCACCGTGGCGCTCCTCGATGGCGGGGATCTGGTCAGGCCGCAGAACTACTTTGACGAGCTGCCCTGGCACGCCCGTTGGGACACCGCTCGCTCCCTTTTGAATCGCGTCTTCACGGGCGATCCGACCTTCCCGGTCGGCGATTTCCCCGGCACCCTCGCCGTACGCCGCCAGGTCTTTCTCGCCAGTGGCGCTTACGACGGGGATGCCCTCTTCGAGAATCTGGAGTTGATGCGCACCATCGCCGCGGCTGGTGGCTCGGTGCGGACGCCGCTCGACCTCTACGTGGCACGACGGCCGCCGAGCGGCGCGCATTTCCTTTCGCAACGGGTGCGGCAGGCCTACGACGACTTCGCGGTGCCGGCGCGCCTCGGCGCTTTCCTCGCCCTCGGTCCGCTCACGACTGAGCTTTTACGGCGTGGCCACGGACGTCGCCTGCTCGCCGCGCCGCTCGCCGCGGTCGGAGTCGCCGAGCTGGGGCGGAGGAGGGCCGGCGGAGCCTGCCGGTTCCCCGTGAGCGGCTCGCTGCTGGCGCCGGCATGGATCGCCGAGCGCTCGATCTGCTCGTGGCTGGCCCTCTGGGCGAGGCTGCGTGGGGGAGTTCGCTACGGCGATGGGCGGGTCAGGCACTCAGCGACGTCGATGCGCCGGTTGCGCCGCCGCTATCTGGTGTCGCCAGGGGATCCCTGTAGATCGGACGAGGGAAGCCCGCTGTCGGCTCGGAACCCGGTCGCCTTGTGAGTGCCGTCGCAGAAGGGCCGCGTTTGCGAGCGCCCGCACCGGCATAGCGCCACCACCTGGCGCTTGACTTCGATCTCTTTTCCGTCCTGGTCGACCATGACGAAGGGGCCGCGCACGAGGTAGGGCCCGTTGCGGTAAGGGGTGATTGTGGTCGGATTTGCGGCCACGGCCTCAGATCGTCCGTTCCGCCAGGTAGTCGAGCAGCCCGTCCATGCCCAGCTCGCGATGAACCCGGCGCTGATCGTCGGCGCCGTTTCCGTCCCGCAGGATTCGCTCGATCTCCTCGAGGGCCGCGTCTGAGCCGAGCTCGCGGGCATAGGGCCGGACCGAGTCGAGCATTCGGCGGAGGACCTGCCTGGCCGGCTCCGGCGCCTCCGCGTCGAGCAGGATCTCCGCTTCGAGCCCGTGGCTCGCGGCCTGGAAGTAGGACTCCTCGAGCGCCTCGCGTGAGAGCCCCGACGCGCTCGGCCGGTCGAGCTCCTTTGCCGCGATCGCCTGGATCAGCGCCCCGATCGCACTGGAGGTGACGACGTCGGTCTGCACGTCGAGGGCTCGCACCTCGACCGTGCCGAGCTGGGGATGGGGGCGGACGTCCCACCAGATGTAGGTGTAGTCGTCGACCCCGGCCGCGGCGATCAGCTGGTCGGCGACCCGGCAGAAATCCTCGTAGTCGCGAAACTGCCGCGGCACCTGGAAGCGCGGGTAGCTGCGCACCACCGAGGTGCGGGCGCTTGCGTGACCGGAGTCGACCCCCTCCTGGAAGGGCGAGTTTGCGCTCAGCGCCTGCAACGCCGGAAGGTAGAGGCGAAACGCATTGGCCAAGTGGACCGCGACCTCTGGATCGGGAATGCCGACGTGGACGTGGAGGCCGCAGGGGGGCGTTCTCAGCAGGTTGCCGAAATCCTGGCGGACGACCTCGTAGCGCGGCTTGGCGACCAGGCGGGCCTCATCCGCGGCGGCTGTTGGGTGCAGTCCGGATCCGAGCAGCCCGTAGCCCGCATCGGCCACCGTCCGTCGCGTCCCGCGCAGGTCGTCCAGCACCTCCTCGGCGCTGTGGCAGACGCCGGTCTTCAGCTCGATCTGTTCGGTGAAGATCTCCGAGGAGACGCGGCCGGAGAGTGTTGGGGCAACGCTCTCGATGAGGGCCTCGCTCGCGGCTACGAGCCGATACTGGCGATCGACCAGCAGCAGCTCCTCCTCCACCCCCAGTGACAGCGGTGGCGAGGAGCCGAAGCGGTGTGCGTAGCGGTCGGGCGCGTCCTTGGATTCGGCGGAGCCCGAGCGGTTCGGAGACGTCACCAGCGGGCGCTACTCATCGAGCTTGTCTCTCTTCGGTCCCTCCCAGCGATCCCCAGCCTCGGGGTCTTGCGATGGATGCGGTTCGCTGGTGCTGATACTCCCGCTCGGCGGGTGCGGCTCTTGGCCGAAGGGCTTGCCGTCGGGATCGGGTGGGTCCCGCGGGTCCGCGCGCTTCTCGAAGGGGTCGGGCCACTCAGTGGGGTCGGGATCCCGGGCGGGGTTGCTCAGCGAGCGGTGCGGCCGCTTTTTGGACTTGTCGTCTTGCATGTCTCGTAGGTGCCCGTCCTGGATGGGGCCTAAACCGCGGTGCTCAGGCTGCGACGCCGTGCTCCAGTGCCGCCCGATCCCAGGTCGCGGCGATCTTTGCCGCCGCGGCGCGCTCCTCGGCCAACGTCCTTTCTGCGACTTCGACCGTCTCCCCGTCTCCGGCGCGCTGCGCGACCCGCTTGAGCAGTTCGTAGGCGGCGATCTCGAGATGCTCGAAGGCGAAGGCGAAGCCGGCGAGCTTCGTCGTCGTGTCCGGCTGCGCACCGAAGAATGCGCCGAGATTTAGTCCCCCGGTGCGAAGGGCGGCGTCCTTGACCAGCGAACGGCTCGCGCCACGGGCCTGCAGCCGGTCCTCGATCCGCTTCTCCTGCATTTGGGTTTCCTCCAGGTGCTCACGGAAGATCTGCGCCAGCTTCTCGTCCTGCGCCAACTTCGGTCCCGCCTCCAGCAGCTGCATCGCCTGCCGCTCGATCGCGTGGACATCGGCCAGGTACTTGTCGAGCTGCTCGCTGATTTCGTCGGCGGCGAGGGTCGCCAACGACGCATCGACGGCGATGTCGAACGAATCGGCCAGCCGCTCCGCCATCCGTTGCTCCTCGGCGCCGATCTCGCGGGCGGCTTTCGCCGTCCCCTCGTCGCCGGCGTGTTCGGCTAGGCGTCGCAGCAGCTCGTACGCCGCCACCTCCATGTGCTCGTAGGAGAACGCGTGCGCGGTCAGCTTGCCCGGCGTGTCGGGCTGAGTGCGGGCGAAGAGCAGCATGCCGTAGCCGCCGCCCTTACCCGCCAGGTCCTTGATCGTCGAAGGGCCGGCACCGTGTGCTTCCAAGCGCTCGCGAATGCGGTGCTCGTGCCTTTCCGTCTCCTCCAGGTGCTGCTCGAAGATCTCGCTGAGTCGCTCGTCTCCCGCGATGCGGCGGGCGTCCCTCATCTGGACCAGCGCCTGCTCCTCGATCGAGTGAACGTCGGCGAGATACTTGACCAGCTGCTCGTCGCGGCCATGTGCCCATTGACGGGCGCCGACTCCGGTGCGGATCTCGTCGAGACGACCTCGTGCTCCGGCTTCCTCCAGCGGGGGCGTGGGGAAGCCCTGCCCGTGGCGAAGTCCCTCGAGGAGCTCCTCGAGGGCCTCGACCGCGCTGAATTGCGGCTCCCAGCCCAGCTGCTTGCGGGCTCGCTCGGATGACATCAGCGGCACGTTGAGAGCCATGTCCAGCCAACCGGGCGGGGTGGGTTGCAAGCGCAGGCGCCAGGCAAGGTCGGTGAGTCGACGCGCGATCCCGACCGGCACCGGGAAGGTGCGGGCGTCGAATACGTCGGCGAGCCCCTCGGTATCGAGCGGTGGGTCGGCGGCGATGTTGAAGGCGCCTTCGGCGTCGCTGAGGACGGCGCGCAGGTATGCCTGGCCGACGTCGGCAGAGTGAACGGCCTGGAAGCGAAGGCCCTGGAGTCGCGGCAACGCTGGGACCAGGCTCGAACGAACCAGAAAGCCGGGCAGGAACGGCCCGATGAAGAGGCGGCGGATCTCCGTCGCGGCGTCGCCTTTGAAGATCAGCGCCGGGCGCAGGCGGATGACCTTCGTCGCCGGGTTCTGGCGCTCGAAGCGGTCGAGCATCTGCTCGACCGCGACCTTGTGTCGCGAGTAGAAGGACGTGGGAGTCGCGCCGACGGGCCAGCTCTCGTCGACCTCGCGGTCCTTGGGCCCCTGCGAGTAGGCGCCAACCGAGGAGGCATAGACCAGCTTCGGCACCCCGGCTGCCGCGACGGCATCGAAGACACAGCGGCTTCCCTCGACGTTGATCCGGGTCAGCGTGCGCTCGTCACGGGACGGCTGGATCGCCCAGGCGAGGTGGATGACGGCATCCGCCCCGGCGAACTTGTCGGCAAGGCCCGAGTCGAGGATGTCGGCGTCGATCCAGGTGATCTTGGGCGGGCGCCAGGCCGGAC
>Ga0157297_10000157_pt1 | contig 11388 bp, 15 predicted proteins | sample NitcycUS028104C2_FD_108380 | JGI IMG/M metagenome (GOLD analysis project Ga0157297, IMG submission 108380) | Soil microbial communities from Arlington Agricultural Research Station in Wisconsin, USA - Nitrogen cycling UWRJ-S028-104C-2 | ecosystem: Environmental > Terrestrial > Soil >...
CGTAGATGAAGGCGTCGAGCTTCGTCGGCCCCGCCGCCTGGACGGCCGCGGGCACCACGAGGGCGATCACCGCGGCGACGAAGCCCAGCAGCACGAGTGGGCGTCTCATCGAGTTCCTCCGCTTGTGTGCGTTCATCGAGGTCATCGCCTCCTCACCCCGCCGTGACCGTGAGCTGCGAGGTCGAGACGGGGATCTGGACGAAGTTGCCGTACTGCTTGTCCTTCGTCCGGAAGCGGACGACGAAATCGACGATCTTCGGCGTGTAGTTGGCCGGGATCGTCCACGTCCCCGACCAGGCCGGGTCGGTCGTGTTCGCCGGCTCCTTGTAGGACAGCTTGATCTTCGTGCCGTCCGGGAGCTTCACGTACGCGTACTTGACGTCGGCTCCCGTGAGGATCTTGCCGGTCTTGGTCGCGCCGGCGAAGACCTGGAACACCACGGTCGAGCCGCGCGCATAGAAGTTGGTGAGCACCCCCGGCCCGTCCGGGCTCGAGGGGGCCGTCACGGTGCGAGTCGAGACGAAGACGCTCTCGACCGTCTGCGACGGGAACGGGATCTCGCCCGGGACGGCTGCCAGGCCGACTGCCGTCAGCGTGAGCACGAACATCCCGACGAGAACGGCGGTGCGTCGTCTCATCGAACGCCTCCTTGCCGGTGACTCCGATTCGGCGGTCACTGGGTCAACTTCCCCTTGAACTTGACGGTGAAGGTGCCCGCGCCCCGGTCGTAGACGCCCGTGAACTTCAGGGTGCCCTTTGCCTTCGCAAGCGCTCCGGTGCCCTTCACGACGAGCGCTTTGCCGGAGATGCTGAACACCTGCCCGGCTTCGTCGCCGCACCCGGTCGAGCCCGCGACGACCTTGAAGGTGAGCTTGTTCTTCCCGGTGCCGATCATCGCCCCGGGGCCCGTGAACGGGACGCACGGCTGTTGCGAGGTGTCCCCCGTGCCGTTGCCGGTGATCTTCCCGGCGCCGAGCCCCGTGCCCTTGCCGGTGCCGGTGGCGCTGATGGTCGCGACCGTGTCGTTCACGGTCGTCGTCGCCGTGCCGGAGTACGACGCGGCGAAGACCACGATCTTCCCGCTCGCGCCGAGGGCCACGCTCGCGGTGAGCGCCAGCGCGACGACGGCGCCCGCCAGCACGACTGCAATTCTCGAAATCCTCACGTGCCTCTCCTTTCCCCGCTCCCCCACCGGGGGCCGGTGCTTCTCGGGTCGTCCAGGAACATGTCCTGGATGGTGTGCGGTTCGGCACGTGGTTGCGTCAGGGCACGTCATGAGCGTGCGTTCGGGTTACTACTGAACCGCTTCGGCCGCTCGAAACCCGTTTCGCACGGATTTGCACAGGCGTGGCCGGGTGTGCCTGCGGCTACCCTCGCGCGGTGCCGTCGCGCGACGACATCCGGAACGTCGCGATCGTGGCGCACGTCGACCACGGCAAGACGACGCTCGTCGACGCGATGCTCTGGCAGTCGGGCTCGTTCCGCGAGAACCAGGACGTGGCCGAGCGCGTCATGGACTCGCTCGACCTGGAGCGCGAGAAGGGCATCACGATCCTCGCGAAGAACACCGCAGTCCGCTACGACGGCGTCAAGATCAACATCGTCGACACGCCCGGGCATGCGGACTTCGGCGGCGAGGTGGAGCGCGCGCTGCGGATGGTCGACGGCGTCCTCCTGCTCGTGGACGCGAGCGAGGGGCCGCTGCCGCAGACCCGCTTCGTCCTCCGCAAGGCGCTGGAGGCGCGCCTCCCCGTCCTCCTCGTCGTGAACAAGGTCGACCGGCCGGACGCGCGTGCCGTGGAGGTCGTGGACGAGGTCTACGAGCTGTTCCTCGACCTCGACGCCGACGAGAGCCAGATCGAGTTTCCGATCGTCTACTGCAACGCACGGGCCGGGAAGGCGGGGCTGTCGCCCAGCCTTCCCGGCCTGGAAGAAACCCTCGAGCCGCTGTTCGACACGCTGCTCGCCACCATCCCGCCCCCGGTCTTCGACGAGGGGCACCCGCTCCAGGCGCTCGTCACGAACCTCGACGCGTCGCCGTACGTCGGCAGACTCGCCGTCTGCCGCGTGCACAACGGGACGCTCCACGCGGGCCAGCAGGTCGCCTGGTGCCGGGCAGACGGAACGGTCGAGCGGGCGAAGGTGACCGAGCTCTACGTGACGGACGCGCTCGACCGGGTCGAGGCGGAGGAGGCGGGACCGGGGGAGATCTGCGCCGTCGCCGGGCTCGCCGAGGTGACGATCGGCGAGACGCTCGCCGATCCGGACGACCCCCGCCCGCTCCCCGTGGTCGAGGTCGACGAGCCGAGTCTCTCGATGACGTTCGGCATCAACACCGGGCCGCTCGCGGGCCAGGAGGGCTCGAAGCTCACCGCACCGATGGTGAAGCAGCGCCTCGACCAGGAGCTCGTCGGCAACGTCTCGCTACGCGTCGTCCAGACCGAGCGGCCGGACGCCTGGGAGGTGCAGGGCCGCGGCGAGCTGCAGCTCGCCGTGCTCGTCGAGCTGATGCGGCGCGAGGGGTTCGAGCTCGCCGTCGGCAAGCCGCAGGTGGTCACGCGGGAGGTCGGCGGGAAGGTCCACGAGCCGGTGGAACGGGTCGCGATCGACGCGCCCGAGGAGTACGTCGGCGTGCTGACGCAGCTGCTCGCGCTGCGCAAGGGGCGCATGGAGCAGATGGTCAACCACGGCACCGGCTGGGTGCGGCTCGAATATCTCGTCCCCGCCCGCGGGCTGATCGGCTTCCGGACGGAGTTCCTCACGGAGACGCGCGGCACCGGGATCCTCCACCACGTCTTCGACCGCTACGAGCCCTGGCACGGGGAGCTCCGCACGCGACCGAGCGGGAGCCTCGTCGCCGACCGGCGCGGGCCGACCACGACCTTCGCGCTGCTCAACCTGCAGGAGCGGGGCTCGCTGTTCGTCGGGCCGGGTGTCGAGGTCTACGAGGGGATGATCGTCGGCGAGAACGCGCGGGCCGAGGACCTCGACGTCAACGCCACCAAGGAGAAGAAGCTGACGAACATCCGCTCGTCGACGGCCGACGAGCTCGTCCGCCTCATCCCGCCGCGACCCCTCTCGCTCGAGCAGGCGCTCGAGTTCATTCGCGACGACGAGTGCGTCGAGGTGACGCCGGCCTCGATCCGCCTGCGCAAGCTGGAGCTGTCCGCCTCGAAGCGCCAGCAGGCCGCCAGCCGAAGAGCTCGCGGCCTCTGAGTCAGCCTCAGACCGTTACGGCGGCGAGGCAGACCTCGCCCCTCGGGCCGACCGCCCGCGCGACCACCGTGTCGCGCCCCGGCCAGTCGGGCATCCCGAAGCGGACGGAGAACGACCGCGAGCCCGCGCCCGTGCGCCGTGCCGCCTTCCAGACGAGCCGCCGCTCGTGCACGACGGACACGGCCCACCGCGCCCCGCGCCGCGGCGTTCGGACGTCGAGGTCCACGCGCAGCAGGCCCTCGTCCTCTGCCCGGACACGGAGCCGGATGGTGCTCTGTGCCGCGCACGAGCGCTCGACGCGGACGTCCGCCCGGCCGCCGTCGTCGGCGCGGGTCGCGGGGGCAAGCGGGAGGGCGACGATCGTCGCGGCGAGCGCGACGAGGAGTGCAAGGCGGCGTGTCACCCGCCAATCGTGCGCGCCGGACAGGCGCGCGCGCAATCGGACCTCGGTCCTACGACCCGGCCGAGAGGCCGTTCCGCTCGGCCCAGAGCGCCGCCTGCGTGCGGTCGGTGACGCCGATCGCGCGGAACACCTGCGTCAGGTGCGCCTTCACCGTCTTCTCGCTGATCGCGAGCTCCCTTGCGATGAGCTTGTTGGGCAGCCCGCGCGCGACGAGAGCGAGGACCTCGCGCTCGCGCTCCGACAGCGCGTCGAGCGGCGAGGGGACCGTGCGAGCCTCGAGGAGCGCGCGTCCGGCGCGGGGGTCGAGCGGCGCCTCGCCGCGCGCCGCGGCGTGCACCGCCTTCTCGATCTCCGCGGGCTCGGCGTCCTTCAAGAGGTAGCCGGCGGCGCCGGCGTCGAGCGCGCGAAGGATCTGCTCCCGGTCCGAGAACGACGTCAGGACGACGACGGCGACGCCCGGCTGTGCCGCCGCGATCCGCCGGGTCGCCTCGATCCCGTCGACGTCGGGCATCTCGAGGTCCATCAGGACGACGTCCGGGCGCGCGCGCTCGCACTGCTCGACGGCCTCGTGCCCGTCCGCGGCCGACCCCACGAGCTCGATCCCCTCGAACGTCGACACGAGCCGCTCGAGCCCGCTGCGCACGACGGCGTGGTCGTCCGCGATCAGGAGTCGGATCATGTCTGCGGCAGCTCCAGCCGGAACGTGGTCCCCTCGTCCGGCGCCGAGCGTATCTCGAGCCCGCCCCCCGCCCGTGCCGCGAGCTCCTCGAGGAGCGAGAGTCCGACGTGGCCCTCCTCGCGACGGCGCTCGCGCTCGCCCGGCGCGAAGCCGCGGCCGTCGTCGGTGACCTCGAGTCGCAGGTGTCCGCCGCCCGTCGTCACCGCGACGCGCACGCGCGTCGCCTCCGCATGGCGCTGCACGTTGCGCAGCGCCTCGGCTGCGGCGCGGTAGACGAGTCGCTCCGCCTCCTCGTCCAGGCCGATTCCCGGCTCGACGGTGAGCTCGGTGTCGATCCCGCGTGCCTGCAGCGGGGCGAGGAGGTCCGCCATGGCCGCCTGGAGGCCGCTTGCGCGGAGGTTCGGCGGGTGGATCTCGACGAGGAGCGACCGCAGCTGCCGCATCGAGTCGCGCGTGCCGGCGGCGGCCCCGTCGAGCGTCTCTCGAGCCGTCGGCGATGTCTCCGTCTGCGCGGCGGCGCTCAGGGAGTACGAAAGGCCGGCCAGCTCCTGGACGGGGCCGTCGTGCAGCTCGGCGGCGATGCGTCGCCGCTCGTCGGTGGACGCCTCGACTGCGTGCACGAGAAGCGCCTCGCGGGCCTGCTGCGTCCGGCGCAGCTTTCGGTCGAGGCGCCACGCGAGCGGGACCTGGACGAGCCACAAGAGCCCGAGGCTCGCGAGCAGGAGGGCGGCGAACGGCATCCAGATCCGCCGTCCCGTCGAGGCGACGGAGCTCGTGCGCTGGTAGGTCTCGAAGAGCAGCGGCGTGCCGTCGGGCGCGCGGACCGGCAGGTACACCTCGTACAGGCTTCCTTGCCCCTGCTCGAACCGGTTCTCGGGCCCGGTGAGGTCGCTCAGCTCTGCCTGGGTGCGGCCCGTCCGCAGCACGTCGAGCTTCGCGTCGTCGAGTGGGTATCGCGAGCCGATCAGGCGCGGCTCGTCGGAGTAGAGGACGTGACCGTCGCGCGACCAGATCTTCACGCGGACGACGCGCTCGCCGAGGACGCGCTCCTGGACGATCCGGTCGACGGCGGCGATCGCCTCGCGGTCGCCGCCGAGCAGGCCGGGTGCGATCGCCGGCTCGACCACGCCCTGTCCCGCCAGGGTGGCGAACTGGCGCGCGTCGCGGAGCGCCTCGGTGTGCCCGAGGCTCCGGAGCGCGAGCAGCGCACCGGCGCCGAAGACCGCGAGGACGGCGAGCCCTGCGAGGGCGAACTGCGTGACCGGATGTTTCACGGGGCAAGCGGGTCTGCGACCAAGGTCCCATTGTCGCCGGGACCCGTGCAGCGGCAGGCTCCGAGGCGTCGGAGCAGTCGAGATTGGAGATGGGTGATGAAGCTGACGGCAACGATCGTGGTCACGGGAATCGTCGGAGCGCTGCTCGCGCTCGCGCCGGCGGCGCTCGCGAAGGATGGCGACGTGCGCGTCGCGGGAACGTGCACGAAGGCGAGCAGCTCGAAGCTGAAGCTGAGCCGTGAGGACGCCGGCACCGAGGTCGAGTTCGAGGTCGACCAGAACCGGAACGGCGTCCGCTGGCGCGTCGTCCTCTTCCGGAACGGGGCGCAGGTCGCCAGCCGGGTGCGTGTCACGCGGGCGCCGAGCGGGTCGTTCGAGGCACGCTTCGTCAGCACCGGCTCCGGCCGGTTCGTCGCAAGAGCGACGAGCCCGACCGGCGAGCGGTGCACCGCGCGGGCGTCCATGGCGTAGCGCTTTCGGCTGCGGGGCGGTCGTGGCACGATCGCCCCGTGGCCACCGGCGCCGACATCGTCGCGACCACCGCCGAGGCGACGGACGCCGGGCGGCAGCCGCTCCTGGTGCTCGACCGCCTCGAGGCGTTCCTCGACAGGCACGGGCTCGGCGAAGGGCCCGTTCGCGCCGAGCGGATCGGCGACGGGGGCGGGTCGAACTTCTCCTTTCTCCTCGAGCGCGGAGACGAGCGGTACGTGCTCCGCCGGCCACCGAGGCCGCCACTTCCTCCGTCGGCGCACGACATGGTGCGAGAGGCCCGGCTCCAGCTCGCGCTCGCCCCGCACGGGATCCGGCTCCCGCGCATTCTCGCCGTCTGCGAGGACGAAGACGTCCTCGGCGTGCCGTTCTACCTGATGGGCTTCCTCGACGGCCACATCGTCACGACCGCCCTGCCGCGGGGGTTGGCGGCGCCGGAGGCGCGCCGCCACCTCGGCGAGGAGCTCGTCGACGCGCTCGTCGAGATTCATTCCGCCGACGTCGGCGACCCCGCGCTCGCCGCGTTCGCACGGTCGGGGAGCTATCTCGAGCGGCAGGTGCGACGGTTTTCGCAGCTGTGGGAGATCAACGCCACGCGCGAGATCCCCGCCGTCGTCGAGGTCGGCCACCGGCTTGCCGCCGAGCTGCCCGCCCCGCTGCCCGACACTGTCGTCCACGGCGACTACCGGCTCGGGAACCTGATGGTGGAGCGGGAACGTCCCGACCGCGTGCAGGCGGTGCTCGACTGGGAGATGGGCGCGATCGGCGATCCGAGGGCCGATCTCGGCTACCTCCTCGCGACGTACACCGAGCCCGGCGGGGAGAGGAGCCCGCTCGGCGTCTCGCCCGTCACGGCGCTGGAGGGGTTTCCCACGAAGGCTGCCCTGGTGGAGCGCTACGCCGAGCGGAGCGGACGGGACGTCGGCCCCCTCGGCTGGTTCGAGGCGCTCGCGCTCTGGAAGGCGTCGGTCTTCTGCGAGGCGATCTATGGACGCTTCCGCCGCGGGGAGCTCGGCGCCGAGGACGCCCGGGCCGCGGGCTTCGAGCAGGCGGTGCCGCTGATGGCCGAGACGGCGGCCGAGCGTCTTCGCATCTAGTCATCATCTAGGTTGATGCTTTTCAAGCAGGTGGTCAACAGCGTGCTCCGGCGGGGACTGCACGACGGGCCGAGCCCGCCGGCGCCCTTCCGGATCGACGCGAGACCGCTCGGGCTGCGGCCGGGGATCGATCTCGACCGCGCGCTCGATCTCGCCGCGCGCCTCGAGGACGACGAGATCGTGCGGAAGCTCGAGCTCCACAAATGAGCCTCGTCGTCCTGCGCCAGCTGGCGGAACCGTCGGCACCGGGGGGAACCTCGCGTCCGATGCGCATCTTGCGGCCCTTGCGCTCGAGCACGACGCCGAGCTCTGCTCCGCCGACGCCGACTACTCGCGCTTCCCGGGGATGCGCTGGTCGAATCCTCTCGTCGCGTAGGTTGCGAGGGTGACCGAGCAACGACGTCCAGCGACCTCGATCAGACCCGGCTTCGCCCGCGAGGACTGGAACGAGCGCTACGCGCAGAAGGAGCTCGTCTGGACGGCCGAGCCGAACCGGCGCTTCGCGGCCGAGGTCGACGGGCTCGAGCCCGGCCGCGCGCTCGACCTCGCCTGCGGCGAGGGCCGGAATGCGGTGTGGCTGGCGGAGCGCGGCTGGCGGGTCACCGGCGTCGACTTCTCCGACGTCGCGCTCGCGAAGGCGGCGGAGCTCGCCGCCAGCCGCGGCGTCGAGGCCGAGTGGGTCGTCGCTGACGTCCTCGACTACCGGCCGGAACCGCGGGCGTTCGACCTCGTCGCCGTGCTCTACCTCCAGCTTCCTCGCGACGAGCTGCTCCATGCCATGCGCACGGCTGCCGCCGCGGTCGCCCCCGGCGGGACAGTGCTCGTCCTCGGTCACGACACGACGAACCTCCCGCACGGCCACGGCGGGCCGAAGGACGCGTCCGTCCTCTACACGGCCGAGGACGTATTGCCGGCGCTCGGCGACCTGATCGTCGAGCGTGCGCAGGCGGTGGAGCGCACCGTCGCCCTCGCAGACGGCGAGGCGGTCGCGATCGACGCGTTCGTCCGCGCGCACCGCGCTGCGTGAAGCCTCCGGCGCGGAGGTAAGACTCCGCGCCCGCCGGACACCAACGAGCAAGGTGAACGTCCGGTGACAAGAGCGACCGTCGCGCACGACGTGCTCATCGCCTCCTGCGCGATCAGCGCAGGGATCCACGCGGCGCTCGTGCCCGAGCACCTCCGCGAGGAGACCGCTGCGGGCGTGGGGTTCCTCGCCTCGGCGGCACTCCTCGCGGTCCTCTGTGTCGCCCTGACGTACCGCCCGGAAAGCCGGCTCGCCGTCGGAGCCGCGGGAGCGGTACTCGCCGGCCTGACTGCGGCGTACGCGCTCGCGATCACCGTCGGCGTCCCCGTGCTCCACCCCGACCAAGAGCCGGCCGACGGCCTCGGCCTGGTGACGAAGGCGATCGAGCTCGTCGGGCTCGCCGCCGCCCTCCACCTGACCGCGCCCGGCCGCCCCGCCGGCCGGCTCACACGACTCCAACCGAAAGGAACGAGATGACCGATGCACGCACGCACCGGCGCATCCCGCTCGGCCTGACGCTGCTGATCGCGACCGTCGCAGCGCTCGCCGCGCTTGCTTTCTCGGGCGGTCACGACGCCGCCGCGCACGGGGAGCCCGCCGCCACGAAGGGAGCCGTGACGAGCTCCGAGTTCGCGCTCCGGCAGGGGATGCGGGCCTTGTGGGAGGACCACGTGTCCTGGACGCGGCTCGGGATCATCAGCCTCACCACCGGGTCGCCCGACACGAAGGCGACGGTCGCCCGGCTCCTGCGCAACCAGACCGACATCGGCAACGCGATCAAGCCGTACTACGGCGCCAAGGCGGGCAACCAGCTGACCGGGCTCCTCAGGGAGCACATCCTGGTCGCCGCCGACCTGATCGCCGCCGCGAAGGCCGGCGACCAGGCCAAGCTCACGAAGGAGCAGGCCGCGTGGCAGCGGAACGCCGACACCATCGCGGGCTTCCTCAACACGGCGAACCCGAACGCGTGGAAGCTCGGCGAGATGAAGGCGATGCTGCGGTCGCACCTCGCGCTCACGACGCAGGAGGTCGTCGCCCGCCTGCAGGGCAAGTGGAACGCCGACGTCCGCGCCTACGACGCGATCGTGAAGCAGGCGCTCGGCATGGCGGACATGCTGAGCGAGGGGATCATCCAGCAGTTCCCGGCGCGCTTCGCAGCCTGAGGCGCACGACGACGGAGGCCGTGATGGCGCAGCACACCGATCACCAACGGAGGGCCACGACGGGTGGCAGGGGCGAAGCCACGCCCTTCGAATGGCGCCGTGACCGGCTCGTCGACGCAGGGTTCCCGCGCGGGCTCGCGACCCGGCTCGCGCGGGACGCACGCTACGACCTCCACGCCCTGATCGAGCTCGTCGAGCGGGGCTGCCCGCCTTCCCTCGCGGCGCGCATCCTCGCCCCGCTCGACGACGCCCCGCTCGCCGCATGAGCACCACGGCGCCTATCGTGTCCCGCATGGAGAGCGCCGCCGGACGTCCCGTGGCGATCGACGAGAACCGACCCGCGTCCCTCGACGAGGAGTCCGGTGCGTGGCTACGGGATTTGCGGGGCGACGGGGCCGTCCGCGACCTTGCCGTCGAACGCCTGCACACGCTGCTCCTGCGCGCGGCGCGCTTCGAGACCGGGCGGCGCCGAGGCTCGCACCCGCATCTGCGCGGTGATCTCGACGACATCGCCCAGGAGGCGGCCGACGACGCGCTGCTCGCCGTGCTCTCCCGCCTCGACGACTACCGCGGCCTGAGCCGCTTCACCACCTGGGCGTACAAGTTCGCCCTCTACCAGGCCTCGGTCAAGGTCAGGCGCCGTGCCTGGCAGGGCCGCGAGATTCCCCTCGAGGACGAGGCGTGGAACGTGTTCGCGAGCTCCGAGGCGCTGCCCGAGGACGAGGCGGAGCAGAGTGAGCTGCTCGGGGCGATCCGTGACGCGATCGCGACCACGCTGACGCCACACCAACGGAGCGTCCTCGTCGCGCTCGCGCTCAACGACGTGCCCATCGACGTGCTCGCCGAGCGGTTGCAGACGACCCGCGGCGCGCTCTACAAGACCTTGCACGACGCCCGCCGCAACCTGCGTCGCGCCCTCGCGGCTGCGGGTTACGCGGTGGGCGAGCAGAGAGAGGAGGGTTCGTGAGCGACTTCGACGCGCAAAGCCGCGCGATCGCGCGCTCGCTCGGTCCGGTCGGCCCGGAGGTCAGCTGCGAGACGTGCTTCGAGCTGCTCGACCGCTACGTCGAGCTGGAGGCGGACGGCGCCGACGCCGACGCGGCGCTCCCGGGCCTCCGCGCGCATCTCGAGGGCTGCCCGGCCTGCCACGAGGAGCACGAGAGCCTGCTGGCGCTCGTCTCGTCCGAGCCGCGTTAGCTCGGACAGAGCTCAGCGGCCGTCCGCGACGAGGTCGACGACGTCGCGCGCCGCCGAGACGTAGGGCATCAGCACGTGGTGGGCGCCCGCGCGGGTGAGGCGGGCGACGTCGGCGGGCCGGTGCGCCGCGACTGCGACCTGTCCGGCGTACCCCTCGTGCGCGAGAGCGTGGAGGAGCGCGAGGTTCGCGTCGACGCGCCGCACCGTGCTCACGACCCAGCCGTGCCGAGGCAGCGGCAGCAGGTGGGGTAGCTCGGGATCCTCCGCGTCGCCGTAGACGACGTCGACGCCCTCGTCCGACCAGCGGGCGAGCGCGACCGGGTCGAAGTCGACGCCGAGGACGTGCTCGCCCCGCGCCAGCAGCCCTTCGACGACGCCCGCGCCGTAGCGGCCGAGGCCGAGCACGATCACGTCGAACGGTCTTTCCGGCTTGCCGTTCTCCTCGGCTCGCGGCACCCGGCGCTCGAAGACGTCGAGCCTCGCGCCCAGTCGGGCCGCGATCGCACCCGAGTGCGGATAGACGTACACCGACACGGCGATCGTCAGCAGGGCCACGGCGGTCAGGAGGGAGGTCGTGTCCTCGTCGATGTGCCCGACGTGGAGGCCCAGCGCCCCGAGGATGAGCGAGAACTCGCTGATCTGCGCGAGCGCGAGGCCCGTCTCGAGGGAGACGCGCTTGCGGTAGCCGAGCGCGCCGAGCAGCGCTGTCACGATCAGCGGCTTCGCGACGAGCACGAACGTGGAGAGCACGAGCGCGATCGCGAGCTGGCCCGCGAGTTGGCCGAGGTCGATCCGCGAACCGAGACCGATGAAGAAGAAGAGGAGCAGGAAGTCGCGGATCGAGAC
>Ga0157297_10000158_pt1 | contig 11388 bp, 10 predicted proteins | sample NitcycUS028104C2_FD_108380 | JGI IMG/M metagenome (GOLD analysis project Ga0157297, IMG submission 108380) | Soil microbial communities from Arlington Agricultural Research Station in Wisconsin, USA - Nitrogen cycling UWRJ-S028-104C-2 | ecosystem: Environmental > Terrestrial > Soil >...
GGCGTGCCCGCTCACGGCCTTCTTCCAGCACGGATTCAGGCACTGGCGAAAGCTTCCACACCAGGCCCACAAAGGACAGTGCCTTCAGGATGTAGTACGTGATGTCGTACTCGTACCAGTAGAAGCCCTGGCGCGTGGAGCCCGAATAGCGGTGGTGATTGTTGTGCCAGCCTTCACCCATGGTGACGATGGCCAGCAGCCAGTTGTTGCGGCTGTGGTCGGTGGTGTTGAAGCGCTTGTTGCCAAACACATGCGACAGCGAGTTGATCGTGAACGTGCCGTGCCACAGCAGCACGGTGCTGGCGAAGAAGCCGAAGAACAGCCCCGAAGCGCCCAGCGTGAAGAACACCAGCGTGCCCAGCGCGATCGGCGGCAGCAGGTAGTACTTGTTCAGGAAGCGCAGCTCGGGGAAGCGCGCGAAGTCGCGGATGCGGTTGTAGTCCGTGGCCTGGTTGCCATCGTCGAAGATCCACAGCATGTGCGAGTACCAGAAGCCGTCATTGGCCACCGAGTGCAGGTCCTCGGGCTGGTCGGAGTAGCGGTGGTGGTGGCGGTGGTGGGCGGCCCACCACAGCGCGCCGCGCTGGGCGCTGGTCTGCGCCAGGAAGGCCAGGCAGAACTGGAAGAAGCGGCTGGTCTTGTAGGTGCGGTGCGAGAAGTAGCGGTGGTAGACACCGGTCACGGCGAACATGCGCACGAAATACAGCACCGCGCAGCAGATGGCAGCGGCCGGCGTGATGCCGGTCCAGATGGATCCGAAAGCGAGCAGGTGGATGAGGAAGAAGGGCGATGCGCCCAGCCAGCCTATGCGCCGGGCCGGCTTGCTGTAGACCACCCCGGAATCGACCTGCGCTTGCTCCATCTGCCCACTCCGTTTCTGGCCATTGGCGGCCGGAAACCATACTCGGCGAAGCGGGTGGGCGGGCGGGTCATCATTCGGTCAGCAAATGTAAAAGTTGTGTCAAAGCCCCAACTGCGTCACGTTTTGCTGCTGCCGGCAGGGATGAATTTATACCCGGCTCCGCGATGCGAAAGAATGTGCACGGGCTTGTCGGGCAGGGGCTCGAAATACCGGCGCAGGCGCGCGATGAAGTTGTCCACGCTGCGCGTATTGGGCGCATTGCGCAGTTTCCACACATGCTCCAGCAGTTCCTCGCGCGACAGCACGCGGCCGGGGTTCTGCGCGAAGTAGTACAGCAGGTCCAGCTCCAGCTGGGTCAGTCTTACAGGCTTGCCGGCAGCAGTGGCTTCGTGGGTGTCGAAATTGATCTGTGCGGTGCCGAATTGCAGGCTGCCACGTGAATCCTCGGTGGACGGATCCTGCCGCCAGCCACTGCGGCGCAGGGCCGAGCGCACACGGGCCAGCAGTTCCGCCAGTTCGAAGGGCTTGGGCATGTAGTCATCGGCGCCGGAATCCAGGCCGCGGACGCGCTCTTCGGCCGCGCTGCGCGCGGTGAGCATGATCACCGGCATGTACTGCCCGGCATCGCGCAGCTGCTTGCAGAAGCCGTAGCTCTCGCCATCGGGAAGCATTACATCCAGCAGGATCAGGTCGATGGGCGCTGCTGTCACCAGTTGCGCAGTCGCTTCGCGCAGCGAACGGGCGACGGCCACACGGTAGCCGTCCAGTTCGAGGTTCAGCTTGAGGCCAGCGGCCAGGTGCGCCTCGTCCTCCACCACCAGCACGCTGGCGCGGGAAGTATCTGTCGTCGCGGGCGCTGCAATGTTCAAGGGACGCTCATGGGCAGGCGGATGCGCATGGTAGTGCCTTTGCCGGGTCCGTCCGATTCCGCACGGATGCGGCCGCCGAGATTCCGCAGCAGCCGGTTGACCACGTACAGGCCGAGGCCGGAGCCGCTGCGTTCATTGACCTGCGGATCCGGTGCCCGGTGGAAGCGCTTGAAGATGCGCCGCAGCTGGCCATGTTCGATGCCGATGCCGCGGTCCTTGACCACGATCCCCAGATGTCCCGATTCCAGCGTCCGCACGCCGATCTGAACCTGCGGTTCCGACGAGGAATACTTCACCGCATTGTCCAGCACGTTCTTGAACACGATCTCCAGCGCGGTGGGATCGGTGAACATCTCGATCTTGTCCGGCATCGACAGGTGGAAGGCGGCATCGTCCAGGTGGTAGCGGCGGCGGATGCTGTCCACCGATGACTTCAGCAACCGCGTGACATCCACCACCGTCCAGGTCTGCGAGCGCCGGCGGTGGGCGGTGCGGCTGGCCTGCAGGATGTCATCTACGAAGACCGTCAGCCGCTCTACGTCGGAGACCATCATGTCGTGCAGCTCGCCCTGCTGGCCGGCCGACAGCCCGGGGCGGGCGAGGGTCTCCAGGCACAGCTTGATCGATGCCAGCGGGCTCTTCAGTTCGTGCGTCACCGAGTCGATGAAGACCTGCTGCCGCCGTCCCTCGAGAATTTCTCCCACCAGCGACACGCTGAACAGAACCAGCACGCTGACCACCAGGATGAAGGAGGCGATGCCGCCGGCCAGCAGCCAGCGGTTGGCGGAGAAGGCCCGCGTCAGCGGCAGGTTCTCGCTGATCACCAGGATCCAGCCGATCAGCAGCGCCACCGTCATCAGCACCGTGATGGAGCTGAGTACGATGGGCACCGAGATGGAGCGGTTCAGGGAACGCGGCATGTGCGCAAGGATAGGGTATGCAGCGCCCCCGCGTCGCTCGCCCTCAGGCCATGGTCAGGCCTGCGCCCGAGAACGGCAGCTGCCGGAATGTCTTTCCCGTCAGCACGGCCAGCGCATTGGCCACCGCCGGTCCGATCGGGGGCGTGCCAGGCTCGCCGACGCCCGTGGGCTTGTTGGTCGAGGGCAGGATGTGCACCTCGATCTTCGGCATCTGGTTCATGCGCAGCACGGTGTAGTCGTGGAAATTCGACTGCTTGACGCGCCCATCCTCCAGCGTGATGGCCCCGGTGGCCGCAGCCGACAGGCCATACACAATCGCGGATTCCATCTGCATCTCGACCACGTTCGGATTGACGGCGATGCCGCAGTCCACCACGCATGTCACGCGGTCCACCTTGAATCCATTGTCGCGCTTCGACACCTCGACCACCTCGGCCACCACGGTGCCGAATGATTCGTGGATGGCAATGCCGCGCGCAGTCCCCGCCGGCAGCGGCGTGCCCCAGCCGGCCTTCTCCGCAGCGGCGTTGAGTACTGCAAGGTGACGAGGCTGGTCCGCAAGCAGGCCGCGGCGCAGTTCCACCGGGTCCTGCTTCGTGGCGCGCGCGATTTCGTCCAGGAAGCATTCGATGGCATACGCCGTGTGCGTGGAGCCCACCGAGCGCCACCACTGGATGGGAACGCCAAGCTTCGTGGTGTGCAGTTCCACCTGCAGGTTCGGCACGGCATAGGGCAGGTTGGCCGCGCCCTCCACCGAGGTGAAGTCCACCGGGGCGCCATTGTCCAGCGGCGAGCCGGCCAGGATGGACTGGCCCACGATCCGCTGCTGCCAGCTGGTGATCTTGCCTTCCTTGTCGACGCCGGCCTTCAGTGAATGCAGGTAGATGGGCCGGTAGAAGCCGGCGCGCATGTCGTCCTCGCGCGTCCATACCAGCTTCACGGGCTTGCCGTTGGCTCCGGCCTGGGCAATCGCCACAGTATCGAGCAGGTAATCGGCGAAGGAATTGCCGCGGCGGCCGAAGCTGCCGCCGGCGTAGAGCATGTTGATCCTGATCTTGTCCGGCGTGGTGTTCAGGAATTTAGCGACGGTGCCCTGGTCGGGCGTGTGCATCTGCTCACCGTTCCAGATCTCGCAGCCGCCATCCTTCAGCTGTACCACGCAGTTCATGGGTTCCATCGCGGCGTGCGCCAGGAACGGAAACTCGTAAGTCGCCTCGATCCGGCGCGCGGCTGCGGCAAGGCCCTTGGTGGCATCGCCCTGCTTCTTCGCCTCCAGGCCTGGCTTCTGGGCCAGCGCCTTGTACTGCGCGAAGATTGCATCCGAGCCCATCACGAAGGCGCCGGTTTCGTCCCATTCCACCTTCACGGCATCGCGCGCCTTCTTCGCGCTCCAGGTGTCCTTCGCCAGCACGGCCACGCCCTCGCGCAGCGGAGTCCTGAAGCTGACCACCTCCACGACACCCGGCATGGCCTTCGCGGCCGTGGCGTCGAAGCTCTTCACCTTGCCGCCGAAGCGCGGCGCGTAGATCACCATGGTCACCAGCATGTCCGGCAGCTTCATGTCCTGGGTGAACAGCGCCGTGCCAGTGGATTTGGCGCGGGCATCGATACGCTGCGCGGGCTTTCCGATCAGCGTGAAATCCTTCGCGTCCTTGAGTTTTACCGTGGCGGGCGCAGGCTGCTTCGACGCAGCAGCCACCAGATCGGCGAACCTTGCCGTCTTGTTCTTGCCGGCGTGGCTGACCACGCCGCTTTTCACGGTGATCTCGCCGGGCTGCACCTTCCATTCCTCGGCTGCAGCAGCCACCAGCATGGCGCGTGCCGTGGCGCCGGCCTTGCGCATGGGATCCCAGAACGCGGCCACCGTCGTGCTTCCGCCAGTGCCCTGCAGGGCGCCACCGAAGGCCGGGTTGCCGAACAGCTTCACATCGGCCGGTGCCGCCTCGATCACGATCTGGTTCCAGTCCGCGTCCAGTTCCTCGGCCACCAGCGTGGCGAGGCCGGTGTAGGCGCCCTGGCCCAGCTCGGTATTGGGGGAGATGACGGTGACAGTGCCATCGGCGCCGATGCGCAGGTACTGGCTGGCCGACAGTGGTGCCACCGCGGCCTTGTTGTCGGTGGCACAGGCGTTCAGCAGCGTGCCCGAGCCCAGCACGGCCAGCGTGAGCCCGGCTCCCTTGAGCAGGTCACGCCGGTTCAGTTCCGGCGACAGCGCGGCATTGACGATGGAGAAAGCCTGGGGAGGAGTGCGATTCTTCATGGGAAATTCCTGTCGTCCGGATCAGGCCAGCGAGCCGGCGGCGCGGTGGATGGCGGAGCGGATGCGCGCGTAGGTGCCGCAGCGGCAGATGTTGCCGGTCATGGCGGCGTCGATGTCGGCATCGCTGGGCTTCGCATTCTGCTGCAGCAGCGCCGTGGCGCTCATGATCTGGCCCGACTGGCAGTAGCCGCATTGGGGCACGCTCTCGGCAATCCAGGCGTCCTGCACCGCCTTGCCGGCGGGTGTGGCCGCCACATTCTCGATGGTGGTGATCTTCTTGCCCGCCACCGCGGACACCGGCAGTACGCAGCTGCGGGTGGGCTGTCCGTCCACGTGTACGGTGCACGCGCCGCACTGGGCCATGCCGCAGCCGAACTTGGTGCCCGTGAGGTTGAGGCTGTCACGCAGCACCCACAGCAGCGGCGTGTCCGCGGCCGCATCGGTGGTGAGCTGTTTGCCGTTGATGTCGAGGGTAAGCATCGGAAGGGCTCCGTAAGGCTGGGATCCGGGAAGGGCGGCATTATCCTACAATCGACGCAATGACCCCACGGCAAATCGGGCCGGCAGATGCCGGAGAAGACCTGCTCTCGCTGGCGCTGGACTGGCGCGACGCCGGTCAGCGCGCGGCCATCGCCACGGTGGTTTCCACCTGGGGCTCGGCGCCGCGCGCGGCCGGCAGCCAGCTGGTGTGCAATGAATCCGGTGCATTCGCCGGTTCGGTCTCCGGTGGCTGTGTGGAGGTGGATGTGATCCAGGCCGCGGCCGGCGTCATGCGCACCGGCGAACCGAGGCTGCTGGAATACGGCGTCAGCGATGAACTGGCGTTCAGCGTTGGGCTGGCCTGCGGCGGACGCATCCGCGTCTACGTCGAGGCGCTGGAATAACGCATGCGCAGGGGGATGGCCGAGGCGCTGCGCATGGCGCGCCATGAGGGAAACGCGGCGGTGCTGTTCACGCCGCTGGATGGTGGCGCGCAGCGGCTGCTGGATGCGGCAGGCCTGGAACTGCTGGCGATGACTGATCCGGAGCTCGCGGCCGCCGGCCACGAAGCATTACGCAGCGATCGCGCCGCCGTGCTGCCCTGGCAGGGCGGTGAAATGCTGGTCACGCCGCACAATCCACCGCTGCGACTGTGCGTGGTGGGCGCGGTGCACATCAGCGAGGCCCTGTGCGCCATGGCGCGCCAGTGCGGATATGCCGTCACCGTGATCGATCCGCGCAGCGCCTTCCTTCGTGCCGACCGTTTTCCCGGCGTGCAGCTGGTTGGCGAGTGGCCGCAGTCGGCGTTCGCGCAACTGCAGCCGGATGCGCGCACGGCCGTGGTCCTGCTGACGCACGATCCCAAGATCGACGACCCGGCACTGCTGGCGGTGCTTGCCACGCCCGCTTTCTATATCGGGGCGCTGGGTTCTTCGCGCACGCACGCCAGACGTCTCGAGCGCCTGGCCGAAGCCGGTGTCGGCGAGGCCGACCGCGCCCGCATCCACGGGCCGGCGGGGCTGCCCATCGGCGCGCGTACGCCCGCCGAGATTGCCGTCTCCGTGCTGGCACAGCTGACGCAGGTGTTGCGGGGCGGCAGATGAAATTCGGTCCGGTGGCGACTGCCGATGCGGCCGGCTGCGTGCTGGCGCACAGCCTGCGGCTGCCGGATGGCGTGCTGAAGAAGGGGTTGCTGTTGGGTGAAGCCGAACTGCAGCGCCTGGCTGCTGCCGGCATCGACACGATTATCGTTGCGCGCCTCGAAGTGGACGATGTGGCCGAGAACGACGCGGCCGCGCAGGTAGCGCACGCACTGGGCGGTGCGGAAGTCGAGATCGGCAATGCAGGCACGGGGCGCGTGAATCTGCATGCGCGCGATGCCGGTCTGCTGGTGCTGGATGCCGCGCGCGTGAATGCAGCCAATGCCGTGCACGAAGGGCTGACCATTGCCACGCTGCACACGGACTCGCCGGTGGACGCAGGGCAGATGCTGGCCACCGTGAAGATCATTCCCTATGCCGTGCCGAAGGCCGCCATGAACGAAGTGCTGCAGCGCCTGCGCGGTGATGCGGACCCGGCTTCGCGTTCGGGACGGCGCGCGCTGCGCGTGGCGGCCTGGCGGCGCTTTCCCGTCGGCCTGGTCATGACCCGTCTGGCCGGCACGGCCGATACGGTGCTGGCAAAGATGCGCCAGGCAGTGTCGCTGCGACTGGAGCCGCTGGGCGCGCGACTGGCGTTGGAGGAGATCGTGGCGCACGAGCCGGTGGCGGTGGCCGAAGCCCTGCAACGCATGGCGCGACGCCCCGACGCGCCGCATCTGCTGCTGGTATCGGGGATCGCCGCCACGGTGGATCGCCTGGACGTGGTGCCGGCGGCGGTGGTGGCCGCAGGCGGGCAGGTGCTGCATGCCGGCATGCCCGTGGATCCCGGCAACCTGCTGGTGCTGGCGCAGCTGGCGCAGCCCGATGGTGGCCTGCCGGTGGTGGGCATACCCACCTGCGCCCGCTCGCCGAAGCTCAATGGCTTCGATTTCGTATTGCGGCGCCTCGGGGCAGGCGAGCCCGTGACTTCAGCGGATATCATGGCGATGGGCGTGGGCGGGCTGCTGACCGAAATCGGGACGCGGCCCATGCCGCGCGATCCGCGGCAGCGCGGCTGATCAGGAAAAAACGGGGGCGATATGCGCGAGTTCGACGAAAAGAGCATCACCGCGGCCGTGCTGGCCCGCATGGACCAGTGCAAGGATGCGCGCTTCCGGCAGGTGATGACCTCGCTCATCACGCACCTCCACGATTTCGTGCGCGAGGTGAAGCTCACCGACGCCGAGTGGATCGGCGCCATCCAGTTCCTGACCGACACCGGCAAGACCGTCACTGACAAGCGCCAGGAATTCATCCTGTTGTCAGACACGCTGGGCGTTTCCATCCTCGTCATCACGCTGAATCATCCGGCCACCGACGGCACGACGGATTCCACCGTGCTGGGTCCGTATTACTGGGAGGGCGCACCGGAGCTGCCATCGGGCGCCGACCTGTCCGAGGGCGTGAAAGGCGAGCCGACCTTCTATTCAGGCCGTGTGCTGTCCAGCGACGGCAACCCCATCGCCGGTGCCGTGCTCGACATCTGGTCCGGTGACGGCGAAGGCACCTATGACATGCAGATGGAAGGCGACGTCGGAATGAAGGCGCGTGGCAGGATCCGCACCGACGGAGCCGGTCGCTACAGTTTCTGGTCGATCAAGCCCGAGTACTATCCCGTGCCCTCCGATGGTCCCGTGGGACACATGCTGCGGAAGATGGGCCGGCATCCGATGCGCCCCGGCCATATCCACATGATCGTCTCGGCCCCGGGTCATCACGCCATCACCACGCACCTGTTCGCGGCTGGCAGTGAATACATCGACTCGGATGCCGTGTTCGGCGTGAAGGATTCGCTGGTGACGGCGTTCCGCAAGCATCCGGCGGGGCCGGCGCCGGACGGCACGACCAGGAAGGTGCCGTTCTATTCGGTGGACTACGACTTCAGGCTGCGCTCAGGCTGACTTCGCCGCGCCTGGCGACACGCCGCGCCAGGGATTTCTCCAGCTGCGGCTCGGATTCCGGCCCGCGCCACAGGGCATCGATGTAGACGCCGATGTAGCTCTTGTCGACCACTGCACCGCAGGCCTTGATCTGCGGCTCCAGGGCCTTGTGCAACTCGACCAGGTTGTACCAGGGCACGCTGGGATACACGTGGTGGCCGATGTGCCAGTTGATGTTGTTCCAGAAGAAGGCATTGATGCGGTTCGACACCACCGTACGCGTGCCGGCCATCTGGCCTTCGTTCCAGGGCGTGCCGTAGTGCTCGGCGATGAAGCGCATGGAGTTGAGCAGCGACAGCACCATGATGGGCCACAGCCACAGTCCCAGCACCTTGCCCAGCACGCCGTGATCGGCTGCCCAGTCGAGAACGAACCAGTAGATCAGGGCCTTCATCGCCATCTCGAACAGCTGTATGGCCCACAGCCGCGGACCGAACTTGGTGACGGGATAGATGAAGTTGAAGTGCAGGAAGCTCAGCGCGCCGCCGATCAGCGCATAGGCGTAGAACAGCAGGAAATCGAGCGGCCCGCGCTTGCCCATGGTGAAGGCATCCGGATCGCGCGGCGAGCGGTTGTGCCGGTGATGCTCGATATGGTCTTCACGGAAGGCCACGAAGGTGGCGAAGATCGGCATCATGCACACGATGCCAAAGGTCCAGTTGAGCCAGCGCCGGCGGAACAGGGTGTGGTGCAGGGCGTCGTGCATGAACGTCACCATGCCCATCCACATGTAGCCCAGCGCGATGTAGGCCGCCCACAGCACCCAGTCCGAAGTGGTATTCCAGGCCACCCAGCCGCAGGCCAGCATGATGCCGATGAACAGCGGGATCTTGGTGAGATTGGGCCAGATACGGAACGCGCGCAGGCGGTCGAGATCGCCCTTGGCGATCAGGGGAATGGCAGTCCGGGACATTGACACGCGCCCTGTTGTAATTCTAATGAGGTGCGGACGTTAACACGGGTGCACCGCGGCAACGATGGCGGCCGTCACGGAAAACCCTGATTTCGCGGCATAGGTCAACACCTGACTGGTACTGCGTTCTGAACAAGTGGCGCTCCCTACCGGATTCGAACCGGTGTACTAGCCTTGAGAGGGCTATGTCCTGGGCCTCTAGACGAAGGGAGCGTTGCCTGAAGATGTGCGCGGAGCGCCCGGGGACCTGATTTCCGCGGGGACCGGCGGGGCGCGGTATTATAGGCGTCTCCGAAATGCGCTCAAGCCCTCAAGCTCAAGCCCCACAGAATAAACGCCCGGAACCCCCCAACTTTGAACCCAGACTCTGAAGCCACCCCGTCGCCGGCTGGCTCGCCGCGCATCATTCCGCGCGCCGAACACTCCATTTCGCGGCGGAACATCTCGCCAAACGCGCTGCGGGTGCTCTATCGCCTGCGCGAGGGAGGCTACCAGGCCTTCCTTGTAGGAGGCTGCCTGCGCGACCTGATGCTCGGGTTCGAGCCCAAGGACTTCGACGTCGCCACCAGCGCGCGCCCGGAGGAGGTCAGGCGCCTGTTCCGCAACTGCCGGCTGATAGGCCGCCGCTTCCGGCTGGCCCATGTGTTCTTCGGCCACGAGATCATCGAGGTGGCGACCTTCCGCGCCTCGAGCGCCCCTTCGCCGGGCGAGGAGACCGAGGAGGATCCGGACATCCTGCCCGAGGTCGGAGCCAGCGAAGACAACCCGGAAGCCGAGGTCGAGTCGGACCAGGAGCGCGAGCGCGATGCCGAGGAGTCGGTGGATCGCGTGCTCGATGACCAGGGCCGCATCCTGCGCGACAACAGTTACGGCAGCATCGATGAGGACGTGTGGCGCCGCGATTTCACCTGCAACGCGCTGTACTACAACATCGAGGACTTCTCGCTGTGGGACTACACCGGTGGTGCCGAAGACGTGCAGGCGCGGCGCCTGAAGCTGATCGGCGATGCGCGCCAGCGCTATCGGGAGGATCCGGTGCGGATGCTGCGCGCGGCGCGCTTCGAGGCCAAGCTGGGTTTCACGCTCGAGACTGAAACCGAAGCCGGCATCGGCGAGCTGCGCGACCTGCTGACGGAAGTGCCGGCCGCGCGGCTGTTCGACGAGACACTGAAGCTCTTCCTGACCGGCCATGGCGTGAAATCGCTGGAGGTGCTGCGCCGCCGTGGCCTGCTCGATGTGCTGTATCCGGGAGTGGCGCGTTACCTCGTGCAGCATCCGGGAAGCCTGGTCGAGCAGCTGCTGGTGGCAGGACTGGCCAACACCGACCAGCGGGTCATGGCCGGCAGATCCGTCACGCCCACCTTCCTGTTCACGCTGCTGCTGTACGGGCCGATCGCGGCGTACATCGAGAAGCAGCACCAGGAGCGCTGGAGCGATGTGGGCACCATTCTCGACGGCTGCGATCACGCGCTGCGTGAGGCCCAGCAGATCGTCACCATTCCCAAGCGCTTCTCGCTGGGTGTTCGCGACATGTTTGCCATGCAGCCGGTGCTGGAGCATCCGCGCAGCCGCCGGGTGCTGCGCCTGATCGAGCAGCCGCGATTCCGCGCCGGCTACGACCTGCTGCTGCTGCGCGCGCAGGTGGGCATGGCGCACAAGGATGTGGCGGAGTGGTGGACTGCGTTGCAGGCCTCATCGCCGCAACAGCGCACGGACATGGCCATGGCGCTGGAGGCAGCCCGCGGCCGTGGCGGGCGCCCGGAGGATGGTGAAGGCAGTGGCGGTGAGGGTGGTCGCCCGCGGCGGCGCCGTCGCCGTCGCCGGCCCTCCGGCCCTGAATGAGTCGCTGGTTTCCGGCTTACATCGGTATCGGCAGCAACCTGGGGGATTCGCTCGCCCGCGTCGGCGCTGCCTTCGAGGCCATCGCCGGCATCGAGCGCACGCGCCTGGTTGCGCGCTCGCGCCTGTACCGGACCCGGCCTTTCGGACCGGTTGAGCAGGGTGA
>Ga0157297_10000166_pt1 | contig 11089 bp, 9 predicted proteins | sample NitcycUS028104C2_FD_108380 | JGI IMG/M metagenome (GOLD analysis project Ga0157297, IMG submission 108380) | Soil microbial communities from Arlington Agricultural Research Station in Wisconsin, USA - Nitrogen cycling UWRJ-S028-104C-2 | ecosystem: Environmental > Terrestrial > Soil >...
AACACCACCTCGCGGACCTGATCGGCGGTCTCGGCGTCCATCACGGGCGGTCCCGGGATTGCCATCAGGGTGATCGAGACGTCCTCCTGGTCGGCCGGGCCGACGGTGAGCCAGCGGAATTCGCCCATCTCCGGCATGGTCACGTCTGCGCGGACCTCGAGGCCGACCTTCTCGGTGTAGAAGGCGAGCGCCTCGTCCTGGTCGTGGACCCACAGCTGCGCGTTTGCGATCTTGATCATCGGGTTCTCCTTGCTTGACGGGACAGTTCGTCGCCGATGCTAGGCGCGCACTTCTGTGCTGTCTTCTCGAAACGTGCGGTTTTGAGGGCGGGAGTAGGCACGCACCACGCAGGAGGGGACGCGGGCGTAGGCGGAGGCCGGGGGGAAAGAGGCGCGGTAGGCCGTCGGCGATTTGCCAAAGGTGCGCGAGAAGCTGGTCGTGAAGGAGCCGATGCCCTGCAGCCCCACGGCCAGGCAGATCTCGGCGACCGAGCTGTCGGTGGTGCGCAGCAGTGCTGCGGCACGCTCGAGGCGGCGCGTCAGCAGGTAGGCATGCGGCGACTCGCCGAAGGCACGCCGGAATTGGCGGCTGAAGTGGGCGCGGGAGAGGCCGGCGGCCCCGGCCAGGTCACCGACGCTCAGCGGTTCGAAGTAGCGGGCGTCGGCGAGGTCCTTGGCGCGCAGGAGGTGGCGGGCGGGAGGGACGTGCGCCATCCCCGCAGTCTAGGCTCGCCGCCTTGTGATCGGGACTTATGCGGCGGTACTGGCGGTCTGCGGAGCCTCGCTGGCGATGGGGCAGGCCGCGATCTCGCTCTGCGGCATCAGGCGCTGGTGCTGGCTCGCGCCCGCCGTGGGACTGGCGCTGCTCTGCGCGATTTGCTGGGCCACCGTACGGATGCCCGGCCACGGGACGATCTCGGCAGTTGCGGTTCTCGTCCTGACGGTCGCCGCCGCGGTCTACCTGCGCGGGCGGGTCGAGGGCGGGGGGGAGGCGCTGCGGGCCGGCCTCCCGGTCGCCGTCGTGGCTCTGTTCGCCGCCTCACTTCCCTTCGTCGTCGAAGGTCATTTCGGCATCCTCGGTACCGGCTTCAACCCGGACATGTCGCAACACCTGCTGGCGACCGACAGGCTGGCGGGCGGCGCCGGGTCGCAGCTGCTGCATCAGGGCTATCCACTTGGTCCACACGCGATCGCGGTCGCGCTCAACAAGGGCCTGGGAATTGGACTGGTGCAGGGATTCAGCGGCCTCACCGTCGCCGCCGCGGTCCTCGCTCCGTTGACCGCCCTCACGGCGTTCGACGACCAACCCCGGCTGCGCCGCACCGCGGCCGCCCTCCTCGTCGGCGTCCCGTATCTGGTTGCCTCCTACTTCGCCCAGGGCGCCTTCAAGGAGACGATCCAGGCCCTCTTCGTGCTCGCTTTCGTCCTCGCCCTCCGCGAAAGCACCCGCACCTGGCAAGACCTCCCCTTGCGCTTCGTTCCAGCCGCAATCCTCGCGATCGGCTCCGTCTACGTCTACAGCTTCCCGGGGTTGATCTGGCTCGCCACGATCTTGCTGATCTGGCTCCTGTTGACGCGGTCGCTGCCGGTTCGGCCGCTTCTGCTGGCCTCCATCGTCTTCGCCGTCGGCGCTCTGCCCGAGCTCGGCCGGATGATCGACTTCCACAACTTCGAGACCTTCGACCCCAACGGACCCGGCCTCGGCAACCTCTTCGGTCAAGTCTCGCCCTTCACCGCGCTGGGGATCTGGCCCTCGGGTGACTTCCGCCTCGCGCCGGGCGACGGGGCGGTGCCCGCCTTCGTCTACTACCTGGGCGCCGCCTTCGCTGCGGTGCTGCTCGTCTACGGGTTGATCTTTTGCCTGCGCCGACGGGAGAGGACGGTGTTGGCCGGCGTGTTGGCCGTGGCGCTCCTCTACGCTGCCGCCCGGCTCGGCGGCACCCCCTACACGAGCGCCAAGGCGCTCGAGCTCGCCGCGCCGGTCCTCACCCTGGCGATCATGCTGCCGCTCGCCCCTCCGGGGCGCCTTATCGGCGGTATGCGAAGGAAAGGCGCCCCGAGTGTGGCGCTCGTGCTCTACCTGCTTGCCGCCGGTGTTTGCACCCTTCTCGCCTTCGCCAACGCGCCCGTCGGGCCGACTTCCTACTCGCCCGCCTTGACCGGCCTGCGCCCACTCCTGGCGACCGGCTCGACTTTGTTTCTGGCGCCCGAGTCGCTGCTCGAAGAGGAACAAGGCGCCCGCTACGTCGCCTGGGAGCTGCGCGGAGGCCGCGTCTGCATCGAGCCCGAGGGCGCCGCCGGGGGAAGGCCACCGAGCGGGGTCCGCTTCGTCGTCATCGCCGACGCCGCCGAGCGGGCACCGTTTCGCGGCCTGCGCTTGAGGCGACATACCGGCCCCTACCTGCTGTGGGAGCGCAGGGGGCCGGTCGCCGGGCCGAGCGACTGCCCGTTGATCGCCGAACGCCAGGCCCGCCAAGGGCCGTAGCATGAGCGCGATGGAGGCAACGACGAAAATCACCGCCAAGCTGCCCGACGGCACCCCGCTGGAGTTACCCGACGGCGCCAGCGGCGCCGATGCCGCGGCGGCGATCGGGCCCGGCTTGGCAAAGGCCGCCCTGGCCATCCGCGTCGACGGCGAGCTGTGCGATCTGGCGGCGCCGCTGCCCGACGGAGCCGAGATCGCGATCCTCACCGACCGCGACCCCGACGCCCTGGCGCTGATCCGCCACGATGCCGCTCACGTGATGGCCGAGGCCGTGTTGGAGCTCTACCCGGGGACCAAGGTGACGATCGGCCCCTCGATCGAGCAGGGCTTCTACTACGACTTCGAGTTCCCCGAGGACGTAAAGGTCAACGAAGACGACCTGGAGCGGATCGAGGCCTCGATGCGGAAGCACATCGAGGCCGACGAGAGTTTTGAGCGCCGCGACCTGCCCCCGGCGGAGGCGATCGAGATCTTCCGGACCCAGGGCCAGGACTACAAGGTCGAGTTGATCGAGGACCTGGTCCGCGACGAAGGCGTGGAAACCGTCTCGCTGTACCGCAACGGGCCCTTTGAGGATCTCTGCCTGGGTCCCCACGGTCCCTCCACCGGGAGAATCAAGGCGATCAAGCTGAGCTCGCTGGCGGGCGCCTACTGGCGCGGCCAAGAGGACCGCCAGATGCTCACCCGGATTTACGGCACCGCCTTCTTTTCGAAGAAGGACCTCGACCTCCATTTGGAGCGAATCGAGGAGGCGAAGGCGCGTGATCACCGTCGCCTCGGCCCCCAGCTGGGGCTGTTCATGCTGCGCAAGGAGGCCCCGGGCATGCCCTTCTGGCTCTCCCACGGCACGACGCTGTTGCGCCTGATCGAGGCCGAGGTGCACAAGCAGCTGCGCAAGCGCGAGTACGTCGAGATCAAGACGCCGCACCTGATGGACGTCGAGCTCTGGCACCGCTCCGGCCACTGGGACAACTACCAGGAGAACATGTACTTCACCGAGTCGAAGGAGCGTCAGTACGCGATCCGGCCGATGAATTGCCCCGGCGCCTGCCTCGTCTTCGACTCCGAGCGCCATTCCTACCGCGAGTTGCCGTTGAGGGTCGCCGAGTTCGGCCAGGTTTCGCGGGCTGAGCGTGAGGGCGTCCTGCACGGGCTGCTGCGGGTTCGCGCCTTCACCCAGGACGATGCCCATATCTACTGTACGCCGGAGCAGATCGTCGATGAGGTGACCGGTATCTGCGAGGCGATCGACGAGCTCTACGCGCGCTTCGGCTTCGAGGACGTCCACATCGAGCTTTCGACCCGGCCGGAGAAGTCGATCGGCAGCGAGGAGCAGTGGGCGCAGGCGGAGGAGGCGCTGCGCGGTGCGCTCGAGAGCCAGGACCGCGAGTACACGTTGAATCCGGGCGACGGCGCCTTCTACGGACCCAAGATCGACTTCCACATCACCGACGCGCTCGGCCGCTCCTGGCAGTGCGGTACCTGCCAGGTCGATTTCTTCATGCCGGAGCGCTTCGACCTCACCTATACCGACCAGAACGACGAGCCGCGCCGCCCGGTGATGATCCACCGCGCGCTGCTCGGCTCGATGGAGCGCTTCGCCGGGATCCTGATCGAGCACTACGGCGGTCGCTTCCCCGTCTGGCTGGCGCCGGTGCAGGCGGCCGTACTGCCTATCTCCGACCGTCACGTCGAGTTCGGCGACCGGGTCGCGGCCCAGCTGCGCGAGCTCGGGGTCAGGGTCGAGGTCGACCGCCGCTCGGAGTCGATCGGCAAGAAGGTCCGCGACGCCGAACTGGGACGCAACCCCTACATGCTGGTGGTCGGCGACCGCGAGGAAGAGAGCGGCGAAGCGGCTGTCCGCTCCCACGCCGAGGGGGAGCTGGGGACAATGGAGCTCGCCGAGTTCGCCGAGCTAGTCCACCGTGCCGAGAGGGCCGCCTGAGTCCCGCGACCCGGTTTTGGCCCTGTCTCTATACTCCGGACACTTGTTCGCAGGCATGCCAAACACACCGCGCCGCTGAACCTCCCGTGGCTGCCTCCGCATCCCTCGTCCTCTTGAAGCTCCACCTCACCCTTCACTAGTGCCGGTCCCGCGCAGGTTCGATCGCCGACCGCCGGAGCGCGACACGACGCGGATCAACGAGCGCATCCGTGTTCCCAAAGTTCGCTTGATCGGCGCCGACGGAGAGCAGCTGGGGATCCTCGATACGCCCGAGGCGCTGAAGCGCGCGCAGGAGGCCGACCTCGACCTGGTCGAGGTGGCGCCCAACTCGAAACCGCCGGTCACCCGCCTGCTCGACTACTCGAAGTACAAATACGAGCAGGAGCAGAAGCAGAAGGCCGCCCGCAAGCACCAGCAGCAGGTCAACGTTCGCGAGATCAAGCTGCGGCCGAAGATCGCGGTCCACGACTACGAGACCAAGAAGGGCCATGTCGAGCGCTTCCTGCGCCAGCGCAACAAAGTCAAGATCACGATCATGTTCCGCGGCCGCGAGCAGGCCCACCCGGAGCGGGGCAGGAACTTGCTGCAGCGACTGTTCGAGGACCTCGACGGGCTCGCCGTGATCGAGTCCGAGCCGCTGCAGGAAGGGCGCAACATGAGCATGATGCTGGCGCCCAGCAAAGAGGTCGTGGCGGAGACCAAGCAGGACGATCCGTCGGCTGGCGACCCGGAGGTCGACAGCGACTCCGAGTCCCCTTCGGAGGGATAAAGGCCCGCCCCGGCAGGGGTTCGCTTAACTTTTTCCGAAGACCCCTTGTGGCTATCCGCGGCCCGCGCCGCGGAAAAAGTACAAGACGCTCCACCCCTACCGGGGCGGGCCTTTTGCGATCACGTCCGCGATTCGCTCTGCTGCGTGGCCGTCCCATAGGGGCGGTGGCTCCGATGGAGCTGTTGGGCGCTTCGCGAGGGAAGCTGGGATTTGGGCGATCGCAGCGGGATCGAGGCCGAGCAGGGTGTTGGTGCCGGCGCGGATCGTCACCGGGCGCTCGGTGTTGTCACGCAAGGTGAAGCAGGGGATGCCGAGGTAGGTCGTCTCCTCCTGGATGCCACCTGAATCGGTGAGCACAGCGCCGGCATCGGCGAGCAGCGAGAGAAAGTCGACGTAGCCGAGGGGCTCGGAAAGGAGCAGACCGGGGTGCTCGGCGGAAATCGCCTCCATTTTCTTGCGGGTCCGCGGGTGGACTGGGAAGACGACCGGCATCTCCTCGGCGAGGGCGACGAGGCGCTCGACGGTTTCGGGCAGCAGCTCGCCGTCGACCAGAGCGGGGCGGTGCAGGGTGACGAGCAGGTAGCTGCCTGGCTCGACCCCAAGCCTTGCCGCAGCGTCGGCGCCGCGAAAGCGACCCTCCAGCGCGACCAGCGTGTCGATCATCGTGTTGCCGACGAAGTGCATGCGCTCATCGGCGATGCCCTCGGCGCGTAGGTTCTCGGTTGCCTCATCGCTGTGCAGGAAGAGGTACTCGGAGAACTCGTCGGCGACGATCCGGTTGATCTCCTCTGGCATCGTGCGGTCGAAGCTGCGCAAACCGGACTCGATGTGGGCGACGGGAACCTGCATCTTGGCTGCCGTCAGCACCGCGGCGAGGGTCGAGTTGACGTCGCCGGGGACCATCACCAGATCCGGCCGCTCCTCGCTCACCACCGGCTCCAAGCGCTCCATCGTGCGTGCGGTCTGTTGCGCGTGGCTGCCGGAGCCGACCTCGAGCAGGTGGTCGGGCGCCGGCACGCCGAGCTCCTCGAGGAAAACCTCCGACATCAGTCGGTCGTAGTGCTGGCCGGTGTGGACGATCGTGTGGCGGCCGGCGGGCAGGCGGTCGCGCAACGCCGCGATCACGGGCGCGGTCTTGACGAAGTTGGGCCGGGTCCCGACCACGTAGACGATCCGCATCGCGCGCCAGCGTACCTTCGACGCCCGCTGGCCAAGGCGGGCTCCAGTGGCCAGTCTGCTTCAATACCCGTCCCAATGCCGAAGATGAAAACCCACTCGGGCGCTAAGAAGCGCTTCCGTAAGACCGCCAAGGGCAAGCTGCGCGGGCGGCGCGCTTACTCGAGCCACATCCTCGAGAAAAAGTCGCCGAAGCGCAAGCGGCAGATGGGGCGGCCGGTTGTGATCGCCAAGGCCGATGAAAAGCGCGTCCGGACTCTGCTCGGAGGCGGAAAGTGAGCCGGGTCAAGCGCTCCGTCCATGCGCGCAAGAAGCGGCGCAAGGTGCTGAAGGAAGCGAAGGGCTACTTCGGTCGCAAGCATTCTTCTTACCGCTTTGCCAAAGAGCAGGTGCAGCGGTCGGGAATGTACGCATACAGGGACCGGCGCAATCGCAAGCGCGATTTCCGGCGACTCTGGATCACCCGGATCAACGCTGCAGCGAGGCGCGAGGGCATGAGCTACTCGCAGCTGATCCACGGCCTCAGCGAGGCTGGTGTCGAGGTGAACCGCAAGATGCTCGCGGAGATCGCGGTCTCCGACCGTGAGGCCTTCCGCCGATTCGTGGAGCTAGCCCGGGAGGGTGCGGCCGCCTAGTTGCGACCACACACTTCACTTTCCCGGGCGGGCCGTCTTCACGGCCCGTTTTTTATTTGTCCCGAGGTTGCCCCGTTCCAGGAGAAGATTCGACCGACCCGAACCAACACAGGATGATTTCCAGCCCCCACAACGAGAAGTTGAAATTGGTCCGCAAGCTGCGCGAGCGCAAGCAGCGCGAGCGCGAGGGATTGTTCGCGACCGAGGGCGAGGACCTGGTCGAGGCGGGGCTGGCCGCTGGCGCCGAGCCCCGCATCCTGCTCAGCCTCGCCGGTAGCGAGATCGGCGGCGAGGAAGTCGAGCCGCAGCTGCTGGCGGAGGTCTCGGCGCTTGGCTCGGGCACGCGGGTGATCGCCGTTTGGCCGCAGGTCTGGGCCGCTGCGGTAAGGCCACCCTGCGTTTACCTGCATGGGGTTGCCGATCCCGGCAACGTTGGCGCGATCGTCCGCACCGCTCAGGCCCTGCTCGGCGGCACGGTTGTGTTCGGCGCCGACTGTGCCGACCCGCATGGGCCTAAGGCAGTGCGGGCGAGCATGGGCTCGATCTTCGGCCAGTCGCTGCTGCGGGCGGGAATCGATGCCACGCCGCGGCCACGGGCGGCGTTAGTGGCGCACGGGGGCGAGACTTTGGACTCGCTGGCCGCAGCGGCGACCATCTGCCTGGGCGCTGAGCGCGATGGGCTGCCCGCCGAGGTGCTCGACGAATGTGACTTGAAGGTGACGATTCCGCTGCGCCCGGGCGGCGCCGAGTCGCTCAACGTCGCCGCCGCGGCAGCGATCGCATGCGAGCGGTTATCGTCGCCCGCCATGCAGGAGGCGGACGATGCTTGAGCGGATAGAGAAGATCGAGCTGGAGGCGACGACCGCGATCGAGACCGCCGCCGGGACCGCGGAGCTGGAGGAGCTGCGGGTCCGCTACCTGGGCCGCAAAGCCGAGTTGACGACGATCCTGCGCGGGATCGCCGAGCTGCCCCAGGAGGAGCGGGGCAGCATTGGTGGTGGCGCCAACCGGGCCCGCGTGGCGCTAGAAGGGCTGCTCGAGCGACGCGCCGCCGAGCTCGACGCCGCCGAGCTGGAGCAGCATCTGGCGAAAGACCGGGTCGACATCACCCTGCCGGGAACGCCGGCGCGGCCCGCCGGGCACCTGCACTTGATTACCCGCACCACGCGACAGATCGAGGACGTGATGATCGGGCTCGGCTACCGGGTCGTCGAGGGGCCCGAGGTCGAGCACGACTACTACAACTTCACCGCGCTCAACCACCCGCCGGGGCATCCGGCGCGGATGCTCCAGGACACCTTCTACGTCCAGTCCCATCCCGAGGTGCTCCTGCGTACCCACACCTCGCCGGTTCAGATCCGCTCGATGGAGGCGCAGCCGCCGCCGATCTTCGTGATCGTCCCGGGCAAGGTCTACCGGCGCGACTCAGACGCTACCCACAGCCCGATGTTCCACCAGGTCGAGGGGTTGGCGATTGGCGAGGGAATCACGCTTGCCGACCTGCAGGGAACGCTGGAAGAAATGCTGAAAGCGATCTTCGGCTCTGGCCGCGAGGCACGGATGCGACCGCACTTCTTTCCCTTCACCGAGCCCAGCGTCGAGTTCGACGTCTCTTGCTTCCAGTGCGAGGGATCGGGCGAGCTCGCCAGAGGCGAGCGCTGCAACCTCTGCAAGGGACAGGGCTGGATCGAGGTCGGCGGCGCAGGCATGGTCGATCCCAATGTGCTCGGCTTTGTCGCCGAGAGCGGTTATGACCCCGAGCGCGTGCAAGGTTTCGCCTTCGGCATGGGAGTGGAGCGGATTGCGATGCTGCGCCACGGCGTGCCGGACCTGCGGCGCTTCTTCGACAACGACGTGCGAATGCTGGGGCAGTTCCTATGAGAGTCCCGTACTCATGGCTGCGCGAATACTGCGACCCGGGGGTCGATGCCCCTGAGCTGGCCGAGCGGCTGGCGATGACTGGTACCGAGGTCGAGCGGGTCGGTGCCGTTGGTCCGCCGGTGGCGGACGGCTTTGTGATCGGCAGGGTGATCGAGTGTGGGGCGCACCCCGACGCCGACCGGCTCAGCATCTGCACGGTCGATACTGGCGACGGCGGTCCACGCACGATCGTCTGCGGCGCCCCTAACGTGGCGGCTGGACAGACCGTGCCGGTGGCCCTGCCGGGCGCGACGATGCCGGGTGGGACGAAGCTGGGAAAGGCGAAGCTGCGTGGCGTCGAGTCGCACGGGATGATCCTCTCGGCCGCCGAGCTTGAGATCGCCGAGGAGTCGGAAGGGATCATGGTGCTCGACGATGGCCTTGCGCCTGGCACGCCCCTGGGTGAGGTGCTGCCGATCGCCGCGCCAGTGCTGGAGCTCGAGGTGACGCCTAACCGGGTCGACTGCTTTGGCGTCTATGGGGTGGCGCGCGAGGTGCACGCGATCAGCGCCGCGCCGTTCGCTGCCGAGCCGTGGGCCGAGGACGCTCCCGCCGCTGGCGAGGGCGAGGTCAGCGACTACGCCTCGGTCGCGGTCGAGGTGCCCGAACTCTGCCCGCGCTTCACCGCGAGGGTCTTCACCGGGGTGACGGTCGGGCCTTCGCCGGCTTGGCTTCAGGCACGGCTGAGCGCGGCGGGCCAGCGGCCGATCAACAATGTCGTCGACATCACCAACTACGTGATGCTGCTGACCGCCCAGCCGCTGCACGCCTTCGACCTCGACAAGGTGCCCGACGGGGCGCTGACCGTGCGCACGGCTGCCGAGGGAGAGAAGATGACCACCCTCGACGGGGTCGAGCGGACGCTCGACCCGGAGACGGTGCTGGTCTGCGATCGCAACGGGCCCTCGGGCGTCGCCGGGATCATGGGGGGGCAGGTTTCCGAGGTCTCGGCGGAGACGACGCGGGTCTTGCTCGAGGTCGCCAACTGGAGCGGGACCAACATCCTGCGGACCTCGCGCCTGCTCGGCCTCCGCTCGGAGGCCTCGTCGCGTTTCGAGAAGCAGCTCCACCCGGAGCTTTGCCTGCGGGCCCAGCGGATCGCTTCGCGGCTGATGGTCGAGCTCTGCGGGGCGGAACTGGTGCCGGGCACGATCGACGTTGCCGTCGAGATTCCCCCGGCGCCGCGGATTCGGCTGCGCGACGAGCGGGTGGAGGGCCTGCTCGGAATGCGGATCGAGCAGAGCGACCAGGTTGCTTACCTCCAGCGGCTCGGCTTCGGTGTTGAGCCCGAGGGCGTGGATCTCTTGATCGAGGTGCCGCCCGACCGCCACTACGACGTCACCCGCGAGGTCGATTTGATCGAGGAGGTCGCGCGCATCCACGGCCTCGACGAGCACCTCCCCTCGACCCTGCCGGGCTCTGCCGGGCAGGCGGGCGGGCTGAGGCGCGATCAGCGGCTGCGCCGGCGCGCCGAGGACGCGATGCGCGACCTCGGCTTCGATGAGATCGTCGGCTGGAGCTTCACCGATCCCGGCGAGGCGGAGCGGCTGCGGATCCCCGCGGACGATCCGCGCGCGCACGCCGTCACGATCTCCAACCCGCTCTCCGAGGATCAGTCGACGATGCGGACGACCCTGCTCGGCTCGCTGCTCGACGTGGCGCAGCGCAATCTGGCCCACGACGCCGAGCGGGTCGCGATCTTCGAGTCCGGCCGCGTCTACCTGGACTGCCAGCCGACGGGCGGAAAAGGGAAATCCGACCTTGTTGCTGGGGCCGTCGATCCGCTTGGCGGGGGGTTTGCCGGCGGCCGGCCGGCGCCTTTCGCCGAGCCGCAGCGGCTCGCTTGCCTCGCGGTCGGCCCGCTGGCGCCGAAGTCGTGGCGAGACGGAGGCGAGGCGGCGGACTTCTTCGTGCTCAAGGGAGTGCTGGAGGGGCTCGCGGCACGACTCGGGGTGGAGCTCGGCTTCGAGCCGGCGAGCGAGCCGTTCCTGCATCCCGGCCGCGCCGCGAAGGTCCTGGTCGGCGACGACGATGCCGGCTGGATCGGCGAGTTGCACCCGCTCGTCTGCCGCGAGTGGGACCTGGAGGCGGCGGTCTGCTTCGAAGCGGATCTGGCGGCGCTCGTCGCGGTCGCTTCCGCCGGCGAGGAGATCTTCGAGG
>Ga0157297_10000170_pt1 | contig 10983 bp, 11 predicted proteins | sample NitcycUS028104C2_FD_108380 | JGI IMG/M metagenome (GOLD analysis project Ga0157297, IMG submission 108380) | Soil microbial communities from Arlington Agricultural Research Station in Wisconsin, USA - Nitrogen cycling UWRJ-S028-104C-2 | ecosystem: Environmental > Terrestrial > Soil >...
CAGGGAAAGGACGTCGCGAACCCGATGGCGATGATCCTTGCGGCGGCCGCTCTCCTCGCCCACACCGAGGACGAGCAATGCCAGGAGGCGGGGCGCGCGATCCGCGAGGCGACGCTCGAGGCGGTCGCCGAGGGCATCCGCACCGCGGACCTCGGCGGGCACCACGGGACGACGTCGTTCACCGACGAGGTCATCCGCCGCACGCGCACGAAGCTCGAGGTCTGGGCGTCGCTGTAGAGGCTCAGGCGGCGGCCGCCGCCTCGCCCCACACGAGCTCGCCCGCACCGAGGGCGACGAGGAACGTCTCGGCGATCTCCGGGTCGAACTGCGTGCCTGCGCACCGGTCGATCTCGTCCGCGGCGGCCTCCGGCTCGAGCGAACGCCGGTAGGGCCGCCCCGCCGTCATGGCGTCGAAGGCGTCGGCGACGGCGAGGACGCGGCCCTCGACGGGGATGGCCGTCCCCGAGCGGCGCGTCGGGTACCCGCGGCCGTCCCACCGCTCGTGGTGGAAGAGGACGTATGGCAGTGCCGGCTGGAGCGACGGCACGCCGGCGATCAGCCAGAGGCCCTCGACGGGATGGGCACGGATCTCTGCGAGCTCGCCCTCGTCGAGGCTGCCGGGCTTCGCGAGCACCTCCGGGCGCACGTTCACCTTGCCGACGTCGTGCAGGGCGGCTCCGAGCCGGAGCGCCTCGAGCTGCGGATCGTCCCAGCCGAGCCGCACCGCAACCGCCTCCGCGTTCGCCGCCACACGCGCCGCGTGGGCGCCGAGCGCAGGGTCGCAGACGTCCATCGCGGTCGCATAAGCGGCGAGTCGGGCCACGGGATGTCTGGTTCCCGCCGCGCCGCCGGAACCCTTCCCGTAGATTTCCTGCGCCGATGCGAGTCTCCGTGCCCCGCGAGTCCGCGCCCGGCGAGCAGCGGGTCGCTCTGACACCCGAAGCCGCGGCCAAGCTGCAGTCGGGCGGCTTCGACGTCGTCGTCGAGCGAGGCGCGGGCGTCCTCGCCGGGTTCCCGGACGAGCAGTACGACGATCGCAGTGTCGAGCTCGCGGACCACGACCAGCTGCTCGCCGACGCCGAGGCCGTGCTGCGCGTTCGCAAGCCAGCACCGGAAGAGCTGACGGCACTCCGTCGCGGCACGGTGCTGATCGGCTTCCTCGAGCCCCTGACGGACGCCGCCGGCATCGCGAGCCTGCGCAGCCAGGGCGTGATCGCGTTCGCGATGGAGTCGATCCCCCGGATCACGCGCGCGCAGTCGATGGACGCGCTCTCCTCGCAGGCGACGATCGCGGGCTACAAGGCCGTGATCCTCGCCGCAGATCGAAGCCCGAAGCTCTTCCCGATGCTGATGACGGCAGCAGGCACGGTCGCGCCGGCACGAGCGCTCGTGCTCGGTGCCGGGGTCGCGGGCCTGCAGGCGATTGCGACGGCCCGCCGGCTCGGGGCGGTGGTCTCGGCGTTCGACGTCCGGCCGGCGGTCGCGGAGCAGGTCGAGTCGCTCGGGGCGACGTTTCTGGACCTCGGTGTGCGCGGCGAGGAGACCGAGGGCGGCTATGCCCAGGAGCTCACCGAGGAGCAGCAGGCCGAGCAGCAGCGCGCGCTCGAGGAACGCCTCCCCAGCTTCGACGTGGTGGTCACGACCGCCGCGGTCCCCGGCCGGCCCGCGCCGACGCTCATTCCAGCCGAGGCCGTCGACGCGATGCGCCCCGGGTCGGTGATCGTCGACCTGGCCGCCGAGAGCGGCGGCAACTGCGAGCTGACGGAGCCGGGCCGCGAGATCACGCGCGCGGGCGTCACCATCGTCGGCCTCACGAACGTGCCGTCGCTGATGGCCGCCGACGCGAGCCGGCTCTACGCGCGCAACGTGACGACGCTTCTCGAGCACCTTGCGCCCGGCGGCACGCTGGCGCTCGACTTCGACGACGAGATCACGGCCGGCGCATGCGTCACCGGCGCGCCCGAGGAGGGGGCGACATGACTGACATCGGGCTGGTGACAGAGCTGACCGTGCTCGTCCTCGCGATCTTCCTCGGCTTCGAGGTCATCTCGAAGGTTCCGACGATGCTCCACACCCCGCTCATGTCCGGGACGAACTTCATCCACGGGATCGTCGTGGTCGGGGCGATCGTCGTGCTCGGCTTCGCGGACGACGCCTTCACGAAGACGGTCGGGTTCGTCGCGATGGTGCTCGCCTCCGCGAACGTCGTCGGCGGCTGGTTCGTCACCGACCGCATGCTCGAGATGTTCAAGCGGCGGCCCGACGAGAAGCGGGAGCCGAAGCAGTGATCTCCGACCCGGACGTGGTCGGGATCCTCTATCTCGTCTCGATCATCTGCTTCATCCTCGCGCTGCGCTTCCTCTCCTCTCCCAAGCACGCGCGGCGCGGGAACTGGGTCGGCGGCGTCGGCATGGTCATCGCGATCGCGACGACGCTCGCCCTCGACGGGATCTCGAACTGGCTGCTGATCATCGTCGGCGGCGCGATCGGCTCGATCGTGGGCGTCGTCGGCGCGCGCACGGTGAAGATGACCGCGATGCCGCAGATGGTGGCCCTGTTCAACGGGGTCGGCGGCGGTGCGGCCGCGCTCGTCGCGCTCGCGGAGTTCCACGTCGCCGACGGCGGCGACCTCGGTTCGGAGGAGATCGTCTCGATCGTGCTCTCGGCACTGATCGGGTCGATCTCGTTCTCCGGCTCGATGATCGCGTTCGGGAAGCTCCAGGAGCTGATCTCCGGACGGCCGATCGTGTTCGTCGGCCAGAACATCGTCAACGTGGCGATCCTCGCCGGCGCAGCCGCCCTCGGCATCGCGCTGATCGCGGGCTGGGACGAGCAGTGGGCGTTGATCGGGCTGATCGGCCTCGCGCTGCTCTTCGGCGTGATGTTCGTGCTGCCGATCGGCGGGGCCGACATGCCCGTCGTCATCTCCCTCCTCAACGCGTTCACGGGCATTGCCGCGTCGGCGACGGGCTTCGTCCTCAACTCGACGCTCCTGATCGTTGCGGGAATGCTGGTCGGCGCCTCCGGCACCCTCCTCACGCTGCTCATGGCGAAGGCGATGAACCGCTCGATCGCGAACGTCCTCTTCGGCGCCTTCGGACAGGTGCAGGCCGGAACGGGCGCGGCTCGCGTCGACGACGGGCGTACCGTGCGCGCGACGACGGCGGACGACGTCGCCGTGCAGCTCTCGTTCGCACGCAAGGTGATCATCGTCCCCGGCTACGGGCTCGCCGTCGCGCAGGCGCAGCACGACGTGCGTCAGCTCGCCGAGCTGCTGGAGGAGAAGGGGATCGACGTGGCGTACGCGATCCACCCCGTCGCGGGCCGCATGCCGGGTCACATGAACGTCCTGCTCGCCGAGGCCAACGTGCCGTACGACCAGCTCAAGGAGATGGACGAGATCAACCCCGAGTTCCCGCAGACTGACGTGGTGCTCGTGATCGGGGCGAACGACGTCGTCAACCCTGCTGCCCGGAGCGATCCCGCGAGCCCGATCTACGGCATGCCGATCCTCGACGTGGACAAGGCGGCGAGCATCGTCGTCATGAAGCGCTCCATGGCACCGGGCTTCGCGGGCATCGACAACGAGCTCTTCCTCGACCCGAAGACGACCATGCTGTTCGGCAACGCGAAAGACTCGATCGTGAAGCTGATCGCCGCGGTCAAGGCGCTGTGACGCCCGATCAGGTGATCCAGCGTCGGAGGATCCTGTGCGATGGGTGAGACGAGAGCCATGGAAGCGACGCTGACGACGATCCGCGACGAGGAAGAGCTGCGACGGCTCCTGGGCGAGCCGAGCGACCTCGTGCGCGCCAAGGTCGGAGACCGGTTGAACGAGCTCACGCGCCAGTTCGTCGACCGCTCGCCGTTCGTCCTCCTCGCCACCTCGGCGCCCGACGGAACGTGCGACGTCAGCCCCCGGGGCGACCCTCCCGGGTTCGTCAGGGTGCTCGACGAGCAGACGCTGCTCCTCCCCGAGCGACCCGGCAACCGCCTCGCCGACTCGCTCCGCAACATCCTCGCGAACCCACGGGTCGGCCTCATCTTCGTCGTCCCGGGCGTCGGCGACACGCTGCGGGTGAACGGGCGCGCGACACTCGTCACCGACGACGAGCTCCTCGCCCCCTCCGCGGTGGACGGGAAGGTGCCGAAGCTCGGGATCCTGGTCGACGCGGACGAGGTGTTCACGCACTGCTCCAAGGCGTTCCTCCGCTCGCAGCTCTGGGATCCCGAGCGGTACGTCGAGCGGAGCGAGCTCCCGTCCTCGGGCGAGATCCACCGCCGCCGCGACCCGTCGTTCGACGCGGAGTCCTACGACGCCGAGCGGGCGAAGCGGTACGCGCGACGCGAGGGCTTCTACTAAGCCCGCATGTCGGTCCCGGTCTTCTCGCGCGACGCCGTGCTGGAGGCCGTCTCGCCGCAGGACGCCTACGCTGCCGTGCGGAACGCGTTCATCGCGCACCACCGCGGCGAATGGGTCATGCAGCCCAAGATCTACGTCACGAACTACCCGGCCGGGGACTTCCGAGCGATGCCGGCGATCGGGGGCGGCCACGCGCTCCTCAAGTGGGTCACGTCGTTTCCCGGCAACCCTGCGCTCGGCTTGCCGACGGTAACCGGGCTCGTCGTGCTCTCGAACTCCGAGACGGGTCAACTCGAGGCGGTGCTGGACGCGGCGTCGGTGACGGCGCTCCGAACGGCCGCGGCGGGGGTCCTGGCAGCCGACACCCTGGGTGTCGAGAACGGGCCGTCCGTCGCGGTCGTGGGCTGCGGCGTGAACGGCGCGGAGACCGTAAGGATGCTCGTGGCGCACGGCCGCACCCCCGTCGTCTGGGACGCCGACGAGGCGCGGCGACGGTTCGTCGCCGACCAGTTCGGCGCCGAGGTCGCGGGCTCGCTCGACGAGGCGCTCGCGCGCGACGCCGTCGTCACGGTCACTCCGGGACGCGACGTGCTCTTCTCCGAGGGCTCCCTCCGCCCCGGTCAGCACGTCTCCCTGATGGGCGCCGACGGGCCGGGGAAGGCCGAGATCGCCACGCGGGAGCTCGGCCGCGCGCGCCTCTTCTGCGACGACTGGGAGCAGGCGAGCCATGGCGGCGAGCTCGCGGCGGGCGTTGCCGCGGGGCTACTGGCGCGCGACGACGTGACCGAGCTGGGTGCGGTGCTCGCCGGCGCTGCCGAAGGGCGCGTGGACGGCGACGACGTCACGCTCTTCGACTCGACGGGACTCGCGATCCAGGACCTCGCGATCGCCCGGGCAGCGCTCCTCCGGTCGGTCGAGATGGACCTCCCCCGCCTCGAGCTCTAGCGAACCGCGCCGCGGCCGTCGCGTCAACGGGCGTACAAGAGATCGCGATAGGCGTCGACGATGTGACGCTCGACGCCGGCATGGAGCGGCGCGAGCTCGCGGTCGATCGCACCCCGGTGACCGACCAGGACGCGTTCCACTGGGCGTCGACCAGCACCACCCCGGCCGCTCGCGTCCCGAGTGCGGCCGAGACGTCGTCGACCAGGCCATGGAGGGCAGGCGCGTCATCTCGTGACAGGGGCACGCCCTGGGGAGCGCGGCCGAGACGCGGGCGCATCAGGACCCCGACACCGAGGAAGAGCGCCCCGAGGACGACGAAGGCGATGTTCGGCCTTGTCACGCCGAGCCCGAGCAGCACGACGCCCAGGAGGCCGAAGAAGAGCGCAAGCGCGAGCGTCAGCACGGCGAGGGCATACGCCGCGGCCTTCGCGCGCGTGAGTCGCGGCCTCAAGTCTGTGTCGGCGGAGAACTCAGCAGCGAGACCGGCGCCCAGCCGCGAGGCGAGACGCCTGTCGACGACGTCGAGCTTCGACTGCCGAGATGGCTCCTCCGGAGGGCCGGCCAGGTTCCGGCCGCACGTGTCGCACCAGGCCGGGTAGGGGCCGGACGCAGGGATGGTCGCGCCGCATTGCGGGCACGGCGCGCCCACTCCCGCGCTCACGCTCGTTCACCAAGCAGGCGCGCCGGCTCGAAGAGGTCGAGCAACGGGTCGCGGTCGCCGAGGATCGCGCGGGCGAGGAGGCGGCCGCACGCGAAGCCCAGCACGTTTCCATGGCCCGAGTAGCCGGCCGCGACCCACGTCCGCGGCGAGCGGGGGACGGGCCCGACGACCGGCAGGAAGTCCAGGACGAGCCCGAAGATCCCCGCCCAGCGGTAGTCGACGCGCAGCTCGCGTCCCACGAGGTCGTTCACGAATGAGGAGAGAGCGCCCTGCACATCGTCGGTCACCGCCTCCTCTGCCGTGAACTCGCGGTCGAGCGAGACATCACGGAAGCCTCCCGCGACGATTCGTCCGTCCTCCGTCTGATGCCAGTAGTCGAAGCCGTGGCGGCCGTAGTGGGGTGTCTCGAAGAGGCGATCCGAGAGGGTCTCCGTGGCGATCACCTGACCACGGGTCGGGACGATCAGACCCTCGAGCTCGCCGAGGAGGCCGCTCGGGTAGCCGTCCGTGGCGACGACGACGACGTCCGCGTCGAGCTCGCCCGGATCGGCGATCCGGTGTCCCGTGAGGAACATCGCCCCCGCGTCGGACGCGCGGCCGGCAAGACGCCGCACGAGGCGAACGGGCTGCAGGGCGCCGTCGGTCGGGTGGTAGATCGCTGCCGTGAAGCGGCCGGAGAGCGGCCCACCCGGAGCGTCGACCCAGTCGGCTGCGAGGCCGTCCGCATGCAGCGCCTCGAGCTCGTCGCGCAGGTCCTCGCGCTCCTCCCCGTCCGCCGCAAGGCGCAGGCTCCCGAGCGGCCGAAACGCGTCACGGCCGAGCTCCGCCATCGCGCGCAGCTCGCTCTCCGTCCACTGCCAGAGGGCCAGCGCGCGCTCACGACCGACGGATGCGACGACCTCGTCGTACGGGGCGGCCGTCCCACGGAGAGCAAAGCCGCCGTTCCTTCCACTCGCACCCTCGCCGATCCCGCGCTCGTCGACGACACGGACGCTCACGCCGGCGTTCGCAAGAGCGAGCGCGCACGCACAGCCCGTTATTCCCGCGCCGACGATGCCCACCTCGACATGGCCGACGCCGTTCCCCGCCGGAGGCGACGGCCCCGCGTCGGCGAGCCAGTACGGCGTCATCGCGCGATCGTACTGCGCACCATCCCTTCGTCGACCACGACGGCGCCCGCCAGCTCGAGGAGCGCGAGAGCCGCCGCGAGCTCCGAGGCCCCGAGGCCCGTGGAGCGGCTCAACTCGTCCGCCGTCCCGGCACCCGTGGCGAGCGCGACGAGCACCTGCTCCGCCGCAGGGTCGTTCGGCACGCTCGGCACGACCCGCTGCTGCTCGAGCCCGAGCGACTCGAGCACGTCGGCGGCGCACGTCGCCGGCGTCGCACCGAGCCGCAGGAGTGCGTTCGTCCCGTTCGACAGGGACGACGTGATCTCGCCGGGGACTGCGAGGACGTCCCGACCGTCCTCGAGGGCGAAGTCGGCGGTGATCAGCGCGCCGGAGCGTTCCCGCGCCTCGACGACGACCGTGGCGCGTGCGAGCCCCGCAATGATCCGGTTGCGCGCCGGAAACCTCCACGGGGCGGGCTCGATCCCTGGCTCGTACTCCGAGACGACGAGACCGCCCGCGGACACGATCGCCCGGGAGAGCTCGGCGTGGGCCGCGGGGTAGTCGCGATCGATCCCGCACCCGAGCACCGCGATGGTGATCCCGCCAGCGGCCAGGGCGCCTCGATGCGCCTCCCCGTCGATCCCCCGCGCCATGCCGCTCACGACCACCGCGCCTGCGGTCCCGCATTCGGTCGCGATCGAGCGGGCGACCGTGCGCCCGTAGCCCGAGCAGGCTCGCGCGCCGACGATCGCGACCGCCGGGCGCTCGAGCACGTCGAGCGACGCCTCGCCGCGAACCCAGAGCCGCCCGGGCGGGTCGGGGATCTCGGCGAGCAAGCGTGGATACCCGCGTTCGCCGCGTCTGACGGAGCGGCACGTCACCGCTCACCGAGCCCCGTCGGCGAGCGGTACGACAGTGCCTCGGCGACGTGCTCGGGAAGGACGTCGGCGGAGCCTGCGAGCGCGGCGACGGTGCGCGCCACGCGGGCGACGCGAGCGCGCCCGCGTCCCGTGAGCGGCAGCCGGTCGACCGCACGGTCGAGCAGCTCTGACGCAGCCGTGACGCGCCTCGGCGGCGCTGCGTGCAGACGGCCCGCGCCCTCGACGACGCGCTCGCGCACAACGCCGGAAGGCTCCGAAGGCCCGGCGGCAAGCTCTTCGGCTCTCGGCCGCGGCATCGCGACCACGAGGTCGAACCGGTCGAGGAGCGCCCGTGAGACCTTGTCGCGGTACGCGGCGATCCGCGCCGGCGTGCAGACGCACTCGAGCTTGGGATCGCCTCGGCCGCCGCACGGACAGAGGTTCATCGTCGCCACGAGCCGGAAGCGCGCGGGGAACAGCGCGCGGCCGCCCACCCGCGCAACCGACACGACGCCGTCCTCGAGCGGCTGCCGCAGGGCTTCCAGCACCGAGCGCGGGAACTCGGGTAGCTCGTCGAGCAGGAGCACGCCGCGGTGCGCGAGGCTCACCTCCCCCGGCCGCGGGACGGTCCCTCCACCGATCACCGCCGCGGCCGATGCCCCATGGTGGGGCGCCCGGAACGGTGGTGTCGTGAGGAGCCCTGAGCCCGGTCGCAGCGTTCCCGAGACGGAGTGGATGCGGGTCACCTCGAGCGCCTCGTCCTGGGTGAGCGGCGGCAGGATGGAGGGAAGTCGCCGCCCGAGCATGGTCTTGCCCGTCCCGGGCGGGCCGGCGAGCAGGAGGTTGTGCGATCCCGCCGCGGCGAGCTCGAGCGCCCGGCGACCGCGTTCCTGGCCGCGCACGTCGGCGAGGTCCGGGAGGCGCGTGTCGACCGGGAGCGTGTCCTGCTCCGGCGATGCGGGCTCGATGTCGTCCTCGCCGCGGAGGTAACCGACGGCCTCGGCGATGTGCCGCACGCCCACCGCTTCGATCCCCGCGAGCGCAGCCTCCCGTGAGGAATCCGACGCGCAGAGCAGCCGCGAGAACCCTGCCCGAGCCGCTCCCTCAGCGGCTGCGATCGTGCCCACGACCGGCCGGATGCGCCCGTCGAGCCCGAGCTCGCCGATGCACGCGTGCTCGGCGAGCCGCTTGGCCGGCACCTCGTCGGACGCGGCGAGCAGCGTCAGGGCGATCGCGAGATCGAAGCCCGTCCCCTCCTTCCGCAACGCGGCGGGTGCGAGGTTCACGGTGATCACCATGTCCGGCCACGGCAGGAGCGCCGAGTGGACACCGCTGCGCACACGGTGCTTCGCCTCCTGGCAGGCGCGGTCGGCCAGCCCGACGATGGAGAATGTCGGCTGCTGGCCCGAGCGGAGGTGCGCCTCGACCTCGACGCGCCGCGGCTCGAGCCCGACGAGCGCGAACGTGACCGCCCGACCGAACACGCTTCGACCGTACGGCCGAAGGTGTCACGAGTTCGTGCCGTCTTCGAGCCAGGTTTGCGACGGTGGGGCCTCGGCGGCCCCACCGTCGGCGTGTCCTCGTCAGCCCGTGTAGCAGAGGACGTAGAGCGTGAACGTGCTCGTGTTGCCGCTGTCGTTGCCGCCCGTGCCCCGGTAGCCGGTGACAGCGTTGTTCGTGATGACCGGCGTGATCCGCTGCGTCCAGAGCTCGCGGTCCGCGGCGTCGTCGCTCCAGCCGGTCCCGGCCGAGATCGCCTTCTCGTTCGCGTTGCAGTTCACGCCCACCGTCACGGTGTCGTAGGCGCCGTTCTCGGCAACGCCGCCCGGCACGACCGCGCTCGCCTGTCGCACCGTGATCGGGCCGATCGTGCCTGCAGGGCCGGCGGGGCCCGCCGGGCCGGCCGGACCTGCGGGGCCGGCGGGGCCGGCGGGAAGCGAGGCGGATGCGAAGTCGTCCCGCGTGAGCGACCCGTTCAGGACCAACGAGCCCGTGACTGCGTTCCGGGCGATCTTCGCTCCGGTCACGTTGCGGTTCTTGATCTTCGCCGCGGTGACGGCGTTCGCCCGGATCTTTGCCCCGGTGACGGCGCTCGCTCTGATCTGCGCGGTGCCGACGGAGTTCGGCGCGAGCGCCGAGACGGCGGCAACGCTCGTGCCCGTGAGGGCGACGAGGAGCGCGAGGCATGCGACGACCATGGCCGGCGACGGCCGGTGACGGATGAACGTTCTCATGTGACCTCCTGGTCGGGAGCGGATCGATCGCAAGGATGGAACAGCCGTGTGAGGATCCTGCAAAGGGCGTCGAGCGCGCTCAGACGGCGCGGCAGACGAGGATCGACTCGAAGTACTCCCCTGCGCGACGGCCGGTGCGGCGGTTCACATGGCGCTCGAGGCGGTCCTCGAGGCGAAGCTCGGCACGCCGCAGGATCTCGGGATAGAGGTCGCGGCGATCGTTCACGACGATGCACACGGGGGCGCTCGGACCGAGTCGCCGGCGTGCGTTCGCGAGCACTGCTGCGACGCCCTCGACGTAGGCACGGATCGCATCGCGACCGAGCCCCCGGGCGGGACGACCAAGCTCAGCCTCACGGCGCTCGTCGAGACCGAGCAGCTCGTACGCGTACCGATGCTGCTCGTGGTAGTCGATCAGGCCGGGGTACGGCGGCGAGGTGACGACGCCGTCGAACGGCCCGCCGAGCTCGAGGTCTCGAGCGTCGCCGTGCTGCACCGAAGCGTGGACGTCGGCTGCACGGGCCGCAGTGAATGTCTCGATGCGGTCGAGCGTGTCGAGCGTGTACCGCAGGAGGAACCTCCGCGCCTCGCCGACGGGCGTGCACGTGCGGCGATGCTTGTGACACCAGTACGGCCCGTGCTGCGGCTCGCGGGGGAAGTCGAGGTCGAAGTGCGTCGTGCGGCGGGCCGACCGGGCGGCCCGCGCGAGGATCACGCGCAGCACGTCGGCCGAGGCGACCTGTTCGACGAGCGACCGAAAGTGCAGCAGCTCGGCGACCGCGCGCGGCGCGAACCAGTCGCGGAGGTAGGG
>Ga0157297_10000172_pt1 | contig 10897 bp, 11 predicted proteins | sample NitcycUS028104C2_FD_108380 | JGI IMG/M metagenome (GOLD analysis project Ga0157297, IMG submission 108380) | Soil microbial communities from Arlington Agricultural Research Station in Wisconsin, USA - Nitrogen cycling UWRJ-S028-104C-2 | ecosystem: Environmental > Terrestrial > Soil >...
CCAACTGCGTGCAGTGCGGTGCGATCACCGCCAAGGGCGGCCGCCTCACGTTGCCCGAGGGTGGCGACGGGCCGCTTTACCAAGAGACGTAGGGACCGACGCGTCAGCGCGCGGGTCCTGTCACCGGGTGGGGGTGTCCGGCCTGGCGCTGGGTTTTTCGCCTGCGACAGTGCGGCCGTCCGATGGCGCGGTTGGGGCGAAAAACAGGACGCCGCGCCGAGCCGGACACCCCCGCCCGGTGCCACCCGCGCGGGTAGGGTCGCCGAATGCTGGCTCTTGGCATAGCGGCCGCGGTTGGAGCTTCTTTGCTCTACAACACCTCGATCGCGTTGCAGGCGCTGGAGGTGCGGGGGGTACCGGGGGAGCACTCGTTGCGGGTTTCGCTGATCGGGCGGCTGTTGCGCAACAAGCGCTGGCTCGGGGCTACGGCGCTGGGTCTGATCGGCTGGCCGCTGGAGATCGTCGCCTTGCTGCTGGCTCCATTGACCGTGGTGCAGCCCTGTCTGGCGAGCGGTCTGATCCTGTTGCTCTGGCTGGGCGCGACGCGGCTGGGGGAGGCGCCGGGCCGTCGTGAGGCGCTGGCGGTGGCGGCGATCGTCGCCGGCGTCGCCGGCGTTGCCTGGGCAGCGCCTGAGCGAACCACCGACCATGCCGGAACGGCGGCGATCGGCCTCGCCTTGGTCCTCGTGGCGATTCCGATAGCAGCCCCCTATGCGCTGCGGGGCCGGGCCGAAGCCGTCGGGACTCTCGCCGTAGTCAGCGCCGGTTGTGGCTACGCCTGGACCGCGATCGCCAGCAAGCTGCTCACCGACGAGCTCGCCGCCGGCGCGATCCTTGTCGCGATTGCCTGGCTCGCCACCGCCGCCGCATCAGAGGGTCTGGCCCTGCTGAGTGAGATGAGTGCCCTGCAGCACCGCGCCGCCACCCATGTTGCGCCGACGATGTTCGCGGTCCAGATCCTTGTCCCGGTGGCGCTGGCGCCGCTGATCTTTGGCGAGGCTTGGGGGGAGACGCCGCTGGGTGGAGTCGCCCTGGTCGCTTCCATGGCGCTCGCCGTCGCCGGCACCGTGCTGCTGGCCGGATCGCAAACGGTCGGTGCTGTCATCGCGGCTGCTCACGCCGACGACTGATCCGCCGCCGCTGGTAGCCTTGCGCCGCTTTCCCATCCCCTTTCCCGGTCGTCCTAAAGGAGTCACCGTAGGGTCCGCAGAGACAATCCGGCCTGACGCGAGCGCATTCGCGATCGGGTTCGACCATCGTGACCGGGCCAGACTGTTCGAGCTCTGGACCGAGGTGCTCGATTCCGAGCAGTGGTCGGAGGGGCCGATGCTGGCTGCCTTCGAGCAGCGCTGGTCGCAGTGGAATGGGGTGCCCAGTCTGGGGCTCTCGAGCTGGGCCGGCGGCGCTCTAGCCGCCTTGGAGTTCGCCGGTGTGCGGGGGGAGACGGTGCTCTGCCCGTCCAACACCTTCATGGCGACGCCGCTCGCGGCGATCAATGCCGGTGCCGAGGTCGAGTTCGTCGACTGCAACCGGGGCGACCTCTGCATGTCGTTCGAGGATTTCGAGCGCAAGGCGGAGCGGTCGAATCCGAGGGCCGCGATCCTCGTCCACATCGGCGGCCACATCGCCTTCGATTCCGAGCGGATCGCCGCCTACTGTCGCGAGAAGGAGATTTTCCTGCTCGAGGATTGCGCCCACGCCCACGGTGCCGATTGGACCGGTCGCAGGCCGGGCAGCTTCGGCGATGCCGGCGTCTACTCGCTGTACGCGACGAAGACCATCTCCACCGGCGAGGGTGGTGTGCTCGTCTCTTCCAACCCGGAGCTGCTCGAGTTCGCGGCCAAGTTCCGCAACTACGGCAAGTTCGAGCATGAGGTCGACGGGCTCAACTTCCGCATGAGCGAGTTCACGGCGGCACTCGGCCTGGTCCAGGCAGACCGGATGGAGGAGATCGTCGCCTGGAAGAACGCTCACGCGGGCGACCACCTCGACCCTCTGCACCCGGCGCGGCTTGAGTTGCCGCAGGGAATGACCTCAGGCCTCTACAAGTACATCGTCTTCGACGAGATCGAGAAGTCGACGGGGCGAGTTTACGAGCAGCCCTGCCACCGGATCATGGGGCGCGCCGACGAGCTGCCCAATACCGACTGGGTAGCCGAGAACCACTGGTGCGTGCCGCTCTACTACCGCCCGGAGAGCCGGGAGGAGGCGTCATGAGGGTCCTGGTAACCGGCGGCGGCGGCTTCATCGGCTCGCACGTGGTCGACCGGTTGATGGAGGACGGGCACACACCCCGCATCTTCGACCTAAGCGCCTCGCCCTACCACTCACCGCTCGAAGTCGAGACCTTCACCGGCAGCATTACCGACCCGGCCAACCTCGACTTGGCGATGCGGGACTGCGATGCGGTCATCCACCTGGCCGCGGTCGCCGACGTCGCCCATGTGCACGCAGATCCGGTGCTGGCCGAGGAGGTCAATACGCGCGGCACCCTGAACGTGCTCGAGGCCGCCTGTCGGGCCAAGGTCGGTCGGGTCGTCTACGGCTCGACCACCTGGGTCTACAGCGACTGCGCCGAGCAGGCGGTCGACGAGGAAACGCTAATTCCCGCGCCGCGGCACCTCTACACCGCGACCAAGTTGGCCGGCGAGACCTACTGCACCGGCTATGCGGAGCTGTTCGAGCTGGAGTCGACGGTGCTGCGCTTCGGCATCCCCTACGGCCCGCGTGCCCGCGCCGCCGGCGTGGTTGCCAAGTTCACCGATCTGGCGCTGGAAGGCAAGGCGCTGACGATCGCGGGGGACGGCAGCCAGTGCCGCAGCTTCATCTACGTCGACGATCTCGCGGCCGGCATCGTCGCGGCGCTGGCGCCAACCGCCGCCAACCGCACCTACAACCTCTCCGGCGACGAGGTCGTGACGATCCTCGAGATCGCCGAGGCGGTGCAGGAGATGACCGGTGGTTGCGAGATCGTCCACACGCCGCCCCGCCCGGGTGACTTCCCCGGCAAGGAGATCTCCAACACGCGGGCGCTCGAGGAGATCGATTGGAAGGCGGACACGAGCTTCCGCGAGGGCGTGCGCAGGTACGTCGAGTGGGTGCGCAGCAGCACCCGCGCGCCCGACCCTGTCCCCGGCAAAAAACCATCATTGAACGGCAACGGACACGCCGCGGGTGCGCTGCTGGCCGGCACTGCGGGCTCGGAGGAGCACCCGCCGCGGGTGCTGGTGTTGACCGCCGACATCGGCGAGGGGCACGACCTGCCAGCTCGGATCATCAAGGCCGATCTCGAGCAGGAGATCCCAGGCGCCGACGTCGAGATCGCCAACGGCCTGGAGGCGATGGGGCGGATCAGCTCCTCCGTGGCTCGCGACGGTTCTCGCTTCGCCTTTCGGTGGATGCCTTGGCTATTCGACCTCCAGTATTGGCTGATCACCCGGTTCGCGCCGACCCGTTGGCTCATGCATCACCTCAGCTATGCGCTCGGAAGCCGGGGGCTGTTGCGGCTGATCGAGAAGCAACGCCCCGACGTCATCGTCTCCACGTACCCCGGAGTGACCGCCGTACTGGGCATGCTGCGCGAGAACCGTCGTTTGCTCGTCCCGGTGCAATCGGCAATCACCGATCTGGCCGGGCTGCGCTACTGGGCACATCCAGGTGTGGACCTCCATTTCGTCACCCACCCGGAGTCGATCGAGGAGGTGGAGCGCCTGGTCGGTTCGGGCAGCGTCGAGTGGATGCGCCCGCCGATCTCGCGCGACTTCCTGATGCCGCGTACCCGGCGCGACGCGCGCGAGGCGCTCGGCGTACCGGCGCACGCGCGTCTCGTGCTCGTCTCGGGTGGGGGCTGGGGCATCGGCGACCTCGAAGGCGCGATCGATGTGGCGCTCTCCGGCGAGGACACCCAGGTCGTTTGCATCGCCGGCCGCAACGAGACGGTGCGCGAGAAGCTGGAGCAGCACTACGCCGAGAACGAGCGGGTGCAGGTACTGGGCTTCACCGAGCAGATGAGCGACTGGATGGCAGCTGCCGATGCGATGGTTCACTCGACCGCCGGCCTCACTGTTCTCGAGGCTCATATCCGTGGCTGTCCGGTCGTTTCCTATGGCTTCTCGGCCGGCCATCTGCGGGCCAATAACGCCGCCTTCGAGCGTTTCGGGCTGGCTGAGGTGGCGCGCTCCGAGCACGAGCTCGGCTCGGTGCTGCGGCACCTGACCCGCGAGCGTCGCTCCCCCGATTCCACCTTCGCCTCGCTGCCCTCAATCGCCTCGCGAGTTCTCACAGCCCGCCCTCGAATCAAGCCGCAGCCGGTCTGGCGCGTGCGCGCGGAGCGGGTGGCGGCCGCGGTCAGCCTCGTCCTTGTGGCGGTGGTCCTTTCGCTGGCTCTGATCGATTGGGAAGCGCCGTACAAGGTGGTTGCCAAGCCGCTTCAGGAGCGCATCCACATCGGCAAGGAAGAGGACTCGGCATCGGCCGCCGTACGCGCGGTCCCTCCGGCTGTTGCCGAAGACCCTTGATCCAGGCCCTTGCCCCGGTTGTCCCCGGTCTGGCATCCCGGTTCGCCCTCTTGCGGCGACAAGAGGGCGCGAACGGCGTGGCGCTGACCTTTGACGACGGTCCGCATCCCCAGGGAACGCCGATAGTGCTGGAGATCCTGCGTGAAGCGGATGCGCGGGCGACCTTCTTCCTGGTTGGCGAGCAGGTGATCCGTCATCCTGCCCTGGTGGCCGAGATCGTCGCCGCGGGGCACCGGGTCGAGCTGCACGGCCACCGCCACCGCAACGCGCTGCGGCTGACCCGGCGGCAGTTCCTCGAGGACGCCGAGCGGGGGAGGGCTACGATCGAGGAGGCAAGCGGGCAGGCGATCGCCGACCACCGCCCCCCCTACGGGATCTACAGCACCGCCGCCCTGCGGGCGTGTCGGCAGAACGGTTGGCGGCCGGTGCTCTGGTCGAGATGGGGAAAGGACTGGCGCGGCCGTGCCACGGCGCGATCAATCGCCCACCGCGTTACCGACGGCATTGAGGACGGGGACATCGTCCTACTGCACGATGCCGACTACTACAGCGCCCCCGGATCCTGGGCGCGCACCGCGGCGGCCCTGCCGATCATCCTCGAGGAGCTCGGCAGCGGTGGGCTGAAGGTGGTCTCGCTGCGACGTTGACTCGGTGGCGCGAGGGTCCATTGCTCGCAGCCGGCAAAGGCTTCGTCGAGGCGCTGTGCCATCGCGCTGCGGGGTCGATCCTGGTCGAAGATTTCCTTGGGCATGGCTCTCCGTCCTGTAGGGAACGTTGGGGAAGCATCTCCCCTTGATCGGACGAAAAACTCGCAACTAGCGAAAAATGCCCCCAGTTTGCGTGAACTGTCACTCGCCGCCGTTGGCGAAGGCGGCGATCTCGTCGGCCAGCCGCTGTGGCTGGTCGAGCGGCACGAAGGTCTTCGAATCGGCGATCTGGACTATGCGGGCGTTGGGCGTATCAACGGCTAGGCGTTCGGCGTACTTGATCGGGAAGAAGCGGTCGCCGGGCGCCCAGGTGAGCAGGATCGGTAGCTCGGAGTTGCGCAGCTTCTCCGCTGCCTCCAGCGTGTAACGCTTGTTCATGCCCACCGTGACCTTCTTCGCGTCCCGTTTGACGCCGGGATCGCGAAGGGCGGGCGCCATCCAAGAGGCGATCAGGTCGGCCGGGATTGGGTTCTTCGAGAAAGGCTTGAAGGCCGCGCGAGCCAGGGCGGGGATCCGGAATGGGGCCGCCAGCATCGTCATCCCGCCCGGTAGCTTGGCGATCGGCGGCATCGTCTTGAAGAAACCGGGGGGGAAGTTCTCGTGGGTGTCGCAGTTGGTGAGGACGAGGCGGCCGATCCGCTTCGGATGACGGGTGACGAGTACCTGCGACATCGCCCCACCGGAGTCGTTGCCGACGATCGTCACGTCGTTCAGATTGAGCGCCTCGAGGAAGCTGGCGATCGTCGCCGCGATCCCGTAGGGGCTGAGATCGGCATCGGGGTTCATCGCCACTTGCTGGGCGCCGATCGGCCAGTCGGGCGCGAAACAACGGCAACGATCGGAGAGGCCGTCGACGACGCCGTCCCAGAGGCGGCCGTCGACCAGGTAGCCGTGTACGAAGACAACTGGTTTGCCCTCGCCGGCCTCGCGGTAGCGGATCCTTCCGGCGGGAAGGTCGACCTCGTGGCGCTGGTCTGACTGGCTCATTGCGTCCTCCTCGGAAGCTTTGATCGTGGCAGCAAAGGCGGTAAGTTACATACAGACAGTATGAATGTCAATCGAAAAGACGACCCCGGCACGTCAGGCGCGAGCCGCCGCACCCAGGCGGAGCGCTCGGAGTCGACGCGCAGCACGCTGATCGAAGCGGCACGAGCCCTCTTCGCCGAACGCGGCTATGCCGATGTCGGTACCGAGGAAATCGTCAGGGCCGCCGGCCTCACCAGGGGGGCGCTGTACCACCATTTCGATGGCAAGCGGGACCTCTTCGAGGCCGTCTACGAGCGGGTGGAGGTCGAGCTCGCCGAGCGCATCGCCGCGGGCGCGCTGGCCTCCGGCGCAGCGGCACCCCTCGACGCCATGCGGGCGGGTGCGGAGATGTTCCTGCGTGCATGCACCGAGCCAGAGGCCCAGCGGATCGCCCTCCTCGACGGTCCGTCGGTGCTCGGCTGGGATCGCTGGCGCGAGATCGCCGCCGAGCACGGCCTTGGCTTAATCGAAGCCAGCCTCCAGGCCGCGATAGAGGCAGGAGCGATCAGCGACCAGCCTGTCCGCCCGCTCGCTCATGTTCTGATGGGAGCCCTCGATGAGGCGGCAATGCTGGTTGCCCGCGCCAACGATCCCGAGCAGATGCGGGCAGAAGTGGGCCGCACTCTCGATTCGCTGATTACCGGGCTCAGCGTCGGCTAGCGGGACCGCGAAGCGTCGAGGACTCGCCGTCTTCGTGTCGCTGAGGCGCCTCGGTCACCGTCGGCTCCAGCAGGTCGTCGTGCGCAAGGCGCCGCGACTCCTTCTGCGCGTACATGCGCACGTCGGCGAGCTGCAGCGCCGCCGAAGGGTCGCTCTCCTCGCCGGGGATCTCGACCCCGCCCCAGGCGGAGTTGACGTCGAACCCCGGTCCGGTCGCGGTCAGCGCGCTGGTCGCTGCCCGGGAGACCGCGTCGAAGCGCTCCCGCGGGCAGGTGAGCAGCACGCAGAACTCGTCGCCGCCGATCCGGTAGGCAACGCCGTCATCGCCGACTGCGTCTCGGAGCGCTGCGCCGAGTCGTTTCAGCAGCTCGTCGCCGGCTGGATGGCCGAAGGTGTCGTTGTAGTGCTTGAAGCCGTTGAGGTCGAAGAGCAGCAGCATCGCCGGGTCTTCCTCGCTCGCGCGAGAGACCTGCAACGGCAAGTCGACCTGCATCCTGCCCTGGTTGGCGAGTCCGGTGAGCGGGTCGGTGCGCACCTGCTCGAGCAGCGCCTTGTTCTCGCGGTCGCTCATCGCCAGGCGCACGATCACCACCGTCATCGTCGCTGCCCAGAGGACGGTCGAGAGACCGCCGGTCGCGCTGAAGTACTGCATCGCGAAGAGGCCGATCATTACCCCGGCAAATACCGGCGGGACGATCATCTCTCGCCGCCGGTCGTCCCCTGGCGAGGTGATCTCGGCTGCAGCGGTGGGCTGCCAGACCGAAGCTCCGAGGCAGACCGCGCCGACCAGGTAGATCGGTTCGATCCAGCTGCCGCCGGGAAGGGCTTCCTCGGTCAGCTGGAGCGTGTAGGCGATGTCGGCGACGACCAGGGCGGCAAGACCGGCTAGCAGCAGGGCCCAGGTGCGGCCGGGGCGCCAGCCGGTCAGCGCGACGACGCCGACGACCAGCGCCAACATGCCGATGTCCCCCAGCGGATACGCGAGCGTGGTGATGACTTCGATCGGCGTTCCTTCGGTCTTCTCGGCGACGAAGTCGAAGACGAAGGCGGCGCCGAGGGCGGCGGTGCCGAGCGCCGCGATCGCGCCGTCCAGCCAGAGGCGCCAGTTGATTTCCTGCGCCCTCGTATGGACGAGCAGCGCCATGCCGGCGTAGGCGAGGGGGTAGAAGAGCAGGTAGCCGGCGTCGGCGGGCGAGGGGTAGGGGGCGTTGGGGTTGCCTTCGATGACGGTGGACCAGTAGACCTCGGCGGCGCCCCAAACGAGGATCGCGGCTCCGATCAGGATCCAGGCGCTGCGCTCGCGGCCGAACACAGACGCCCTCACCAAGCAGGCGATTCCGGCACCGACGATGACCGCGTCGTAGATGACGGCGCTGAGCGTGCCGTGGAGATTGTCGCCTACGCCGAGCCAGTAGTGGAGGGCGAGGATGGCCGTGCCCCCGAGCAGTAGGAAGGCGAGCGCGAGGCGCAGCGCACGCGCGAGGCCAGTGTCGGGAACGCTCGGCTCTCCAGGCGTCATGCTTGAGCTATCGGCAGGCCGGCCCGGTTTCCCAACCCCTCAAAGGCCCTGCTTGCGCACTTCTCTAGACTTGATGGCGATGAAGGCAGGAATTCACCCCGAGTACAAGCTCGCCAACGTGCATTGCTCGTGCGGCAACCAGTTCTACACCCGCTCCACGGTGGAGGATCTGCACGTCGAGCTCTGCTCGGAGTGCCACCCGTTCTACACCGGCAAGCAGAAGCTGGTCGACACCGGTGGCCGGGTTGAGCGGTTCCAGCGCCGCGCCGCCAAGCACGCCAAGGCCGGGAAGTAGCTCGTGAGCCCAGAAGTGGGCTCCCAGCAGGCTGAAACCGTCTCCTCGAACGGGGCAGACCCGCTTCGCATGCCCGACGGGGCCCTCGTCGCCAAACGCGACGCGCCGGTGGGAGGGCAGGCAGTGCTGGAGGGGGTGATGATGCGCGGCGTTTCAACCTGGGCCGTTACGGTGCGAAATCCGGAGGGGCAGGTAGAGATCAGCTCCGAACCGCTGGTTCCGTGGGCGAAGCGGCACCGCCTTTGGCGGGTGCCGGTGCTCCGCGGCGTTGTCGCCCTCGGCGAGTCGCTGAAGATCGGATTCCGCGCCCTGGCGATCTCCGCCAACGCCCAGATGGAGGAGGACGACGAGGGCGAGAAGGAGGAGATCGGCGGCTGGGTCTGGGGGTTGACGATCGTCCTCTCGCTGGCCCTGTCGGTCGGCCTCTTCTTCGTCGTCCCTGTCGGCCTCACCAGCCTGGTCAAGGACCAGCTCGGCAATGCTTTCCTCTTCTGGCTTGTCGAGGGGGTGCTAAGGACGGCGATCTTCATCGGCTACATCGTCCTGATCAGCCGCCTGCCGGATCTGCGCCGGGTTTTCGAGTACCACGGCGCCGAGCACAAGACGATCTCCTGTTACGAGGCCGAAGACGAATTGGTGCCCTCACGCGCAAAGCTCTACTCGCGCCTGCACCCGCGCTGCGGCACCAGCTTCCTCTTGATCGTCATGGTGCTGGCGATCTTTGTCTTCGCCCCGATCGGGCTGCCCGCCTGGTACTGGTTGCTCGCATCGCGCATCCTCGGCATCCCGCTGATTGCCGGCCTCTCCTACGAGGTGATCAAGTGGGCTGGCAAGAACCGGCGTAAAAGCTGGGTTCGCGCCGTGATGTGGCCGGGCCTGATGCTGCAGAACCTGACCACCCGCGAGCCCGACGAAGAGCAGCTTGCAGTGGCGATTGCGGCGCTGGAGAAGGTGTTGGCCGAGGAGAAGCCGCTCGAGGCCGGCGAGTCGCCGATCGAGATCGTGGCTTAGCTCACCCGACGCCACCCGCCCGAGTTGCGCCTATGGTTCTTCCATGATCGAGTCGCTGGTAGAACAGATTGAAAGCCGGTTCTCCGAGCTGGAGAAGCTGATGTCGGATCCAGCCGTGATCTCGGATCGGCAGCGCTATGCGGAGGTGGGGCGGGAATACCGGGAGCTGCAGCCGGCTCAGGCGTTGGCGGCGGAGTGGCGGACCCTTAACGACGATCTGGAGGGAGCGCGGGAGCTCCTGGAGGAAGGTGAGGACGCCGAACTGCGCAAGGTGGTCGAGGAGGCACCGGGCCGGCTAGGCGAGTTGGAAGAGGGGATCCGGTTGGCGATGGTCGAGCGCGACCCCAACGACGACAAGAACGTGCTGGTCGAGATCCGCGCCGGGACCGGCGGGGACGAGGCGGCGCTTTTTGCCGGTGACCTCTACAAGATGTTGACCCGCTACGCCGAAGAGGGTGGCTTTGCGACCGAGGTGCTCTCGCAGTCGGCGGCCGAGGTGGGGGGCTTCAAGGAGGTGACCTTCGCCGTCAAGGGCGATGGCGCCTACTCCATCTTCAAGTACGAGGGCGGCACCCACCGCGTGCAGCGGGTCCCCGAGACCGAGTCCCAGGGCCGTATCCACACCTCGACCGCGACGGTCGCGGTGCTGCCCGAGGCGGAGGAGGTCGAGGTCGAGGTCGACCAGAACGACCTGCAGATTGACGTCTACCGCTCCTCGGGGCCGGGCGGGCAGTCGGTCAACACGACCGACTCCGCGGTGCGGATCACCCACAAGCCGACCGGGATCGTCGTCTCGATGCAGGACGAGAAGTCGCAGCTGCAGAATCGCGACAAGGCGATGCGGGTGCTGCGTGCGCGGCTGTATGAGCGCGAGCTGGCCGAGCAGCAGGCGAAGGTCGCGGCCGAGCGCAAGGCGCAGGTAGGCAGCGGTGAGCGCTCCGAGAAGGTACGCACCTACAACTTCCCCCAGGGCCGGGTCACCGACCACCGGATCAAGCACACTTCGCACAACCTCGAGGGCGTGCTGGCTGGGCAGCTGGGCGAGTTCACCGATGCGCTGGAAGCCGAGGAGAAGAGGCAGCGCCTCGAGGCCGCGGCCTCGGCTGCCTGAGTCGTGGCGACGATGACCGGCGCGAGCGTGCGCGAGGCGCTGGATGCTGCG
>Ga0157297_10000176_pt1 | contig 10802 bp, 11 predicted proteins | sample NitcycUS028104C2_FD_108380 | JGI IMG/M metagenome (GOLD analysis project Ga0157297, IMG submission 108380) | Soil microbial communities from Arlington Agricultural Research Station in Wisconsin, USA - Nitrogen cycling UWRJ-S028-104C-2 | ecosystem: Environmental > Terrestrial > Soil >...
AGGAGGAGATCGGCAGGAACTCGGTGAGCCCCTGGACTATCCCCAAGAGCAAGGCCTCTAGCTCGGACATTGGCGGGGCAGTCTATGGAGAAGGGAGCGCCGGGCATCCCCCGCCGGAAGCCCGCATAGTTACGGCCTTCAGGGTTCTAATCGGGAAGGGCTCCAATGCTTCCCGCGGGGGACACCCGGCGCTCCAGGCCGTAGAGACTGCCGCCGGTTGCGCTAGATTCCCGAGCGTGATTCAGCTGTCGCGCCGCTCCCGGATGATTGCCGCGCTCTCCGCAGCGCTTGCCATGCTGCTCGTAGCTGCCCCGGGCGCCTTCGCCGAGAACGGGGTTGGCCTTGCCGGGCCGACTACGGACAAGACGGTGACCTTCTTCTGCTTCGGCGTGATCGCCTTCTTCGCGATCCTGGTCATCGTCATGTCGCTGATCCAGGGACGGCTCGAGAAGCGCAAGGAAATGCGCCGCCAGGATCTCGAGCGATACGGCTGACAGCCGTCAATCGAGCCTGAAGCCACTCAGTAGGCGTTTCTCGGTCTCGCCCTCGATCTTGGCGGCGACTTCTACTTTGCCCTCCAGCGGGGTGCCGCGAATCTTGGTTGCGAGCAGGTCGTCGACCTGGAAGATGCCGGCCGAGTTGTTGAGCTCGATCTCGATCCGCACCGGGCGCTCCTCCCCCGCTTCGATTCGCACCTCGTCGACCGCCGCCGCGGAGATCGAGTGGATTCCCTCCTGTCCGGCCTCGAGCGGGAGGCGGGTGCGCCCCTGGGCCATGTCGAGGGCGTCAGCGACGCGGACGACGCCAGCCTCCAGCGTGTAGGGCTCGCCGCGGCGCCGGTGGCCGATAATCGCGTGCAGGATCTCCGCCGCAACGATCGTCCGCTTCGGCTCGCGATATGGCCCGGCCAACAACCGCTCGAGCGCGCTGTTGGCGAGGAAGAGGCTGTAGGCCTCGTGGTCGGCGCGGTGGATCGACATTCCCACGTCGTGCAACAGGGCGCCGCCGGCCACGACCACCTCGGCATCGCGCGCCGACAGCTCATGGTCGGCGATGACCGCCGGCTCCACCCCGCCCTTGACCAGGAGACGCAGCAGCCGCAGGGAGATGTTGAGGACGATCTGGGTATGGACCCAGGAGTGGTCCGACATGCCGAGCCGTTCGGCGTGAACCTGGGCCATGTACCACCAGGCGCGCACCTGCTCGTCGCCGTTGACCGCCTCGAGGAATTCGTCCAGCTTGCGGTTCCCCCGGGTCGGCGCCCGCACCCTGGCCTCGGCGATCGCCTCCACGGGTGGCTTGCGGACTGGCCCCTTCGGGTCTGGAGCGGGAACTGCCTCGTCGTTCATGGAAGCCATCGTAGGAAGGGCACCGGGCGTCCCGGTGCCCTTCCCAAGAGGTCTAGCCGCAGACGGGCCAGGGACTGGAGCCGGACTGCGAATACAGCAGAGCTGCTCGATAGTCCTGCTCTTGCTCGGAGGCTGCAGCCGGGTCGCCGGAGCCGCCCATTGAGGCCCAGGTGCCGAAGTCGAACTGGTACTTGCCTCGGTAGGTGCCGTCGGCGGAGACGGCGGTGGGGTCGCCACCTGACTCGCAAGCTCCTATCGAATCCAGCGTTTCCTGCGAGACGCCGCCGGGGAGGGCGGCGAAGGCTTCGCGCCGTTCGCGGCGCAGCCTGGCCTGGCGGGCGACGCGGATCCGGTGCAGGTGGACATGGATCGCTCGCTGGAAGCTCTCGACCGGCCCGGTCAAGACCGCGACCTCGGCCGGCTCGGCATTTGCGAGGCCGATCCGTTGCGATGAGCCGCTGCTGTCAGGGGCGGCGATCGCCACCGCCGGAACGACGAGAGCGATCAGAAGGACGGGAATGGAATATGTGCGTTTTGTGAGCAAGCGGGGAACCGTGGCGGGGTTCAGAGCGCCGCAGAGTGATCGCGCTCACAGAGCTCACAAAGCGCGTGCGGATCTGCACGAGTGCAGGCGTGAACCGCGAGTCCCAACGTCGGTCACTGAACGCGATCGTGCGCGTAAACGCGCGATCATCCCCGCATTGCCGGCCAGCCCCCCACCTCGCGCTTGCTCCTCGCCTGCCCCGATCAGCCTGGGCTGATCGCCGCGGTCAGCGGCTTCCTCGCCGATACGGGCCGCAACATCGTCGATGCAGACCAGCACTCGAGCAATGAGGGCCGGTTCTTCATGCGGATGGCATTCGATCCCGCCCCGGAGGAGGAGCGGGCGGCGCTCTATAGCCGCTTCGAGCAGGAGCTGGCGGGACCGCTGCGGATGGAGCACCGCTTCGCCGAGTCGAGCGAGCGCAAGCGGATCGCGATCATGGTCTCGCGCGAAGACCATTGCCTCTCCGACCTGCTCTGGCGCTGGCGCAGCGACGAGCTGGGGGCGGACGTGGTCGCCGTCGTCTCCAATCACCCCGACCACGCCGACCAGGTTGCCTCGCTCGGCCTCCCCTACCACCACGTGCCGGTCGAGGAAGGGGGCAGAGAGGCAGCCGAGCAGCGGCTGCTGGAGCTGCTCGAGGGCGAGATCGACCTGCTCGTCCTCGCCCGCTACATGCAGATCCTCTCGGCGGACTTCCTGCGACGGGTCGCGGCACCGGCGATCAACATCCACCACAGCTTTCTGCCCGCCTTCGTCGGCGCCGACCCCTACGCCCGTGCCCACGAGCGCGGCGTCAAGCTGATCGGCGCCACCGCCCACTACGTGACGGAGGAACTGGACGCCGGTCCGATCATCGACCAGGACGTGGTCAGGGTCAGCCACCGCGACGAGATCGACGACCTGAGGCGAATCGGGCGCGACGTCGAGCGCCTCGTCCTCGCCCGCGCGGTCAAGGCCCATCTCGACGACCGGGTATTGCTGGACGGCGCCCGCACCATCGTCTTCTGACGGCATTGGCTGTCTAGCCAGCCGATTCCGTAATGTTCGGCGCATGGAGCAGGCGACGCTGTCACGCACCGCCGCGATGGCCCCGGCCCCGTTCCCGCCCGGGTCGAAGCTGCCGGCGGTTGCGCAAGCGGTCCGCTACGTGCGCGACCCGCTCGGGTTCCTCTCCCAGCTCCAGCGTCGCTACGGCGACATCTTCTCGGTCTCGTTCCCGTACTTCGGCAAGGTCGTCTACGTCGCCGACCCGGCGCTGGTCAAAGCGGTGTTCACCGGTTCCCCCAGCCAGTTCCACGCGGGCGAGGCGAACGCGACCGTGCTGGAGCCGGCGCTGGGACCGAACTCGGTCCTGACCCTCGACGACGCTCCGCACATTCAGCAGCGAAAGCTGCTGCTGCCGCCCTTCCACGGCGAGCGGATCGAGCGCTACGGCGAGCTGATCCGCGAGGTCACCCTGCAGGAGATGGAGAGCTGGCCGGTGGGCGAGCCCTTCGCATTGCGAACCCACACGCAGCGGATCACCCTGGCGGTGATCATGCGCGCCGTCTTCGGCGTCCACGACGAGGAGCGCCTCGGCCGCTTCGAGGGCTTGATCGAGACCTTCGCCAGCCGCGTCAACGCGATCACCGCCTTCCCGATTCTGCGCCGCAACCTCGGCCGCTGGAGTCCCTGGACGCGCTTCCTGCGCGCCCGTGAGGCGCTCGACGAGTTCATCTACGAGGAGATTGCGCTGCGACGTGCCGAGACCGAGGCGGCCAGCGGGGAAGGCGACGACGTGCTCTCACTCCTGCTGGCCGCTCGCCACGACGACGGCAGCCCGATGAGCGACGAAGAGCTGCGCGACGAGCTGGTGACTATGCTCGGTGCCGGGCACGAGACGACTGCGACGGCGCTCGCCTGGTCGATGGAGCGGCTGCTGCGCACCCCGCGGGTGCTGCAGCGGCTGCGCGAGTCGCTGGCGGCCGGTGAGGACTCCTACCTCGACGCGACGATCAAGGAGACCCTGCGAGCGCGGCCGGTGATCGTCGACGTGGCGCGCAAGCTGACCGCGCCGGCGAGCATCGGCGGCTACGAGCTGGCGGCCGGGACCTTCGTGATGCCGGCGATCGCCGCCCTACACTACCGCGAGAACCTCTTCCCGGACCCAGACGAGTTCCGCCCCGAGCGCTTTCTCGGCGGCAAGGCCGACACCTACGTCTGGATCCCCTTCGGCGGCGGCGTGCGCCGCTGCATCGGCGCCGCCTTCGCCGAATACGAGATGAGGATCGTCCTGCGCGCCGTCCTCGAGCACGCCGAGCTCAGCGCCCCGGACCAAAAGCCGGAGAAGGTGAAGGTCCGCAACATCACCCTCGCCCCCGGCAAGGGCGCCCGGGTCAGCCTGGATCGCCGGCTGCGCTAGGGCCCTCAACCTCGGCTTCGGCGTCCTCCCACTGCTTGTAGAGCTCGGCGATCGCCCGTTTGGCGGCCGTGTGCCGCTCTTCCGCCCGCTCGGCCCGCCCTGGGCTCGACCAGGCTTGCGGGTCCGAGAGCTCCTCCTCCAGCTTGCGCAGATCGGCCTCCGCCCGCTCGACCTGCTCGGCGAGGCGACCCGCCTTCCGCACCGCCTTCTTCGCCGCGCGGCCGGCGTTGCGGCCGCCTGCGCTCACAGGGTCGGGCCTGGTGGCCTGCAATGCCGCCTCCGTCGTGGCCTCCTTTTCGTCGCGCTCGCGCTGGTAGACGGCCCAGCCGGTCGGGTGGCTGCGCAGCTCGCCGTCCTCGCAGACCAGGGTCCGGGTGCCGACCGCCTCCAGCAACGCCCGGTCGTGGGAGACGAGTACGACCGCACCCTCGAAGGCCAGCAGGGCATCCTCGAGCGCCTCGCGACTCTCGAGGTCGAGATGGTTGGTGGGCTCGTCGAGAATCAGGACGTTGGCGCCGGAGGCGACCAGGATCGCGAGCGAGAGGCGCCGCTGCTCGCCGCCGGAGATGTCGCTCAGCTGCTTTTGGGCATCGGAACCCGAGAAGAGGAAACCGCCGAGCAGGTCGCGTGCCTTCTGGCCGCTGAGGCCGGTCTGCCGCTGCGCGGCGTCGAGCACGGTCCCCTCTCCCGCCGCCGTGTCGGCGTGCTGAGAGAGGTAGCCGATCTTGACGTTGTGGCCGAGCCGGACGGAGCCGGCCGCCGGCTCGCGCTGCCCGGCGAGGGTCTCGATCAGAGTCGTCTTGCCGGCGCCGTTGGGGCCGACGAGGACGACGTGTTCGCCCCGCTCGACCTCGACCCGAGCTTCGGAGAGCAGGGTGCGGCCGGGCACCTCGATCGTCGCCCCGACCAGTTTGACCACCACCCGCCCCGGCCGCTCCGGCTGCACGAAGGAGAAGCGCAGATTGCGCCGGTCGCGCTGCTCTGCTTCGACACCATCGCGCTTGATCTTGTCGATCTGTTTCAGCCGCGACTGCGCCTGGCGGGCCTTGGTCGCCTTGTAGCGGAAGCGCTCGACGAAGCGCTCCATCCGCTCGATCTCCGCCTGCTGGCGCTCGATCGCCTTGCCGCGGGCGATCTCGCGGGCGGCTTGCTCCTTACGCCAGGCGTGCCAGGGGCCGGCGAAGAAACGCGCCCGTTGTGCCTCCAGCTCCAGCACCGAGGTGCCCACCGCCTCCAGGAACCAGCGGTCGTGGGCGACGAGGACGACAGCCGCGTCGAGATCGCGCAGGTACTGCTCCAGCCACTCCAGCGAGGGAATGTCGAGATGGTTGGTCGGCTCGTCGAGGAGCAGCAGGTCGGGCCGGCTCGCCAACGCCCGGGCCAAAGAGACCCGAGTCAGCTCGCCGCCGGAGAAGGTCGAGAGCGAGCGCTCGCTCTCCTCGCCGCCGAAGCCGAGACCGCGCAGGACGGCGATCACCTGATCGCGCCAGCGGTAGCCGCCGCCGTGCTCGAGCCTTTGCTGGGCGGCGGCGTAGGCGCCCAGGGTCTGCTCGTCGGCCCCCCCACCCGACATCGCTGCCTCGAGCCGCTCCAGCTCGGCCTCGGTTTCCAGCATGTCGGTGCGGCCGGAGAAGATGTACTCGCCGAGGGAGACCTCGGCATCGCGTGGCGGACGCTGGTCATGCAGGGCGACGCGAGCGCCTTTCTGCAGGACGAGGCTGCCCGAGTCCGGCGCGAGCTCGCCGGCCAGCAACCGCAGCAAGGTCGACTTGCCGGCACCGTTGCGACCGGAGAGCGTCATCCGCTCGCGTGGCTCGAGCTTGAAGGAGACGTCGGCGAACAGCAGCTGGCCGCCCATGTGGACGTCGAGAGAGGTTGCGGTCGCGATTGCCATCGGCGCTACGTTACGAGAGAGCCCCAAGTCCGGCTCATCTCGGCAGGGGTTCCACTTAACTTTTTCTGAAGACAGTCTCTGGCTGTCAGCCAGCGTCTCCGCAGAAAAAGTACAAGACGTTCCACCCCTGCCGAGATGAGCTCCTACGTGAGCAGCGTGACGACGCCGCGGGCAATCATCAGGAGGCCTAGAGCCGTGGCTACCCGCACCGCCCAGGTGCGGCCGCTCTCGCGCAGTGCCCGCTTGAACCGCTCGACCGCCCTCGGCGTCCAGTCCGGGGCGATCATGTAGGCGAGCAGCGGGATCTCCAGCAGCATCAGCATGATCACGTTGAAGGCGAGGACGACGGCGACGGTGACCGGATCGGCCAAGTTCTCGTCGGAGATGCGGTACAGGGCGGTGATGTAGGTGGCGCCCGGCAGGGTAAGAAGCGCTCCCACGACGAAGGTGGTCCGCGCCGAGCCACGGCCGAGGGCCTGTTGCCAGCGCGGTGGCCCCGACGGGCCTTTCGCCGCTTTGCGCTCGCGTCGCCGCTCGACAAGCCGCTGATCGCGCCCGGTGCCGAGCACAGTGGCGATCGCCAGCGCCAAGCAGCCCAGGGCGATGTCCGCTCCCGGTCCGAGCGTCGTCTGCGTCGTCTGCACCAGACCCGAGTGCCGCAACGCAAAGACGATGACCAGACCGATGGTGACGCTGGTCATTGCCGCTCCGAGTAGGTAGCCGAGCAGCAACCGCTTGGGGTGCGGCAGCATCAACATCACGGTCGTCGCGGCGAGCAACGTCGGGTAGAGCGCCGCCAGGAATGCGAGGAAGAAGACGTCGCCCACCTCCCGACCCTATAAGGACGTGCGGGGCCGTAGTCTGGACCGATGGAGCGAGAGGAGCTGCGGGCGGTGCAGGCGCCGCTGAAGGAGCGCTATGGGGAGGAGCCGAAGGCCGCCCTGGTCACGCTCTCCGCCAGGGGCACGCTGGGCGAAGGGGTTTCCTGCTCGGTCGACACCGGCCGAGCCCTGGCCGAAGCCGGGCTGCACCCCGCCTCCGGTGGCGACGGCTCGCTGCTCTGCTCGGGCGACATGCTGCTCGAGGCGCTGGTCGCCTGCGCCGGGGTGACGCTGCGGGCGGTGGCCACTTCATTGGGAATCGCGGTCGAGTCCGGCACGGTGCGCGCCGAGGGCGAGCTCGATTTCCGCGGCACGCTGGCGGTCGATCGCGACGCCCCGGTCGGATTCCGTGCGATCCGCCTCGGCTTCGAGCTCGACACCGAAGCGAGCGCGGAGGAGCTAAGCACCCTGCTGAAGCTGACCGAGCGCTACTGCGTCGTCTTCCAGACGCTCTCCACCCCGCCCCGGCTTTCGGTCGCGGTAAAGACCAAGTAGAGCTCAGCGAGAGAAATGCTTGCTGGCGATCTGGTCGATCGTGCCCCTGGTCCTGATCGTGATCGGGCCGAGGGCCGCGGCGATCGCCTTCAGGTCCAGCTCCGAGTCGGAGATGCCTCCTTCCGGAAGCCAGTAGAGCTCGCGACCTTCGACCGCGAGGCGGTCGGCATCGGTCGACATTGCCAACGCCTTCTTCGCCGCCGTCGGCGTCGGCTTCTTCACTAGCAGCGCAACCTGAAGCTGGCCTTTCGAGCTGTCGAGGAGCTTCGCCGTGAACGGCTGGTACGCGGCTATCGCCAGCAACTCCTTCGCCGAGCGCAAAAAGACCGGGACCTCATAGCCGAGCGCATCGGCGAGACCCTCTTCGAGACGGGAGGTCAGCTTCGCGGCCGCTTCGTCCCGCTTGAAGATCACGTTGCCGCTGGCGCGAAAGGTGGCAACGTCGTCGCACCCCAGTGCTTCGAAATGCGAGCGGAGATCGTCGTTGGTGATCCGGCGGCCGCCGAGGTTCATGCCTCGCAGAAAGGCGACGTAGCGATCCATGCCCCGCCACCTTACGAGCTCGCCGGCCCTCGGACTGAGACGATCCGCAGATGAGCGACTACCGGAGCCTGCCGCCCGATCTACCCGTCCCGGAGGACGACGGCGCTGCCGATCGTCTGATCGGCACCCCACTCCCAGAGCTGACGCTGCCCACTACGCAGGGAGGAACCGCGGACCTGGCCGAGCTTGGCCGCAAGCGGCTCGTTGCCTACGTCTACCCCCGCACCGGGGTTCCGGGCCAGCCATCGCCCGCGGGCTGGGACGACATACCCGGAGCGCGCGGGTGCACGCCGCAGAGCTGCGCGTTTCGCGACAGCCTCGAGGAGTTCAATGACCTCGGCGCCGCCGTGATCGGGGTCAGCGCACAAACGCCCAAGGAGCAGCGCGAGTTCGCCGAGCGCGAGCACATCCCCTTCTCGCTGCTGAGTGACGACGACCTGAAGCTCGCCCAGGCGCTGCGCCTGCCCACCTTCGAGGTCGAGGGCATGACCCTCTACAAGCGCCTCACCTTCGTCGCCGAGGAGGGCCACATCGTCAAGGTCTTCTACCCCGTCTTCCCGCCCGACCGCAACGCCGCCGAGGTGCTGGCCTGGCTGGCCGCCCACGCCGGATGACCCGGCGTGGGAATCGCATCTATGGAGGCGGCCGGAATTGAACCGGCGTCCGTGGCCGTAGCGCGAAGGTTTCTACAGGTTTAGCCGGCGCTTGAATCTCGTCTCCCGGGGTCCGCGCCGGCGGGCACTACGGGAGACAAAGCCCTCTGAAATGTCCCCTGGCGGACGGGGCGATCCGCCCGGGTAAGCCCGCAATTTGAAGCCGGTGCCCCTCTCCGCGGGCGGGAGAGGGCCGACTCTCACTCACTTAGATCTAACTAAGCAGCGAGGGCGAACTCATGGTCCGCACGTATTGGTTGGTGCCGGTGTTTAACGAGGCCTCCGGCAACCTCGACCTGCAACCGTTCGCACGGATCGACCGCGTCGAAGCCTGTCGCCCCCGTGCTATGTGCCCTCGATTGTACGGTGTCATGAGTGCGGAACGAACAAGCGTGCATATCTGATTCCTCCGGTCGTGAGTCGAGCGCGAAATAGATGTCGCCGGAGCGCGAATTCGACGCGATCGTGATCGGCGCCGGCGCCCCCGGCGAGGTTTGCGCGGGACGCCTGGCCGACGGCGGACTCTCGGTAGCGATCGTCGAGCAGCACCTGGTCGGTGGCGAGTGCTCCTACTACGCCTGCATGCCGTCGAAGGCGCTGCTGCGGCCGGGTGAGTTGCTGGCCGAGGCGCGGCGGGTGCCTGGAGCCGCCGCCGCAGTCACCGGCGACCTCGACCCGCAGGCGGTCCTCGACCGGCGCGACGAGGTGATCCACGACCTCGACGACTCGGGTCAGCTCCCCTGGCTCGAGGAACGCGACATCGAGCTGTTCCGGGGCGAGGGCAGGCTCGACGGCGAGCGGCGAGTGGTCGTCGGCGAGGAGACGCTGACCGCACGCAGGGCGGTGGTGGTGGCGACCGGCAGCGGCGCCGCGATGCCGCCGATCGACGGGCTCGATTCGGTCCGCGCCTGGAACAACCGCGACGCGACGACTTCGAAGCGAGTGCCGCCGAGCATGGTCATCCTCGGCGGCGGCCCGGTCGGCTCCGAGCTGGCCCAGGCCTGGTCGACCCTGGGGACCTCGGTCACCCTGATCGAGGGTGAGGAGCGGCTGCTGCCCCGCGAGGAGCCATTCGCGGGCGAGCAGGTCGCCACCTCCCTGCGTGATTCCTATGGCGTCGACGTGCGCACCGGCGTCCTCGCCCAGCGGGTCTCCGCCAGCGGCGACGGGGTGGTGGTGGAGCTGAACGACGGCGGCCGAGCGGAGGGGGCAGAGCTCCTCGTGGCGATCGGGCGGGTGCCCCGCACCAAGGAGATCGGGCTGGAATCGGCCGGGGTGGAGCCCGGCGAGGACGGCTTCCTTGCGACCGACGATCGCCTGCGTGTCGGCGGCCGCGAGTGGCTCTACGCCGTCGGCGACGTCAATGGGCGGGCGCTGTTCACCCACATGGGCAAGTACCAAGCGTGGGTGGCCGCCCAGAACCTGCTCGACAGGCAGGTCGACGCGATCGCCGAAGGCATCGGCTCGCCCCGGGTCACCTTCACCGACCCCCAAGTTGCCGCGGTTGGCAAGACGCTGGCCCAAGCTAAAGACGCAGCGATCGACGCGCGCGCGGTCGACGTCCCCACCGACGCCACCGCCGGCGCCAGCTTCCAAGGCAAGGGCACGGGTGGGACCTCGCGCCTGGTAATCGACGAGGCGCGAGAAACGATCGTCGGCGCCACCTTCAGCGGCTTCGAGACCGCCGACTTCCTCCACGCGGCAACCATCGCCATCGTCGGCGAGGTACCTCTCAAGCAACTACGTCACGCGGTCGCCGCATACCCGAGCCGATCTGAGGTCTGGCTCAAGCTGATCGAAGCCGCCGGCCTGTAAGAGCTCAGACCCGCGAGCGCCGCTTCAGGTCTTCCGCGAACTCACGCGGCAGCCCCGGAATCTCATCGAGCTCGTCGATCGACTGGAAGCGACCGACACGCTCGCGGTGAGCGAGTAGGCGGGTCGCCTGGGTGACGGACAGGCCCTGCGCTCGAAGCTGCTCGAAGCTGACGTTATTGAGTTCGATCGTCTCGCCCGGTTGCGCGGCGGCCGGTGGGGCTGGC
>Ga0157297_10000177_pt1 | contig 10794 bp, 10 predicted proteins | sample NitcycUS028104C2_FD_108380 | JGI IMG/M metagenome (GOLD analysis project Ga0157297, IMG submission 108380) | Soil microbial communities from Arlington Agricultural Research Station in Wisconsin, USA - Nitrogen cycling UWRJ-S028-104C-2 | ecosystem: Environmental > Terrestrial > Soil >...
CCTGATCACCGGCGCCAGCAGCGGCATCGGCGAGGCGACCGCACGGTCGCTGGTGGCCCAGGGAGCCAAGGTCGCGCTGGCTGCTCGCCGGCTCGAGCGACTCGAGCGACTCGCCGCCGAGATCGGCGGTCATGGTCACACCTCACTCGCGATCAAATCCGACATCGTCGACCAAGCGCAGGCGATCGCGGCGGTCGACCGCACGGTCGAGGAGCTGGGCCGCCTCGACATCGTCATCAATAACGCCGGCGTGATGCTGCTGGGCCCGATTGAGGACGCGCCCACGGAGGAATGGGACCGCATGATCGACCTCAACCTCAAGGGCCTGATCAACACCACTCACGCCGCCCTGCCGCACCTACTCGGGGCAGCCGAGGACTCGGAGCGAGGTTGCGCTGACGTAGTCAACATCAGCTCCGTAGCCGGCCGCATCGCCCGGGCCGGCTCCGGCGTCTACAACCTGACCAAGCACGGGGTAGGAGCCTTCAGCGAGTCCTTCCGCCAGGAGTTCGCCGTCCGCAAGGTCAGGTCGACCCTGATTGAGCCCGGGGCCGTGAAAACGGAGCTATCCGACCATCTCCGCGATGGGGTCAGGGAGCAGGTGAGGCAGCGCTTTTCCGACATCCACATCCTCGAGGCTGCCGACGTCGCCGACGCCATCGCCTACGCGGTAACCCGTCCTTGGTACGTCGCCCTCAACGAGATCCTGATCCGGCCCACCGAGCAGGTGGGCTGACGCTCACTTGTCGGGTCGTGGGGTGATCAGCGCAACCGGCACCGCGAGGCCCGCGGAGCGACGCAGGGTGGCGATGCGGCGGCCGGGCTGGACGGCTGGACGGATCTCGCTGACGCGATCGCCAAGGCCGGCGACCGTCGCCTCCAGATCCGGGGCGACAAAGGCAAGCCCCCAGAAGAAGGCGGGCCGATCGCTGCCGGCACGCTCGATCGCCTCGGGGGGTTGCTGCACGACCTCGAGGATGGTTGCGCCGAGGCGAAAGAAGGCCTGCCGTGGAGCGCCGGCAGGCGTTGGCTCCTCGCGAATCCGGCGCAGGTCGAGGCCGGCGCTCTGCAGCACCGCGACCGTCCGATCGAGTGCGGGCGTAAGCGCAACCACATGGTCGAGCGCGGTGACGCCATTGGAATGCGCCGGTGACTCGCTCGGCGGCTGACGATCCGACCGCGTCGTCGCCAACCCGTCCAGCTCGTCGGTGCTCTCGATATCGCCCAACGACCAGCCGGCCAGCCCCTTGCCGGCGTCCAGGCCAGCCAGGCGGATCCGCACACCCCCGACCAAGCAGGTATCGCCATCGAGCGCGAATCCAATCGCAGACCAAGAGCCCGGCGCGTCGGCAACCGTTAACTCATCGAGCGTTGCAGTCACGCGCAAACAGTACTCGGCATCCCACCCACCCGCCGGTGACGCCGGCGGGTGGGTCTAGCCATGAGCCTTAGTTCTAGCCGATCCCGTATGTGCCGTTGTTGGCGCCTTCGATCGTGAGCGAGCCAAACGACCTGTAGAGCTGGCTTTCCCCTGACATTATTTTGCCATCGAAGAGGAGTTCGGAGACTTCGGCGGGGATCGGCCCGAGCGTCACTGTCATGCTCGGAATCGTTTTATCGAGTTCGGGTTCTTTACATGAAGCCCCTTTGAAGGTGTGTCTGGTGCGCCAGTTTGTAATCACGAGGTCAGTTTCTTTGACGTCGACGGTCCAAGGCAGACCTTTTCCTTCAGCGGAGTTAAGTTCACAGCTTGTGGCGGCAAAGGTGCCGAACCTGGATGGACATTTTTTGATTTCGAATTTGGTAATTTTCCCGGTGCTTCCGCCTTCGGTGGTAAGGGTTGCGTGTATTTCGCAGTTCATACCATTGCCGGGGCTCGTTTCGAATATTTCGCCACCGGTCATTGTGAGTTCAATGAGTTTGTTGACATTCGTGCCATGGTCTTTCCACACCGCAGCGAGAGCCAGGGCCGGCACCGCAAGCATCACCACCGCTGCGATCGAACCGGCGAGCAACAACCGTCTGTTGATCTTCATCTCTCTCCCCATTCCTTTCTTATGACTGGCAACCTCCACTCCGTTTTCTCAGTGGAGATTTAGATAAAGGAATAAGTATAGTCAAATAATTTAGATAGATAAGCCAGTGATCCCGACGGCCCGGCCACGGTGCTCCCGGCTCTGCCGGCGGTCAGCGCCGGGGGTGGGGATGGGCGCCGAGCCTGAAAACAACCGGGAGGGACGCCGTTTCCGGGGAGTCGTCGGTCGGCATGTAAGTGACGTCCACCAAGACCCGGAGCTTGTGCTTCTGCCTCAGGACCGTGCGCGCGGATGGCGTCGGCCTCAGGTGAATCGTCACCGTTTTCGCGGCGGCGACCGGAACAGTTATCGGCTCGATTGGCTTTCGAAGCGTTCCGGTTCCGCTCGCGCCTGCGCTGCTTGCCGAGGCCGAACCCCCCTTCGCCCGCAGCAGGCCGGACCCTGAGACTCGAACCCGCAGAGCCACGGTGCCCGTGCGTCGGTTCGCCCTGGCCTTGTCGAAGCTAAACAGGATCGGACCGTGTTTTTTTGCACCACCCGACGAAGAATCGCCCGGCACGGTGCTGGAGATAGACACTGCGTCGATGCCGGCATTGAAGACTTCCTCGTGCGCAGTGTTGACGATGCGCAACCGCACAGTCTGCCCGGCGAAAGCACTGAGGTTCGCGGTCAACCTCGTCGGTGCCATCTTCTGCGGAGCGCCTGGTTTCGTTTGGAAAAGCGTGATGAGGATGTCGGCGGGATCGACCGATTCGAGCGGCGCATCCGGCCTCATCACATCGATCCGGAATTGCTGGTTGCTTTGCCCTCCCAGGATCCCTTCGTCGACCGAGAGGGTGTCCGGCGTTGGAATCGCGATCGGCTCATAGGAGTCGTAGTAGGCAAGCAAGCCGAGTCGGTGGGTGTATTCAGCCTCGAGGGCGATGTCCTGGTAGAGAATCAGCGTGTCCGGATTGGCCTCGTCGCTGATCGCGGCAAAGGTGCCTTGCGGCGGGGCCTGGACCGGGTCGGCGCCCCTCTTGCTGCCGATTGGAGCGTCGGTGCCTTTGTACGCGAACCAGTTCCCAGCTTCGATCGCCTGATGAACATGCCAGCCGTTCAGGGTTCCAGACTCGAAATTGCCGTTGACGACGGTTGCTGCCGCGGCGCCGGGCGCGGCCAGCGCAGCGAGAACGGCTATGAAGAGGATCGCCCACCCGCTGTTACGCAGCACTCTCATCACTCAGCCGAGGACAGTGAACTTCTTCTTGGCCGGCGTCGAGTCGACGTGTCCTGCCGGATCGATCGCACGTACCTTGAAGACGTGCTTGCCAGGCTCCACGTTCCTATATTTTTTTGGCGATTTGCAGAGATCGAACGGCTTGCCGTCGAGCTTGCAGAGGAAGACCGAACCAACCTCGTTGGACTCGAACGCGAAACGCGCCGCGTTGCTCCGGGATTTTTTCCTTGGGGCCTTCACGATCTTCGTCCGCGGGCGGGTCCGGTCGGCGGACCTGCCGGGGTTGCCGGGGCTCCCTGCGCTGCCGGCGTCGCCACCACCCCCTCCTCCACCCGCGCCCCCGCCACCAAGCGTCGTCGCGGTGGCCAGCTCCGAGGTCCCGCCGAATTCGTTCGTCTGCGTGGCAGCGACGATCGTCCCAACCGGAATCGCACCGCCGTAGACGACTTTCCAGCTGCCGTCGGGGTCGGCGGTCGCCTTGCCGAGCAGCGACTCGAGCTCTCCAACTTCGCCACTCTGCTTGCGGAAAACGCGCACGGTGGCGCCTGCCTCGGCGCTGCCGCCGACGCTCGTCTGGGTCTGGCTCAAGATCCCGGGTGGTTCGATCCCGTTATTGGGACCGACCGCGCCAGGCGAGGGCGCGACCAGGTCGATGAAGAGGCCGTCGTTGGCGGTCCCCCGGTTGCGCGCCACTTCGTTCTCGGTTGCTTTGGGGTTGGAGATCTCGATCGCTGCCCCACCACTGCCGCTGATGACGTTCTCCTCCGTCACCAGGTCACCGCCGACCAAGTTTTCCGTCACATCGAAGGGAAAGGTGCCGTGGATCCGGATACCGGCGCCGCCGGCCTCGAAGATTTCGTTACCGAGGATTTCGTTGAGGGCGTTTTCGACCAGAATCCCGTTGCCGCCGAGCGCTTCGATCAGGTTGCCTTCGATCAGGTTGCCCCACTTTTCTTCGGTCGAGCCGTAGGTCTTGATCCCAGTCTCGGCACCGGAAATTTCGTTGCCGAAGATCCTCGCTCCCAGGCCCTTCTGGGCGATGGCAATCCCACCGTCCATCCCGATCTCGTTGTCGACGATCGCGGCTTCGACCGCTGCGCTCGGAACCCCTTCAGAGTTGACGACGATGCCTTCGTCGGGCGGTGCCAGGACTTTCGTCCCGGTGGCATCAACCCCAATCATGTTGCCCCGAATGGCGAGGCCTACCGCGGCAGGGCCGGCCAGAACACCGAAACCGCCACCGTTGATGCGGTTGATCTCTCCAGCTTTGGGCCCACCGATGACGGTCTGCGCCGCTTGGCCGACGTGGACACCGGAGGAGCCGTTTGGCACCGGTGCGGTCCCGTTCGCGTTGAGCCCGATGTAGTTGCCGGCGATGGTCGTGGCCACTGCTGGTGCCTCCGGCTCGCCGTCGCCTTCCAGGTCGATGCCGCTCGACGCAGCGCCGGAGATCACGTTGCAACCACGGTCGCATTCCGGGGTCGTCGCGGCTGCCGCGCTCACCCTGGTTCCGATCGCGGTGCCGGTCGCTTCGAACCCTCCAGCCAAAGCCGAGGTCGAGGTGACCTCGATGTCCTTGCCGTTGGCTGCCTGGGTTGCGCCGTCCGGGTTGATTCCGAAGTAATTGCCGAGGACCTTGACGTTGTCGGCGCCAAGAATGTCGAGTCCCTCACCGGCGTTGTTGGCGAAGACGTTCCCCGCCCCGGATCCTTCGCCGCCGATGCGACCTCTATTTGATTCGGGATCGAGGGAGATCCCGGTCACATTGCCCCCGGGGCTGCCATCGAGCTTGACCCCGAACCAGCTGCCGAAGGCTTTGAATTCGGAGCCGATAACTTCGATGCCGGTCTGGGCGCCGGTCACGGCGATCCCTTCGATTTCGACTTCGCTCGTATTTTCGACGGTCAGCGCGGGTTCAGCCGCGCCGGGACCGTCGATTCCGACGCAGGGACCGAGCACCCCGGCCGCGGTGGCGCACACGTGTCCGTTGATACGGCCGGGTTCAACCATCGCGGGAAGACCGCTGCTCAAGACGATCGTGCTGCTGGCGGCGTGGCCATTGAAGACTTCTTCATCGAAGATGATTTCGTCGTATTCGCCGAGCGGGTTGTTCGACTCTTCGATCGCGGCATGCAGGGTGCATTTGGCGTCCGCCGTCAGGCAAGCGCCGTCGGCGGTGAGGTCGGCGTCGTCGGCGTTGCTGTTCACCGTGAAGAGTTCGGCGTCGGCCGAGGCCGGTACCGCCAGAGCGCAGGCGAACACGATCAGAGCCGCGGAGAAGGCTCCGCCTCGACGTCTCCTCCCTGCGTCGACCGGCACGCCGCGACTCTAGTCGTCGATGAGCTGATTAGCAAGTACTTTTGATTCGCTCGGGACTAAACGACTAAAAACAAGATGGTTCTTAGCGCGGTCGTTCGGCGACTACGTCCGAGCCCGGGCGCGCGTACTCGTCACGGCGCTTGATCAGCAGCCACTGGGGCTTCTTGCCGGGGCGGGTGCGCTGCAGGGCGAAACCACCGTGCAGCTTCTCTCCGTGGAGGACGAAGACGGCGTGGCCGCGCTCAAGGGCCTCTGGCCAGGCGACTCGGCCACCCTGCTCGTAGCGGCCGCGATCCCAGACGATCACGCCACCATCCTCGACCTCACCCGCGGAGTCGTTATGGGCAATCGAGTGGTCGGCCACCTCCACTGCGAGCCGCTTGACGGCGGGATCCATCGATGGTCCCTTCGGGACCGCCCAGGAGCGCATTACCCCGTCGACCTCTAACCGCATATCAAAGTGAGGAGCCGTAGCGGCGTGCTCCTGGACGACGAAGGCGCCGGCGCTGACGCCACGGATCGCGAACTGCTCGTGACCCTCGACCTTCACGCGCTCGACTGCCACATCCGTAACCCCTGCGGCCAGCGGCCCCTCGCCCAGGAACGCGACCAGCTCGTCAACCGTCGGCTCGGGACCCTCCGCGTGAACGAGGACGCTGCCGTCGTCCTCATTACGCACCCAACCCATCACCCCGAGCTGCCGCGCCCGACGCTGCGTCGCGTCGCGGTAGCCGATGCCCTGCACCTCTCCACGCACGACCGCACGCACCGCCGTCGCCTCCGTGTCCGCTCGTTCAGCCACACGACCCCGCGTGGTTCTGCGCCAGCAGGGATTCGAGCTGTGGCCATCCGAACTCGGGCCCCTCCACCGGGCGCTTCCGGGCCCAGCCCCAGTTCTCCCAGCAGAGGGTCTCGTATTCGTCGTCCATGGCAACGCCTCCGCAGGCAAACCTATAGGACTACTAGAGGTAAATGACATCAAATGACATTTGTGCCTAACAAGCCGCGCCCGGTTTCAACCCACTTGCCTAATGCCGTCAACCGCTGCGTAAGATGCGCTGGCATGGACAAACTTCACGTCTACATATCGTGCGAGCGCCGACAATCGTTTGCGCAGATCACCGAGCTCCTGGCCAATAAAGCCTTGGCTTCTCAGAGGCGGGCGGGCGGATAATCTCGGTCTCGCACAGCTTCGATCCGCACGATCCCGACGGCACGCCGTACTCATTGATCGTGGTTGGTGAAGCACAAGAAGGGCTTGACCCCAAGGGCGCCGATATCCGGTCGCTAGTTAGCTCATCAGAAAGCGGCTGAATCTTTAAGGCGTAGTCGCCAGCCGCCTGTGGCTCAGCGCCGTTCGGCGAGCTCGGCCGCGGGATCTGGGTAAGCGAACGTGCTCAGCCCCAGCCAGTCCGGGACGCTGCGCACCAGGTGCTCCGGTCCAGTGATCCGCACCCGCCCAGAGCGCATCGCCGCGCCCAGCTCGAGCTGCCCCACCCACACCTCGGCCATCGCCCGGGCCTCGGCGTCGACCTGCAGGTCGACCGAGAAGCCGGGGTCCGAGAAGCAGACATCGGCACCCGAGCCCTGCGCCACCAGCCACCAGACTCGCTTGTCGTCCTCGACGTCGCGATAGCGAAAGAAGGTCACGACCCGGTCCGCCGGCAGCCGGTCGAGGCGAAGGCTCCGCCCCATGTCCCACATCAGCAGCGCCGGGTCGGCCTCCTGCGCCGTTATCTCCCGCTTCAGGTGGTCCCGGCTCCAAGTCCCGAGCGAGACGACGAGGGGCCCGAGCGCCTCGCCGGCAGGGGTTAGTCGGTATTCGTACCCGCGTTCGCCGCTCAGCGGGCGCCTGGTGATCAACCCCGAGCGCTCCAGCTCCCGCAGGCGCTTGCTGAGCAGGGACGAGGACATGCGGGGGACACCACGCTGGATCTCGTTGAAGCGCGTGCTCCCCATCAGCAGCTCGCGGACGACGAGCAGCGTCCAGCGCTCGGTCAGAACCTCTGCCGCCTGTGCCACAGGGCAGAACTGTCCATAGCTCTCTGGCATGACCCTCATCCGAGTGTACGTGCCTGACTGCAGATCTAGAAGTTGAACCCCTCCCCGACTCGGCGTAGACCGTCTCTTACACACACGCGAGAAGGAGATCCAAGTGAACGACGTTGCGGCGAAGGATGCAAACAGCGAGCTCAAGGCCCGCCACCGGTCGATGTGGGCGTCCGGCGACTACCCCTCGATGGTCGAAACCTTCCTGCTGCCGCTCGGACCGCGCCTGGTCGAGGCCTGCGGGATCGAGCCCGGGATGCGCGTCCTCGACGTCGCTGCCGGGACCGGCAACGCATCGATCCCGGCGGCCGCCAGCGGGGCGACGGTCGTCGCCAGCGACCTGACGCCGGAGCTGTTCGAGGCCGGCCGCGCCCGCGCTGAGGCCGAGGGAGTGGAGCTGGAGTGGGTCGAGGCCGACGCCGAGGATTTGCCGTTCGCCGACGACAGCTTCGACGTCGTCATCTCCTCGATCGGGGTGATGTTCGCGCCCCACCACCAGGCGGCCGCCGACGAGCTCGTGCGAGTCTGCCGCCCGGGCGGGAAGATCGGGCTGCTGAGCTGGACGCCGGAGGGGATGATCGGCGGCCTCTTCCGCACCATCGGGCCGTTCGCCCCGACACCGCCGCCGGGTGCGCAACCGCCGCCGCTCTGGGGTGGCGAGGAGCATCTGCGCGAGCTTCTCGGCGACCGGGTCGAGCTCGAAACACTGGAGCGCGACGTGCTCGAGGTGACCGCCTTCGAGCGACCCACCGACTTCGCCGAGCACTTCAAACAGCGCTACGGGCCGACGATCGCCGCGCAGGCGAACGCGCGCCGCAACGAGCGCGAGGGGGAGTTCGGGCAGGCGTTGGACCGCTACTACGAGGAGCAGAACCAAGGCAGTGCCGACGACGCCCGTTTCGAGATGGAGTACCTGATCGCGATCGGGCGAAAGCGATCGTAAAGCGCAGCCGGGCGGTCGAGCTATGACGCGGTGATCATCTGCTGGACCACCCATGGGGTTATTCGTCTCGAGACCTCGACCGATCTCGATACCTCCCTAGGCGCATCAGCGGCAACGCGGGCGAGGAAACGACCGGCCGAGGCGCCACGAGCCCCCGACGATGCGCAAGCTCGGCCGGCTTCGTCCGTACCTTTCTCCGGCCAGTCCTCGGGGTCGACCATCGGCTTGAGCGCGCCCAGAAGACCGCTATTCAGCTCGCGCAGGAGGTGGCTCACCAAATGGGTCTGAGATTCAAGCTGGGCTCCCTCGCCATGAGCCTGCACGCATCGGAGAAGTAGCTTGCGGGCGCACCACCAACAAGCTGCAGGCGGCGCACAATTTCGCGCTGACGAGGGGTCTCGGACGATGGGTCGGTCGTCACTATCCTCGTTGTAGCGATCAGCTCGGAGCGATACTTCCGCGCAATCGAATCCGAAGGTCAGCAGAGCTGCCGGCAGCGTCGTATACCCCGAGTCCGCGTGGCGGGCCTGCGACGAGGCTACGCCGTGGCGAGAACGACCTCGCAGCCACCCAGGGCAAACGAGCCTGCATCGAGCGCTCGCTTCTTCGGCAGCTGGGCCTTCTTCTTCTCCGGGCGGATGTCGATCATCAGCTCGATGTCCAGGCCGCTGGCGACCCTGACCAGACGCTCCAGACTCGGCGTGTGCTCGCCGGTCTCCATGCGGGCGACATCGGACTGATGGACTCCGAGTCGCTCCGCTAGCTGTCGCTGGGAGAGACCGTTCTCGGCCCGGTAATGCGCAACCTCGACGGCGAGCCATCGGGCCAGCGCGGTCCGCTCCCACTCCGCGCGGAACTCGGGATCGCGCAGATCCTCGGCGAGAACGTCGTCGTTGGATATGAGTCGATCAGCCATGGTGAACTCTCGAAATCTTCGATAACAAGCTTGTAATTGCCATCCAGGCTACTCCTTCTCTTCGGCTTTTTCCAGTCGCTTGAGCCTCTGCTTCGCTAGGCGCACGGCCTTGGCATAGCCCGCTTTGTCGATTTCCGCCTCGGGGCCGATGGCGAAGATCGCGAACAACGTCTCGTCCGCCCGGCGATAGAGCGGCCGCCACCGGCTCCTGCCTCGCCGGGGTCGCAGCTCTCGCAAGCCCGAGCCCTCCTCACCCATGACGCCACTCTGGTGCGGGCTCTGTAGGGCCGGGCCATCGACTTCCAACTTCTCGATCACATGCGCTATTGCCACGCGCTCAGCAGCGTCCTCAATCGCGTTTTTTTCATCGAGCGCCTTGGGATGCCATGCAACTCTCCAGCGGGCCGGGGTTCCTCTCGCAACGATCTTCCGGCCACGCTTCGGTTGCGACCTCTTCCGTCCCTTGGTCATTCCCGCATCCGATCATCGGCATCGGTCGGAAGTGCCTGAGATGGAGCCGCATTCTTAACCCGGTTGGAACGAAATTCAGCCTATTCCGTCTATCCAAACCTGCTCACTTGAAGGCATTTCGCTGAGGGGTGGACGACGGGACTCGAACCCGCGACTGCCTGGATCACAACCAGGAGCTCTACCAACTGAGCTACGTCCACCGCGTGGCTTCAATCTAGCGTGCCGATTGGGGTGGCTGGCGGACGCTCAGGTGGGCTGGAAAGAGGCGACCAAGTCGGCAAAGGCCTGGAAGCCGGGGGTCGAGCGGGCGATCAGCTGCTGCTCGGCCCCGTGAGCTTGGCGAAGCAGCTCGGTCGGCGCGCTGGACCCAAGCGCCTCCGTCGCCTCGCCGAGCATCTGCGGCTGGGCGAGCCAGCTGTCGAGCAGGTTCGCGTCGGCCTCCGGGTGGAAGAGCACGCCCCAGGCGTCGCCGTGGCGAAACGCCTGCACCTCCGTCTGGGCAGACGAGGCGAGCCGCTCGGCGCCGTCGGGCAGGTCGAAGACGTCGCCGTGCCAGTGGAGGACCGTCGCCTGCGGGGCGAGAGCGCCGACGATCGGGTCGGCGGGGTTGTGGATCTCGACCGGCGCGAAGCCGATCTCCGGCCTCTCCCCCGCCCGCACCTCCGCCCCGAGCGCTCGCGCCAGCAGCTGGGCGCCAAGGCAGATGCCCAAGATCGGCATTTCGATCCGAGCCGCCTCGACCAACCACTCACGCTCGGCTGCGAGCCCCGGATAGCGCTCGACTTCGTCGACGTTCATCGGCCCGCCCATCAGGACGGCACCGGCGATCTCGGCGTGATCG
>Ga0157297_10000182_pt1 | contig 10731 bp, 12 predicted proteins | sample NitcycUS028104C2_FD_108380 | JGI IMG/M metagenome (GOLD analysis project Ga0157297, IMG submission 108380) | Soil microbial communities from Arlington Agricultural Research Station in Wisconsin, USA - Nitrogen cycling UWRJ-S028-104C-2 | ecosystem: Environmental > Terrestrial > Soil >...
CCGACTGGTACGTCGCCGAGGTACTTGCCAACGCCCAGTGCTACGGCCAGCTGGGGAGCGTGATCGCCAGCACCTTCGAACTGACGCCGAAGCTGCGGGTGCTGAGCTGCCGCGCCGCCAAGCCCTGGCGCCAGCGAATCCCCTCCCCTTACCTCGACGCCTTCGAGAGTGCCGCTGCCCGCTATGACCTTGGCCGCCGCGGCGTCTGGGCGCTGGCCGCGGTCGCCCACCTGGAGTCGGACTTCGGCCGCGGGATGTCCAAAGCCGAGCTCCGTCGCCACGGCGCGCTCGGCTTGGTTGGCGCCGAGTGGAAGCGCTTTGCGGTCGACGGTGATGGTGACGGGCGCATCCGTCGCGAGGACCCCGCCGACTCCACCGCCACGCTGGCGCGGATGATCTGGTCACAGGGCGGCTTACGAGAGGGCCTGTTCGAACACAACCATGCCCAGTGGTACGTGGACGCGGTGCTGGGCGAATCCGAACAGATCGAAGGCGAGTGCAAGGCCAGCACGGTCGACTGGGCACTGAGCCTGCCCAACGCGGTGATCGCACCGATCGACTGGGACAACCTGACCCTCTCCAACGAACTGGAGAAACAGGACCTCGACAGCGGCGCAATTGACCCGCGGATCGTCGGCCTGATCGGGGCGATGACCCAGTCGCACCAGATCACGATCTCGGCGCTGCGCTCCGACCACTCCCAGTACACGACCGAAGGCAACGTTTCGAACCACTTCTACGGCCGCGCGATGGACATCGCCGCCGTCGACGGCGTCCCCTGCACCGACACGGCCCCGACCGCACCCTGCGGCGAACTGGCCCGCACCCTGTCCTTACTGCCGGCACCGGCGATGCCGACCGAGCTGATCTACTGCTACGACGTCGACGGTCCCGGCCCCGCTTTCGCGCGCTCGGACCACTGCGATCACGTGCACGCCGGCTACGACGGTTGAACCCCCTCGTAGACAGCGCCGGGCCTGCTCGCGTAACGTAGGCCCGAACCCCGCTACAGGAGGCCATCATGCCCACTTACGTGATGCTCACCAACCTGACCGCCGAGGGCGTTCGCACCCTGAAGAACAACCCCGGGCGGGTCGCCGAGGTGAACAAAGAGGTCGAACAGATCGGTGCCAAAGTACAGGCGCAGTACGCGACGCTCGGCCAGTACGACTTCGTCACCATCGTCGAGGCACCAGACGAGAAGGCAATGGCCAAGGTCTCGGTCGAGCTCGGCTCGCGCGGGACCATGACCAGCCAGACGCTGGCGGCGATGCCCGCCGACGAGCTGGCCGACTCGCTCTAGACGATCCGGGTGGAGGTTGAGAGTCCGGGCAGGCGATCGCGCATACGATGCGCTGCGTTGGATCTCTTACCGAAGTAAATGACGCCAGAGAGGAAGGGATGAGCGAGATCTCAGAGGAGCCACAGCCGCAGCCGACCGGGGGAGTGACGATGCCGGCGGTCGAGGAGGCATTCGAGGAGATCGAAGTCGACGAGCCCCTGGTCGGGATCATCATGGGCTCGAAAAACGACAAGCCCAAGATGCAGCCGGCCGGCGCCGCCCTCCACGAAGCGGGCATTCGCTACGAGGTGCGCGTGATGAGCGCCCACCGCGACCCCGAGCAGGTCCGCGAGTACTGCCACAACGCACGTATGCGGGGGCTGAAAGTGATCATCGCCGGGGCTGGGATGTCGGCGGCTTTGCCTGGAGTCGCCGCCGCCCACACCGATCTGCCTGTGCTCGGCGTGCCGATCCTCGGCAAGAGCCTGGGCGGACTCGACGCGCTGCTCTCCGCGGTGCAGATGCCTCCCGGCGTCCCGGTTGGCTGCGTGGCAATCGACGGCGCGAAAAACGCCGGCTTGCTTGCCGTGCGGATCATCAACTGCTGATGATCCCCCGCTACACCCGTCCTGAGATCGGCGCGGTCTGGTCGCAGCAGCGCAAGTTCGAGAGCTGGCTCGAGGTCGAGTTGGCTGCGACCGAGGCCTGGGCTGAACAGGGGGTCGTCCCAGCCGAGGCGGCGAAGGCGGCACGCGCCAAGGCCACCTTCACGGTCGAGGCGGTCGACGAGCGCGAGCGGATCACCGATCACGACGTCGCCGCCTTCGTCGACGTCGTCGCCGCGTCGGTGGGCGAGCACGGGCGTTGGATCCATTACGGGCTCACTTCCTCCGACGTGCTCGACACCGCCCTCGCCTTGCAACTGCGCCAGGCCGGTGAGGTCGTCCTCGCCTCGGCCCGCACCTACCGCGACGCCCTGATCGAGCGAGCATTCGAGCACCGCGACACCCTCTGCGTCGGCCGCACCCACGGCGTCCACGCCGAGCCGACCACCTTCGGCCTGCGCCTTGCCGGGTTCGCCTTCGAGGCCGACCGCAACCTCACCCGCCTCAGCGACGCCTTCGAGCAGCTTCGCTTCGGCAAGCTCTCGGGCGCTGTCGGCACCTACGCATCGGTGCCGCCACCGGTCGAGGCGCTGGTGATGGAGCGGCTGGGCCTGGAGCGCGAGGACGTCGCCACCCAGGTCGTGCCGCGCGACCGCCACGCAGTGCTGACTTCGGCGATCGCGAACGCGGGCGCCGGCCTGGAGCGCTTCGCCACCGAGGTCCGCAACCTGCAGCGCACCGAGGTGCGCGAGGTCGAGGAGCCGTTCGGCGCCGGCCAGAAGGGCTCGTCGGCGATGCCCCACAAGCGCAACCCGATCCGCACCGAGCGCATCACCGGCCTGGCCCGCGTCCTGCGCGGCTACGCCCAGACTGGGCTGGAGAACGTCGCCCTCTGGCACGAGCGCGACATCTCCCACTCCGGCGCCGAGCGAGTGATCCTGCCCGACGCGACGATCGGTCTCGACTACATGCAGGACCTGGCGGCGAAGGTCGCGCGAGAGATGACGATCAGCGCCGACCGCATGCGGGAGAACCTCGAGCTGACCCATGGCGCCCTCTTCAGCCAGCGCGCCCTGACCGCCCTGGTCGAGTCGGGCCTCGGTCGCGACGACGCCTACCGCGTCGTCCAGGAGAACGCCCAGCGCGCCTGGGACAGCGGCACCCACTTTCGCGAGCTGCTCGCCGAGGCCGCACCGGACCTCGACCTCGACGCCGTCTTCGACTACGACGCCTACCTCGGCCACGTCCCGGCGATCTTCGAGCGCCTCGAAGCGCTGCACTCCTAGCCGCTCGTCGACGCCGGGGGAAGCGCGCCGAGCGAGCGCCACAGCTCCTGCGTATCCCCCACCACCCAGGCCTCCTCGATCAAGCTGTCCGCCAGCCGGAAGAAGGCCGCGCCGGAATACTCGACGTATGAGCCGGTCGGCTGGAGATCGCCGAGTGACCCACGATGGGTGCCCGTCCACGTCATTCGCGTCACAATGCGATCTCCACTCGCCAGCATCTCGTCGATGCGGTTGTGCCAGTCGGGGAAAACCACCCGGATGCCCTCGACGTAGCGTTTGAACTCCTCGCGGCTCTTGCAGACAGTCCCAAGCGATCCTCGAAAGTGGATCGCCGGGGAGACGACCTCGTTCGCGATCTCCAGCTGCCAGCGATTCCACAGCTGGTCGTAGAAGCGGCGGACCACAGCTTCGTTCGTCACATCGATCCCAGGCTCATCGTCGCGGCTCCTACACTAAAAGGAGATGCCTCAAGACCTTCCCATCGTCTGCTCGCTTGGCGCTGGCGATCTCGAGCAGCGCCTCGCCGCGATCGGCGAGATCGGCGCCAAGAGCCTCGTCGATAGCGAGGAGGATGCCGGCAGGCACCTGCTGCGCTTCCGCCCCGATCCCGGGACCCGCGAGCGACTGGAGGCAATCATCGAGGCCGAGGGCCAGTGCTGCGCGTTCCTCGACCTGGCCCTGGAAGAGAACGGCAGCCATCTGATCCTGTCGGTTGCCGCCCCAGAGGCGGGGCAGGCGACTGCCGATGGCTTCGCGATGGCATTCCACCCCGCCGGGCCCGAGCCCACGAGCTAGGGTTCGCGAGCGATGATCCTCTACACCTGCGGGCAGAAGAAAACTGGGCCGGCGTTCGCGCATCCCTGTGCGAAGGCGGCCAAGGCGCTCGATGCGGCCGGCTACACCTACGAGCTGCGCGCCGTGGGCGGCTACCGGTTGATGCCCTGGACCTGGGGGAGTCGTGATGAGGAGCGCGCTGAGATCAAGAAGCTGAGCGGCACCAACGAGGTGCCGATCCTGGTGCTCGACGACGGCGAGGTCGTCTCCGGGTCCAGCACGATCGCCCGTTGGGCCGGAGAGCATCCGCTGGCCAAGAGCCCATCCCGGTAGGGATTCCACTTAACTTTTTCTGAAGACAGCCTCTGGCTGTCCGCGAGCCTCATTGCAGAAAAAGTACAAGACGTTCCACCCCTACCGGGATGGGCTCTACGCAGCCGCCAACTCGCGGGCCGGACGCCGATCGTCCACGACCACGGGAGTCCCATGCTTGGGGGAAAGGGTGATGTTGCGGCGGCCGATCTTCTCCGGCCTCGGGTTCGCCTTGCGCAGCTCGCAGCGGGTCAACACCTCGCGCAGGACGATCCGCATCTCGAACTCGGCGAAGGCGGCGCCGAGGCAACGGCGGATGCCGCCGCCAAAGGGGATCCATGCGTAGGTGTCGGGCGCCTCCTCGAGGAAGCGCTCTGGCCGGAAGGCAAAGGGGTCTGGGTAGACGTCGGCACGGGTGTGGGCGAGCCAGATCGCCGGGGTTACATCGGTGCCGGCTGGCAAGGTGAGGCCATCGGCCTCCAGGTCTTTGGCGAGGCGGCGACCGGCCAGCGGCACCACCGGCCGCAGGCGCAACGACTCGCTGATCGTCGCCCGCAGGTAGTCGTCCTCATCCGCCTCGAGCGACTCGCGTAGGCGGGCCATCTCGCGCGGGTGGCGCAGCAGCAGGTCGAAGGTCCAAGCCAACGCCGTCGCGGTCGTCTCATGCCCAGCCAACAGCAGCGTCATTAGCTGGTCGCGCAGATCCTCGTCGCTCATCGCCCCGCCGTCCTCAAAGCGGGCCTGCATCAGCAGCGAGAGGATGTCGCTGCGCTCCTCCAGATCGTCCCTCGAACGGTGCTCGGCGATCTCGGCGTAGAGCAGCTCGTCGACCGCCTTCAGCTGGGCCTCGAATTTTGCCCAGGGCCCGCGACCGCCGAAGCGCCGGGAGGCAAGGCCGATCAGCTGCGTAAAGGGCGACGCGGTCTCCTCCAGCAGCCGCGTCAGCACGACGCGCAGCTGCTCCAGCCGCGGTCCCTCGGCGACGCCGAAGACGACCCGCAGGATCACCTCCAGCGTCATCGCCTGCATGTGCGGGTGGATCGCGAACTCCTCGCCGAGCGGCCAGGAGTCGATCTCGGCATCGACGATCTCGCTGACAATCGGCTCGTAGGAGCGCATCTGCTCGCCGTGGAACGCCGGCAGCATCAGTTTGCGGTGGGCGAGGTGATCGGCGCCCTCGATCACCAGTACGGAGTGCGGGCCGACGACGGGCGTCAAGACCACCTCCCGCCCGGGCGGCAACCCATGCGACCGCTCCGTATATAGAGCCTTGATCGCAACTGGGTCGGAAATCATCACCATCGGCCGCTCGAAGCTGAGGAATCTGACGCTAAAGCTGTCGCCGTACCTCTCCCGGCACTGCTGCATGAACGGCAAGGGCCGGAATGACCACCTAAGCGTCTGCACCAATGGCGAGCTCTTCGGTTCCGGCGGCAGCATTGACCCACAGCGTCGCAGACGAACACCGCGAAAGCCCTCCGCTCCCGCGATGGTTAGCATCGACTTAATGCCGGACGTCGCCGATCTGAAGCTCCACTCCTCGGGCAAGGTCCGCGAGATCTACGAGTGGGAGGACGACCTCTTGATGGTCGCCTCGGACCGGATCTCGATCTACGACGTGGTGATGCCGACGCCGATCCCCGACAAGGGGAAGGTGCTGAACCGGATCTCGGAATTCTGGTTCGAGCTGACCGGCGACATCGTCCCCAACCACTTCCTCTCCGCCGACGTTCCCGAGCAGGCGATGGAACGGGGAATGAGGGTGCGGCGGCTGGAGATGTACCCGGTCGAGTGCGTGGTGCGCGGCTACCTCTCCGGATCAGGCTGGAAGGAATACAAGGCGGGCGGCGCGGTCTGCGGGATCGAGCTGCCGCCCAACCTGCTCGAGTCCGACAAGCTGCCTGAGCCGATCTTCACCCCCGCGACCAAGGCCGAGATCGGCGACCACGACGAGAACGTTGATTTCGAGCGGGCGGCGGAAATCGTCGGCGACCGGGCGCTGTTAGAAGAGCTGCGGCGAGTCTCGATCGAGGTCTACCAGCGCGGTGCCGAGCACGCAGCCGAGCGCGGCATCATCCTCGCCGACACCAAGTTTGAGTTTGGCCACCACGCTGGCGCCGAGGTCGTCCTCGCCGACGAGGTCCTGACCCCCGACTCCTCGCGCTTCTGGCCAGCCGACCGCTACGAGCCCGGCAAGACGCAACCTTCGTTTGACAAGCAGTTCGTGCGCGACTGGGCCGACGCAGCCGGCTGGGACCACAGGCCGCCGGCGCCCGAGCTGCCGCCCGACGTGACCGAGCAGACCCGAGCCAAGTACGTCGAGGCCTACGAGCGGATCACGGAGCGTTCCTTCTAATGGCGAAGGCCAGGGTTCTGATCCGGCCGAAGGAGGGCATCCTCGACCCGCAAGGGAAGGCGGTCGAGCGGGCGTTGCCGGCGCTTGGCTTCGAGGGGGTCGAGCACGTGCGGGTCGGGCGAATGGTCGAGCTGGAAGCGGAGGATCCGGCGCGGCTTCCGGAGCTCTGCGAGAAGCTGCTCGCCAACCCGCTGATCGAGGACTTCGAGATAGAGAGCATCGACGGCGGCTGATGGTTTGGGGGGTGCTTCAGTTCCCCGGCTCCTGTGATGAGCGGGACGCCCTGCACGCCTGTGGGCTGACCGGGGAGGCGCGGCTGATTTGGCACGAAGAGCGCGACCTTGGTGGCGTCGACGCGATCGTCGTTCCCGGCGGCTTCTCCTACGGCGACTACCTGCGGGCTGGCGCCATTGCCCGCTTCTCGCCGGCGATGGAGGCGGTGGCCGAGTTCGCCGCAGCTGGAGGGCCGGTGCTGGGAATCTGCAACGGCTTCCAGGTGCTTTGTGAAGCGGACCTGCTTCCGGGGGCGCTGCTGCTCAACGAGAACCTACGCTTCGTCTGTCGCCAAGTCGACTTGATCGACGCCGAGGGCGGGCGGCTCTCGATCCCGGCCAAGCACGGCGAAGGACGCTACTGGGTGCCGGAGAAGATGCTCGATGCAATCGAGGCCAACGGGCAGATCGCCTTCCGCTACGCACCCGGCCAGAACCCGAACGGCTCGGCCCGCGACATCGCCGGTGTTCGCAACGAGGCGGGCAACGTGCTCGGCCTGATGCCTCACCCCGAGCACGCGGTCGACGCGATGACGGGTTCGACCGACGGGCTGCAGGTGTTCGAAGCCGTCGCCGGGAGCCTCGTGTGACGCCCGCCGGTGCGGACGCGGGACTGGACGGCGGTCCATCTCTGACCCCCCCGCCGTTTACAGGGGCAGAGCAGGCGGCGGCATATAAGGAGCTCGGTCTCACCGATGCCGAGTACGAGTTGATCTGCGAGAAGCTTGGCCGCGAACCGAACGGAGTCGAGCTGGCGATGTTCAGCCTGCTCTGGTCCGAGCACTGTGCCTACAAGCACTCGCGCAAGCTGCTGGGGCGCCTGCCGACCAAGGGTGAGCGAGTCGTGATGGGCCCGGGCGAGAACGCCGGCGCGGTCGACATCGGCGAGGGCTATGCAATCGCCTTCAAGGTCGAGTCACACAATCACCCGAGCGCGGTCGAGCCCTTTCAGGGCGCCGCGACCGGAGTTGGCGGCATCCTCCGCGATGTCTTCGCGATCGGCGCGCGGCCGATCGCGATGCTCGACTCGCTGCGCTTCGGCGAGCTCGACTCGGAGCGATCGCGTTTCCTGCTCGATGGGGCGGTGCGCGGGATCGGCCACTACGGCAACTCGATCGGCGTGCCGACCGTCGGCGGCGAGATCTACTTCGAGGAGCCCTACGAGCACAACTGCCTGGTCAACGCGATGTGCGTCGGCATCGCCAAGCAGGAGGACATGGTGCGGGCGGCCGCCGCCGGGGTCGGCAACGCGGTCGTCCTGATGGGTGCCTCGACGGGACGCGACGGAATCGGCGGCGCCTCGGTGCTCGCCTCGGCCGAGCTCGGTGACGGCGATGAGGCGAAGCGGCCGACCGTGCAGATCGGCGACCCCTTCGAGGAGTCGAAGCTACTCGAGTGCTGTCTGGAGCTGCTGGGGAAGGGGCTACTGGTCTCGCTGCAGGATCTTGGCGCCGCTGGCCTCACCTCTTCGGCCGGCGAGATGGCCTCGGCGGGCGGCGTCGGAATCGACATTGACGTCGCGCGTGTGCCGTTGCGCGAGGCCGACATGGAGCCCTTCGAGATCATGGTCTCCGAGTCGCAAGAGCGGATGCTGGCCGTGGTCGAGCCGGCAAAGGTCGCCGAGGTGCTGGCGCTCTGCGAGAAATGGCAGACCGGCGCGGCCGAGGTCGGCGCCATTACCGACAACGCTCACGTGCGCGTACTGGACGGCGAGGAGGTCGTCGGCGACATGCCCGTCGAGGCGCTGGTCGACGGCTGCCCGCTCTATGACCTCTCACCGGCGGAACCACAGGGATGGATCTACGGCAACCGGACGACGCTCGCGACGGACACGGCGGCCGAGGAGACGTTGCTGGCGCTGCTCGGCTCGCCCAGCGTCGCCTCGAAGCGCTGGGCCTTCGAGCAGTACGACTCGGTGGTCGGCTCGCGCACCGCGCGCCGACCGGAGACCGCCGATGCGGCCGTGCTGGCGATCCCCGAGGCGGAAAACGCGATCGCGATCTCGATCGACGGCAACGGGCGACGGGTCGCCTGCGACCCCTACGCGGGCACGATTGAGGCCGTCCTCGAGTGCGCGCAAAACCTCGCCTGCGCCGGCGCCTCGCCGCTCGGCCTCACCAACTGCCTCAACTTCGGCAACCCGGAGAAGCCGACGCCGGCATGGCAGCTCGACCGCGCCGTCCAGGGTCTGGCCGACGCTTGCGAGGCGCTCCAGGTGCCCGTCGTCGGCGGCAACGTCTCCCTCTACAACGAGGGTCCAGAAGGACCGATCTACCCGACCCCGGTGGTCGGCATGGTCGGTGAGCTGCCCGACCCCGCCAATGCCGCGCCAAGCGTTTTTGCCCGTGAAGGCGATGCGATCGCCCTGCTTGGCCCCTTCGAACCCTCGCTCGCCGGCTCGGAGCTGGCGAAGCTGCGTGGCGAGCTCGACGCGGGTCTCCCCCAGCCCGACATCGCCACGGTCGCCGCTGCTTGCACGACGGTGCGCGAGGCCGTTCGCAGCGGCAAGCTCTCCTCCGCCCACGACGTCAGCGACGGCGGCCTCGCCTGCGCCCTGGCGGAGTCCGCGATCGGCACGGGCATCGGCTGTCGCGTCGACGTCCAGCCCCTGCGCAGCCGCGGCTGCTCTCCCGAAGAGGCTCTTTTTGGCGAGGGCAGTGGCGGCTTTATTCTCAGCGGCGAGCGCGCCGTCCTGGAGAGCTTGGGAGCGACGCTGATCGGCGAGGTCGGCGGCAACGCCATCGAGATCGCAGCAGGCGACCGCAGCCTCAGCGTCGAACTCGCCGTGGCTGAGAGCAGCTGGCGCTCGCTGGGCGAGCTTCTAGACGGGGCCTACCGGTAGGCCCCGCGGTGCCCGGTCCGGTCTCCGGCCACCATTCGGTAGATGAACAACAGCAGCAGTGAGCCGCCGATCGCGATCAGCCAGGTTCCGATGTCGAAGAACTCGTCGAGGTCACCGATATCCAGGGCGCTGGCGATGAACCCCCCGACCAGGGCGCCCGCGATCCCAATCAGCATCGTGACGATGAAGCCACCCGGGTCCTCGCCGGGCATGATCAGCTTCGCGATTGCCCCGGCGAGAAGCCCGAGCACGATCCATCCGATGATCCCCATATCCGACACTCCTTCCACCTTGTCGATGGCCCCATCCCCGGGCCGCCTGCCGCTGAAATACCCGCGATGAGGCCCGAGGAAACTCGCGGCGGCGCCGCGAGGGCTGTTTAAACCGCGACCCTGCCGGGCATCTCCCATAGTGCACCTCCGCGACCTTTTAGGAGGTGGGTAATGGAGGAAAGAGCGTGACAGCACGGGCGACGACCACAGCTCTTGTAGCTCTTGGTGCAGCAGTGGTCGCCATCGGCTCTCAGCGTTTGCGATAGGAGCTACCGATGGCAGAGATAACCCTCGATGGAGTCACCAAGGTCTTCGCCGACGGCCAGGAAGCCGTAAAAGAGATGGACCTCGAGATCGGCGACGGCGAGTTCATGATCCTCGTCGGGCCGTCCGGCTGCGGCAAGTCGACCGCGCTGCGGATGATCGCCGGGCTCGAGGACATCACCAAGGGCGAGCTGAAGATCGACGGCGAGCAGGTCAACGACCTGCCACCGAAGGACCGCGACGTCGCGATGGTCTTCCAGAACTACGCGCTCTACCCGCACATGACCGTGCGCGAGAACATGGGCTTCGCGCTGAAGCTAGCCGGAAGCGACAAGGAGGAGATCAACCGCAAAGTGGAGGCGGCGGCGGAGACGCTCGACCTGACCCCACACCTCGACCGCCGCCCGGCCAACCTCTCCGGTGGGCAGCGCCAGCGGGTGGCGATGGGACGGGCGATCGTGCGCGA
>Ga0157297_10000183_pt1 | contig 10727 bp, 8 predicted proteins | sample NitcycUS028104C2_FD_108380 | JGI IMG/M metagenome (GOLD analysis project Ga0157297, IMG submission 108380) | Soil microbial communities from Arlington Agricultural Research Station in Wisconsin, USA - Nitrogen cycling UWRJ-S028-104C-2 | ecosystem: Environmental > Terrestrial > Soil >...
CACGGCGCTCTCGGCCGGGGCCGAGCTTGAACTGGCGGCATAAAGCGTCCCGGTGTCCTTGTCGACCGCCAGGGCGTTGCCTCCGCCCGGGCCACTGGCCCCCGGAGCGCCGATCACCTGGCCCGCCCCGAATTGGGCAGTCTGTTCGCCGGCGGGGTTGTAGACCTTGAAGCGGTAGGGGTAGGGGCTGGTGGAGCAGGATGGTTCCGCCGTGACGCAGTCGCCCGTGTAGACGTTGTCGTCCTCGTCGAGCGTGACGGTGCGGGGCTGACCGGCTTCGTCGAGCGTTTCCAGCAGCATCCCGGTTCCCGCTTCGAGCTTGCGAACCCCCGGCAACGACTGGTTGATCACATAGAAGTTGTCGGCTGAGTCGAACGCGAGGGATTGCGTGAACCCGGCGCCCGGCAGGGCGATTTCCGCCCCAGGGGCGCCGCTGGCGTCGAAGGAGCTGAGGCGATCCAGGCTCCCCACCCAGACAACGCCGGCCGAGTCGACGGCGACGCTGCCGAGGTTGAAGCTGTTTTCGCCGATGGCGGCGCTGAACTCGTTGGGCCCGGTGCCGGCCTCGCCGGCGCCACAGGTATCCCCGCTGGCGGCGGTGCAGATGTTTTTTTCCGCCTGGGTGGCGCCCCCTTCGGCGACCTTGGTCTCGTTGACGTTGCGGCCGACCATGAAGACGAACTGACCGGAGGAGGTGAACTTGCTGACCCGCCATCTAGAGACGCCTTCGGAGACGTAGACGGCGCCGCTCGACTGATCGACAGCGACGCCATCGGGGACCACGCCGCCCGCGCCGACGCCCGGAATGCCGCGGAAGCAGGTGCTCGTCGGCGGCGTCGCCTCGGGCCCGCAGGTCTGCAGCTCCGGGGTGGTCCCGTCGGCAACGCCGAAGCCCCAGGCCAGCAGGAAGTTGCCGTCGGAGTCGAACTTGTCGATCCGAAAGTTGGTGTTGTCGGCAACGTAGAGGTCCCCGCTTGCCCGGTCTAGCGCGACTCCTGCTGGACCCCAGACCTGACCTGCATTCGGGCCGAATTCGGCGATCGTTTCCGGCGCAGCCTGCGCGGGCGCGGCAAAGAGAGCAGCGAGCAGCAGCGCTGGAACGCAGAGGAAGGCCAGACGGGGGAGCCCCACCCGGCGCAGATTCGATCCCGCGGTCGCTGCCTTCGCGTGGCTTCTCACGTAGCTCTCTCCTTGTCCCTGAGCCCTCTGCCGGCCGCTTCCCTGGGCGACCCCCTCAAGCTCGGATTTCCCTGTGGTGCTTCCCTGCCCGCCTGGACGAGCTTGGCGAGACTGTAAACAGTGACCTTTTTAATGTCAAGGACAATGTTTTTGTAGAAAAGCGCTTTGTTCGTACGCAGGGCAAAAGCCCTGCAAAGCACGAGCTAACCGATGGGTACCCGGGCGGTACCTGTTAGCGCGGGGCAGTGGGTCGGGTCAGCCGCGGTCGGGGCGGTCCGGGTACAGCTCGTCGATCGTGACGAGGGCCCGGTAGGGAACGGCCGCGGCCGCTTCGATCGCGTCGCCGCCGCCCGCCAGGCGGTCGACGACGGCGATGACGCCGGCGACCTCGAGGCCCTGCTCGGCGATCCGCTCGATCGCCTTCACGGTCGAGCCGCCGCTGGTGACGGTGTCCTCGACGACGAGCACCCGGTCGCCCTCGGCGACCGGTCCCTCGACCCAACGCTGCAGGCCGTGCTGCTTGCGCTCGCCGCGGACGAAGAAGCCGACGAGGTTCTGGCCCGCCGGGACTGCAAGAGCGGCACAGGAAGGCGGGATCGCCGCCGTCGCCGGTCCGCCCACCGCGCTCGCCCCGGCCTCCACCGCGGCGGCGGCGATCAGCTCGCCGGCGGCGCGGAACCCGGCCGGTCGCAGCAGCGCCCGCCGCGCGTCGACGTAGTACTGCGCCACGGCGCCGCTGGAGAGCGTCACTTCGCCGAGCACCAGCGAGTGCTCGCGCAGCTCGGCGAGCAGCGTCCGCTTGGCGGCGTCGAGGTCAGCCACGCTAGAAGACGAAGATCGGCTCGCCGTAGTGGATGCGGTTGTAGATCTCCGGCTGGTCGGCGATGAAGGTACGGATGCAGCCGTGGCTGGCGGGGTAGTCCGGGACCAATTCGTAGCCGTGCACCGCGTAGCCGCCGTAGAAGTAGAAGGAGTAGTACATGCCGTGCGAGTTGTAGCCCGGTTCGGTCCTGATGAAGGTGAAGCTGCCGGTGACGGTCGGGGTCGAGGACTTGCCCGAGGAGACCGGGTACACGGCGAAGACCTTGTCGCCCTTGGCGAAGACGAGGACCTGCTTGGAGAGCGGCGCCTCGAGGTGTTCGCCGGCGCCCGGGTGGCGGACCTCGTATTCGCCGCGACCGGCGAAGACCCGCTTGACCAAGCCGGCGCCGGCCCGCGAGCTGCGGGCCATGCCGTTGACCTTGCGGTAGGCGAGCACGCCGCGCCCGGTCTTGTCGCCGAAGCAGCGGCCGCTGTTGACGATGTAGCCGAGCTTCCGCATCGCCTTCTTGAAGCCGACGACGACGTCGCCGCACTGGCCCTGGTGCAGCGCCGGGAAGCTGACCTTCCAGCTCTTGCGGATCGTGCTGTCGCCGCCGAGCGTGGCGGTCGGCGCGAGGCGGGCGGCGACCGCGTACTTGCCCGCCTCCTCGACCCGGACCCGCGCCCGGAAGGAGCCGCTGTTCCGCTTGCCCTTGCTCACCTTCACCTTCTGGTGCTGCACCCGGCGGCCGTCGAGGTAGAAGCTGACCTCGACCCGCTGGCCGGGGACGAAGGGCGAGACCAAGCCGATCACCGGCACGGTCGAGTAGACCTGCGCCTTGCCGCCGCGCAGGTGCCCGATGCGGACGATCTTCACCGTCGCCTGCTGCGGCCCCTGGGAAGGCTTGGGCGCCTTGGCCGATCCCTGCGGCGCCGCCGAGGCAGCGGCCGGCAAGGCCAAGAGGGCGAGAAATACCAGCGAGCGGACGAGGTGGCGGCTCATCGAGCTGGGATTCTTGCGGATGGCCCGGCTGACCGGTCCGTCACGACTTTGTCACAGCGAAGTCAATTGTCTGTAAGAAGAGTGAAACATGGCTTGAAATGGCGGATTTCTCGGCTACGGTCGGCATCAGCGGAGGGTGAAGCCGGTAGGTATCGGCAACCGCCTGACAAGCGTGAGTTCGGACAATGTCCGAATAGGGTTCAAGTCCCTCGCCCTCCGCTATGTATTACCTGGGATGCGGAGGCTGGGGTTGAAGTGCAATTGTCATGCGGCCTGCGGGTAGCAGCCGCCGAGCGACCCGGCCTTCGCGCCTCAGGTATTTCGATTCGGTAATGTTTTGTCTTCACGGTTATCAATCGGTTTGTCTTCACGGTTATCAATCGTTTGGGGAGCCCCTGATATCCTGAAGTTGCTTGTCAGGCGTTTGGGGGGTAACTCCCCTTCACCCGGATCCGGCCCGCTCTTGCGGGCCGTTTCTTTGCCCCGAGCCGGTCCTACTGCCCGAGCAGCGCGACCGAGTTGTTGAGCATGTGGAGGATGATGCCGGGGACGATCGAGCCGGTCTTCTCGTAGAGCAGGGCGAGGACGAGGCCGAAGGCGATCAGTGGCGGCACGGCGCTGATTCCGGTGAGGGCGTGCAGGCCGCCGAAGATGACGGCGCTGAGCAGCGCCGCGGAGAGCCGCGGCAGGCGCTCGCGCAGGCCGCCGAAGAGCATGCCGCGGAAGCAGAGCTCCTCGCTGATCGGGGCCGCGATCACGATCAGCAGGACCTGGACCGGCAGCGCGCCGAAGCCCTCGGCGATGTCCTTCTGTTCGGGGACGCCGAACAAGCCCGCGTAGACCGCGGCGAAGGCGAGGTAGGCGCCGGTCGCCGCCAGCATCCACAGCAGTGCCTTGGGCCGGAAGCCGCGCACGCCGAGTCGTCGCAACCCCTCCCCGACCGAGGTCGCGCCCCAGCGCGCCGTGATCACCAGCGGCACCATCAAGAAGCTGAGCGCCGTCGCCAGCTGCACGGCGACGTTGGCGCCGCTGCTCAGGTCGCCTTCGCCGGGACTGTCGATGACGATCGCCGGCACGCCCAGGACGATCCCGGTCCCCAGAGCAAGAAAAACTCCCAGCATGGCGGCGCCTGGGCCCCAATTGGAGTAGGGAAAAGAGCCCGGGGGTCGCCCCGGGGGAGCCTCCACGTCTTTTGCTCCATCGGGGCGACCCCCGGCCTCTCCTGCGGCTAAGTTGCTGTCCATGACGCCGGCAGTCTCCCAGGTCTCGCGGTCCACGAAGACGCGTCTGCGCTTCCTGCGCCGGCTCACGATCCTGGTCATCTTCATCGTCCTGGCGACGATCGCTGTGAGCCAGTTCACCGAGTTCAAGCGCATCGCCACCGGCATCCTCGCCTCGACCGCGGTGCTGGCCGCGATCATCGGCTTCGCCGCCCAGCACACGATCGCCAACATGGTCGCCGGGGTACAGCTGGCGATCTCCCAGCCGATCCGGATCGGCGACCGGATCTCCTTCGAGGAAGTCGAGGGCCGCGTCCTCGACATCACCCTCTCCTACACCTACGTCGACCCCGGCGACGGCACCGCGGTGGTCATCCCCAACCAGCTCTTGGTCGAGGGGATCGTCCACAACCTCTCCACCGCCGACACGCAGGCCTGAGTGGCATAGCCGGCTGAGTACGCTTCGGGCATGACGCAGCGCAACCGGCGACGTCAGCGACATCGGGGCGGCGCCGGCGGCAAGCTGCTTTTCGTCGCGATCGGCGCCCTGGCGCTGGTCGCGATCGGCGTCGTCGGGGTTGCCTCCTGGGTCCTTGACGTCGCCGCCAAAGCGCCCTCGCTCGCGGCCTGCAAGCCGATCGACAAGGGCGGCAACTCGACCGTCTACGCCGGCGACGGCAGCAAGCTCGGGGTTATCGAGTCCGACGAGGCGCGCGCTCCGATCTCGATCGATCGCGTCCCGAAGGACCTCCGGCGCGCCACCGTGGCGATCGAGGACGAGCGCTTCTACGAGCACGGCGGCATCGACCCGGAGGGCATCGCCCGGGCGGCGCTGAAGAACCTCGAAGCCGGCAAGACCGTCGAGGGCGGCTCGACGATCACCCAGCAGCTGGTCCGCAACCTCTGCATCGCCAACCCGAGCCGCGACCTCGAACGCAAGATCATCGAGGCGCAGCTGGCGATCGAGTACGCCGAGCGCCACTCCCGGAAAGAGATCCTCAGCCAGTACCTCAACACCGCCTCATACGGGACGATCAAGGGCGCCACCGCGGTCGGCGTCCAGGCCGCTTCGAAGATCTACTTCTCCAAGCCGGTCTGGAAGCTGAACCTGGAGCAGGCGGCGCTGCTGGCCGGTCTGCCACAGGCGCCGACCGACTACAACCCGGTCCTCAACCCGCAGGGGGCGAATGCGCGCCGCAACGCGGTCCTCTCGAAGATGGCGAGCCTCGGCTACATCTCCCCCGAGCGGGCGCGCGAGGGCAGCCAGCGCGGCCTCGGCCTCAACCTCGACAAGGGCTACTTCGAGAAGCGCCAGCCCTACTTCTTCGACTACGTCGAAGAGAAGCTGATCGACGCCTACGGGGTAAAGGCGGTCCGCCAGGGCGGCCTCGACGTCTACACGACGATCGAGCCGCGGCTGCAGGAAATCGGGGTGGAGGCGATGCGCTCCGCCCTCCCCTACTCCGAAGACCCCTCCTCCGCGCTGGTCTCGATCGACCCGCGCAACGGCGAGATCGAAGCGATGGCCTCCAGCTCCGACTACGAACAGAGCCAGTTCAACCTCGCCGCGCAGGGCCACCGCCAGCCCGGCTCGACCTTCAAGGCCTTCGTCCTGACCACGGCGATCAAGCAAGGCATCGACCCCTACTCGACCTATTACACCTCCAAGCACCTCGACCTCGACCTGCCCGAGTGGGGCCACTGGGACGTGAGCACCGCGGACGAGGGCTACCTGGGGACGGTCAACCTGCAGCAGGCGACCGTCGCCTCCGACAACACGGTCTTCGCCCAGCTCGACCTCGACGTCGGCCCGCAGAACGTCGCCGCGACGGCCAAATCGATGGGAATCGAAAGCGAGCTCGACGGCATCCCCGCCGAGGGGATCGGCGGCCTGCGGATCGGCGTCTCGCCGCTCGAGCTGACCAACGCCTACGCGACCCTCGCCGCGGGTGGCGTCCACCGCAACCCGATCGCGATCCGCCGTGTGGTCTTCCCCGGCGGCCGGGTCGACCGTCCCGAGCATCCCAACCCGAGGCGGGTCGTGCCGGAAGCCGCCGCCTACGAGGTCTGGCGGCTGCTGCACGACAACATCACCGAAGGCACCGGCACCGCCGCCTACACCGGCTGCGCCGGCCAGGGCGGCAAGACCGGCACGACCGACAACTTCACCGACGCCTGGTTCGCAGGCATCCAGCCGAATCTGGCGACGGCGGTCTGGGTCGGCTACCCGCAGTCGAACGGGATCGAAATGACCAGCGTCCACGGCTCGACCGTCTTCGGCGGCACCTTCCCGGCGGAGATCTGGCACTCGCTCTACGCCAACGCCGAAATCCCCTGCGAGGAATTCAGCAAGCCGAAGACGCCGATCAGCTGGGCGCCGTTCTATGGCCAGTTCACGTCCTCGGGGCCGAATAGCGGCGGCTCCTTCTCCGACGACTACGACGCGAAGGGGGGCGGTGGAGAAAGCGAAGCGGAGAGGCTGGGGAAGGAAGCGACCGGCGGCTACGACCCCGACGCCTACGCGCCGGGCGCCGGGCAGGAACCAACTTACGTGCCGCCGCCCCCGCCGTCGTACGGAACCGGGGGAGGCGCCGGGGTCGGCGGAGGCGCCGCGGCGGGCAATTGAGACGCAGGCAGAGGCGGCTCGCCTGCGCCGCGATCGTCGTCCTGGTCGCAGGCTTCGCGATCGCACCCGTCCTCCTCTCCCACGACGCCTACAGCTACGTCGACTACGCGCGGCTCGGCGTCGTCCACGGGCTCGACCCTTACGTCCACCCGCCCGCCGCAGCGCCGGCGGATCCCGCCTACGGCCAGGTCGAGTGGATCGGCTCGACCAGCGCCTACGGGCCGCTGTTCACGCTCGCGACTTACCCGCTCGCCCGGCTGCAGGTCGCGCTGGCGGTCGCGGCATTGAAGATCGCGGCGGGGCTCGCGGTGCTGGGGATCGCCGTGCTCGTCGCCCGCCTCGCGCCGGTCCGCGGCGTCTCACCCCTGCCCGCCGCCGCCTTCGTCGCCCTCAACCCGCTCGTACTCATCCACGTGGTCGGCGGCGCCCACAACGACGGCCTGGCGATGCTCCTGGCCACGATCGGCATAGCAGCGATGCTCTCCGCCCGCGAGGCATCGGCAGGCGCCGGCTTCGTGGCTGCCGCCGCGATCAAGGCTCCGGCAGCGATCGCCGCCCCGTTCGCTCTGGTGAGCGCCACACGCATCCGACATTCACCACACCAGGGTGGGGTCAATGTCGGGAATGCCGGCCGCTCTCCGCGCTTCCTGCTGATTGGGGCGGCGGTCTCGGCCGTGATCATCGGCGCGGCCGCCTTCGCCGCCTTCGGCTGGAACTGGGTCGACGCGCTTGGCTTGGCCGGCGAAAACCAGGACCGCGCCAGCCACATGAGCGTTCCGATCACCTTCGCGCGAATAGCCGGGCTGGACGCGACCGCCGTCCGCGCCGGGGCCCTCGTCCTCTACGCGGCCCTCTTCATCTACCTGCTGGCTTGGACCTGGCGCGGCAACGACTGGCTCCGCGCAGCCGCCTGGGCGTCCCTCGGCCTGCTCCTCGCAACCGCCTGGCTGCTCCCCTGGTACCTGATCTGGGCCCTCCCCCTCGTCGCCCTATCCCGCGACCGCCCCTTACAGCTCCTAACCCTGGCCCTGACCGCCTACCAACTCCCCGCGCGCATGCCGCTCTGAACCGCTGTCGGATTTACCCGGGTCAGAGCAAGGGAAAAATCGACAGCGTCAAACTCCTAGCGAAGCGAACCCAGGCTCCCACTGAGCCACCTCACGCCTCCCAACCAACGGCTAGAGAATCTCCGGCGTGTGGATCGGGGTCTCGTTTCGGTTGGGCCCCTCCGCCTCCTCCTCCGGCGAAGGATGGATGACGCCGGTCGGAATCGACCAGCCCTCGCGTTTGCCCAACGCCGTGACCAGGCCGACGTAGACCAGCTCGACCACGGTCAGCACGCCGCGCACGGCGATCGCGATCAACGAACCGACCGCGAAGCTGTTGCCCACCGCACCCTTCACCGCCCAGGCGAAGGCGGCGTCGCGGACGCCGAGGCCGGCCGGAGCGACGAGGGTGACGAGAGCCGCGACGTAACCGACCGCCTGCGCCGAGCCGACCGTGAGCACTTCGCCGGCGGTGAACGGAATGCTGGTGACCGAACGCGCGACGCAGTACATGCCGAGAGCGACGACGCCCCAGACGCAGAGGTAGAAGAGGGTCATCGTGATCACTCCCCGAATCGGCATCACCTCCGGCAGGGATTCGCGACCGAACGCCCGCAGGATGCGATTGGCGAGAGGCCCGAACACCCGTGGGTGCAACACGGCCAGAGCCAGCGGGATCAGCAGCAGGATCGCCCAGCGCAACGGCTGCCCTTGCAGGTCGGGGTGGCTGATCAAGAAGTAGGCAGCGAAGACGATCGCCGAGGTGGCGGAGATCGCCTGCTCATAGACGATGCTGGCGATCGTCACGCGCCGTTTGACGCCGGCTCGCTCGGAAAGCAGCACGCGGCCAAGCACGTAGAGGACGCTTCCCGGGACGTAGCGTGCGAGCAGAGGCTGTCCCCAAGCTACCTGCGCGCGCCCCACCCCGATCCGGTAGCCGAGGAAGCGCAGGATCAGGTCCCAGCCGAGCGCGCTGAGCACGTAGAACAGCGGCAGGAAGAAGAACGCCGGGATCAGCCAGAGGACGTGGAAGTGGACGCCCTTGTCCTTGATCTCCGACCACTGGTCGACCACGGTGAGGACGAGGAAGCCGAAGATGACGACTGCGAGGCCGAGCTGGATTGCGAGGCGGACGCGCTTGCTGCGCGGCGGACGCGTCCCGAACCGGGCTGCGGCTTCGCCGACGCGATGTAGAAATGGGTGCCCCTCGGCCACGTCCGCCGCACCATAGTGAGGTCGGGGGCTGCCAACCGGGACGCCGCATGGGGAGAATGGCCGCATGGGCGAGTTCGAGCTGCTCGAGCGGATCAGGGAAAAACTGCCGCCGGCCGGATCGCGGGTGCGGCTCGGCAGCGGCGACGACGCCGCGATCGTCGTGCCGGGAGGCGCGACCGCCACCTCGGTCGACGCGCTGGTCGACGGGGTCCACTTCCGGCGGTCGTGGAGCAGCCTCGAGCAGATCGGCCACAAGGCGCTCGCCGCCGCCCTCTCGGACCTGGCGGCGATGGGTGCCGAGCCGGGCGAGGCCTACGTCGTCCTCGGCGTCCCCACCGACCTCGACGAGGACGGCTGCCTGGAGCTGCTCGGCGGAGTCTCGGCGCTCGCCACGGAGACGGGCACGACCCTCGCCGGAGGCGACGTCACCCGGTCGCCGGTGCTGACCGTGACGATGACCGTGGTCGGCCACGCCTCCTCGCCAGAGGAGCTGGTGACGCGGGCTGGGGCGCGCCCCGGCGACGCTCTTGTCGTGACCGGAGAGCTCGGTGGTGCCGCCGCGGCCCTGCTGCTGCTGGAGGATCGCACCGAGGTGCCTTCGCGCTTTCCGGCCCATAGCAAGGAAAAGTGCGAACGCGACGGGTTGCTGTCGCGGCAGCTGGAACCACAGCCCCGTCTCGCCGCCGGCCGCGCCCTCGCCGAGGCAGGCGCCACGGCGATGATCGACCTCAGCGACGGGCTCGGTGGAGACGCCGCCCACATCGCCGCGGCGAGCGGAGTCGGCCTGCGGATCGACGCCGGCTCGTTGCCACTCGCGGCCGGCGTTCCCGAGATCGCCCGGGCGGCAGGACGCGACCAGATGGAGCTGGCGGCCTCCAGCGGCGAGGACTACGAGCTGCTCGCGGCCTTGCCTCCCGACCGATTCGAGAAAGCGGTGAAGTTAGTTGCGCGGGCCGGCGCTGAGCTGACCCGGATCGGCGAGATCGTTGCCGGCGAGGGGGTCGAAATTAGGCTGCCTGACGGCGCGCTGCTGAAACCGGCTGGATTCGACCAGCTGGGCCAGTTGCCGCCCCGGTGAGCAAAGTTCGCACGCCGCGGCGCCGCAGCATCGCCTGCGCTACGAGCTCTGGCTCGGGCCGGTAGCTGCCATCTTCGATCAGGCTCTTTAGCTGTTGCTGCTGCATCCTGCGCCTACTATCGGCCGCCAGCTCCGGACCCTTAGTACTTGGTACTCGCACATACGTCCAAGGGCCCCGGTAGCGCGACCGGATTACTCTTGTGTTTATGGCGAATGGGTCTACGCGGATATTGCTTGTCGACGATGAGCAATCGGTGCAAACCCTGCTCAGCTATCCATTGCGCAAGGATGGCTATCACGTCACCTCGGCCTTGGACGGCCGTGAAGCGCTGGAGCGCTTTACCGAGGCCCGCTTCGACCTGGTGGTCCTCGACCTGATGTTGCCCAAGCTCGACGGCGTCGAAGTTTGCCGCCAGCTGCGCCGGCAAAGCCAGGTGCCGATCATCATGCTGACCGCGAGGGGCAGCGAGACCGACAAAGTGGCCGGTCTCGAGGTCGGTGCCGACGACTACATCACCAAGCCCTTTTCGATGCGCGAGTTCCGCAGTCGCGTCAAGGC
>Ga0157297_10000185_pt1 | contig 10715 bp, 7 predicted proteins | sample NitcycUS028104C2_FD_108380 | JGI IMG/M metagenome (GOLD analysis project Ga0157297, IMG submission 108380) | Soil microbial communities from Arlington Agricultural Research Station in Wisconsin, USA - Nitrogen cycling UWRJ-S028-104C-2 | ecosystem: Environmental > Terrestrial > Soil >...
GCAGCTCGTGGCGCAGCGAGTTGATCACCGCGCCGGCCAACAGGGCGAGGCTGAGCAAGTAGAACCAGAGCAGGGCAATCAGAACGAAGCCCAACGTTGAGCCAAAACGGGAGAGGCTGGAGACGTTGGAGAGGTAGAAGGGAAAGGCCCAGTTGGCGGCTCCGGCGGCAACCGTGACGAAGACCGCCCCGGGCCAGACCGCCCGCCAGGGCATGTGACCTTTTGGCACCGCCCAGAAGATCACGCAGCAGATTGCGAAAACGACGAACACAGCCGCCCCGAGCAGCAACGCGGTATCGATCAGCTTGATGTCGGAGAGCCCCAAGGGCAAGCGATCAGTGCTGGAGACGAGCGTCGCCTCGATCGCCGGCAACAGGATGCTTGCCGCGATGAAGAGCAAAACCACGCCCAACATCGCAAAGGAGAAGCGCTTCTGCTCGACCCAGCCACGGCACTCGACGTGGTAGATGCGGCAGAAGGCGGTATCCATCGCCCCCCAGAAGGAGGCACCGATCCACAACGAGCCGAGAAAGGCGGCAATCCCGATCGTGGTCGAGTTTTCCTCGATCCGGTCCAGCGCGTCGCTCAGAGTCCCTTGCTCGACGTTGGGGAAGAGCCGCTGCAGGTCGTCCAGCACGCCAGTCTCCACTCCCTGAATCTTCAGCACCTGGCCGAAGACGAAAAGAACGAGCAGGGCGAACGGGAAGACCGCCAGCATCAGGTTGTAGGCGACCATTGCCGAGAGCCCGGTGACGTTCTCACGGTAGGCGCGCTGCCAGAAGGCGCGCAGCCAGGGGCTAGGATGTCTCAGCGGATTGGGCATTAGGGCATTGACTTCAGAAACTGAAGCGCCTATCATGCGAACAGACGTTTGAGAGGCACACTTCGCGGACCGCGTCGCCGGTCACTTTTTCATGTTCTGTCGCGACTTTCAGCTCGCGGCTGCCTTTCATGTGCAGGGCCACTTAACCATCTAGAGCAGAGAGACGGGTAGAGACAAGATGCTGGTTGCAGAGCTTCAGGAGCTCGAGGAGGTCAAAGGGCTGATCCATCGCGGTCAGCAACTGGGCGTGCTCACCTTCGGCGACATCGCCTCGGCGGTGTCGGAGGTCGATCTCGACGAGTCCGACGTCGAGGACCTCTACGGCCACATCGAGAAGCAGGGAATCGAGCTTGTCGAGGACATGGACCCGGCCCAGAAAGCGGCCGCGGATGCGATGCCCGTCGACACCGGCAAAAAAGGCCGGCGCCGCAGCAAACAGGCGCTCGACCTGAAACCGGACATGACGACCGATTCGCTGCAGTTGTTCCTCAAGGACATCGGCAAAGTCCGCCTGCTAACCGCTCAGGAGGAGGTCGAACTCGCCAAACGGATCGAGCGCGGCGACCTCGACGCGAAGCAGAAAATGGTCGAGTCCAACCTGCGCCTGGTCGTCTCGATCGCCAAGAACTACCGCAACCAGGGCCTTCCCTTTCTCGACCTGATCCAGGAGGGAACGCTGGGCCTGGTCCGTGCGGCCGAGAAGTTCGACTACCGCAAGGGCTTCAAGTTCTCCACCTACGCGACCTGGTGGATCCGCCAGGCGATCGCCCGCGCCCTGGCCGACAAGGCGCGCACGATCCGCATCCCGGTTCACGTAGTAGAGAAGCTGAACAAGATCGGGCGCGCTGAGCGCAAGCTGGTGACCGAGCTGGGTCGCGAGCCAACGCCGGAAGAGATTGCCGAGGTGACTGGGATCGATCCCGAGGAGGTCGACTCGATCAAGCGCTCCGCGCAAGCGCCGGTCTCACTGGAGAAGCCAGTCGGCGACGAGGAGGAGTCGGAGTTCGGCCAGTTCATCGCCGACGAGAAGGCCGAGTCCCCGTTCGACCGGGCTGCCGACCTGCTCACTAAAGAGGCGCTGAAGGAGGCGCTGGAGAATCTTTCCTACCGCGAGCGCCGGGTGCTGGAACTGCGTTACGGGCTAGGCGGCGAGCACCCGCGCACCCTGGACGAGGTCGGTCGCACCTTCAACGTCACCCGCGAGCGAATCCGCCAGATCGAGAACCAGAGCCTAAAAAAGCTGCAGCAGCTGGGCGAAGCCCAGAAACTGAGAGAAGTTACCTAAGGAACTGGGACATCCCGGCCGATAACGGTCGGGATGTTTGAGATCGACTCAGCGCTGCGCAAGCTCGTCGAGCTGGGCGGCTCCGACCTCCACGTAAAAGTAGCGGCGGCGCCCACGATCCGCCTGCACGGCGAGCTGACGCCACTTGAGGGCTACGAGCCACTTAGCGGCGAGGACACCGAGAAAGCATTCCACGACATCGCCGAGGTGCGCTCGGTGACCGAGTTCGAGCAGTGCGGCGAGGCAGACTTTTCCTACGCGATCCCCGGGCTATCCCGCTTCCGCGTCAATACCTTCAAACAACGCGGCTCGACCTCGATCGTCTGCCGCGCCATTCCCTTCGAGATCCGATCCGTAGAGGACCTGGGTCTGCCCGAGGTCGTCACCAACCTGGCCGAGGAGCAGCGCGGAATCATCCTCGTCACGGGCACCACGGGTTCGGGCAAGTCGACGACCCTGGCGGCGATGATCGACCACATCAATCGCACCCGCTCGCACCACATCGTCACCCTCGAGGACCCAATCGAGTACCTGCACGAAGACAAAGGCTCGATCGTCAACCAGCGCGAGGTCGGCTCCGACACCGAAAGCTTCGCCCGTGCGATGCGGCGCGTTCTACGCCAGGACCCCGATGTGATCCTGATCGGCGAGATGCGCGACGAGGAGACGGTGCGGACCGCGCTCTCGGCGGCGGAGACGGGGCATCTCGTTCTCTCAACCGTCCATACCCTGGACGCAACCGAGACGATCAACCGCATCATCGACTTCTTTCCTCCCCACCTCCAGCACCAGGCGCGGGTGATGCTCGCCTCGACCTTGAAGGGTGCGATTGCCCAGCGCCTCGTTCCCGACGTCACCGGCGAGGGCCGTGTCCCCGCCTCAGAGGTCCTCGTCGTCACCGGCCGCGTCCAGGACCTGATCCTTAACCCCGATGAGACGGGCAAGATCACCGAGGTCATCGCCGAGGGCGAGTACTACGGGATGCGCACCTTCGACCAATCGCTGCTTGGCTACGTGATGGAGGGCAAGGTCGCCGAGCAGGTAGCCCTCGACTACGCATCGAGCCCGCACGACTTCAAACTGATGCTGTCCGCCGGCGGACAGCGCGCCAGCGGCATCGAGCAACTCGCGAATCAGTAGCGGATTGGCCAACTCGGCCGGTTCGGTTTAGATTCGTCAAATCAAAGGGGACCTGGACACGATCCATAGTGGACCCAAATGAGCCTTGACGTCTACCTCTACGGAGAGCAGGTCGGGCAGCTACTGCCGAGTGGAGATAGCGACTATCAGCTGGCCTATACAGCCGAGCGGGTCGAGGGGTTCGGCGAGGGAGGGGCGGTGCTCAGCAACGCCCTGCCTGGCAGCGGAGAGCCTTATAGCCCCGATGCCTCTCGCGCCTACATCGAGGGCTTGCTGCCTGAGGGGCCGCGCCGCGAGAGGATCGCCGCGGGGCTGGGAATCGATCCCCACGATGGCTACGGATTGATCGCCGCGTTGGGCCGGGACTGCCCAGGCGCGGTCACCTTTCTGCCGCCAGGTGAGGCGACGCAAAGGAGCAGCGAGAGCTCAACCGCCTGGCTTGGCGACGGCGAGCTGGAAGAGCTGGTGACGGCGCAGCCGCAGCGGCTCCTCGACCCTGATCGCGAAGGGCGAATGAGCTTCACCCTTCCCGGCGTCCGCCACAAGCTCAGCTTGGTGCGCGCGGAGGCAGGCGACCGCTGGGGCTGGCCGGCACATGACACGCCGAGCACTCACGTCCTCAAGCCGGAATGTGACGAGCATTCTGAACTGGTTGCTAATGAGATGTTCTGCACAACGGTCGCACGCGAAGCGGGCCTCCTGGTCGCGCCCACCACGGTGGAGACGATCGCCGGACAGCGCTGTCTCGTCTCGGAGCGCTTTGACCGCGCGGTTCAAGGCCTCAAGGTGGAACGCTTTCACCAGGAGACTTTCTCCCAGGCACTCGGCTTCATGCCCAGCCAGGCGGCGACCAGCCCGAGTTTCGCCGAATCGTGCGGGCTCCTGAGGGCGACCGGCGAGGAGCAGGCGATCACACTCCTGATCGCCGGGGCCTTCTGCCACTACCTGCTCGGCAATGGTGACGTCGGCGGCACGAATTTCGGCTTGCTGTTTGCCTACGAGGGGGCGCTGCTTGCGCCGTTCTATGACATCGCGTCGACCGTTGTCTATGCCGACTCTCAGCACACGGGTCTGACGATCGCCTCTGCCCACTCCGAGCCGGCCTCGATGAATGACCTGGCAACAATTGCCGACGAATGCGGGGTCGGCATCGAGCATTGCCGCAACGTGGCGGGCAACATGGCAGAGCGAGTGAGCGGAGCATTGCTGCCCGCAGTCGAACGGGCGAGGGGCGAGGGGTGGGACGCACCAGTAGTCGAAGACATCACTCAGATCGCAGCCGAGCGCTCCCTCTCGCTCGGCGAAGAGATCCAGGGCTGATCAGGCTTCGCCCTCGATAGCTTCACCGGATGCCCACTCCCGCCAATGGCCTTTGCGACAGCTGCGTCCACCAGCAACTTGTCCCCAACACGCGGGGATCGGTCTTCAGCCTCTGCCTGCGCTCCCGCGAGGATCCCGCCTACCCCCGCTACCCCCGGGTTCCAGTGCTCAGCTGCCCGGGACACGAGCGCCGTCTTGGCCCCGCGCCGCCCCCGTAGCGGCGCGGGGGTTCGCCTCAGCTTGCCATCGGGTCGGGCTCGCCCAGCTTTGAGATGTCCGGGGCCTTGTAGGCCTTGCCCGGCTGGCCGCCGAGGACGAGAAGGCGAATTCCATCCGGCCCGGGCCAAACCTTGCGCATGGTGCCCGAGGCAACTCGAGCGACGTGCTCGCCGTCGAGCGGGAAGCGCTCACCGGCGATCTCTATCTCGCCACCTCCGCGCAGTGCCAGGAAGACCTCCTCCTGGCCATCTTCCGCGTGGTCGTGTTCGGGGTAGCCGTCGTAGTCGGGTGGCAGATCGATGATCTGCATGCCGAATGATTCGACTCCCAATTCCGCTCGCGCCCGCTTGAAAGCGCCGAGGTAGACGGCCTCCATGTCGTCGATCTTCTTCACTGCGTGGGTACTCATCGCCTCTCCTCCAAAATTAGTCGGCCCCTGCTGAGCCGGGATTGGCGCATCCTAGTTGATTGCACGAACGTTCGTGCTTTTCTGTAGCCTGAGGTCAATGGGTACCGCCAGAACCGCGAGCGCGATGGGGGTCGAATCAAGCAAGGGAGCCGCAACCCGGGCCGCGATTCTCGACCGCGCCGTGGATGTCGCCTCAATCGAGGGTCTGGAGGGCCTGACGATCGGTCGTCTCGCAGCGGAGCTGGAGATGAGCAAGAGCGGCCTCTTCTCGCACTTCGGCTCCAAGCAGGAGCTGCAGCTGGCCACCGTCGCTGCGGCGGCGGGACGCTTCCGGCGGACGGTGATCGAGCCAGCTACTGCCGCCGCCGACGGGGCACCCCGGATGCGAGCGATGGCAGCTGCCTACCTCGATCACCTCGAAAGCGATGCCTATTCCGGCGGCTGCTTCTGGGGGGCGGTTTCGGCCGAGTACGACGACCGACCCGGTCCGGTCCACGACGCGATCGCCGCCTCCCTCGACTCCTGGCTCGACGAGCTGGAGCGTCAGGCAACCCTGGCTCGCATCGAGGAACCCGGCCGCGTCGCCTTCGAGCTCTACGCGCTGGTAATGGGCGCCAACACCCGCTACCGCATCTCCCGGGACCGCCGGGTCTTCGCCTACGCTCGCGATGCGATCAATCGCCTCGTCGGCCTTCCCTGATCTGGCAAAGTGCGACCGCCGTGGGCACCCCCTGCCGCCTCGGGTACGGCTAGCTTTCAGGCATGGATGGCGCAGCGACCCTCTTCGACGCCGATGCGGCTGCGTTTACGGGCACGGTCGAGGTGCTGGGCGTCATCTTCTGTGCCGAGGACGACGGCTACGCGGTGCTCGAGGTTCAGGACGCCGACTCGGGCGAGGGCTTCGCCCTGGTTGGCCCAGTCGCTCACCTGAGCGCCGGTAATCGGGCTGAGGTCAGCGGCGACTGGCAGACGCATTCGCGCTACGGCCGACAGCTGAAGGCGCGCGGCGCGTTGCCGCTTGATCCCGCCGATCGCGAGGGACAGATCGCCTACCTCACCACCCTGCGCCACATCGGCCCAGCCCGGGCGGAGCGTCTCGTGGACGAGCACGGCGAGGGGGTGCTGGGGGCAATCGCGGCCGACCCGGCCAGCGTCTTCGCTGGGTTGCGAGGAGTCAGCGCCGAGCAGGCGGCTACGGCAGCCGAGTCGTGGCACGCTTCGCGCGCGATCCGCGACCTTCACGTCCAGCTCGCCCCCCACGGCCTGGCCCACCTCGCGACGCCGATCCACGCCCGCTTCGGCGAGAACTCGATGACGGTGCTGCACGAGGATCCCTACCGACTGACCGAGGTCGCAGGGGTCGGGTTCGCCCGCGCCGACAAGATCGCGCTGGCGGCCGACGTGCCACTGGAGTCTGAGCGGCGCGCCCAAGCGGCCGCGGTTTTCGCCCTCTCAGAGGCCGAGCAGCAAGGGAACACCTATTTGCCCGCGGATGAGCTCAACCGGCGCACCGCAAAGCTGATCGGGCTGCAGCCCGATCCGGATGTGCCGACGCGGGCTCGGGGGCTGCTGCTCGACGAAGGGCGCGCCTATCGCGAGCCCACCCACGCAAGCGAGATCGCCGTCGCCAAGACGCTCGCCGCCCGCGCTGCAGCCCCTCCCCATCTCGATCACGACCCCGGCGACTCACCCCCCGAAGACGTAGAGGATGAGCTGCGCCTTACCGACGAGCAGTGGGCTGCTGTACGGGGCGGCTTCGCGGCACGGATCTCGGTCCTGACCGGTGGCCCCGGCGTCGGCAAGACTGCATGCACGCGGGCGATCGTCGCCGAGGCGAGTCGCGCCGGCATCTCGATTGCCCTCTGCGCGCCGACCGGCCGCGCCGCACGCCGCCTCGAGGAGGCAACCGGCCACGAGGCGCAGACGATCCACCGACTGCTCGAGTGGATGCCCGGCCGTGAGCCGGGCTTCAAACCGGGGCACCCACTGCCGGTCGAGCTGGCGATCGTCGACGAGTCCTCGATGCTGAACCTGCGCTTGATCGAGGTGCTGCTCGGCGGGCTCGCCGAGTCGACCCACGTCGTCTTCGTCGGCGACGCTGACCAGCTGCCGCCGATCGGCGCCGGCAAGCCCTTCGAGGATCTGATCGCCTCCGGCACCGCTCCCGTCGTCCGGCTGACGCAGATCTTCCGCCAAGCGGCACGCTCGATGATCACCACCGCCGCCCACGAGATCAACCGCGGACGGCCGCCGCACATGCAACCAGAGGGAGATCAGAACCACGACTTCTTCTTCATCGACCGACCGAGCCCAGAGCGGGCACTGGAAACGGTCGTCGAGGTGGTCGCCGAGCGAGCGCCATCCCGCTTCGGGGTCGACCCGATCCGAGAAGTCCAGGTCCTGGCACCGATGTACCGTGGAGCGGTCGGGATCGATGCCCTGAACGAGCGCCTGCAGGCGCGGCTCAACCCGCACGGCGAAGCGGCGGTCGGGGAGCGCTTCCGGATCGGCGACCGACTGATCCAGACGCGAAACTCGCATGAGCTGGGCTTGATGAACGGGTCGATCGTCTTTCTGCGCAGCGACGACCCCGGAGAGGAGTCGATAGTCGTCGACACCGACGAGGGGGGTTCGCTGGTCATCCCCTACGGCGAGACGGCGACGCTGCGCCTCGCCTACGCAATTTCCGTCCACAAGGCGCAAGGGTGCGAGGTACCGGTCGTGGTCGGCGTCTGCCACCGCTCTCATGCCCGCATGCTGACCCGCCCGCTCCTCTACACCGCGATAACCCGCGCCCGCAACAGCTGCGTTTTGATCGGCGACCCCACGGCGCTGGAGATGGCCGTCCGCCGCGACGACAGCGGCAGCCGCCACTCGGCCCTGGCCGAGCGCCTGCGCAGCTAAGCAGTCGCCGCGATACTCATCGGGTGGAGTCTCCGAGGCCGTCGCTCGTCGCAATCGCGGTCACGCTGGCCGGGATCGTCCTGCTGGCGGCGCTGATTCTTGCGATCGCCCCCTTGCGCGACGCCTTCGAGGCGGCGGTTCGAGGCGACAGCGCCGAGGTGCGCAGCCGGATCGACGACCTCGGTATCGCGGGACCGCTGCTAATCCTCGGCTTGGCGCTGATCCATACCGTGGTCTTCTACCCAGCGGAGATCGTCGACGCGGCGGCCGGTTTCGTCTACGGCTTCTTGCCAGCGCTGGCGCTGGTGATGGTCGGCTGGCTACTCTCCGGGCTGCTCTGCTTCGCCGTTGGGCGCTCGGTGGCCCGGCCGCTTCTGGACCGCTGGTTCGGCGCCGGACGCTTCGAGCAGATGGAGGCGGCGATCGAGCGCGGCGGCGCCACCCTGCTCCTCGCGGCGCGGCTGATCCCGATCATCCCCTTCAGCCTCGTCTCCTATGCCGCCGGCGCCGCGCGTGTCCCGATCTGGCGCTTCATCTGGACGACCGCCGTCGGCTACCTCCCGCTAACCGCACTGGCCGTCTACTTCGGCACCCGCCTGGAGGGACTCAGCCTCACCGATCCCCTCATACTGGGCAGTGCTGTTGCCCTGCTGATCTTGCTGCTTGCGGGCCACTGGATCATGCGTCGGGTAGCCTCGGCGAGGCGCGCTGAACCAGGCTGACTGCTACCCGTGCTGCTTCACCCGGAAGCGGAAGACGGCCGGCGTGGGGTCCGCGTTACCGGCCGCATCACGGGCGACGACCCGCAAGACGTGCCGGCCGATCCCAAACCGCCACACGAATCGTGGGCGGCATCGCCGGAACGGATCGCTGTCCACCCGGCAAACGAAGGTCACGCCGCTCTCGTTGGCACCGAACTTGAAGACGGCTTTTGCTTCGCGCCCCCGCGTCAGGATGACCCTGCTCGGATGCTGACGGAAGAAGGTGCGGGGCGGAGTTTCGTCGATCGTGGTGACGACTGGTGGACTTGAAGCCGGCGGGGATGCCGGGGGGGTCTGGACGGGCGGGAGCGGTGAAGCTTCGGCTTCGGAGCCCCAATCCCCCGGCGCCTGGGCGTCCTCCACCGAGCCTTCGGGGGCGGGTGGCAAGCAGGCTGGCTCAACCGGAGTCACTGGAGTGAGGAGATCTTCGATCGCCCCCACAGCTTCGATCAGTCCGGCGCCAACCGCGCAGCCGTCGAATTCACCAACCGCCACAGCGCTCGAGAGCATTGCCGCTCGGACTTCCCCCGGAGTTGCTGACGGTTCGGCGTCCAACATGAGGGCCGCCACGCCAGCTGCATGGGGCGCGGCGGCTGACGTTCCGCAGAATCTCCACGTCCCTTCTCCGGCTGGAAATCCGAAGAACGTCGTAACTCCGCAGTCGGTCGCGGCGAGGTCTGGCTTGGGGAGCACTTCAGGCGGCGCCAATGCCCCGGCAGGTTCGGTGGCCTCCACTGGGCCGAAGTAGTGCGTCACCGGACCGCGTGAGGAGTATTCCTCGACCGCGGAACTATCGTCGAACGGGACCGCCCCAACCGAGATCGCATCGACCGCTCCGTTGTGCCCGAACACGGTCGGACCGACTACGTCGGTGCCCGTGGATTTCGGGTACTCGATGCCCGTCACCCCGAAGCCATTCTCCAGCAAGGCGAGCTTTAGCGCCGGGGTACCACCCGCATAGCGGTTCACGGCAAGCTGAACGGTCAGCTCGGTGGTCGCATTGTTCACCCACTGGATGAACTCGACCGGCTTCTGGCTAATTTCAACATTGTCTTCAACCGAAGCTGCAATCAACCCACCGCTGGAATTGAGCAGGAGGGCGTCGAGATCGGTGTCCACCCCGAACCACGGCTCATCCCACTGCAGGTCGACCGATAGCGTCGCACCCGGCGCAACTTTGATTCCAAGCGTCTTATCGACCTGCGACCCCGGGTTGAAGTCCAGGCAGTGCGTTCCGCGCGCGTCGGGAAGGGCTTGCACCGCCGATGGGCAGCCACCGGAATCGCGGTACTGCTGGGCTTCCCAGGAGCCGATTTCGTTGCCAGCCGAATCGAACAGGTTGTTGTTGCCCGCGGCGGAGAAGTACGTGACGCCGGTTTCGACGACATCGCTGACGGCCACGCCGACCGGACCTTCCTGAAAGAACGGCTCGACTGGATAGGCAACATCGTCGACGATCACCTGCGCCCCGGCATCACGGAGCTCTTCGATGTTTTTGGCAAAACTCGTGGGGCCGTTGAAAGCGCTGGCGAATGCCAGCGACGCCCCGGGGGCGAGGTCGTGGACGATCTGGGCCATCCCGCGCCCCTCGTCTGCCGGCGCAGGGTCTTCCGGTTCGTGTTCGTAGGGCTCGACGAGGTCCGTAGGCGTCGTCCAACCGCAGAGGTTGTCGACACCTGGCAGATCCCCGCTTTCGACATCGTCAGCTTCATGGGTTGGGGCGAATTCGTCTTGGTCGAACGAGTCAGAGAGGATCCCCACCTTTACCCCAGTGCCGTCAACTACGAAGTCGTTGCGCGCATCGATTGCATGAAGCTGGACGTCCCCCTCTGAAACCACAGAACCGGAGGGGCA
>Ga0157297_10000186_pt1 | contig 10687 bp, 9 predicted proteins | sample NitcycUS028104C2_FD_108380 | JGI IMG/M metagenome (GOLD analysis project Ga0157297, IMG submission 108380) | Soil microbial communities from Arlington Agricultural Research Station in Wisconsin, USA - Nitrogen cycling UWRJ-S028-104C-2 | ecosystem: Environmental > Terrestrial > Soil >...
CGGCAGATGCTGAAGAAGGTGCGGATCGAGTCGAAGGGCTCGACCAGCCTGCTGCCCGGGCAGCTCGAAGACCGGGGCCAGCTCAAACGGCTCAACAAACAGACCAAGGCGGACGGCGGTACGGCGGCCAAAGGCGAGGAGGTCATCCTCGGGATCACCAAGGCCTCGCTGGCGACCGAGTCCTTCCTCTCCGCGGCTTCCTTCCAGGAGACGACCAAGGTGCTCACCGACGCGGCGCTGGAGGGCAAACGGGACAAGCTCGTTGGCCTGAAGGAGAACGTCATCATCGGCAAGCTGATTCCTGCCGCGACCGGGCTCAAGCACTACCGCACCCTGGCGGTGGAGCCTGCGGTGGCGATCCAGCCGCCCAGCGACGAGGACCTGCTCGACGAAGAGGAGCTCGCGGCCGAGCTCGGCGTCAACGGCGACGAGACGCCGGTCGAGGGGTTTGGCCCCTCGTTTGCGGAGGAGCTCGAGGAGCTGGCGCAGGAGATCGAGCAGAGCTCGGAGGACAAAGCGTAGGAAGGCCCGGGGGGCCTACCGCGGAACCCGCCCGTCGGGCTCACAAGTTCCGCACTAGGGCCCCCGGCCCTTCACCCATCTGTCCTTCGCTTTAGCTGACGGGGTTCGCCAGTGTGATATAGAACCTCGTTGAGTTGGCTTAACTGTTACTCATTAATCTGAGCGGGGAGGGGTTGTTCTTGTGAGATCTTCAGCTGGCGTCAGCCGCGTTTGTGTGGCGGCGGTTCTATTTCTTGGCATGGCCTTTATGACCGCTGTAACTGCAAGTCGGGCGAGTGCGGCCACCCCCGCGCACACCGATGTGATGTTCGTCTTCGACACGACCGGGTCGATGGGCGGCGCGATCTTCGAAGCGCAGGCAGACATTCAGGAAGCGATGACGCAGATTGGGGCGTCGCTTCCGGATGCCCAGTTCGGCCTTGCCGAGGTGAGCGACTACGACGAAGTGGTCAACCCCGGGGAATTCAGCTACGGCATCGGGGAAGGTTTCGCGGCCTGGGCGCTTCACTCACCGATCACGTCGAATCAGGCACAGATCACCGAAGCGATTCAGAAATTGGAAGCGGAAGGTGGAGGCGACGGCCCGGAGGCCTACGGGCGGGCCCTCTTCGAGACCGCCGCGAATCCTGCGGTCGGCTGGCGAGCGGGGGCACGTGGTGTGATCGTGCTCGTAGCGGACAACGTCCCGCATGACAGCGACCTCAATGAGGGCATCCCGCCTGAGGTCTTCGCGGAGGAATCGCCATTCGACACCGGAGTCGATCCGGGGGCGGACAACACGGTCGGCACTGGGGACGATCTCGATTGGCAGGGCACCGTCCTGTCAAAGCTCATAAGCGACGGCAAGCCCCTTGAGTACGTCGACTATTTTGGCGCCGAAGAATATTTCCCCTATTGGCAGAACTGGACCGGCCGAACCGGTGGCTCGGTTGTGCAGTCCGGCGGCGAAGGTCTGGCGCAGAAAATCGTCGAGGCTGTCAAAGCCGGGGCGAGCGCTGCCCTCCCTGCGTGCCCCAGCGGTCAGGTGCGCGATTCGAGCGAGCACTGTGTGACGCCGCCGTCCCCACCGTCACCGCCCTCGAACAACTTCAAATTCGAACCGCGGATCAGCTGCGCCAAAGGCTGTCATGTCGTGCTGGTGAAAATCACCTTTGACAGCGCCGGCAACGTGACCGGGGAGAGCATTCCAGAGGAGGAAGCAGGGAGCAGCGCCCTGATCAGCGCGAAAGGCAAAGCGAAAGGGTGCGCCAAAGGCAAAGGGAAAAAGAAAGGCAAATGCCACCCCGCGTTGATTAAGAAGTTCAGCCAGCAGGTTGTCGCTGGCGTCAACACGCTGAGCTTGAAACTCACGGGCCCGGCAATCAAAACGCTGAACAAAAAAGGAAAGGTGAACCTCAAAGTTCGCTTTACCTTTACGCCAAGCGGCGGCACCGCGAAAATACTGGATCACACCTACACCGTGAAACTGCCCAAAAAAGGCAAAGCCGGGCCACACAAAGGAAAGTAGCTCTTAACCGACGCACACTCGGTAATGGGATGGGCACCAAACAGCGAACGGCCGGGGCAATTGCCCCGGCCGTTGCTTGCTTTGGATAGGTCGTGCTAGGAGAGGCAGAGGGCGTAGACGGTGATCGTCTGGGTTGCGCCGGTTTTGTTGGAAGCGGCGTAGAACCAGCCGTTGCCGCTGGGGGCGTTCGAGGTCATCTCGACGCCGTAGTTGCTGGGAGCACCGCCGCCGCTGAGGACCTGCTCGCCCGCTTGGCAGGGGACCGCGATGCTGCCGTTCGTGCCGGCTGCCAGCGATTTCGAGTTGGTCCGCTGGATCACGACGCTGAGCTCGTCGGCGTTGACCGCGTTGGGGCCGATGTCGTTGCTGTTGATCGTCTGGTCGGCTATCTCCAGCGAGGTGACCGAGTTCGACGCAAGGTCGCCCGCGGTCAGCGAGTCTGCAGCCACCTCTGAAGAGGTGACGGCGTTATCGGCGATCTCGTCGGAGTTGACAGCGTCTTTGGCAATCTCATCCGATTTGACCGCGTCTTTGGCGATCTCCTCGGAGCCGACCGAGTCGGTGCCGAGGTCGTTGGCGCCCACGGTCGCGTCGGCGATCTTGGCCGACTGGACCGCGTTGTCGCGGAGGTCGATCGTGCGGACGGTGCCATCGACGATCTGTGCTGAGCGCACCGCGAGCTTGGGGGCGGCGAAAGCGGTGCCGACGAGCGCCAGGAATAGCGCCATGCAGCTGATCACGAGGGCGGGGGAGGGACGGAACTTGCTCTTGCTGGTCATCTTGGGTCTCCTTTGTTGTTGTTGGACCTGATGAGCACAGCTTCGGCTGGATCCGGCTCTGCGACTACGGACCCCAGGGGTGAATCTGCTCACCCCCGCCCCTCTCTGTAGATTGGCCAGGTGGCCAGCCCCGAGAAGGTCTGCATCATTGGCGCTGGGAGTTCCGGGCTCACTGCTTGCCAGGTCTTGGACGCCCGCGGGATCCCGTTCGACTGCTTCGAGAAGGGGTCGATGATCGGCGGGAACTGGCGCTACGAAAACGACAACGGGACGTCGTCCGCCTACCGGTCGCTGCACATAAACAGCGCCCGCAAGCTCATGTCCTACAGGGCGTTCCCGATGCCTGCGGACTACCCCGACTACCCCAGCCATTACCAGGTCGCCAAGTATTTCGACGACTACGCCGAGCGCTTCGGCTTGGCCGAGAAGATCACCTTCCGCACCGAGGTCGTCGCTGCCGAGCCGAACGACGATGGCTGGGAGGTGACTGTCGAGGACGCCGACGGCAAGCGGCGGGCCGAGAGCTACCGGGCGGTCATCGTCGCCAACGGCCATCACTGGAAGCCGCGCTGGCCCGAACCCTCGTTCCGAGGTGCCGACGAGTACGAGGGCGAACAGATGCACGTCCATCACTACCGCGAGCCCGACATCCTCGAAGGCAAGCGCGTCCTGGTCCTCGGCATCGGCAACTCGGCCGTCGATGTTGCTGTCGAGTCCTCGCGCATTGCCGAGAAGACCTTGCTCGCGATGCGGCGGGGTGCCTACGTCCTACCGAAGTTCCTCGGCGGCAAACCGATCGACGAATCGGCGCCGCCCGTGATGAGCTACCTGCCCATCCCGGTTCAACGGTTTTTCTTCAACAGGCTGCTGAAGATGTCGATCGGCGATATGACCGACTACGGCCTGCCAAAGCCCGATCACAAACTGCTCGAGGCCCATCCCACCGTCTCCTCCGAGCTGTTGCCGCGGCTCGGACACGGTGACATCACGGCAAAGCCCAACATCGACCGCTTCAATGGCGGCCGCACCATCCTTTTCGCCGACGGCAGCGAGGAGGAGGTCGACCTGGTCATCTACTGCACTGGCTACGAGATGTCCTTCCCCTTCCTCGACGAGAAGGTCTTCGCCTCACACGACAACCGCATGCCGCTCTACAAACGTGCCGTCTCGGTCGAGAATCCCGGCCTTTACTTCATCGGTTTCATCCAGCCGCTGGGCCCGATCATGCCGATCGCCGAGGCGCAGGCAGAATGGATCGCCGACCTGCTGACAGGCAAGGCAGCTCTACCCTCGCCGTCCGATATGCGTCAGGAGACCGTCGATTACGAACGTTGGCTTGGGCGGCGCTTCGTCAAGTCGAAGCGTCACACGGTAGAGGTTGACTTCCACCCCTATCTGCGTGAGATCCGCCGCGAGCGGAAGCGAGTTACGCAGGCGGTTTGAGGGGAGGAGGCGGGGCGCCCCTCTCCCTTGCTGGGTTTTTCGTCTGAGGAGCGGGCGGCCATCCGAGGTCGCGTCTGGGACGAAAAACAGGACGCCGCTGCGCGAGAGGGGCACCCCGCCTCCTCCTCACGGCGCCTCCATAAGGACTGTGATGCGGTCCGCGCGGGCGGGTTGGCTGCGGGCGCCAGCGGCCGAAGCCGTCACCGGAATCCTCAGCAGTCCCATCAGGTTCAGGCGCCTTGCTCGCCCACCAGACGAGCCAAAGCGCGCCAAAGACGGGAATCTTCAAGACGACGAGCAGAAAGAAGATCGGCCAGAACCCCTCCATCGCGCCAGTGTAGACGCCTATGTCGGCCGGCGGTTGCGGGCTAGAGACCGCTGGCCCAGGCGGTCAGCGCCTCGACCTGGACCTCCTCCAGGCCGAGGTGCGGCTCGGTTGGGACGAGCAGGGTCGGCTCATCCCGCTCCCGCGCCCACTCGTAGCAACTGTCGTCGAAGTTATCGTCGATCCAGGCCAGCGCTCGCCCTTGGCCGTACTCGGCGAGCGGCCCCAGCTTCCAGTGGGCGGAGCCAAAGCGGGCAGCGCCGTCAAAGCTGAGGAAGGGCAGCTCCGGCAGGCCGAGGATAGACGGCAGGTAGTCGTTGGCTTTGTCCTCCCAGCCGGTTGCCCAGACCAGCTCGTAGTGCTCGCCAAGTCGCTGCAGTCGCTCCCCTGCGACAAGTGAGATGCAATGCACCATGCCATCGACCAGCTCGAAACGAGCCAGCTTGCGATCCGGCGGCTCGTCGAAGCCGAAGAGCGAGATGACGCCGTCGACGTCGACAGCAAGGATCGGCCGGCTCATGCCGCCAGGCCAGCTACCAGCGGTAATGCGCGAAGGCCTTGTTTGCCTGGGCCATGCGGTAGATGTCGTCTTTCCGCTTCCAGGCTCCGCCCTGCTGCTGGGTCGAGTCGAGAATTTCACTCGCCAGCCGCTCCGACATCGAGTACTCACGGCGGTTGCGCGCGAAGTCAATCAGCCAACGGACCGCCAGGGTGCGGGCGCGGCGGGCTGGAACCTCGACCGGCACCTGGTAGGTGGCGCCTCCTACCCGGCGCGAGCGGACCTCGAGCACCGGGGTCAACTGTTTGATCGCGGCCTCGAGGGTCTCGACCGGATCCTCGTTGGACCGCTCGCCGACGATCGCCAGCGCGTCGTAGACGATGCGCTCGGCAAGCGACTTCTTGCCGTCGCTCATCACCTTGTTGATGACCTGTTGGACGAGCCGGTTGCGATGGCGGGCGTCCGGCTCGACCGGACGAATCTGTGCGGCGGATCGGCGCGGCATTCCTAGGAAGCCTTGACCCCGTAGAGCGAGCGGGCCTGCTTGCGGTCCGAGACCCCGGCCGCGTCGAGCGTGCCGCGAACGACCTTGTAGCGGACGCCTGGCAGATCCTTGACCCGGCCGCCGCGGACGAGCACAACCGAGTGCTCCTGCAGGTTGTGGCCCTCCCCGGGGATGTAGGTGGTGACCTCCATCCCGTTGGTGAGGCGCACACGGGCGATCTTGCGCAGGGCCGAGTTCGGCTTCTTCGGCGTTACCGTGGCGACACGGGTGCAGACGCCGCGCCGCTGCGGCGCGGCGACGCCCTTCTTGCGCCCCTGCCCCGACTTGAGGCCCGGCGTCGTCGTCTTCTTCTTCGGGCGCTTGCGGCCCTTGCGAATAAGTTGGTTCGTGTTCGGCACGGGCGCGCATGGTAGCGGGCCGCCGCTTTTGGGGCCACAACGAGGAGCGCACCACCAAGCATCAGACCGGCTGCGGCGGCGATCTGGGCATAGAAGCCGTCAAAGAGGACAGCCTTCGCGCCGGAGAAGCGAGAAGCCTGGACGCCGGCATCGACCCCCGCCGGCAGGTCGACCAGCAGGATCACGGCGAGGCTGAGCAGGCCGAGGGCAAAGATGACTCGCCCCAGGCTCCGCCGCCGCCCGTTATGGAGCACGACGAGGGCGAGGGCAGCGGCCAGCAGCGCCACCGGAACCAGCAGGTAGGCGTGGGCCTGGCCAGCGGTCTCGGCGCCGACCGTGGGAGGAGATGCGGCCGGTAGCCCGGCATAGCCCGGCTGACCGATCTCTACCGCGCGGTAGTCGACGAATTGGGATGCGATCAGGCTGCCGGCGGCAGCGAGGATGGTTAGACAGATGGCTCGCTCTGGCGTGAGGACGACGCTCGCGCGGGTCGCGCCTCGGATTGCCAGGTCGCGAGTTCGCAAGAGGCGCCGTTCGATCATCCCCAGGCCGCGGAAGAGGAGCGCCCCGACTGGGCGCAGCCGCCGCCCCAGCCGCCGTGACCATCGTTTTGCCGTGGTTTTGGTGCGATGCGCCGTCCGTGCGAGACGTGGCGAAGCCCTCACCAGCAGGCGGTTGACCCGGCGGTCGACCTTCCGGGTCAGCGTTTCCAGTCGTGCACGTACAATCAACCGGCGGCGCCGAACCGCTGCTATCATCGCGCGTCGCTCAGGCTTCTTTTTCGCAGTTCGTTTCGCCGGGCCCGCGAGGGCCTTTTTCATGCGCCGATCCCGGCTCTCGCCGGCAGGCCGTTTCTTTGATTTCCCTCGTTTCCGCTTCAAGACAACGCTTACCTTAAGACCATGCCACGTAACTTCCCCCTAGAGAAAACGCGCAACATCGGGATCATGGCGCACATCGACGCCGGTAAGACGACGACGACCGAGCGCATCCTCTACTACACCGGCCGCACCCACAAAATGGGCGAGGTCCACGAGGGCGCGGCTGTCATGGACTGGATGGAGCAGGAGCAGGAGCGGGGCATCACGATCACCTCCGCGGCCACCGCCTGCGAGTGGAATGGCCACCGGATCAACATCATCGACACGCCGGGGCACGTCGACTTCACGGTTGAGGTCGAGCGCAGCCTTCGTGTCCTTGACGGCGCGATCGCCGTCTTTGACGCCGTCGCCGGCGTCGAGCCCCAGTCAGAGACGGTGTGGCGACAGGCCGACAAGTACAAGGTTCCGCGCTTCGCCTACATCAACAAGATGGACCGCACCGGCGCCGACTTCTTCAATGCGGTGGAGACGATGAAAGACCGCCTGGGCGCAAATCCGCTGCCGATCCAGCTGCCGATCGGCAGCGAGGGCGACTTCGAGGGCGTGATCGATCTCATCGAGATGGTGGCGCTGGTCTGGAAGGACGAGCTGGGGACGGAGTTCGAGACGGTCGAGATCCCCGCCGATCTCGTCGAGCAGGCTGAGGAATACCGCAACCAGCTGATCGAGGCTTGCGCCGACTACGACGACGAGTTGATGGAGGCCTACCTTGGTGAGGAGGACATTCCCCACGAGCGGATCGCCTCGTCCCTTCACCGCGCCTGCCTCGACACCAAGGTAACGCCGGTCCTCTGTGGCTCCTCTTTCAAGAACAAGGGCGTGCAGCCATTGCTTGACGCGATCGTCGAGTTGCTGCCCTCGCCGCTCGAGGTGCCGCCCGTAACTGGCCTGTTGCCGGTCGCCAAGGGTGACAGCGAGCCCACCGAGGCCGAGCGCCCCGCCGACGACAGCGGACCCTTCGCCGCGCTCGCCTTCAAGATCATGACCGACCCCTACGTCGGCAAACTCACCTATTTCCGCGTCTACTCGGGCAAGCTCGAGGCGGGTGGCCGTGTGCTCAACGTCAAAACGGGGCGGACCGAGCGAATCGGGCGGCTGCTGATGATGCACGCCAACAGTCGCGAGGAGATCGAGGAGGTGTACTCGGGCGACATCTGCGCCGGGGTCGGCCTAAAGGAAACGGGTACCGGCGACACGTTGGCCGCGCCCGACGCCCCGATCGCGCTGGAGAGCATCGAATTTCCTGAGACGGTGATCGCGGTCGCGATCGAGCCGAAAACGAAAGCCGACCAGGAGAAGATGGGGACCGCCCTGCAGCGCCTCGGCGAGGAGGACCCGACCTTCCGGATCGAATCCGACGAGGAGACCGGGCAGACGCTGATCCACGGGATGGGCGAGCTGCACCTCGAGGTGATCGTCGACCGCATGCTGCGCGAGTTCAAAGTCGACGCCAACGTCGGCAAACCCCAAGTCGCCTACCGCGAGACGATCCGCAAGGAGGTCAAGAAGGTCGAGGCGCGTTTCGTCCGCCAGACCGGTGGCCGCGGCCAATTTGGCCACGTCGTGATCAACGCCGAGCCGGCGCCGGGCGAGGGCTTCGAGTTCGTCAACAAAATCAAGGGCGGCACCATTCCCGGCGAATACATCGGCCCGGCCGAACAGGGGATGAAAGAGGCGCTCGAGAACGGCGTTAAGGCCGGCTACCCGATGGTCGACGTCAAAATCGAACTGATCGACGGTTCCTTCCATGACGTCGACTCTTCGGAGATGGCTTTCAAAATCGCCGGCTCGATGGCGATCCAGGAGGCCGCTCGCAAGGCTGACCCGGTTCTGCTCGAGCCGGTGATGGCGGTCGAGGTAGTCACCCCCGAGGACTTTCTTGGTGATGTCATCGGCGATCTCTCGCGGCGACGCGGCAAGGTGCAGGGCCAGGAGCAGCGCGGCAATGCACTCGCCGTGCATGCGTTTGTGCCACTGGGAGAGATGTTCGGTTACGCGACCGATCTGCGCTCCTCGACCCAAGGTCGCGCCACCTACACGATGCAGTTCGAGCGTTACGAGGAGGTCCCGTCCAACATCGCTGAGGAGATCGTCGAACACCGAGCGGGCGAGCCGGTAGGAGCTACCTCGTGAATCTGGCTATATTTCCCAGGTTCGCCCGCAGGCAGCGAATTATCTGCTGCCCAGCAGCTGCAAGCAGACTCAATCACCCAAGTCAGACAGAACCCGACTTCGAAAGGTAGAACGGAGAGCGATGTCAAAGGAGAAGTTCGAGCGCGATAAGCCGCACGTGAACGTCGGCACGATCGGTCACATCGACCACGGCAAGACGACGCTGACGGCCGCGATCACCACGACCCTCTCCGGCAAGGGTGACACCGAGGCGAAGAGCTTCGAGGAGATCGACAACGCTCCGGAGGAGAAGGAGCGCGGGATTACGATTGCGACCTCACACGTCGAGTACGAAACCGAGAATCGTCATTACGCCCACGTCGATTGCCCGGGTCACGCCGACTACGTCAAGAACATGATTACCGGCGCCGCCCAGATGGACGGCGCGATCCTGGTCGTCTCGGCCGCCGACGGCGTTATGCCGCAGACCCGGGAGCACATCCTGCTCGCCCGTCAGGTCAACGTCCCGCACGTGGTCGTCTTCCTCAACAAGGTCGACCAGGTCGACGACGACGAACTGATCGAGCTGGTCGAGGAGGAGGTCAAGGAACTCCTTGACGAGTACGACTTCCCGGGTGACGACACCCCAATCGTCAAAGGCTCGGCGCTGAAGGCGCTGGAGGGAGACGAAGAGGCTCAGAAAGCGATTTTCGAACTGGCCGAGGCGCTCGACTCCTACATTCCGGAGCCGGTTCGCGAGCTCGACAAGCCCTTCCTGATGCCGATCGAGGACATCTTCTCGATCACCGGCCGCGGCACCGTCGCCACCGGTCGCATCGAGCAGGGGATCGTCAACACCGGCGACGAGGTCGAGATCGTCGGCATCACCGACACCACGACGACCGTCGTCACCGGGGTCGAGATGTTCCGCAAGCTCCTCGACCAGGGTCAGGCCGGCGACAACATCGGCGCGCTTCTGAGAGGCACGAAGCGCGAGGAGATCGAGCGCGGGCAGGTGCTTTGCAAGCCGGGCTCAATCACCCCGCACACCAAATTCAAAGCCGAGGTCTACTGCCTGAAGAAGGAGGAGGGTGGCCGTCACACGCCGTTCTTCTCCGGCTACCGGCCTCAGTTCTACTTCCGCACGACCGACGTGACCGGAATCGCCAACCTCCCCGAGGGGACCGAGATGGTGATGCCGGGAGACAACGTCGAGATGACGATCGAGCTGATTCAGCCGATCGCGATGGACCAGGGCCTCCGTTTCGCCATCCGCGAGGGTGGCCGGACCGTCGGCTCGGGGGTCGTCGCAGACATCATCGAGTAGCAGTAATTAGGGGCGGCCTTCGCCCGCCCTCGCCGCTTCCGCGGCGAGACAACTCAAAAAGACATACGACCAGGGGCGGCGCCCCACCACCAAGGGGCGGCGCCCTTTCGGCGCGTAAAGACCGCGCAGGAAGAAAAAAAGAGAAACAACCGTGGCGACCATCGCAGCACAGAAAATCCGGATTCGATTGAAGGCGTACGACCACGACGCCATAGATCGGGCTGCCCGCGAGATCGTCGAGACGGCGGAGCGCACCGGCGCCAGCGTCTCCGGCCCGGTGCCGCTGCCGACCGAGAAAAACGTCTACTGCGTGATCAAGTCCCCGTTCAAGGACAAGGACTCGCGCGAGCACTTCGAGATCCGCACCCACAAGCGGCTGATCGACATCC
>Ga0157297_10000187_pt1 | contig 10662 bp, 9 predicted proteins | sample NitcycUS028104C2_FD_108380 | JGI IMG/M metagenome (GOLD analysis project Ga0157297, IMG submission 108380) | Soil microbial communities from Arlington Agricultural Research Station in Wisconsin, USA - Nitrogen cycling UWRJ-S028-104C-2 | ecosystem: Environmental > Terrestrial > Soil >...
CGAGCCGGGTCCGCGTGGCGATAGAGCTGCAGCAGGGCGCGCTGGGTCCCCCGATCCCAGTGGTCCCAGATCAGGTCGACGAACTCGGGTGGCATCGGGCTGCGGTGATCCCCCCGTGCCTGGCGCAGCAGCAGCGCCAGCGCGGGCTTGGTCGTGGTCGCGTTGAGGACCTCCCCCAGCGGCCGTCGTCGCCACAGCTGCGCCACCCAGTGCCAGCGGTATCCGGGCAGCAGCGGCACGGCGTTGACGACGACCAGCTTCTCGACCAGCTCCGGCCGGCGCTGGGCGCCGATCAGGGCGAGGCCGCCCCAGTCGTGGACGACCAGCTTGCGCCGCCCGATCCCGAGCTCGTCGAGACATCGCTCCAGGAAGCCCGAGAGCCCGTACATCGAGTAGTCGAAGCGGGAGGGGTCGGGGCGGGCGGATCGTCCCCAGCCGGGCATGTCGATTGCGATCGAGGGAGCACTCGCCTCGAGCAGGGGCATCGCTTCCTCGCCATGCGTGGGGTTGCCGTGAAAGTAGACGAGCGGCGTCCCCTCCCCCGGCACCCGCCGGTAGAAGGCGCGCACGCCGTCGAGGACCAGCTCCGCCTCTTCGATCGTGCTCGGCACGGAGAGAGCATAAGAGCAGGCGAATAGGGTCCGCTCCAATGGCCTGGAAGCGACCCGATAAACGCCGCGTGCGGGCGATCCGCGATCGCCTGCGGGAGATGTACGGCCAGCCGGTCAACGAGCCGCACGGACACCCGATCGCGGAGTTGATCAAGACGGTTCTCTCCCAGCACACCAACGACCGCAACCGCGATCGGTCCTTTGCGCAGCTGCGCGAGCGCTACCCGACCTGGGAGGAGGTACGCGACGCCCCCGTCGATGAGCTGGAGGAGACGATCCGGCCCGGCGGTCTCGCCAAGCAGAAGGCGCCAAGGATCCAGGCGATCCTGGAGCAGCTCGGCGACCCCCCCGACCTCGACTGGACCAAGACGGCGCCACGCGAGGAGTCGCTCGAGTTCCTCCTCTCCCTACCGGGCGTCGGCCGCAAAACGGCAGCCTGCGTGCTGATCTTCACCTGGGGCATCCCGGAGATTCCGGTCGACGTGCACGTGCACCGCGTCGGCGGCCGACTCGGCCTCTTCCCGGAGAATGCTTCCTTCGAGCGCGCGCACGACGAAATGCTGGCGATCGTCGACCCGGAAGACGCCTACGAACTGCACATGAACCTGATCCGCCACGGCCGCGAGCTGTGCCGTCCCCAACCCCGCTGCGATGACTGCGCGCTGCGCCGGATGTGCTGCTGGTACCGTGCCGAGCGCAAATGAGCAAGAAGACCTTCATCGTCTTCGGGCTGCTGGTCGTCTTCCTGGCGGTCCTGATTCCCTGGCTCGCCTTCCGCGCGGATGGCGACTCGGCGAACGCGGAGCCAGTTCCGAGCGACCTGAAGGGCGCACAGAGCCTTTTCGACACTAACTGCGGCACCTGCCACGCGCTCTACGCGGCGGGGACCGACGGCAACTTCGGACCGAACCTCGACGAACTGCTGGCTCCATCCGGACCGCCGGAAGGCGCGAGCGCCCAACAGACCATCGAAGCGACCGAAGGCCGCGTCCTCAACGCGATCGAAAACGGCGTCGACAGCAGCACCACGCCAGGGCGGATGCCGGGCGGCATCCTCAGCGGCGAGCAAGCTCACGAAGTCGCCGAATTCGTCGCCCGCACCGCCGGCGAGGGATAGGCCCGTCGGCTGCAGCCGACGGGCCGGCGACGTCTCCTGGCAGACGCCCCGACCCATCGACGTTTTTGTTGGAGGCCGACCCCTAGTCGTCGAACCTCAGGGCGCTAAAGAGGCCCGCGTGGTCGGAGTTCCAGAAGCCGTTGACCGGCTGGATCCCACTCACGGATGAACTCTGCAACGTCACCACTTCGGGATTGCGGGTCATGATGTGATCGACCTGATGGTCGAAGTCGGCTTCGCTGCCGCCTTTGCCCACGGCCAGCAAGCTCGAGTTGAGACAGCAGCTGAGCGGGGTGGCGGTGCTGCGCTCCACCATGCCCGCCGCGACCAGCGTTTCGTAGGCCTGGCGATCGCCAGGTTCGACCGTGTCGTCATCCGAGTTGAGGTCGCCGACGAGCACGACCGGCAGGTCGCTCGTCGCCGGTCCACCCGGGGCGACAAGCTCCGCCGCCTGTTTGGCACGGAAGCTCGGCACGAGGAAGGAGGGGTCAAACGCCTCCAGATGGGTGTTGACGAAGCGGAACCAGTGACTGCCGCGGACCTTGGCGTCGGTGGCGGTCCAGCCACGCGTCACCGGAATCTGGTTACCGAGGATTTCGACTGGCAGCAGGTTGACGAAGTGGCCGGCCGTCGCATTGGCGGTCTGCACCCCGGCACCGCGCCGGGCCAAAATCACATCGTTCATCGTCAGGCGGCCGTTGATATCGGCGCCAAAGGGTCCAGTCGCGGGATTTTCGTCCTCGTCGGCGGGCGCCTCGAAGTCGAACTCCGGCTGGACCACGACCACTTCGTAGGTCGGTTTGCCTTTGTTGAGCTCACCGAGCAGTTCCTGCAGGTAGTCGTAGCGGACCGTGGTCGCGCTCGGCCCTTTCGAGAGGACTTCGAAGTTGGCCGGCGCGGTGCGCCACAGCGCCACCTCTTGCAGGCCGACCAGGTCGGGCTTGGCATTGAGGATCTCATCGGCCAAGCCCTCAGCGCGGGTCGGGAAGTCGTTGGCGGTCACTTCGCGCAGAATCTGACCGTTTTTGGCGACGAATTCTTCGAGGCTTTTTGCTTGGATCGCCGGGGTCAGGTCGGCGCCCAGGTAGAGGTTGCGGGTCATCGTGCCGACGACCTTGCCCCTGCCATGGTCACCGTGAGGCTTACCGTGGTGCCAGTGGTGATGGCTCCCATGATTGTGGGACTTGCCGCGGGGATGGTGGCGGCCCGGTGGGTGGAACTTCGCCGCCGGATGGTGCACGGCCTGGCGATGGTGGTGGCCGCCGCCATGGGCAGCCGCCCCACTCGGCATCAATAAGGCAAAGGCAAGAGCGATGGCAGCTGCCAGCAAGAACGGCCGGCGTGCCGGTGCATGGGCGTGGCTCAAGGCATTCCTCCTAAATCCGTTGATTGGTAGAGGCGCCTCTCCTGTGCCCACTGCCACCGCTCGCAAAACCAATATAGAGACCTGGATTTGAATTCCCCTGAGGATCTGCCATACTCAGACTTAGATTTTTAGAGTCCGCACGGCGGCTCTCATCTGTCAAGACGAAACCCCTGGAGGTACGCACGAAGTGGGAAAGACGATCGGCATCGACCTGGGCACGACCAACTCCTGCGTCGCCGTGATGGAGGGCGGTGAGCCGACCGTTCTCGAGAACGCCGAGGGTGGGCGCACGACTCCTTCCGTCGTCGCCTTCGCCGACTCCGGCGATCGCCTGGTCGGCACCGTCGCCAAACGCCAGGCAGTGATGAACCCCGAGAACACGATCTTCTCGATCAAGCGCTTCATGGGCCGCAAGGAGGCGGAAGTCAAAGAGGAGGAGACGATCGTCCCCTACAAGGTCGTCGCCGGGCCCAACGGAGACGTGCGGATCGACGTGCGCGACAAGCAGTACAGCCCGCCGGAGATCAGCGCGATGATCCTGCAGAAGCTGAAAACCGACGCCGAAGCGAAGCTCGGCGAAGCGGTCGACAGCGCCGTGATCACCGTCCCCGCCTACTTCAACGACGATCAGCGGCAAGCGACCCAGGACGCTGGCAAGATCGCCGGGCTCGAGGTGAAGCGAATCATCAACGAGCCGACCGCTGCCTCGCTCGCCTACGGCCTCGACAAAGGTGAGGCCGACCACACGATCCTCGTCTTCGACCTCGGCGGCGGCACCTTCGACGTCTCGGTGCTGGAAATCGGCGACGGCGTCTTCGAGGTGAAGTCGACCGCCGGCGATAACCACCTCGGCGGCGACAACTGGGACAAAGCGATCGTCGAGTGGCTGGTCGCCGAGTTCAAAAAGGACCAGGGCGTCGACCTAGCGGCCGACAAGAACTCGTTGCAGCGCCTCTACGAGGCTGCCGAGAAGGCCAAGATCGAGCTCTCCTCGGCGCAGGAGACGCAGATCAATCTCCCCTTCATCACCGCTGTCGAGGGGCAGCCGAAGCACCTCGACATGAAACTCAGCCGCTCGAAGCTGAACGAGCTGACCGCCGATCTGGTCGACCGCGTCGTCGGCCCGGTGAAACGGGCGCTGGATGATGCGGACGCGACGATCGACCATGTCGTCCTGGTCGGCGGCATGACCCGGATGCCGGCGGTGCGGGAGAAGGTCAAGGAGCTGACCGGCAAGGACCCGCACCAGGGGGTCAACCCCGACGAGGTCGTCGCGGTGGGTGCCGCGATCCAGGCCGGGGTGCTGGCCGGCGACGTCAAGGACGTGCTGCTGCTCGACGTCACCCCACTGACGCTCGGGATCGAGACCAAAGGCGGCGTGATGACGAAGCTGATCGAGCGCAACACGACGATCCCGACGAAGAAGTCGGAGATCTTTTCGACCGCCGACGACAACCAGCCCTCGGTCGAGATCCACGTGCTGCAGGGCGAGCGCGAGATGGCGAGCGGCAACAAGAGCCTTGGCAAGTTCCAGCTGACGGGGATCCCGCCGGCCCCGCGTGGCCTGCCGCAGATCGAGGTCACCTTCGACATCGATGCCAACGGCATCCTGCACGTGACCGCGAAAGACCTGGGCACCGGTAAAGAGCAGAAAATTGAGATCAAATCCGGCTCCGGCCTCTCCGAGGAGGAGATCCAGGGCATGGTCTCCGACGCCGAGTCCCACGCCGAGGAGGACCGCAAACAGCGCGAGCTGGCGGAGGCGCGCAACATGGCCGAGAGCCTCGCCTACCAGTCCGAGAAACAGGTCGAGGAGCTGGGCGACAAAATCGAGGCGGAGAACAAAGAGGAGATCGAGGGCGCGATCAAGGAGGTGCGCACGGCGCTCGAGTCCGATTCGGTCGAGGAGATCAATTCCAAGACCGAGGCGCTGACGGCGGCGATGACCAAAGTGTCGGAGCAGATCTATGCGGCCGCGCAGGCGGAGGCGGCTGCTGCCTCGGAGGACGGGGCGTCGGCAGATGGCGGCTCCTCCGATGACGAGGAGGAGGTCGTTGACGCCGAGGTCGTCGATGAGGGTGACGAGAAATGAGGGCGGAGGAACGGGACGGTCAAGGGACCGAAGAGCCCCGGCCCGCGGGTCCTGTCGGGGCAGGGGGTCCTGGGGCGTCCCGGCCCGCGGGTCCTGTCGCCGGGGGCGGCTCCCCGGCTCACCCGCCGGGGAGTCCACCCCCGACGCCACCCGCGGGAGAGGCGCCTGCGGATGAGCTGGTCGAGCGCGATATCGATGCGCTGCTCGGCGACACGCAGCGGGAGCGGGACGAGTATCTGGATCTCGCCAAGCGGACGAAAGCTGACTTCGAGAACTTTCGTCGGCGGATGACGGCAGAGGTTCAAGCGGCTAGTGCTCGTGGGAAAGCTGAAGTACTTCAAGGGGTTTTGCCTGTGCTCGATGACCTCGAGCGGGCTCTTCAGGCTGCCGGGTTGGATCCCGAGGGGGATTCGGACGATGGGCTGGCGCATGGTGTGCTGCTCGTGTTTCGGAGCCTGCGCGACTCGCTGGCGAAGCACGGGATCGAGGCTGTCGATCCGACCGGGGAGAGGTTCGATCCGAACTTGCATGAGGCGCTTTCGGCGCAGCCGGCCGAGGGAGTCGAGTCCGGGGTCGTCGTCGAGACTTTGCAGAAGGGCTACACGCTCGGTGAGCAGCTGATCCGGCCAGCCCGCGTGGTGGTGGCGGAGTAGAGGCGCAGCTTGGCTGAGGATCTCTACAAAACGCTGGGCGTCTCTAAGAAGGCGTCGGATGACGAGATCAAGAAGGCCTACCGCAAGCTGGCCCGCAAGTACCACCCGGACCGCAACCCCGACGACCCGGCGGCCGAGGAGAAGTTCAAGGAGGTACAGGGCGCCTACGACACGCTCTCGGACCCAGAGAAGCGGGAGCAGTACGACTCAGGCGGGATGTTTGGCGGCTTTGGGGGCGCGCCCGGGGGACCCGGTGGCGGCCAGCCCTTCGGCGGCACCGGGGGTGGGTTCAGCGGCGGCGACTTCGGCGACATCCTCTCCGGCATCTTTGGCCGCGGCGGAGGCGGCCGGGCGCAGCCCAAACAGCAGCGCGGCCGCGACCTCGAAACCGAGGTCAGCCTCAGCTTCGACCAAGCGGTCAATGGCGCCCAGGTCAGTGTCACCGTGCCAAAGGCCGAGCGCTGCACGACCTGCCATGGCAGCGGCGCCACGCCGGGCACCGCCCCTGTCACCTGCCCGCGCTGCGAAGGCCGCGGCATCGACGCGCAGAGCCAGGGCTTCTTCTCGATCAGCCAGCCCTGCCCCCAGTGCGGCGGCGCCGGGCAGATCATCGAGGACCCCTGCCCCACCTGCGGCGGCTCCGGCCTGACCCGGCAGACGAAGCGCTACAAGGTCAACATCCCGGCCGGGGTCAAGGACGGAGCGCGGATCCGCCTTGCCGGCAAAGGCGAGGCCGGCCCCCGCGGTGGCTCTCCCGGCGACCTCTACGTGACCACCCGGGTCACCGCGTCCCCGGTGTTCAAGCGGCTCGACGGCGGCAACCTCGAGGTGACCGTGCCGATCACGATCGCCGAGGCGTTGCGCGGGGCGACGATCGAGGTACCGACCTTGGACGGATCCAAGAAGATCAAGGTCCCAGCTGGCACCAGGCACGGGACGATTCAGCGCCTGCGCGGTGAGGGCCCGCCGAAGCCAGGCGGCAATGGCCGCGGCGATATTCGCTACCGGCTCGAGATCGACGTGCCGGCGGAGCTGACCGAGGAGCAGGAGGAGGCAGCCGAGAAGCTGGCCGAAGCGCTGAACGGCGCCGACCCCCGCGCCGACCTCCTGCGGAGGGCCGCGCGGTGAGCGCAGCCGACATTTACCACGCTCCAGTGGGGTCAAAGTCGGATACGGCGGCGCGACCTTGAGCGCGCGCCGCGAACGAGTGGAAATCTCGGTCGACGAGGAGCGGGGCGTCTTCATGATCTCGGTCGCCGCAGAGCTCGCCCACATGCACCCCCAGACGCTGCGGATGTATGAGGCGCGCGGCCTGATCGAGCCGCAGCGCTCGGCGAAGAACACGCGGCTCTACTCGCAACGCGACGTGGAGCGGCTGCGCCACATCCAGCAGCTGACCTCCGAGCAGGGTCTGAACCTGGCCGGGGTCGAGACCGTGCTGAGGATGGAAGAACGGGTGGAGCGGATGCAGGCCAAACTGGAGCGGATGCGGCGTCACGCCGCGGAGCTGGAACGCCGGATCCCACGGGGAGGACGCTGATGCAACCCGATCGGTTCACCGTCAAGTCCCAGGAAGCCGTCACGGACGCACTGCAGCTGGCCTCGGGCCTGCGCAATCCCGAGGCCGCGCCGGCACACCTGCTCGTCGCGCTGCTCGCGCAGGACGACGGCCTGACCGTGCCGATCCTGCAGAAGTCCGGCGGCGATCCGGCGTCCGTTCGCGCCAAAGCGCAGCAAGCCGTCGAGGAACTTCCGAAGCTGAGTGGCGATGAGCGGCCGGAGGCTCGGCCGTCCTCCGCCCTGATGCAGGTGCTGCAAAGGGCCGAGCGAGAGATGGGGAAGAGCGGTGACGAGTACATCTCCACCGACCACTTCCTGCTCGCGCTGACCGACAAGGACTCCGGGCTTGCCGACCTGCTTCCCGATCGCGACGCGCTGACGCAGGCGATCGCCGCAGTGCGCCCGCACCGCGTCACCTCACCCGAACCGGAGGCGACCGCGCAGGCGCTGGAAAAATTCGGCCGCGACCTGACCGCCGAGGCGGAGGCGGGCAAGCTCGACCCGGTGATCGGCCGCGACGAGGAGATCCGCCGCGTGATCCAGGTCCTTTCCCGCCGCACCAAGAACAACCCGGTGCTGATCGGCGACCCCGGCGTCGGCAAGACCGCGATCGTCGAGGGCCTGGCGCAGCGAATCGTCGACGGCGACGTGCCCGAGAGCCTGCGCGACCGGCGCGTGATCGCGCTCGACATCGGCTCGCTGCTGGCCGGTTCCAAATACAGGGGCGAGTTCGAGGAACGGCTGAAAGCCGTCCTCTCCGAGGTCCAGGACGCCCAGGGCCAGATCGTCCTCTTCCTCGACGAGCTGCACACGATCGTCGGCGCCGGAGCCGCCGAAGGCGCGGTCGACGCCGCCAACCTGCTGAAGCCGATGCTGGCGCGGGGAGAGCTGCGCGCGGTCGGCGCAACGACGCTCGACGAGTACCGCAAGCACATCGAGAAAGACGCGGCGCTGGAGCGGCGCTTCCAGCCGGTGCTCGTCGGCGAGCCCGACACCGGCGACACGATCGCGATCCTGCGCGGGCTGAAGGAGCGCTACGAGGTCCACCACGGCGTGCGGATCGCCGACTCGGCGATCGTCGCCGCGGCGACCCTCTCAGAGCGCTACATCGCCGATCGCTTCCTGCCCGACAAGGCGATCGACCTGATCGACGAGGCGGCCTCGCGGCTGAAGATCGAGATCGACTCGATGCCGACCGAGATCGACGAGGTCGAGCGTCGCATCCAGCAGCTGGAGATCGAGCGCGAGGCGCTGAAGAAAGAGACCGACGACGCCTCCGCGGCGCGGCTGGAGGCGATCGAGGCGGAGCTAGCCGAGCTGCGCGAGCGCTCCGCTGAGATGAAGGCGCGCTGGCAGAACGAGAAGGAGGCGATCGACGCGATCAAGGCGGCCAAGGTGCGCCTCGAGGAGGCCGGCCGCGAGGCCGAGCGGGCCGAGCGCGACGCCGACCTGGAGCGGGCCGCAAAGCTCCGCTACGGCGAGATCCCCGAGCTCGAGAAGACCGTCGCCGAACAGGAAGCCCGGCTGGCCGAGCTTCATGCAGAGAGCGGCTCGATGCTGACCGAGGAGGTCACCGAGGAGGACGTCGCCGAGGTGGTCGCCAAATGGACCGGGATTCCGGTCAGCCGCCTGATGGAGGGCGAGGTGGAGAAGCTGATCCACATGGAGGAGCGTCTGCACGACCGCGTGATCGGCCAGGACGAGGCGATCGAGGCGGTTTCCAACGCGCTGCGCCGCTCCCGCGCCGGGCTCTCCGACCCCAACCGGCCGATCGGCAGCTTTCTCTTCCTCGGCCCCACTGGTGTCGGCAAGACCGAGCTGGCAAAGGCGCTCGCCGAGTTCATGTTCGATTCCGAGCAGGCGATCGTCCGCCTCGACATGTCCGAGTACATGGAGAAACACACGGTGGCGCGGCTGATCGGCGCCCCACCCGGCTACGTCGGTTACGAGGAGGGTGGCCAGCTGACCGAGGCGGTGCGGCGGCGGCCTTATGCCGTGGTGCTGCTCGACGAGATCGAGAAGGCCCACCCCGACGTTTTCAACACCCTCTTGCAGATCATGGACGACGGCCGCCTAACCGACGGCCAGGGCCGCACCGTCAGCTTCACTAACACGGTGCTGATCATGACTTCGAACGTGGGCAGCGACCGGATCGTCGGCGAGTCGGTCGACGAGAGGATGCGCGAGCAGATCGAAGAGGTGCTCGCGGCTACCTTCAAGCCCGAGTTCCTCAACCGGATCGACGACACGGTGATCTTCCACCGTCTCTCCAAGACCGACATCGGGCGCATCGTCGAGCTGCAGGTCGAGCAGCTGGTCGACAGGGTGCGCGAGCGCGGGATCGAGGTCGAGCTCACCGTCGAGGCGCGGACGCTGCTCGGCAACCTCGGCTACGACCCGACCTACGGCGCCCGACCACTGAAGCGCGTGATCCAGAAGCAGCTGGTCGACAAACTGGCGCTGAAGATCCTCGAGGGGGAGTTCGCCGAAGGCGACACGGTGCGGGTCGACGCCGCCGACGGCGAGCTGGTCTTCGAGAAGTCCGGCGAGCGCGCCGCAACCCCCGCCTAGGGTGCCGGTTTTCTACATGGTCACTGGGAATCGCAATCCAGGCGCCGGGTCTTTAGGAATCGAGAAGGAATTCCGACGTAAGCTTGTGTGAGCTTCAAGCAGATGCTGAGACGACGTCACATCAACGCCGATCCACGAGGGCGCAGCATGCGCTTGCTGTCCGGCGTCGCCGATCTCGCCCGCTGGCCCTTCGAGCGATTCGCCTGGCTGCTGGAGCGCCGACTGATCTGGCCGCTGCGGGAGCGGGTCGCCGGCTGGGCCCCCCCTGGTCGCGTCGTCGGGGCTTCGGCGCTTGCAGTCCTCGCCGCCTCAGCACTCGCGGTCGGGATCCTCTGGCCCTCGGGAGGGGGTGGATCCGCAGAGATCGTCGCGGCTCCAGCCCGCGTGGCAGTCGCGCCTCCCGCTTCGGACTCTGGGGATGAAAAGCCACAGGGACCGGCCCTGCGTGGCGCTCCACCGTCGTTCGGAGTCGCCAAGGGCGTTGGCGTGTCGAAAGTGGTAGATGGAACCGCGCCTGACGCGGAAGCGGCAACTTCGGAAGCGCCTGAACCAGCTGCCACGACGCCACAGCCCGAAGGTGGTGGCGCGACGACCTCAAGCACGAAGCCGGTGCCGGCCGGCGGCGTGGACTGACCCACGTCGTTGGCGCCCCAGCAGCTCAATGCGCCCGTGCTCAGGACGGCGCAATAGAA
>Ga0157297_10000189_pt1 | contig 10655 bp, 10 predicted proteins | sample NitcycUS028104C2_FD_108380 | JGI IMG/M metagenome (GOLD analysis project Ga0157297, IMG submission 108380) | Soil microbial communities from Arlington Agricultural Research Station in Wisconsin, USA - Nitrogen cycling UWRJ-S028-104C-2 | ecosystem: Environmental > Terrestrial > Soil >...
AGGCGATCAGCAGGCCCGCCTGCAGCGGAGAGCGCCGCAGGATCTGAAGGTCCTTGAGCAGCAGCCAGCGCATCAGTGCCCGCGGTGCTGAAGGAAGGCGACGAAGGCGGTCTCGAAGTCACTGCCGGCAGCCTCTGGCGCCTCGCCGCGAATCGCCTCGCGCAGCTCCGCGGGTGAGCCGTCGAAGAGACCCTCCCCATCAGCCAAAACCAACAGGCGCTTCCCGTAGCGCTCCGCCTCTTGGATGTCGTGGGTCGAGAAGATCACCGTCGTTCCGCCTCCAGCGAGCGCCGAGACGAACTCCCACAGTCGAGCCCGCTGGCGTGGGTCGAGCCCGACGCTGGGCTCGTCGAGAAGCAGCGCCACCGGGCGGGCGAGCAGGCCAATGGCGATATTGATCCGCTGCTGGTTGCCGCCGGAGAGGCGAGCGACGAGGTCGCCGCGTCGCTCGCGCAGGCCGGTCAGCTCGAGCATCTCCTCTACCGCCACCCGCGGCTCTTCGTGCTTCTCCAGCCGCGCAAAGAGCAGCAGGTTCTCCTCCACGGTCAAGCGCCGGTAGAGAGCAGCCTGTTGCGGCACCCAACCCACGTCTCCGTTGGGCAGATGTACCTCCCCTTCGTCAGGCTTGACGGTCCCGGCGAGGATCGAGAGCAAGGTCGTCTTCCCAGCCCCGTTCGGCCCGATCACGGCCAGCAACTCCCCAGGATGGGCTGCGAAGTCCACCCCCTTGAGAGCTTCCCGTGTCCCATAGCGCTTAACCAGCTTTCGAGCCTCGAGCGCAGCTGCCTCCGTCCCCACCTCCATCTCTCCGAACGCTACTGCTCCAGCCCATGGACCATTGTTAGGCCCAGGTGGAGGGAGAAGCATGGGCCCCCTGGCCCGCCCGCTCCGTCCCCATACAATCGAGGACGATGCCCTTCCCAAGCACGCGCATGCGCCGGCTGCGCCGAACTGAGACCCTGCGCGGCCTGGTCCGCGAGACCGAGCTCTCGCCAGCGCACCTGATCCAGCCGGTTTTCGTCGTCGCTGGAGAGGGAGTCCGCGAGGAGGTCGAGTCGATGCCGGGGATCGAGCGGTTTTCGATTTCCGAGCTGGTGGCTGAGGCGACCGAGATCGTCGCCACCGGGGTCGGCACGATCCTTCTTTTCGGCATCCCTGCGGACAAGGACGAAACCGGATCGGGTGCCTATGACGACGAGGGCATCGTGCAGATGGCGGTGCGGGCGCTGAAGGAGGCCCACCCCGAGCTCACGGTGATCACCGACGTTTGTCTCTGCGAGTACACGTCGCACGGCCACTGCGGCTTCGTCCGCGGCGGAGAGGTAGACAACGACCTGACGGTCGAGCTGCTGGCGAAAACCGCGATCTCTCACGCCGAGGCCGGGGCCGACGCAGTCGCGCCGAGCGACATGATGGACGGCAGGGTGGGCTCGATCCGCCACCAGCTCGACGAGGAGGGCCATGCCGGAACGCCGATCGTCGCTTACAGCGCCAAGTACGCCTCAGCCTTCTACGGGCCCTTCCGCGAGGCCGCCGAGTCGACCCCCGAGTTCGGCGACCGGCGCGGCTACCAGCTCGATCCCGCCAACGCCGCCGAGGCGGTACGGGAGGCAAAGCTCGACCTGGAGGAGGGGGCGGACATGCTGATGGTCAAGCCGGCAACGCCCTACCTCGATGTCGTGCGGCGGGTGAAGGAGGAGACCGACGCCCCGGTCGCCGCCTACCATGTCTCCGGCGAGTACTCGATGCTGAAGGCGGCCGCCGCCAACGGCTGGATCGACGAGCGCGCCGCGGTGCTCGAGACGCTGACCTCGATCCGCCGCGCCGGCGCCGACGCGATCGTCACCTACTACGCGAAGGAGGCCGCAGGTTGGCTTCGGTGAAGGTTCCCCAATCGAAGGCGCGCAGTCGCAAGGACGGCGCCGCGATCCCGCTGGACGAGACCGACAAGCGGTTGATGAATCTGCTCCAGTCGAGCTTCCCGCTCGACCCCGAGCCCTTCGCCCTACTCGCCTCCGAGGCGGACCTGGACGTGGAGGACGTACTCGCCCGCACCAGGCGCCTGTTGGGGGAGCGGATCATCCGTGAGATCACCCCGATTTTCGACACGCGAGCGCTTGGCTACGAGTCAATGTTGGTTGCCGCCAAAGTGGACGCCGACCATCCCCAGCGCGCCGCCGCAGCGGTCAACGCCCATCCCGGCGTCTCGCACAACTACCTGCGCACCCACGACTTCAACCTCTGGTTCACGATCGCCGTGCCGCCCGACTCCGAGTTGGGCATGGAAGGCAGCCTGGAAGCGCTGATGCGCGAGACCGGCGCCGAGTCGATGCGCCAGCTGCCGACCCTGACGCTGTTCAAGATCAACATGAGTCTGGAGATGGAGAAGGGAACCGAGGCTCTTGCCGCGGCGGTCGACGCATCGCCACCGCGCGAGCTCGAGCGCCAGCCCTATGACGAAGGCGACATCGCCACGATCCGGGCGCTGCAGGGGCCGATGGAGGCGGTTGAGCGCCCCTACGACGCCGCGGCTGCCGAGTTGGGGATCTCCACCGAGGATCTGCTGGAGCGCTTGGGCACGATGGTCGACCGCAAGCTCCTTCGCCGCGTTGCGGCGATCCTCTACCACCGCCGCGCCGGCTTTTCCGCCAACGGAATGGGCGTCTGGAAGGTGCCCGAGGGGGAGATCATGGAAACAGGGCGGTTGATGGCCTCCTTCCGCGGCATCTCGCACTGCTATCAGCGCCCGACTTACGAAGATTGGCCCTACAGCGTCTTCACGATGGCCCACGGCCGCTCCAAGGGGGAGTGCGATGCGATCCTCGACTCGATCGCGGCCAAGTGCGGGATTGGCGGCGATGACCGCGCGACCCTCTACTCCTCGACCGAGTACAAGAAGATTCGCCTCCACTACTTCACCGACGACTATGCACGGTGGGACGCTGAACACGGATGAAAATTGCCAGCGCCAGCCTCCGGTCGCAACGAATCAGATCGTGATGCTCCCTCCGGCTGGCTCGGCGATTTGACCCGATCGCACGAGTTGTACAACCGGGCCTTGCGGGTGATGCCGGGCGGCGTGAACAGCCCCGTCCGCGCGATGCGGCAGATCGGTCGTGAGCCGATCTTCGTCGAGCGCGGCGAGGGTTGTGAGCTGATCGACGTGGATGGCAACCGCTACGTCGATTGGGTCTGCTCGTGGGGGCCGCTGATCCTCGGTCATGCCCACCCCACCGTTGTCTCAGCGGTCACCGAGGCGGCCGCACGGGGGACCAGCTACGGGGCAGCCACTGCGGCCGAGGTCGAGCTGGCCGAGGAAGTGGCGGCACGTGTTACCTCGGTCGAGATGCTGCGGATGACCAGTTCTGGGACCGAGGCGGCAATGAGCGCGGTGCGTCTCGCCCGGGCGGTAACTGGCCGCGAGGTGGTGGTCAAGTTCGCCGGCGCCTACCACGGCCACTCCGATGGCCTGCTCGCCGACGCCGGCTCGGGTCTCGCGACGCTGGCTATCCCGGCGAGTCCAGGCGTAACGGCGGCTCAGGCGGCGGATACGGTCGTGGTGCGTTGGAACGATCGCGCCGCTGTTTCTCGTGCCCTGGACGAGCACTCGGTTGCCGCCTTGCTCGCGGAGCCGCTCCCGGCCAACATGGGCGTCGTTCCCGCCGAGCAAGGCTTCCTCGAGTTTCTCCGTGCCGCATCACGCGACGCCGGAGCGCTTTTGATCTTCGACGAGGTGATCAGCGGCTTTCGCGTCGCCCGCGGCGGCGCCCAGCAGCTCTACGGAATCGAGCCGGACCTGACGGTGCTCGGCAAGGTGCTGGGCGGCGGGCTGCCGGCCGCCGCCTTCGGCGGGCCCGCGCAGGCGATGGAGCGCATCGCTCCGGCCGGCGACGTCTACCAGGCTGGGACGCTTTCCGGCAACCCCCTCGCCGTGGCTGCGGGCCTGGCCACTCTGCACCAGCTGGACCCTGGGGCCTACCAACGGATCGGAGAGCTCACCGAGCGGCTGGCGGGGGGACTGGAAGAGCTCGCCACCGACCGACCGCTGCAGGTCGCCTCGGCGCCCGGCCTGCTCACCCTCTTCTTCACTACCGAGCCCGTGGCCGACTTCGACGCCGCGGCGTCATGCGACCTGGATGCCCACGCGCGCTTCTGCCGGGCGATGCTCAACCGTGGCATCTACCCACCGCCGTCGCAGTTCGAGGCTTGGTTTGTCTCTCTCGCCCATGGCGACGACGCGATCGATCGCACCCTCGAGGCAGCGGCGGAGTCGTTGGACGAGGTGCTGCCGTGAGCGGCGATCCAGCTGCCGCACTCCGAGTCCTGGCAGCCCAACTGCGCGATGAGGACACGCCGATCTCCCCACAGGTGGCCGATCCGGTTGAGGAGCCGTTCTTCGGCCCTCTTGTCGCCGCCGGTTCCCGGGCGACGGCAGCGCCCACCGAGTACGCGCTCGTGGTCGAGGCCGTTCGCGAGGGCTACCTCCTCCACTACGGTAAGCCCCGCCTGCTAGCTGGCCATGACTCCGACCTCGCCCTACTAGCCGGCGACTATCTCTACGCGCTCGGAATCGAGCGCCTCGCCGCCCTGGGTGACACCGAGGCGGTGCACGTCCTCGCCGACCTGATCAGCGAGTGCGCCCGGCTGCACACCGAAGCGCGGGCGGACGAGGTGCCGGAGCGATGGCGGGCGGCGGTCCACGCCATCGCCGGCACCTGATCCCCGACCGTCAGCCGGGCCTGACCTTGCAGTCGCGAACCAGCGTCGTCGTCACGGTTTGGCCGCCCTTGAAGCCGAAGTGGGCCTCGGCGAACGGGTAGACCGCGCCGGGGAATCCGTCGGGCGCCGCGCAGCCGGCGTTGAGGTAGCTGCGCTTTTCGCCGTTGTAGGTGTAGATCCGCCGCAGCCTCATGTCGAAGTGGGTCACGTAGGCCCAGTTGTGCGCGGGTTTGGGCAGGATCGTCTTGATCAAGTTGCCGTAGGTGCCACTCTGCTTGAGGATCTTGAACGTGATCACAAACGCCGACGGCGGTTTGACCCCGTAGACCTGCGCCAGGAGCCGGCGATCTCCGTCCGCCGGTTTCGCATGGAAGACCAACATGGGTCCGTTAAAGGTGAACGGCGCTTGGTTGGTCAAGTGGATCTGCACCTCCACGTGACCGCTGCCAACGATCGCGCTGCCGCATATGCGCCGCGCGGCCCTGATCGTCGTCGGCTGGATCTTGCGCACCCGGCAGGTGGGCAGCCCCCTGTCGAAGATCTTGCCGCCGCGGTTGATCCCGATCGCGATGTCCTGCAGCTGCGGCGGTGGGTCGGTCCCGTCGGCGGACCTGAACGAGCTGTCGACGTTGATGGTGACCGGAGCGGTTCCGGTGCGCGGCAGCGCATGCGGCGAGATGCCGCCGTCGAAGGAGACCACGACATTGCCCTGCTGTTCGATCTCAGCATGGGCGACGGCGGCGACCCCCAGGACGAGCAGCAGACCGACGGCTAAGAGACTGACCCGCCGCAACTTAGATGAACCTCGAGGAGTCGATCCGGCACTCGTCGAAGCCGAAGCTGATCACCGTGTTGTTGGCTTTGTTGTTGTTCTTGTTGAGTTCCACCGCGAGTTTCTGCGCGTGGAACTTGTCCTTGGACTTCAGCGCGCTGCCGATCTGCTGCAGGAACGTCTTCTCTTTCTTCAGATAGCCGATCCACGTCGTCAGCTTGGCCGCGTCGGCGGCCGGTCGCGGCACCTTCGAGATCTGCGTCACGGTCCTGCCGAGGGCGCTCGAGGCCCGGATGAAGCGCTTGCCGGCCGGCACGAGCTTGTTCTGCTTGACCTGGTCTTTGACACCCTTGAGGATGCGCGAGTTTGCTTCCGTGTTGGCCTTGCAGATCGGCTCGACCTTGGCGACGTATTCTTCGCGGGTCGGTTCTTCGGCGGCCATCGCGACGGGGACCGCCACGAGCAGCGCCAAGGCCAATGCCAGCGCGAGCTTGGGTAGAGACGACATCTTCGCTGAGCTTCCCACTAGATCGATCCTCCTGTTTACGCTGACCGGCCCGGTACCAGCGCGACGCGCCTCCCCGACCCCCCTGTTCTCAAACCCGATATCAAAAATACACGAGTTCCTATGCCCTGCACTACCGCTAACCCGCCCGAGAGCCGTGAAGATCGATCTCCGGCAGGATTCTCTCCAACGATTTCGGCATCCACCAGACACGGTCGCCGAGTAGCAGCATAAGCGCCGGGAGCAGCACTATCCGCACCACGGTGGCGTCGAGCAGCACGGCCACCGTCAAGCCGGTGCCAAGCTGGCTGATCGTGGCGATGTTGGCGCCCGCGAAGGCGACGAAGACAGCCATCATGATCGCCGCCGCGCCGGTGATCACCCGCGCCGTCTTGTCGAGGCCGAAGACGATCGCCTCCTCGTTCGAGGAGTTGTTCTCGTAGTGCTCTCGCATCCGCATTAGCAGGAAGACGGCATAGTCGATCGAGAGACCGAAGATGATCCCGAAGATCCCCGTTGCGCCGACCGTGTCGACATAAGAGTGGCCTCCCAACGGCCATCCCTCGGGAACCTCGAAGAGCAGAGTCAGAACGCCGAAGGCGACCGCGACCGTGATCAGGTTCAGGGCGACGGCGATAGCGGCCAGCAGCAGCGCCCGTAGGATGACGACCAGGATCAGGAAGGTGGCAATCGTGATCACCGCGACCAGGATCGGGATCCGCTCTGTGATCACGTCCGTGTAGTCGATGAGTTCCGCGGCGCTGCCGGTGACTCCGGTGGTGACTCCGGTGGCTGCAGCGAGCCCATCGGCATCCTTTTTCAGCCGTTCGTTGAGCGCCGTCGACCCCGGCGTATTGAAGGTGTAGCGGGGGATTACGACGATTTGGGCGGCCTGTCCGCCGTTGCCGACGTCGACAACGCCTTCGACGCGCTCACGTTCCTCTTTGGGGGCTCCCTGTAGCGCCGAGAGGACGAAGTAGCCGGAGTCGAATATGCCTGGCGAGGAGCGGCGCAGGTCGTCGACCTTGCGGTTGAGGCGAGCGGCGCTGCCCGACACCTTGACGTTGGCGCGACGCAGACCGGTTTGAAGGGGCCGCGAGCGCTCAAAGCCTTCCGCCAGACGTTCTTCCAGGGTGTCGGCGCCGCCACGCAGCCGGCCGAGTCCCTCGACGAGCTGTGAGGCGCCGCCCTGGAGGCGAGCTAAGCCGCTGGGCAGCCCGCCGGCCGCGTCGGCCAAGCGTGCCGCCCCTTTGTGCAGCTTGGCGCCCCCATCGGCCAGTTTCGTCTCCCCTTCGTGCAGTCTCGTCGCCTGATTGCTGAGGCGCCGCGCTTCGTTGCGGGCGATGGCCAGCGCTTCAACCAGCCTTTCCGCTTCCCGCGCCTGCGGCGCCAGGCTTGGATCGGCGCTGGCCCGCTGCTTCAATTCTGCGCGCAGGCCCCTGGCCCGGTCAAGCCCGCTGCCTTCGATCCCGTTCAGCAGGTCTTCCGAGGCTCCCTTGACGGAGAAGGCCCCGAGCTGTGCAGTGCGCTGGCCTTCCGCCAGCTTGCCGGAGCCGTCGGAGAGGCGGTTCAGGGCGCTTACCGCCTGTTCGGCTCCGGAGGCGGCGCGGGCAATGCCCCCTTCGAGCTGTTCGGCGCCGTCACCAGCCTGGCCGGTGCCATTGGCGAGCAGGCCGGCCCCGTAGCTCGCCTTTGCGAAACCGGATCGGAGTCGCTTGACGCCGTCGGTCGCGGTCCCGAGTTTGTTTCCCAGCCTGGTCAGCTGTTCGGGGTCCGCTTCGCCCCGCCCGGCGAGCAAATCGTTGCCGGTCTTTTGCAGGGGACGCACTTTCTCCTTGACCTGCGCCGGCCCGATCACGGCCTGCACGCCGGGGTCGGCGGCGATGCGCCGCTGCCAACGGCTCAGCGCGGCGAGGGTGCTCCCTTCGGTGATCGGACCTTTGTCTGAGACCGCGACGAGGACGAATGGGGCTTCCCAGCCGGGACCGATCGCATTGGCGATCGCTTCCGCTTCCTCGCGGGCAGTGTTGGACGCCGGCAGCTGCTTGGCGCTCGGCGGACCCGTCTTTAGGGCGAGCACGGGCACGGCCAGCAGCAGTACGATGACGCCGATCAGGATCGCCGCCAGCAGGGGCCGGCTGAGCGCGGCACGCACCAGCGTCATCACGCCCTTCCCGTTGCCGTCCCCACCGATGCGCCAGCGGTTGACGTTGCTGCCGATCACAACCAGCAGCGCCGGGCCGACCAGCGCCGCGACGAGGACGCTGATCCCGGTAACGACGATCGCCGTGCCCGCCAGTGAGATGAGCAGCGTTCCCGGCATCACGAACAAGGTCACGAGCATTGCCAGGAAAAGCGTCGAGCCGGCGAACGCGGTGGTGCGCCCAGCGGTGCGCCGGGTCATCCGCGCCGCCTCCAGTGGCGCCGTGCCCGTCTCCAGCTCCTCGCGGAAGCGGGAGACCATCAGTAACGCGTAGTCCACCCCAAGCGCCAAGCCCATCATCGTGCAGACGGTCAGCGCGAAACCGTCGATCGCGATCCAGTTGGCGGCGATCGCGAGCACTCCTCTCGAGGAGATCACCGTCACCGCACCAAAGGCGAGCGGGATTGCCGCGGCGACCGGCGAACGGAAGACGAGAAGCAGCACGATCAACAGGAAGGGGATCGCGATCAGCTCGGCCACCTCAGTCGAGTGGACGGACTCCTCGATGATCGCCCGGGAGAGGCTGGCGAAGCCGGTCTGCGCCGAACGCACCGGGGGGGAGATCTGCTCTTCCAGGGTGCGGTTGAGGAAGGGGACCGTCTCCCGCACGGCCTCCTCGGCGCTGACGTGGAAGTCGACCACGATCAACGCCTTGCGGGGGCTGGGACGCAGGCGACCGACACTGCCCTTGTCCCAGGGGGAGACCGTCGAGACCGCCGGGTCCATTCGCAGCTTGCGGACAAGCGCTGGGCCCTGGCGATCGAGGGCGCCAGGCGGGCCCTGCAAAAGGACCGCGAAGGGGGCGCTGTCGCCGAAGTAGCGCTTCACCAGCTCGCTCGCTCGTCCCGATTCGGTTCCGGGCACGCTGAGCGAAGTGGGGCGCAGCTCCTCTTCGACCCCCTGCCCGAAAACGCCCAGCACCGCGATCACGGCGAAGGCGACTGCGAGCAGGGCCCGGGGGCGTCGCAGAGCAAGGGGCAGTCGGCCGCCGGCGTCGCCGGTGCCACGGTCGCCCTTTCGACGGCTCCACCTCATCGGTGGGCGGCGGCTCGGCAGATTTCTCGTCTCCCCTTCCCCAGAATGCAGCCGACCCAGGCCGGCTAAGAAACACGCCAGGTGCTTATACCAGCCGCCCTGCCCCTGGCGCTCCTCTCGTTAATCCCTCGTACACAATGATCCAGGCTGGGGGACGTCGACCTCGGTCTTGCCGCCAAGGCAATAAACTGCGTGACCTTGCACCTGGCGAACATTGGCTGAGGAAGCGGACAAGCGAAACGGGGCCGAGGCGAGCCCGGTGGAGCGGGCTAAGCCCGCCCCTCCCGGCTACTTCGAGGGCGAGTCGATGACTCGCCGTCGCGCCTTTACGGTCGCCGCCCAGGGCCTCGGCGGCATCGCCGGAGCCGCAATCGTCCTGCCGGCGGTCGGCTTCGCCGTCGCCCCGATCTTCCATCGCGGCAAGGAGCGCTGGGAGGCGGTAGGGCCGGTCGGCGACTTCGTCGAGGACACTTACCGGCAGGTCGTCTTCACCGAGACCGAGGGCATCGGCGACGCCGGCAAGACGACCGCCTATGTGCGCAAGGGGTCGAAGAAGTTCGGCGAGGATCCAAAGCAGATGGTCGCGGTTTCCAACCGCTGCGCCCACCTTGGCTGTCCGGTGCGCTTCGTCGAGGCGGCGGGCAACTTCATCTGTCCCTGCCACGGCGGCGTCTATGATTTCCAAGGCAAACGGATCGGCGGCCCGCCGGTGCGCCCGCTCGACCAGTTTCAGACCCGGATTCGCCAGGGTCAGGTCGAGCTTGGTCCGCGCTACAGCGTCACCTCGCAGCTCGAGCCGGTGCGGGCTCGCGACCCCGGCGAGTTCACCGGCGGCATCTGGGAATATCTGTACCCACCCCGTCCATCTACCTTCCCCGCCCCATGAACGGTTGATGGATAGCCGACGATGAAACTCGATTCGCTGATCCCCGCCCCTCTGCGCAAACCGGCCAAGCCGGGTCAGGGCAACGGCGCCAAGGGTGCTGCGCCGGCCGACTTGAAGACCGCGCCACCGGAGCGTCCCTCCGACTCGGCGCGGCTCGCCGACCGCGCCAAAGAGGCCCCTGTCGACGTCCTCGCCTGGGTCGACCAGCGCACCGCCGCGACGGGCTTTCTCACCGGGATGCTCTACCGCAAGGTGCCGAAGGGGACCAACTGGTTCTACACGCTCGGCTCCGCCACCCTCTTCGCCTTCATCGTGCAGGCGCTGACCGGCGTCTTCCTGGCGATGTTCTACACGCCGTCGACCACGCAGGCCTACGCCTCGATCGCCCACATCAATAACGACGTCTTCCTCGGCCAGTTCGTGCACGGCATGCACAAGTGGGGCTCGAGCGTGATGGTCATCCTGGTTTTCCTCCACATGGGCCGCACCTTTTTCTTCGGCGCCTACAAGTACCCGCGCGAGCTCAACTGGGTGA
>Ga0157297_10000191_pt1 | contig 10529 bp, 10 predicted proteins | sample NitcycUS028104C2_FD_108380 | JGI IMG/M metagenome (GOLD analysis project Ga0157297, IMG submission 108380) | Soil microbial communities from Arlington Agricultural Research Station in Wisconsin, USA - Nitrogen cycling UWRJ-S028-104C-2 | ecosystem: Environmental > Terrestrial > Soil >...
CGCGGCCGCCGCAGCGTGGTCGACCGCCTCGGCCGGCTGACCGTGGACAGCGAGCCACTCGGCGGCGGACCGATGGATCTCCGCCGCGGCCCCGGGGTCCGCGGCGGCGAGCTCGAACGCCGCGAACTCGGCGAACAACGGGTGGACGCGGTACCACCCGCCCTTCCCCAGCCGGGTGACGAAGAGGTGGGAGCGCTCGAGGGTCCCGAGCATCGAGGCCGAATCCGTGCGCCCGAGCACCGCGTCGCAGAGCGGCGGGGTGAAGCGGCCGAGGACCGAGACGCGCAGGAGGAAGCCGCGGACGTCGTCGTCGAGCGCACCCAGCACCTCCTGGCTCAGGAAATCGGCGACGAAGCGGTGGTCCCCGGTGAACTCGCGGACGACCTGCGACATGTCGTCCACGCCGCGAAGCCAGATCGCGGCGAGCTCGACCGCGGCCGGCCATCCCTCGGTCCGGCCGCGGAGCAGCTCGAGCTCCGACGGCTCGAGGTGGACGTCGCCTCGGCCGGCGAGCAGCTCGGCCGTCTCGGTCGTGGTGAACGCGAGGTCCTCGGCACGCAGCTCGACCAGCGTTCCCCCCACCCGGTGTCGGGCGATCCGGAGGGCGGGGTCGCTGCGGGCGATCAGCACGAGGCGCGCGTTCGCGGGAAAGCGCTCGGCCGCGTGGTCGATCGATGCCAGGCAGTCGGGGGCGGTGACCGCCTCGAGCTCGTCGAGGACGACGATCACCTCTTTCCCGAACGCGCGAATGCCTTCGACGAGCTCTTCGACGGCGTCGTCGACCGTCGTCCCGGAGGACCGGAGGCGGTGCAGCGCGCCGCGCCCGAGCCCCTCGCGAATGCGGTCGACCGCCGTTGCGATGTACGTCCACAGCCGGACGGGATCGTTGTCTCCGACGTCGAGCGTCACCCAGGCGAGCGGCACGTCCCGGCTCTCGCACCAGGCCCGGACGACCGTCGTCTTCCCGAAGCCCGCCGGCGCGGCGACGAGCGTCAGGGCGGCGCCGTCGCCCGCGTCGAGCGCGTGCAGGAGACGCGGCCGCCGGATCAGCTCCGGGCGGAGAAGGGGAGCGGCGAGCTTCGCCTCGGCGAGCGGAGGCGACCGCCCGGCGCGTCCGGATCGACGCGGATCGGCCATCGGCACCGGTGATCTTCGCAGGAGGAGCGGTCCCTGCCGCGGCGGATCCCGCCGCGGGCCGCGATCAGTAGGCGCGTCTGCGGTCGTACGCGGGCTTGCCGGCGTACGAGGCGATGTCGAGCAGGACGCCGATCACGATCAAGAGGACGTCCCAGAAGCCGTTGATCCCGACGACGGGCGACCAGGCGATGATGTACATCAGCGTCGTCCACGGCAGGAAGAGGAACCCGAGCAGGCCCCAGACCCAGCTGTCGATCGCCGCGTCGGGCTTGTCGCCGAAGATCCACCAGAAGAAGAGCGCGATCCGCGGCCCGATGCCCCACGCGAGGAGAAACGCACAACACACGCGCGCGACTATCCGACATCGCGTCGGTGCCTGTCAAGGGCTCGACCTTGACCTGCTCGTGCCAGGCGTTACAATCTCGGGCCATCCGGACGCGCCCCGGCCGCGCCGCTCGACGATTCCCGGATCGCCGCGACGACTCGCCTCGACCGCCGCGCCTCCCGTCAACGGAGGAAGACGAAAGGGGGAGCATCGTGAAGCGATTGACCACTGCGGCAGGTCTACTTGCCGCGTGTGCTCTTGCATTGGCCGGTGCCGGCTCCGCAGCCGGCCCGGCGCTCGACGAGTTTCCGGTCAGCTTCACGCTGACCTCGGCGACGTGCCCGCTGCTGCCGTCCGGCACGACGATCGAGGGATCGGGGACCGAGAAGTCGATCACGAACGTGAGGACCGACCGAAACGGCCGCACGACCATCATGAACACGACGCATGCCTTCGGCACGGCGACCGACCAGGCCGGCAACAGCTACGTGTTCAACTACTCGAACTCGTTCTCGGTCTCCAACACCGGCCCGACCGACCCGGTGTTCAGCGGCCAGATGGTGGACTCGTTCTCGCTCGCCGGCCGCGGGCCCGCCACGCTCCACAACGGATTCGTCGCCGGGTTCACGACGGACTTCGAGACGTTCTCCTCGTTCGAGGAGCAGAGCTCGCGCGGCGACCCGATCGACTTCGCGACGGGCGAGTCCCACTGCGATCCGCTCTAGGGACAGGGCGGCCCGGCGGTGACCACGAGGCGACGACGGCACGTCGCCGCGTGGCTCGCCGCCGGCACGATCGGCGGCGCGGGGCTCGCGCTCGCGCCCGCGCTCGCCACCGGGTCGGCGGGCGACCGCTCGCTCGACGCCCAGCTCACCGAGCGCCTGAGCGACGCCGGGTTCACCGGACGGATCGAGTCGACCCTGACCGAGCGGCTCGGCCGGCCGCTCGATCCGCGGCGCGCCGACACGGGCCGGCTCCTCTGGTTCGACACGATCCTCGGCCTGAACGACGACAACGCGTGCGCGGGCTGTCACTCACCGACCGCGGGCTTCGGCGACACGCAGTCGATCGCGATCGGGATCGACTCCAACCGAGTCGTCGGGTCCGATCGGGCCGGCCCGCGCAACCAGCGGCGCGCGCCGATGGTCCTGAACACGGGCTTCTACCCGAGCCTCATGCTGAACGATCGCTTCTCGTCGGTCTCCGGCGACCCGTTCGACCCGAGCCTCGGGCTCCTCTTCCCACCACCCGAGGGAACGTCGCTCTCGTACCTCCCCCACCTCCTCGACGCCCAGGCGTTCATCCCTCCGACGGAGCGCTCCGAGGCAGCGGGGTTTGCGTTTCCCGGCGACAACGAGGCGATCCGCGCCGAGGTCGTCGGCCGCCTGAACGCCTCGCCCGCGTACCGCAAGCTCTTCGCGCGTTTCTCGCCCACCGTGCGGGCGGGCGGGCCGATCACCTACGACCTCGTGGCGAGCGCGATCGCCGAGTTCGAGCTCTCGCTGACGTTCGCCGACGCGCCGATCGACCAGTTCGCCCGGGGCGAGCGGTCGGCCCTCGACGACACCGAGAAGCGCGGGGCGCTGCTCTTCTTCGGCGACGCCGGCTGCGTGAGCTGCCACCAGGTCTCCGGGCGCTCGAACGAGATGTTCAGCGATTTCCGCGAGCACGTGCTCGGCGTGCCGCAACTCGTCCCCGCGCGCACGAACGTGCCGTTCGACGGCCCGGGCGCGAACGAGGACTTCGGCCGCGAGCAGTTCACCGGCGATCGCGCTGACCGCTACGCGTTCAGGACGTCGCCGCTGCGGAACGTCGCCCTGCAGCCGACGTTCATGCACGACGGCGCCTTCACGAGCCTCGCGGCGGCGATCCGGCACCACCTCGACGTCGTGGCGTCCGCACTCTCCTACGACCCGGTCGCGCAGGGGGTCGACCCCGACGTGGCCGGCCCGGTCGCGCCGGTCGCCCCCATCCTCGCCCGACTCGACCCTCTGGTCGCGACGCCGCGGGCGCTCTCGCAGGCGAACCTCGACGCGCTCGTCGCCTTCGTCCGCGACGGGCTTCTCGATCCACGGGCGAGCCCCGAGCGCTTGCGCCGCCTCATTCCCGAGAGCCTGCCGAGCGGCCGGGCGCCGCTGGTCTTCCAGACGGGCGGCTAGCTCGTCACGAGCCGGGTGATGAGCCTCGCGTAGTCGAACAGGTGCCTGTCGCCGAGGAAGCGCTGCTCCACGCGGCGACGGGCGTTCCGCCCGAAGCGTTCGGCTTCCACCGCGTCGTCCAGGACGCGCGTGATCGCCGCGCCGAGACCGGCGAGATCGGTTGGATCGACGAGCAGCCCCGACTCGCCGTCGACCACCTGGTCGACGATCCCGCCGACGGCGCTCGCGACGACCGGTCGCGCCTTCCACATCGCCTCGGCCACCGTGAGCCCGAACCCCTCGGCGAGGCTCTTCTGCACGACGACCGACGCATGCCGCTGGAGCGCGTTGACGACGAGCGCGTTCTCGACCGGATCGGCCATCGGGATCGCGACGAGCTGCACCCGCGCGCGGTCGGCGCGGGGCAGCCGCTCCCAGGCGGCGAGCGTCTCGTGCCAGACCTCGGCGCCCTCCGGGTCGTCCTCGACGCCCGCTGTCTCGGGCCCGGCGAGCACGAGTCGCGCCCCGCCGGCCGGGACATGTTCGACGAAGCCGTGCATCACGCCGGTCATGTCCTTCATTCGGTCCCAGCGCGACACCTGGACGACGAGCGGGGTCTGCGGGTCGAGCAGCGTGCCGTCGCGGACGATGTTGGCGACGTGCCGGACGCGGGGGTCGCCGGGCGCTCCGTCGCCCGCGAGCAGGCCCGCTCCGCGCAGCAGCGCGAGCACCTCCGCACCGCGGAGATCCCGGTTCTTCGGCGCGAAGGGGTCGATCGAGGGCGGGATCACGCCCAGCCACGCACGGTCGATCCAGGCCGGCGCGAACGGCTCGCGCGAGAAGACGAACGCGTGCGCCGGCTCGACGTACCCCCGGACGAAGCCCCAGGCGCGCTCCGTCCACTCGTTGCTGCCGTCATACCCGACGTGACAGCGCCAGATCACAAGGGCGCCGAGCTCGACGAGGGGAGCGATCAGGCCCGACGGCTGTGGGTCGTGGACGATGACGACGTCCCCCGCCCGGACGAGCGGCCGAACACGCTCGAGATTCCGCTCGGCCACGCCGTCGAAGCGCGCATGCTCCGCGACCCCGAGCTCGCCGCCGTCGCCCGGCCCGCCGTAGAGGCCGTTGTGGACACGCTTCGTGATCGTGAAGAACTCGGGGTCGCCCTCGATCACGAGCCAGATGGTCTCGAGGCCGGCACCGAGCGTGTAGCCGACGAGCGTGCGGAGCATCTCGGCGACCCCGCCGCCGTACGGCGTCGAGTTGACGTTCACGACGCGGCGGCCGTCGAGCAGGCGGCGGAGCGCCGCAGCGGTCTCGAGCAGCTCCTCGACCCGCTCGGGCCCGAGGATCGGGCCGAGGCGTCGGACGTCGATCGGCTCCACGGGAACCCTCGTCGCGAGCCCGGTCTCCATCGCGGCAGTCTGGCCGATCGCGCCGCCGCCGGCGCGGGGTTCGATTTCCCGAACCTCGAAGACGCCGGTCGGCCGCCTGCGATCCACCGGCTGACCGCATGCCTGCATCGGCGCCGGCCTGCGAGCCTCCGGGTCACCCGATGCACCTCGATCACCCGACAGGAGCCGCCATGACCTCCGTCACCGCATACCAAGGCACACGAGAGCTCGCCTTCCGCTCGAACGACGGGATGGCCGTGGCGTTGCTCTGGCACACGGCGACCGACCTCCTGAGCGTCGTCGTCTCCGACAGCCGAACGGGCGAGACGTTCGAGCTCGTGCTCGACCGCGACGACCACGCCATGGACGTCTTCCATCACCCGTACGCGTACGCGGCACACCGCGGGCTCGAGTTCGCCCTCGTCCTCCGCGAGGAAGAGCTCGTCGCCGCCTGACCCGAGCCTCCCGACTGCGTCGGCCGACCTGGCCCCCGCTCGGCCGACGCAGTCGAACCGATCACAGGTCGCTGGGCATCGCCTCGCTGATCCGCGTGCCGCCGCCCCGACTGGAGGCGGGAGGCGTCAGGCGCGCGGTGATCTCGACGGCGCGATCCGGCCCGTGGGTGCCGCCAGGACGCGGGCGGCGCTACGCGGCGCGAGCCAGCTGCTCGCGGAGATCGAGCACGGCGGCCGCCGAGCGCGTGGCCGCAGAGAGCTCGTCGGGCACGAAGCCCTCGTCCTGCTCGGCGACGAGCCACTCGACGAAGGCCGCGGTGCGGAGCGCGTCGCGGAACGGGACCGCGCCCTCGCCGACGCTCGTGAAGCTCGTACGGTCGCCGCGGTCGGCGAAGTCCTTGACGTGCACCACCCGGCAGCGGGCGCCCAGCGACGACAGCACCTCTGCGGGATCGCGCCCGGCGATCCAGGCCCAGCCGAGGTCGAGCTCGAGCTCGAGCTCGGGCGCGTCGGCCACGAGGCGGTCGAGCAGCACCGAGCCGTCGTCGGCGACGCCCAGCTCGGCGTCGTGGGTGTGGAAGGCGAGCCTGAAGCCCTCGGCGCGGGCGGCACGCGACGCGCGGTCGAGGCGCTCGACGTGCGAGCGCGTGACCGCCGACTCGAGCGACGGGGGCAGCCAGCCGACGACGAGCAGCCTCGCGGCCAGCGCCTCGGCGTCGCCGTAGAGCGCTCTCGGGTCGGCCTCGAGCTCGTCGAGGTCGACGTGCATGCCAGCGACCTCGAGCCCCGCAGCCTCGAGCCATTCGCGAACACGCGCGGCGTCGTGACCGTGGAGGCCGGCGAGCTCGACGCCGTCCAGGCCCAGGCGGCCGACGTGCTCGATCGTCCCCGCCAGGTCGCGCGCGGCCTCGCCTCGCACGCTGTACAGCTGGAGCGCGGAGCGCATGTCTACGCGACCGCCGCCGGGGTTGTGAGGGGCGTCGGCCGCTCGCAACGGCTCGCGACGTCCACGACGGAGGCCGTCTGCGCCGCTTCGAGGATCGAAAGGAGCACGTCGAGGACATGAAACGCAAGCGCGCCGCTGGCGCGGGGCGCGTCGCCGAGCCGGATCGCCCGCGCTGTCTCGACGACGCCGAGCCCGCGGCGGTACGACTCGTGCTCGAGGCCCGACGTCTCCCACTTCCCGTTCAGCTCCCGGCCGCGTCTGCGGACGACGCCCTCGTAGCCGTTGGGATCCGGCAGGAGCAGCGTCCCATCCGTGCCCCAGAGCTCGACGGAATGGACGTCGTCCCAGCAGTCGAAGCTCGTCACGAGCGTCGTGATCGCGCCGGATTCGTGCTCGAGCACGGCCGCGACGTGCGTCGGCACCTCGACCGGGAGCGTGTCCCCGATCTTCGGGCCGCCGGTCACGCGCCGCACCTCGAAGGTCCTCCGCGCGCCGGCGCTGACGCGGGCAACAGGGCCGAGGAGCGAGACGAGCGCCGTCAAGTAGTAGGGGCCCATGTCGAGCAGCGGCCCGCCTCCCGCACGGTAGAAGAACGCGGGATCGGGATGCCAGCTCTCCGGGCCGGGGCCGAGCATCGTCCCGCGCGCCGCGACGGGCGTCCCGAGCGCTCCCGAGTCGATCAGCTCTCGGGCGCGCTGCCACGACGGGCCGAGGAAGGTGTCCGGCGCGCACCCCACGACGAGGCCCCGGGGGATCGCCTCGTCGAGCACTCGCCGTGCCTCCACACGGGAGGCCGCGAGCGGCTTCTCGCCGTAGACGTGCTTCCCGGCGCCGAGGGCGGCGAGCGCGACGTCCGCGTGCTCTGCGGGCGGCGTCAGGTTGAGGACGAGGCCGATGCGGTCGTCGGCGAGCATCTCCGCCGTCGTCGATGGAGTGGCGCCGGCCGCGAGCGCGACGACCTGCGCCCGCTCGATGTCGAGGTCGGCGCAGCGGAGGATGCGCACCTCGTCGCTGCCGGCCAGGGTCGCGACGTATGTCTCGCTGATCTTCCCGCAGCCGATCAGCCCGATGCCGAGCGGGTCTGCGCTCATGACGGTTCTCCTTTGCCGGGCAGGGCCGCGAGGTGGTCGGTGTCGACCTCCACCAGCACAGGGGCGGGGTCGTCGCGCGAAGCCGGCGGCAACGCGAGGTCGCCGTTCCGCTTGCGGTCGCGCCACCGCTCGTGGAGGTGCGGCACCGAGGCGAGGAGCATCCTCGTGTACGCGTGCCGCGGGTCGCCGAAGACCTTCTCGGTCGCGCCCATCTCGACGACGGCGCCGCGATGGAGGATCAATGTCCGATCGGAGACGTAGTTGCCGAGCGAGAGGTCGTGGGTGATGAAGAGGATGCCGAGGCCGCGCGACTTGAGGTCGGCCAGCAGGTTGAGGACGTCGATCCGCGTCGACGCGTCGAGCATGCTGATGACTTCGTCCGCGACGAGGATGCGGATGTCGAGCAGCAGCGCCCGCGCGATCAGCAGCCGCTGCAGCTGTCCGCCGGAGAGCTGGTGCGGGTAGCGGTTGAGCACCTCGCCGGGGCTGAGCCCGACCGACGCCAGTGACGCGCAGAGCTTCTCGTGCCACTCGTCGTTCCCGACGCCGGGGAAGTAGGCGCCGCGGATCATCGCGAAGACACGGTCGGCCTTGAACACCGGGTTGTACGAGCTGAAGGGGTCCTGGAACACGCCCTGCACTTCGCGGTAGTACGCCTTCGTCCCCGTCCGGCCGAGCTGCGCGATGTCGCCGCCGTCGAAGCTGATCGTCCCGCTCGTGACGCGGTCGAGCCGGAGGATCATCCGACCGATCGTGCTCTTGCCGCTGCCGCTCTCGCCGATCAGCGAGACGATCTCGCCCGGCCGCAGGTCGAAGCTGACCCCTCGGACGGCCTGGAGGCTCTTCCCGCCGAACGCGCCGATCCGGTAGACCTTCGAGACACCGTCGAGCGTGAGCATCAGGTGACCGCCCAGCAGGCGACCCGGTGGCCCGGCTCGACCTCGACGAACGGCGGCTGCTCGGCGCACTTCGCGAACGCGAGCGGGCATCGGTCGCGGAACCTGCAGCCCTGCGGCGGCTCGAGCAGGGACGGTGGCTTCCCGGGGATTCCCTCGAGCCGGCGGTCCGCATAGCGCACGCCGACCTCGGGGAGCGACGAGACGAGGAGCTGCGTGTACGGATGCTTCGGCCGCGAGATCACGGCGTCCGAGGACGCCTTCTCGGCGAGGCGCCCCGCGTACATGACGAGGATCGTGTCGGCAGCCTGATAGAGGATCGCGAGGTCGTGCGTGATGAAGACCATGCTCTTGACGTAGCTCCGCTCGCGGAACTCGACGAGCATCTCGGCGACCGCACGCTGGCTCGAGACGTCGAGGGCGGAGGTCACCTCGTCGGCGATCAGGAGCGACGGGTTGAGAAGCGTCGAGAGCACCATCACCGTGCGCTGCTTCATCCCGCCCGAGAGCTCGATCGGGAACATGCCGAGGACGTCCTTGGAGAGCCCGACGAGCTCGAGTCGGCGCACGAGCTCGGGCCGCACGCCGTCGAAGTGGATGCCGCGTGACTCGAGGAGCTCCTCCGCGATCCTCCCGACCTTCCGCGTCGGGTTGAGAGCGCTCATCGCGTACTGCGGGACGATCGAGACGCTCTTGAAGCGGAACGCGTTCATCGCGCGGTCGTCACCGAGCGGGAGCTGCTTGCCGTCGAGCGTGACGCTGCCTCCCACGTGGCGCATCCGCCCGTCGAGGCGGATGAGGCTCTTGCCGAGCGTCGACTTGCCGCACCCGGACTCGCCCGCGAGGCCCATGATCTCGCCGTCTGCGATCTCGAAGGTGACGCCGTCGAGCGCCTGCACGTCCCCGCGGAGCGTGCGGTAGTAGACCTTGAGGTCGTCGACGCGCAGGCTCATCTCACGTCTCCCGCAGCCGTGGGTTGAACACCTCGTCGAGGCCGACGTTCATCACGTACAGGCCCCCGACGATCCCGATGATCCCGATCCCCGGCGGCAGGAACCACCACCACGAGCCGAGCACGAGCGCGCTCGACAAGAAGGCGTTGTTCATCATCAGGCCGAGCGAGACCGACTCCGACGGGCCGAGGCCGAGGAAGTCCAGCGACGCGCCGATCAGGATCGCGCCTCCGAACAGCAGGATGAACATCATCAGCAGGTACGAGCTCATGTTCGGCGCGATCTCGCTCGCGATCACCTGACGCGTGCTGCGGCCGCTGAGCCGCGCGACGTCGACGAAGTCCCTCGTCTTCAGCGTGAAGGTCTGGGCGCGAACCGCCCTCGCCGCCCACGGCCACGAGGTGAGACCGATCAGCACCGCCTCGACCGAGTAGCTGTGGACGTTCATGTAGGCGGAGACGATGATCAGGATCGCGAGCGTCGGGATCACGAGCACGACGTTCGTCAGCATGTTGAGGACGTCGTCGATCGCCCCGCCGCGGTAGCCCGCCGTGAAGCCGACAACTGCGCCGAGGACCCACGCGATCCCGCCGCCGACCGCCCCGACGAGGAACGCCGCACGCAACCCGTGGACGAACTGCGCGAAGACGTCCTGCCCGAACGACGTCGTGCCGAACCAGTAGTCCGACGACGGCGGCTGGTCGGTGGGGCCACTGAACTCGAGCGGCGCGTGCGACGCGACCATCGGGCCGAACACCGCCGCGGCGAGGAAGACGAGCACGACGCCGAGCCCGAGCACGAACTTCCAGTTCCGCAGCGCGAAGTAGACGAACTCGGAGCGGTGGGCCGGGACCGGCGCGCCGGCCGCGGCCTGCGGCTCGACGGCGACTGCGGGCCCTCCGACCGTGGCGACGCCCGCCTGGGGAACGGTTGCCGGCTCGAGGTCGCGCGGGGCAGCCATCACCGGCCTCCCTGCATTCCGATCCGCGTGCGCGGGTCGATGAAGACGTAGGCGATGTCGATGATCAGGTTCGCGAGCAGCACGCCGATGATCACGAAGAGGAAGATCCCCTGGATCAGGAAGTAGTCGCGGTTCTGGATCGCCGAGAGGGTGAGCGTGCCGAGGCCGGGATACGAGAAGACGATCTCGACCACGATCGCGCCGGCCACGACCGCGCCGAGCGCGAGCGC